>Ga0308011_10000193_pt1 | contig 34251 bp, 23 predicted proteins | sample Neamet177_FD_203144 | JGI IMG/M metagenome (GOLD analysis project Ga0308011, IMG submission 203144) | Marine microbial communities from water near the shore, Antarctic Ocean - #177 | ecosystem: Environmental > Aquatic > Marine > Unclassified | place: Southern Ocean | collected 2014-07-25 | reverse complement strand
GAGGTATAGCTCTGTCCCTTCCTGAATCACGAGAGGTTGGCCGGTCCAACCCGCCCCTTTCCAGGTGCGCACGTCGCTGGGCCCAAACATCGTCTTTCCGGAACCCAGAGGCGTCTTCCATTTCACCCGGAGTTTGGACGGGGCCTGGTTGCCATAGTAGTTCCGCTGATTGTCGCCGAGGTAGGTGCCAACAAGAGGTTTGATCTGCGCGGAGAGAGTCGCGCAGGTGAGAAGAACAATGAGGAGTTTCATCGATTAAAAAGCGGACTCGATCTCAGACAATGGAATGGTGGCAGGGTAGTCTTTGAAACGTCGATCGATGAAATGCCACCATTCATTGGGCAGCGGAAAGAAGCCGGCCTTGGTCATGGCCTTTTGCAGGATGTGTTTTCGCTTCATGACCTCGGGATCAGGGTGCTGGTAAGCCGCCGCAGCTTCCGGCGTGAAGCTATCGAAGCCCGTTGGCATCTTCACCGGATTTCCCGACCGGGTGACGAGCGTCACATCGACCGCGGTTCCGCAGGAATGCTGGGACGGCTTGCTGAAGGGATTAGCGACGAACCGGTCATCGTGGCCCGAGGTATCCCACAAGACAAGTTGCGCACTGGGCGGCCGATAAGCATCCCAAACCAAAATGCGATAGCCATGGAATTTGACGTAATCGTTGGCCTTTCTCAGGCGAACTGCAGTTTCTGGACGAAGCAAGGCTGGCATGTTCGGCTCATAAAGAGCTCGTTTGGCAATCGCCGAGTCACGGGTGTAACAGAGGTCAATCGCAATCGAACGGTCGACTTCCGAAATACGGATGAGGCCCGCCTTCGCTAAAACAGGATCGGATGATTTTGGGAGAGACCTCCGATCCGGGTCATCACCATTCCACCTGGGTGCCGTTGAGCACGCCGCCACAATGGCGCAGACCAAAACAGAAAGCGGAAGGATGAGTCTCACAGAGGTAAAACTAATCAAAACCTCCCAAGTTGGGGAGAACGAAAGTCCCTAGGCAGCGTGGCGACCATGAGAGTCGTTGGAGGAAAAGTCTTCGCGCATGTCGTTGTTGTAGGAGCCTGGCCTCCTAACAGGACAACACGCGGAACTCTTGCGAGAATTGCTTAAATTAGTAGTGATCCGACATTTACAACCATTGGAATGAACGGGTTCTTATTCATAATAAGAAACGATTCGATAAAACTCGGTTTCGTTGGGAGCCGGAATGATCACTGCCGCCTTATCACCCTGAATATCAACACTTAAATCATCGAGAACCATCCAAAAATCAGTATCTAAATCGATACTTTTTTCCAATCTGTAAGACACTTCATCTTTTATTTTCCAACTGATTATTGAATTTCCATCGGCGTATGTGACAGAAACGTCACATACGGCTTCATCAATCAAGGGGATAAGTTTCAAGTCAAGATAGACCGGACGGTGGTCAGATCCTGTCACGAGCGTCGCGCCATCCTGTCCGCCGGTTGGCCAAAACACCGCTCCATCAAGAATATGAAACCCCTCTTGTGATGGGAGGACGTAGTCAACACGCAGCCGAAAGGTCGAAGTGTCAAATTTGTTACTCGCCGTCCGCGCTCCGGTTCGCTCGGGAACGAAGGAAGCATCGACCCTCGGGTGATCAAGAAGTTGGTTGATGGCAGCATTCACACTATCGCCACGGGTCGGATCAGCATTCTGATCGCCGGCAATCACGAAACGATTTCCCGCGGAGAGCCCACCTCTGAGATATCCGGCGGCTCCGGGGCTCAGGTAATCCGCCCAAAGACGGATCTCATCATGGTTACGCCGACCATTGCGATCTTCAGAGCCGTCGAAGACCGGAGGAGTGGGGTGACTGACTAGAAAATGAAACGTTGTTCCGTGAACCTGAATGGGAACGTCCCAATGGCTCTTTGAGGACAGCCGAAAGGCCTCCTGTTCTTCAGCCGAGTAGAATCCCCGCGGAATGAGATTGTCGGGCATGTCTTTCCAAAGGAACTCCTCAAAGGTGCGGATGGCGTCGGTATCGATAGGGAACTTGGAAAAGACCGCCATCGCATATTTCCCAGGAAACTCACCAAAACCTAAAGCGTCGCCGCCATAGGAAATGTCACCCGGAGAGTCGTCAATAGTCCCGTTGTTGTCGAAATCGAAGCCAGAATGGACTCCGGTGTTCGAAATAGCGACATAGCGATAGGGGTAGTCTTGCGCCGGGCGACCATTCTGGCTCACATTGAAGAATTTGTCGTTCATTCGGGTCGCCGCAGTGCCGTTGGCATCATAGTCGAACTCGTTCAGGAGAAGCACATCGGGCTGAACTATCTGGATCACCTCGGCAATCTTTTTGGCAGGAACATGAGTGCCGGTGCGCAGAAGTGCCGCAAGTTGTCCCTGCCCCGTCTGGGCTAGAGAGGCATTGTAGGTGGCGACACGAATCGTTTTGGCAGGAAGGCACGAAGTCAGAATCAGAAGGAAGAGGAGGCGCACGACGGAATCCTAGCTCATTTTTCGTGGGGTGACAGTTGAGAAGTGGTGACGAAAGCGGCAAGCTCTCTTCATGAGCTTGATCACGCCGCAGGAAGCCGAAGAACTAATGCTCTCCAACGTTGATGTGCTGGAGTGTGAAACCGTCCGCTTGGAAAATGCGTTGGGACGCATCCTACGCGAGGGCCTTTTTGCGGATCGCCCTTTCCCTCCCTTCAACCGAGTGACGATGGATGGAATCGCGTTTTGCTTCTCCGACTTTTCGAGCCAACCGCTCGCTCTTCAAGGGATCCACGCCGCTGGAAACCCCACTCCCCCGTCACTCAAAACCGGACATTGCTGGCAAATCATGACTGGCTCGGAAATGCCTCCAGACTGTGACACCGTGGTGCCTTATGAAGAAGTCACCCTCACTGAGGGCTCGGCAATAATCAAATGCGAACCGGTGGCTGGAAGATTCATTCACCGCGAAGGCTCGGACGCCTCTCAGGGTGACCTGATGATAAAGCCCGGCACCCGTATTGGACCAGAACATATCGGAATACTTGCTTCCATCGGTGCCGCGCAAATCAAGGTAACCCGCCTTCCTCGCATCAAAATTCTCTCCACCGGCGATGAACTCGTCCCCGTTGAACAAACTCCCCTCCCCCACCAACTCCGCCAGTCCAATGGCATCACGCTGCTCAGCGCGGTCCAGCAATGGGGACCTTCCGAAACGACCTGGGACCACCTTGCCGATGACCTCGAAACCACCACCGCCGGCATTGCTAGAGCCCTTGAAAATTCCGACCTCGTGATCCTATCCGGCGGAATTTCCAAAGGCAGAAAAGACTACGTTCGCCCCGCTCTCGAATCACTTCGCGGAGAACCCGTCTTTCACGGTGTCGCCCAACGCCCCGGCAAGCCCCTCGCCTTCTGGAAAGGAGTCGTCGCCCTCCCCGGCAACCCCAATTCCACCCTCACCACCTTCCAGCGCTACGTCGTCCCACTTCTTTGTCGGATGATCGGAGCACCTGATGTCGAAACAACGACCCTTCCCCTCGCCGGGCCCATTCAGCAACACCCCTTCCTCACGCAATTTCTCCCCGCAAAAATAAACTCCGGAGGTAGAGCAATCTCACTCTCTCCTCAAAATTCCGGCGACTTCATCACCCCGCTGGAAGGCAAAGGTTACCTTGAAATTCCACCCGGTGAATCAAACGTCGGAAGCGCAAAATATTTCTAAGCCGTCTTCATCGCATTATGCGAAAATCACTTCGTTCACGAACTTCCGGCGACAACTCCGCACTCCCTAGCACAGGCAGCCCAAATAAAACGACAAACCAAAACCAGCGCGGAAAGAATCCACACAAAACCTTTTTCACCTTGGATTCAAACCGGAAGTGCCCCGGTTGTTTTAAAGTGCGGGCCAGGAGCTGATTTTATCAGCACTGCTTCCGCCTACAAAAACTGAACCTATGCCAAATGAGACCGACCCGCCTGACCCGCGAAGAGAGACATCCCATTCCCATCATGAAGCGCAAAGGCGACTCGCCCCCCGATCAATCGACTGGCGTCTCAAACCCACGCAATTGGACGTCATCGCTAAGCAAGAATATCCTTCACGACGTGAGCCTCTTCTTCGACTCCAGTCAGTCGTTGGTCGAGGCCCTGGTATTTGAAGGTCAGTCTCCGGTGGTCGATGCCGAGACGGTCGAGAATGGTGGCGTTCATGTCACGGATATGGACCGGATTTTCAACGATGTTGTAGCTGTGATCGTCGGTCTTCCCGTATTCGAAACCGCGTTTCACACCGGCTCCAGCCATCCACATCGAGAAACAACGGCCATGGTGGTCGCGTCCGTGGTTATCCTTGGTGAGCTTGCCTTGTGAGTAGATGGTGCGGCCAAATTCACCGCCCCATACCACGAGGGTATCGTCGAGCATCCCGCGTTGATCGAGGTCATTGATCAAGGCCGCGGCCGGTTGGTCGATGTCCTCACATTGCTGGCTGATCTTTGATGGTAACGACCCATGCTGGTCCCACCCCCGGTGGAATAGTTGCACGTAGCGCACTCCTTTCTCAGCCATGCGACGGGCGAGGAGGCAGTTGCGAGCGAAGCTTCCCGGCTTGTCGACCTGCGGACCGTAAAGTTCCTTCACGTGATCCGGCTCACCTTCAATATCCATCAAGCCCGGCACCTCGGCCTGCATGCGGAAGGCCAGTTCATACTGGGAAATGCGGGCCTGGATTTCCGGGTCGGCAAACTTGTCGTAGTTGAGCTCGTTCAGCTCCTTGAGACTATCGAGTTGCCCCCGTCGCGCAGCGCGATCAAAGCCCTTCGGGTTCTTAAGATAAAGGACCGGCTCGCCCGCGCTCCGCAGCTTCACGCCCTGATGCTTGGCGGGAAGAAAGCCACTGCCCCACAAGCGGTCATAGAGAGCCTGCAGCTGACCGCGTCCTCGTGAAATCATGACAACATAGCCGGGCATGTTTTCATTCATGGTCCCCATCCCGTAGCTCAGCCAAGCTCCCATCGAGGGCTTTCCCTGCTGCTGCGCGCCGGTGTTGATGTAGGTGATGGCCGGATCATGATTCACCGCCTCGGTGTGAAGTGACTTTATGATGCTGATCTTATCGACAATCCCTGCGGTGTGAGGGAGAAGATCCTTGTTCACCCATGTCTGATGTTCCCCGTACTTCCCGAACTCAAACATCGGCGCGACGCAGGGAAAGGATTTCTGCCCACTCGACATCCCGGTAAGACGTTGCTCCTGCCGAACCGAATCGGGGAGCTCGGTGCCGTGCAACTTCCGCTGGATCGGCTTGTAGTCGAAGAGATCGATGTGACTCGGTCCACCGGCCATGAACATGTAAATGACACGCTTGGCCTTCCCGGGGAAGTGTGGCAGGTCAGGAAGCCCGCCATAAGTCGGCATTTCAGCGCCCATTGCAGAGTTCAGCAAACCGGGATTGAGCAAAGTGCTGAGTGCAGCGGCTCCCAGGCCACCTCCGCTTCTCAGCAAGAATTGGCGGCGGGTCTCGATGAGAGGATTGAAGGTTTCCATCGTGTCAGAAAAGTGCGGGGTTAGTTACGGGTGAGCGATTCGTCAAGGTTCATGATAGTCTGAGCAATGACCATCCAAGCAGCGTGTTCAGCGGGATCAATGGACTCATCACGTGGTGATTCGCCAACCGCAAGGAACTCTTTGGCGGCGGCAGGATTCCCCCGGAACCTTGCGAGATTTTTTTCAAACAGCTTGGTGAGGATCTCGATCTCCCTCGTTTTCGCGGGACGGGCCGTGGCGAGGCGATAACCCAAGTCGATTCGCTGAGAGGCTTCGTCGTCGCCGGACTTGATGAGCCGTTGCGCGAGGGCACGTCCAGCCTCGAGGAACTGTGGATCATTGAGGGTCACGAGAGCCTGCAAAGGCGTGTTTGTTCGCTGACGTTGAATGACACACTTTTCACGGCTCGGGGAGTCAAAGATCAGCATGTTGGGCATCGGCGAACTCCGCTTCCAATAAGTATACATGGAACGTCGGTAGAGCTTTTCTCCCTTGTCCTGTCGGTAACGTAAACCACCGTTCAGACTGACTTCATTCCAAATATTCGCTGGTTGATAAGGCTTCACCCCAGTGCCACCGACCTCCGGGTTGAGCAGTCCGCTAACGGCGAGCGCATGATCCCGGATGAATTCTCCCTGCAAGCGAAAGCGAGGAGCACGGGCAAGGAGCTCGTTCTCCAGGTCTTTTTCCCGATGGAGCGACTCCACCCGAGAACTCCTTCGGTAGGCTTTGGAAGTGACCATCTGCTTGATCATGCGTTTCACGTCCCAACCACTTTCGATAAAGTCCACTGCCAGCCAATCAATGAGTTCCGGATGGGTCGGAGCAGTTCCTTGGGCCCCAAAATCACCCACTGAACGAACCAAGCCTTCTCCGAAAAGAATCATCCAGTAGCGATTCACCGCAACTCGCGCGGTGAGCGGATGGTCGGGATTCGTCAACCATTGAGCGAGGCTGAGGCGATTGGGTGGGGCGTCCTTTGGAAGGGCCGGAAGCGCCTTGGGCACCCCGGGATTGATCACCTTGTCTTTCTTGGGCGAGTCGTAGGCCCCGCGATCAAGAATGTAAGTCATGCGCATCTTGTCGGGCGGATTGTCCTGCATGATCATCGAGGTCACCGGCTTCCGGTCGAGATCCGAGCGTTGCTTGACGAATTTTTGCCGCTCCGCCACCAGCTTTTTGTAAATCTTGTCCTCGGTCCCCAGATAACATGCCAAAAGAACCTTCTTGTCACTCTCCTGCCGCTTATCGGCCGGCGTCGCCAGAATGCTCTCCACCGGGTCGCCCTGAGCGACCGAAACAATCTCTCCCTCCGGCAAAGCCCGTCCATAAATCCGCAAGTCGTCCACCTCACCCTTCCAGTTTGCACTGGTCGACCGGCTCCCGATTCGCAGCGGCTGGCTGGTGACGATGGTCGCACTCAAGGTGTCTGCCTGCACTTGATTCTTAGAGAGTTTCCCATCGATATAAATCTTCACTCCGGCCGCCTTATGGCTGCCATCGTAGGTCAGGACGACGTGCTGCCACGTGTCCGGCTTGAGGACTTCGCTGGAGACCACTTTCAACGCATTGGATTCCCATGTGTTAACGATGTGGGTTCCAATTCGGCCACCCTCCATCCAGAGGTCGAACCCACGATAGGCGGCCTTTTCGTCCATCTTCGAAAGAATGGCTCCCGACGGTTTGCCGCTCGGTTTGATCCAACCCGCCATTGTGAACGGGCGGTCAAACTCAACGTCCACTCCGGTTTGAAATTTGAACTGCGTGCTACCATTTAGCTTCAAGGCCTTGGATTCTTCCCGATCCGAAACATCAAATCGCCCCTTCTCACTCATCGCGATCGCTCCCGAAAGACCATCGCGAAAATCCTGAGCCGCGGCATCAATCGGGAACCAATGGATCAAACCGCTCGGGTGCTTTCCTTCCTTTCCCTTACTTGCCTCGGCGGATTTTCGATCCAACCAGTTTCGAAACTCCGGGGTTCCCTCCACCTTGCCCCGATGCTCCTCCACCTGTTTCTCAGCGCCTTCAATGTGCTTCACCAATTCGGCCAACTGCTTCATCCTGTTCTCATCCCGCACCTCGACGAAGGGAGCCTGGTTCCCGTTGCGGGTCTGCATTCCAGGATCAGAAGTGTTGTTGAAAAAGGCGAAGAACTCATAATACTCACTCTGCGAAATTGGGTCGTATTTGTGGTCGTGACACTGGGCGCATTCCATCGTCAGTCCCATCCAAACGTTTGCCGTCGTCTGCACCCGGTCGGCGACATACTCCACCCTGAGCTCCTCCGCGAAAGCCCCGCCCTCATCACTGGTGGCGTGATTGCGATTGAACCCGGAAGCAACCTTTTGAGACACGCTGGCATTCGGCAACAAATCACCGGCCACCTGCTCGATCGTAAATTGATTGAAGGGCATGTTGCTGTTGTAGGCCTTGATCACCCAGTCCCGCCACGGCCACATGTCGCGCGGTCCGTCGGCGTGCATCACGCTCGTGTCGCCATAGCGCGCGGCATCCATCCAGGCCAGTGCCATGCGCTCGCCGTAGGATTCTGAATTCAGCAGTCGCTCAACCAGTTTCCCGTAGGCTTCGGGCGATTTGTCAGCAAGAAAAGCCTCCACCTCTTCCGGAGTCGGAGGCAATCCAGTGAGATCTAAGGTGACGCGCCGTATCTGGGTGCGGCGATCTGCTTCGGGCAAGGGGTTGAGTTCGGCTTCGGCGAGCCGCTTGTCGATAAAATGATCGAGAGTTTTGACTCCAGCGTCACTCTTGGGAGGGACAAAGGACCAATGATCATCATAGACAGCTCCTTCCGCAATCCAGGTTTCCAAAATTTGAATCTGTTCCGCTGTCAGGGTCTTGTTGGCATCGGGCGGCGGCATTAATTCCTCCGGATCATCAGTCTTAAGACGTTTGACGACTTCGCTCTTCGCCACATCCCCGGGCGAAAGCACCCCGGCATCGAGAGCATCCTCACGATCATCAAGACGAAGATCTCCCTCGGCTTCCCCAGGCCCGTGGCATTTAAAACAGGTGTCCGAGAGAATGGGGCGCACGTCACGATTGAAATCCACCGCCCCGGCAGAGAGACAGCTTGCGATAAATACGAGAGATAAGGGACCTTTCATGACGATGGAGATTGCTGGCTGGCTCAACACCCCCCCCCAACCTGATGGAGGAGTAAACAAAATCGAACCTGACAGTTCAAGCCCACTAAACGAAGATTAAGGAGGCGGTCTTGTGGTTTCCCTTCACTTCCTGGACTTATCCTGTTCCATGACAACATTGTCCGCTGTGGAAACACCCCCTTTCTCCCCTCTCCGATCCCTTCAACAACGCCCCCAAGCGATCAACCGAAAAAGAAAATTCCTAGCAGTCAGTCATAAGTGATCGCGACGAACCAAGTCGCCAAAGTGGTTTTAAAAAAGTGCTTCATCGGGTGCTGGCATTGATCTCAATGCCAGCTCTTCCTTACCCTCCGGCGTTTCCCCGCCTTTCACATCCACAAGAGACATGAAATTGGATTCTACCACTTCGCCACCACCTTCTCGATCACGCCGAGGGTATCGTCAATATCATCCTTGGTGTGGGCCATCGAAATGAAGCCGGTTTCGTAAGGGCTCGGGGCGAGGTAAACGCCTTCCTCCAGACAGCCCCAGAAGAGCTTCTTAAAGATCCCAAAGTCCTGCTTCTGCACGGTATCGACGTTGACGATCTCTTCGTCGAGGAAGTAGAGACAGAACATCGAGCCGACTTGATTGACACGATGTGGCATTCCTTTTTCGGAAAAAATCTTGCGAAGGCCCTCCGCCATCTGGGAGCCAACTTCGGCGAGGTATTCGTAGGCGCCGCGCTTGTCGAGTTCGCGAAGCTGAGTCAGCCCGGCGACCATCGCGAGGGGATTCCCGCTAAGGGTTCCAGCTTGATAAACCGGGCCATCGGGCGCGAGCATGTCCATGATGTCGGCACGACCGCCAAAGGCGCCAACGGGTAGCCCGCCACCGATGACCTTGCCCAGCGCGGTGAGATCGGGATCGAAGCTTTCGATTTCCTGCACCCCGCCACGCGCGAGGCGGAAGCCGGTCATCACTTCGTCAAAGATGACGAGTGAATCATTCGCCCGCGTCACTTCGCGGATCTTGGCAAGGTAACCTTCCCGAGGAAAAACGAGGCCCGCATTGGCCGGATAGGATTCCACAATCACGGCCGCGATCTGCTCGCCGTATTGCGCAAAGACTTCCTCCAATCGCTCGACGTCGTTGTAAGGAAGCGTGATCGTTTCATTCGCGAACGACTGCGGAACGCCCGCCGAGTCGGGCTCGCCAAAAGTCAACGCACCCGACCCCGCCGCCACGAGAAGCGAATCGGAATGCCCATGGTAGCAACCCTCGAACTTCACAATCTTATCGCGCCCGGTGAATCCGCGGGCCAGGCGGATCGCGGACATCGTGGCTTCGGTTCCGGAGTTCGTCATACGGACCTTCTCGACCGAAGGGACCCACTGCGTGATGACCTGCGCCATCTCAACCTCATGCAGATTGGGAATACCGTATGAAACGCCCTCCTTCGCGGCCCCGTGAATGGCTGCAATGATAGAGGTGGGCGCATGACCAAGAATATTAGGCCCCCAGGAGCCGATGTAGTCGACGTATGATCTCCCATCAACATCCTCAATTCGCGAGCCCTTGGCACGGCGAACAAAAAAGGGATCGCCATCGACATTTCGAAAAGCCCGCACAGGAGAATTTACCCCGCCGGGGATGAGGGTTTTGGCCTTGGCAAACAGCTTCTGGGAGAGTGCTCCGTTCATGGGAACAACTTGGATGAAGATTCCCTGTGAAAAAAGTCTGAATAGGCCCCGCGGCACCTTCGTCATACTTTCATCGACAAATCATTCGATTTAACTTACTTTGTAAATACCATGAAAACGGTTCTTTTCTTCCTCCTTACCCTTCCCTTAATGGCTCTGCCCGAAGATCTCGAAGAAAATGTGGCCTACGTTGAAGAGTTCGCTCCAAAAGGAATCAAACTGAAAGTCGTGAAGCCCGGCTGGGTTTATTCCACCAACAAGGGTGGCCGCAAACGCGGATCTTTGAAGGTTGGCATTGATGTCGAATTGGTTTCCTTCACCGCAAAGGCCTACTTCGTCCGCGGAAAGAGAGACGGTGGCACCGGCGTTTCCGGATGGGTCACTCCGGCGGCCTTTTCTTCAAAAGACCCCAAATTCGTCGAAAAACTCAAACAAGTCCACACCCGCCAACTCCTCGTCCGCGAACTCATCGCCAAGAAGGAAGTCGCGATTGGCATGACTCCTGAAGAAGTCAGCCTGATTCATCGTAAGCCCACCAAGACCAAGGTCCTTCGGAATGCCAAAGGCCAAACCCAAGTTTGGGAGTTCAGCGACTACGAAAAAATCAATCATTACACCACGGTGCGCGATCCATACACCGGAGCGATTTACCGTCGCCTTTCCCATACCACCACCGAGGAGACGTCCAAAACCGTGGTGGAGTTTCAAAATGGCTTCGTTTCAGCCATCGAAATCAGCGAAAACAACGGACCGGGAAGTGCCAAGATCGTCACTGCTCCGATTATTTTCACCTGGTAGATCCGACATCCGGCCCAAGAGCGATCTGCGCCCTTGCCATGGTTTAAGCCTTCCGTGAAGCTCAGCTTCATGCTGAAGGCTTTCTTGTTCCTCCTGTTCCCAATCACCGTTCTCGCCACCGGGAAACCCAACATCATCTTCGTGATGGTCGATGACGCCGGAACGGGGGATTTTTCGCCTTACGGAGGAAAGTTCATCAAAACACCCGTCATGGCAAAGCTGGCCAAAGAAGGGATGCAATTTGAGCGCGCCTACTCCGGCTCCGCGGTTTGCGGTCCCACCCGCTGCGTCGTCATGACCGGCCTCCACCCCGGGCATTGTCATCGCCGCGCCAACCGATCGCGTAATGGACTCATCCCCCTCCCTGCCGGCACCCCGACCGTCGCTTCGATGCTGAAAAAGGCGGGCTACCAAACCGGAGGATTTGGAAAGTGGGGACTCGGGAACCCCGAGACCACCGGGGTCCCGGAGAAACTTGGCTTCGACCTTTGGTATGGCTACTACGATCAGGTCCACGCTCACAACTACTACCCGGAATATCTTGTTCGAAACAGCAAGCGGGAAGAATTGCCCGAAAACAAAAACGGGAAGAAGGGGAGCTACACCCACTATCTCATCGAGAAAGAAACCCTGAAGTTCATCGAAGAGAACAAGGACAAACCCTTCTTTTGCTATGCCGCCTGGACCCCTCCCCATGGCGATTATGTCATTCCACACGACGACCCAAATTACCTCCTCTACAAAGACAAGTCGTGGAGTCAGAAAGACAAGAACTACGCCGGCATGGTCAGTCTTCTCGATCAAGGTGTCGGCCGCATCGTTGCGAAACTTAAGGAACTCGGTATCGCCGACAACACCCTTCTCATTTACACTTCAGATAACGGTGCCAACGCCTCGTTTTCGAAAACCTTGAAAAGCAATGGCATCCTCCGGGGCGTAAAACGCTCGCTCTACGAAGGTGGAATTCGTGCGCCCTTCGTGGCTCACTGGCCCGGAAAAATTGCGCCAGGCTCCGCCAGCGAACTCCTCACGACCCATGTCGACCTCATGGCCACCGCTGCCGAACTTTCCGGCGCAAAGGTTCCTATCAAGAGCGACGGCATCTCCATCCTTCCCTCCCTTCTTGGCAAGCCCCAGAAAAAGAAGCACGAGTTTCTTTACTTCGAAATCTACGAAGGCCCTTTTCAACAATCGGTGCGAGTCGACAACTGGAAAGGCTACCGTCGCGGACTAAAAGATCCCGTCGAAGTTTACGACCTTTCAAAAGATCCCTCCGAGAAAAACAACCTCGCCGAAAAACATCCGGAGGTTGCCGTAAAACTCAATAAAATCCTCCTGAAAGAACATGGACCCAGTCCACACTTTACCGCGCCCGACCATTTCAAGCGAAAGAAACAAGGCGCACGAAAGAAGGCCAAAAAATAATTTCCACCCTCGCTCCGTCTCTCAGGCAAGGTAGTGTCCCGTTTCCAGCGGGCCGGCGGCGCGTAGTTTGGTCGATCTCGAATTTGGCTCGGCCTGCCTGATTTCGAGGCTTGGGCTGCCCCGATCACGAGGAGCGCATAGGTGCGTGGATTTCATGATCCATCTAACCTGCCCGTTTTGGGGCCGCAGTTTAACGAAAATAAAAAAACGCTTTCGCGATAAGATCTCAATGCCCCGCTAATCAATCACCCTGAAAAGAACCGGGTTCCGAAACATTTCCGATTGGCTTCCCCCCTTGAGTCAGTCTATCCTCTCCTTCTCGATGCAGACCGACTATCACATTGAGGACCTGGTTTACCAAACCGAAGACCTCGTCGTTTATCGTGTGTCCACACGCGATAAAACCCCTCTTGCTCTTGTCCGGCTTAGGTATGACGACGATATCCTCGAGCGACTCAAAGGCGGGGTTTTCGAGAATGCCCTCGCACAACTCCAGCAACTCAGTCACAGCTGCCTTCGGTCTGTGATCGATGGCGGACTCGACCCGATCGACGGATTCCCCTGGATCGCAGTCCGCTGGTGGGAAGGCACCTTGATCACCGACAGGGTGAGGGACTCAGACCTGACAACCACAGAATTCGCCCGAATCGCGGCTCACGGGGAGGCTCTGATCGAAGCTCTGGGACCGATTGCCGGCACCGTCTCCTTTACCCCCCGATCAGTGGTGACCTGTGGACAAGGGGAACAAATAGTTGATACCTTTTCCATCGACTACCTCTTCTGGTTCGCGGCCTTTGCGGATGGCGCCCATCCCGCGGACCGGGCAAACGGGCGGGCAAACTTCGACCATCTCCTCACTTATCTCAACCGCCATAGCAAGCACACTTCAACTCCTCTCGTCACCGTAGCCCAAGCCCCACCAACACCCCCCCGCCAGTCCCATCAACTTGCCTCGGCAGCCACGTCCGGATTTCCTCTCAAGACCGTTTCCATTCTCGCCTTACTCCTCACTTCCATCGGCTTCCTCTCATGGAAAATCCTCGACAGGAAATCACCAGCCACAACAACCCAGGTAGCCGCCTCGGAAGACGTCAAAAAACTCATCAAAGAACCGGAAATTAATCGGCCCCTCAGACCCTGGCTTGATGTGGACTTCAACAGAATCGACATTACCAACCCTGAAAATCTAAAGGCATCCGTCGGTCAATGGGTTTGGATTGAGGGTGAAATTACCAGCCGGGATGAACAAGGACTTCTACTTTTGGCAAACTCTGATCTCAAAGCGGCCTTGCCTCCCGCTTCCGATACCACGGCGCAAAACACCCTCGGAAACGAGGTCATCATCCGGGGATTTCTCACCTCTCCCACTCTGTTGGAAATCCAAGATCAAACCGATGTGGAAATCAGCTACCTTCTGAAGGACATCTATACCATCAATGACGAAAATCAGTTGAGAACCGATCTCGTCGGTCAGTTCATTACCATCCGCGCCACTCCACTTTCTCTGGGTGAATCCAGCAGCGGAAAAACCCTCTATCTCCAGTTCAAGAAGGAAGGAAATCAATTCGCCATCAGCATTGAAAAATCGAAGGCTGACGCTGCCCTCACCGGGGCTCATCTCAAATCCCTTGTCGGAAAAACCATTCAGGCAAAGGGCCGGGTTAAAATTGACTCCAGAGGCGGCCGTCTCTCCATCTTAATCACGAAAAGTTCGCAACTCAAAATCGTCGACTAAACCATCATGTCACCCCCCAAAGTCCTCGTGATTGGCACCGGTGAATACGTCTCCGGCCTGGTCCACGGCTCCGAATCAACCTCCGACAAGGGTGCTGGCATCGTCGCCCTCACTCTCTTCGATCTCCGGGAACGAGGACTTGTCTCCGATATCATCCTCACTGGTTCCAACGGCACCAAGTTCCCCCTCATCCGAGCTCACTTCGATCACCTCATCACCCAAAGATACGGACTCGACTCCTCATTCCACAGCTTCCCCGACGACGATCAAAGAGCCCCACAAGCCTGGCGTTCCGCCATAAAAGAACTTTCTCCCGGCGACTCCGTCCTCATCTTCACGCCCGACGATCTTCACTTCGAGATGGCTCACACCGCCGCCCAAGCCGGCTTGAACGTCCTCGTCGCCAAGCCCATCGTCAAAACGACCGCCGAGCACGATTCACTCATCGAAGTCGCCCGCAAGAAGAACGTCACCATTGCCATGGAGGTCCACAAACGCTGGGACCCCATTTACTCCGATGCCCGGGAAAAACTCCGTAACCTCGGTGATTCTTCGTACTTCGCCAGCTACATGTCCCAACCCAAATCCCAGCTCAACTCGTTCCGCGCCTGGGCCGGCCGATCTTCCGACGTTTCCTACTACCTCAACGCCCACCACATTGACTTTCACTGCTGGACCCTCGAAGGCCTCGCCTACCCTGTCTCTGTCATCGCTTCAGCATCCACCGGTGTCGCCCAGGATCGCGGTCTCCCCACCGAAGATTCCATCACCCTTATGGTCGATTGGGCGAACAACTCAGGCACCAAAGCCACCGCCATTTACACCTCCGCCTGGATCGCGGCCAAAGCAGAAGTCCATTCCCAGCAACGATTCTTTGCCCTCCACCACGAGGGAGAAGTCCGCGTTGACCAGGCCCATCGCGGATACAATTTCGCCTCGGACGCCACTGGCTACCAATCACCCAATCCCCTCTTCTTCCGCTACACTCCCGATGCCAACGGCAATTTCGCCGGACAAACCTGCTACGGCTATCAAAGCATTGCCGACTTCATCCTCGGTCACCGCGAAAACCTCGCCACCATCGAGACCACTCGCAACACCACCGCCATCCTCGAAGCGGGCCGCGAGAGCCTCGACACCGGTATACGCGTGGAGCTTTAAGACTCGTCTTCGTTCGTCACCCAATTGCCCGCGACGAAGAGGGAAATCCCGATCATCAGAAAGACCAAACCAATCAGGGACGCCGCCCAACTTGCCAACGCCCCTGAAAAATAAAGCCAGCTTCAATCCCTGATTCCCGCCGGCACGCCCCCCCCCAACTTGGTGGGCCCACAAGAAGCACCAAGCCCAAATCAAAGAAGCCAAACAAATGGTGGGAGAACTGCTGCGACTGCGTGAAGCAGCTTCACTCGTCACCGCGATAGATTGTATCAATCTTACCTTAATTCCTTACGACACCATGCCATCGTCTTACGAGTCATTTCATCCTCTGAGGGCTTCATTCCCTTGAGTAAGCGTCCCAATTCCGCTTGAAAAAGGTAAGCTGATATTTCATTGGGATGATCATGACCCACTCGAATTGGAAATTGCTCTTTCCACTTCAGGATGACCTCACCGGACACCTGCTTCGGTGGCTTTCCCTCTCCTCCCGATTGCGTCACATATTCCTTTCCCCTCTTGTCCAATGGAAAGACTCCCTCTCGGAAAGACTGCGGCATTCTCGCCGGTTCATCTTCGATTTTCAGCATCGTCTTCATCCAATAGAATTGTCCCTCGTGAGGAATGACCCATCGGTTTCCATCCAGACCGTCCGGATTGCTGATCTCGTTGGCTGCCACCCAATGATTTTCGGCGACCACACCATCAAGTAAACCATAGATCTCTGTGTAAAGTCTCGCGAATTTCTCAGGATAACACCGTTGCAAAACATGGAACTGTTCGTGCACAAGAATCGTGGAAACCCCTTCAAGAGCGCGCTTGGTTTTCCCGTGCATTTTGAATTTCCCCATCATCCGATCCACCGCCTTTTCACTCAAGACAACTGACAATCCTCTCGTATGCGGAAAGCCTGCACAGTGGTCACCCTTTACCTTTAACAATTCCCACGGCTGGTTCGCCAGCAAGGGGAATTCACCCACCAACACCTTCCTAAACTCTCCCACCATCCACAACAGCACTTCACGTTCTTCCTTAGAAAAATCCACGACGGCGGCTTCATAGCGCTTCCTCGCCTCGGCTTTCACGCCCGCTCCATCCAACTCTTTGGGCATGATCTTTCCTGTCATCGCCTCCACCTCGCGTCGATTGAGCCTATCGTAATAGAATTCAAAATTCTCATCCAGGTAGGCTTTCCTTGCTTCATCTCCATTCAAACAGCGCACCGTCTCGCGAACCAAAGGACTTTTCAAGATCGTGGCTGCCTGGTTTCTTGTGATCCCATCCTCCCGGATTCGATCCATAAAATCCCCATCCCCCATCACATTTGGAACATCGTTCGGAACTTCATTATCATCCACCGAATGCGCTAATCCAAGATTGTGGCTCACTTCATGAATCACCACAAAGGCATCCTGCCCCAGCGGCGAATTCCCAGCCTGCGCAATAAATGTCACCCAACCCGGTTGCTGCCCCAAGCCATTCGGAGCAGGCCGACCATTTATTTTTTTTGCAAAAACCATGTTCGCAATTCGCCCCGGGTGACGAAAAACTCCTTCCTCCGTAGCTTTCTTCACGATCACATCCACATCCGATTCCCCATCACGAAACTCCCTCCGATTCCACCTGATTGGCTCAAGAATCTGAAAGTCCACATCCCAACGCCGAAACGGCAAATCAATTAAGGCCTCGGATAAGTTTGCCTTGGCCGCGCTCTTCCCTTCGTCGTCGCACAAGACAATCGGCTGCAACAATACGGTGTGACCAGTCAATTGTCTGGCCTCTCCCACGACCGATAGCATGATTAAACCCGCAATCCATTTCATGAAGTCGATCGTAGCCGAACTGCCATTCCCCAACAACACCCTCTTTCCCAGCGAGAGAATTTAGCAGCTGAGACTTAGCTTTTTCGTTCGGCTCCTCCCACAGAACAGTCATCCAATCGAGCCGTAGTATCTCCCCTTCTCTTCCTCCATTCGAGACCTCGAAAAAACGGGAGAAACGGCAACTCGACAGCATCCCGCGTCAACTTCGTGAAAAGGCACAGATTAAAATTCTTCACTTTTCTCCAGCCCATCCAATCGCCATCGCAATACGGACCGCAAACAAACACCTTCTTACCCATTCGCGCCATCTTAAGCTTAACCCATTGATGGAAAGTTGAATAACACGAGCCACTCCCGGTTCGATGCTTGACTTGGTGAGCAAGCCAGCAGGCAGACAGGAAAAATCTGTGCCGTCGTCGCCCTCCCGCCCCTTCTTCTTCGGAAGCGACCGTTCGGAACATTCGTTCTCTGGCCTCTTTCTGTCAAGAATCACGCCTTCACCGCTCCGATCTCGCCGGTGCTATCGGCAAAGCGCTTCATCTTGGCTCCCATCATTTTCGCCTGAGTCAGCCACAAGTTCGCGAGCGGAGTCCCCTCGGGCATGTTGATGTGCTGCCCTGATTTTACCTGCTTGCCGCCTCCCGCCATGATGATCGGCAGATCATTGTATTGGTGGGTCGATCCATCACCCAGACCTGAGCCGTAAGTGAAGAGAGTATTATCCAAAAGAGTCGTCCCGTCCGCCTCCACAACACTCTCCATCTTCTCAAGCAGATAGACATATTGCTCCATGTGAAAGCGGTCCACTTTCAAGAGCTGATTGATCAGCTTGGTTTGATTATGAGACATGCCATGATGGCTCATTGGCTTGTCAAAGAGACCATCGAAAAGATAGGGCGTATCCCATCGCTCCGGCCCTACCATGAAGGTTGCCACGTTGGTCAGGCCCGACTGTAACGCCGCCACCATCAGATCACCCATGAGACGAATGTACTCACCTCTTGGAAGGTAGGCTTCCGGCGGTTCCTCAAAGGAGATCTTGGCCAGTTCTCCCTTCATCGCTTCAAGCCGGTCCATCTGCGTTTCGATCGCCCGAATGGAATCAAAATATTCCGCAAACTTCTGGCCGTCGGCATAGCCCAATTCCTTCTTCATCGCCCGGGCATCTTCCAAAACCAAATCCGTGACATCCCGATACTGGTCGAGTTCCTTCGTCGAAAACAAACGCCGATACATCTTCCGTGGATCACGGATCGATGGCGCCAAATGCCCCGTGCCATACCAAGAAATATTATCAAAGTAGATCGACTCCTTGTTGTCCTTGTGGCTGTTGCAACTGAACTCTAGCGTTAAAAACGGTGTCTTTTCCCCCACCACATCCGCCACCAAATGATCGAGCGTCCGGTCGAGCGGCCAGGCCGTTCCCTCAATCGTATAAGGTGGGGCACTACTCAAATAACAGGACGCACACTGCGCATGAACATCCGTCCCCTGCTGGAAGGTCCGGTCCATCCCGGTGATGAGATTGATCTTATCCTTGACCCTTTCCAACGGTTTCATCGTCGGAGTGAGTTCCTCAAGCCGCTTCACTCCATAGTTCGGATCCTGCTGACCAAGGGACTTCATCACATTCCCCAAATTCCCCTTTGGAATCACCGAGTCCGCTTCGCCCGGGAAAAAACCCCGACGCACCACCCCAATCGGCACGTAAAAATGCGCCATCCTTTTCGAGACCCCACTCGCCAGCGTCTGTGACCCCAGGCTCTCCATCCACGGCAGTGCCAAGGCCGATCCGCCCAATCCTCTCAAAAATCCTCGTCGTGTTGTCATCGTTTCAATTCTCCCTCTTTACTTGGTTCGCTTTCGCCAAAAATGGCTCACTCAAAATCACTTCTTTGATCAGGGATTGCATTCGATCCCCATCCTCCGCCACTCGTTCCACGATCTCATCCAGGATAATCTCATCCACCAGCCCCAGTTCACGTGCCAGCGCAAACGATAAAAGATGACCCGCCAGACCCCGCGTAAAACGCTCCTTCTCTGAAAGAAGGGCATCCTTGAATTCCACTACAGTGGCAAACTTGTGTTTCCGGAAAAGCGTTCCCTCCATATCAACCATGCGATCATTCTCGTACTTCTCACGCCACTTTCCGATGGCATCAAAGTTCTCCAAAGCGAAACCCAGCGGATCAATCTGCTCATGACACCCGCGGCAATCCGCTCTCTCTCGGTGCATCGAAAGACGCTCCCGCAACGTCAGGTGCTCTTCTCCCTCTCCCGGTTTTTCACCCAGCGAAGGCACGTCCGCCGGCGGAGGCTCAGGCGGCTTGTTGAAAATCACTCCCGCCAACCAGGCCCCGCGCGTGATCGGCTGGGTTCGCTCCGGACCCGAGGTCATCGTCATCACAGCCGCATTCGTGATCACTCCGCCTGTCCTTCGATCCTTCACCGGCACGCGATGAAAATCCATCACGGCGACTTGGCCGAGCCTCTTTTTCCCAACCGAACCCAACGGGCCATAAGCCTCTTCCAAATGCCCCGAGCGATACGTGAAATCCGAATCAATCAACTGCGCCACCGGTAAATTCTCCACCAAAACAGTCTCAAACAACAAGAGAGGTTCCATCATCATATGCATGCTAGTGCGATACTTGGAAAAATAAAACTTCGAGAACTTCTTCCGGTCCGGCACCGATGAAATGATCCGATCCAACTGCAACCACTGGGCCGGAAAACTATCGCAAAATCGCTTTAGCTTCTGGTCCTTCAGCATCCGGTCGACCTGCCTCTCTAAAACCTTTTCCTTCAAAAGTTCACCCGACTCCGCCAGCCTCAAAAGCTCCTCATCCGGCAAACTCCCCCAAAGAAAAAACGACAAGCGCGAAGCTAACTCCAGCCCGTCGACCTTTTCTGATCCCTCCGATTGATCGTAAAGATAGAGAAATCTTGGCGAAGAAATCACGGCCGCCGTAACCTCTTTAATTGCTTCCGTATAACTCGCTCCCGCGTGCATCCGGGCTTCCACAAACTCAGCATAACGATCAACCACTTCCGGCCCGACTCTGCCCCGAAATGCCTTTCGCAAGAACTTCACCAATCGTTCCTTCACCACCACTTCCACTCCTTGTTTCTCTGGTGGATTGAGCACAAAAAACTCCTTCCAAATGCCCACCCGCCTCGGCCCAAAATCCGGACTTCCCATGATCGATTGTCCCAGCTTTAAAAAGGACTCCATCAACAAGGGAGAAAGCGACAAGTGATCCGCCTGGTTATCAAACCCGTGCTCCGCCCGCAAATCCTGTGGAAACGCCGCCACTCCTCCCAGTCTTGGTTCGATCATTTGCGATTTCCCCAGCGGGCGACTTCCAACCCTCACCAGATCCGGCATTTTCCCGGTCTCGGGCCGAAAGTACCCCTTATGATCACGGATCATCCGCTCGGGAAGAGTGAAGACATTGCACTTGAGATCAAAAAGATCGATCACGGCATTGTGGTATTGGAACCGATTCATCCGGCGCATCGGCGTTGCCGCGTAAACCCTCTTCCCCGTCATCGCCTCATTCCGCAAAGTCTGTAAATCCCCCAGCAACTTCGCCCGAGTTCCCTTTTCCAGTTGCGGCTCATCCTCCGGAGGCATTTCCTCAAAATCAATCGCATCAATGATTTGCTGCAACAACTCCGGCTTCTTTTTGAGAGCTCCCGGATCCCCTAACTCGGCGAGATTCACCTTCCCCTTCACCTTCCCATCCTTGCCGTGGCACCGCACACAGTTCTCCTGAAATACCTCCAACACCCCTGCCCCAGGCGCCGCCCCGGCAATCCCGAGCGACAAGATCAAAAGTTTACTCAAACGAGACATTCGAAGAATCCTACCGAATGTCTTTACTGTTTGCACGGGGCAAAATCCAACAACTTCCCGATCTCATCTTCTCCCTTGCCAAAATTCTCGTCGTTGGACTTTTCACCACCCAGGCAGGCATCGCCGAAGTTGTTGATTGGTCCGTTGCTAAAGCCATCGCCTATCGACAAAATGAACCCGGCACTGCTCCCACCGAGACCTCTGCCTGGGCCATCGAAATCGCAAGCGCCGGAGAAGCCACCGTCACCCCGATTGCCGGAGGAGAATTCGGGCGGGTCAATGTCTCGGAGCCGTGCGGCCCGGCTATCGTCTCCCATTACTTCGGGAGCGCCCCATAGCGAGTTAAGACAAACTGTGTATTTCGCTTGATCCGGCGGTCATTTCTCCAAGGATAATCACCATGAATAACCATCGAAGGATCCTTCTGCTTTTTCTGGCCACACTTGGGACGGCATTGGCCGCCAATCCCAAGCGCGATATTCAGTATGACACCAAACACGAACGCAACGTCCTCGATTTCTGGCCCGCGTTAAAAAAAACCAAATCCGCTCCCGTCTTTGTCTGGTTTCACGGAGGAGGGTTTCGTAATGGCGACAAGAACCAGTTTGAAAAACACGACCGCGCTACTCTCGAAGCCTACCGTAAGGCCGGCTACGCCGTCGTAAGCTGCAACTACCCCTTCCTCGACAAGGACATGGAATACCGGGACATCGTCGACCACTGTGGACGTGCCATAAAGTTCATCCGCTCAAAATCCAAGGAATGGAATATCGATCCAAAACGCCTCTGCTGTGGCGGAGTCTCCGCAGGAGCCCTCATCAGCCAGTTCCTCGGCTACCACGATGACCTCGCCGATCCCAAAGCCAGCGACCCCATCGACAAACTCAGCTCCCGCCCCGCTGTCGTCATCGGCGTCATGCAGCCCATCGGCACTCAGGAATTCGCACTCCGCTATATGGACAAGGGCGAGGCTCCCCTTTTCCTCTACTCAAACGCCAGACCCACCGATCGCATTCATCCGCCAAAGCAACTCGAACTCATCAGAGACAAAGCTAAAGCCCTCGGCATCCCGGTCGCAGCCTACGGCGGTAATCGAAACAAGCTTCCCCAAGTCGAAGGAGATAAATCTTGGCGGGAACTCCAACTCGAGTTCTGTACGAAGCATCTCGCCAACTAATCCAAAATCCTGGTGCGCATCGCCGACATCCTCATTCTCCTTTTCCTCGCGGCGATCTGGGGGGCGTCCTTCCTCTTCATGCGAATCTCGACCCCCGACTTCGGGCCGGTCCCGCTTGTCGCCTTCCGCATGACGGTTGCCGGACTGGCCCTCACCCCGGTCTTTCTCCGCAAGGAGGCCCGCGCCCTTTTCAAAACCCACTGGTGGCAGCTCCTCGTTAGTGGCGTGGTTGGCTCGTCCATCTCCTTCATTCTCCTCAGTTGGGCCAGCCTGACCCTAAGTGCCGGGTTCACCGCCCTCATGAATTCCAGCGTCCCCGTCTTCAGCGCCCTCATCGCGGCAGTCTGGTTGGGAGAGCGCCTCCGCACCTCTCAGTTCATCGGTCTCGGCCTTGGTATCCTTGGCGTTCTCATCTTGGTATGGGGGAAACTGGAATTTCATCAAAACGGTCGCGGCTGGCCCATCGTCGCCTGCGTCATTTCCTGCCTCTGCTACGGCTTCGGAGTCAGCTGGATAAAGAGCAAGCTCCAGGGCGTCCGCCCACTCGTCGCCTCCTCCGGCAGCCTGCTCGGGGCGGGGCTCGTTCTCATCCCCTTTGCCCTCGCCCGCCTACCAGAAAAATCGCCTCCCCTTTCTAGTTGGCTCAGCGCCGCCGCGCTCGCCCTGATCTGCACTGCTCTGGCCTTCGTTCTCTTCTTCAAACTGATCCAACGCTCCGGAGCCACCGTGGCCACTTCGGTGACCTTTCTCATCCCTTTCTTTGGCATCTTCTGGGGCTGGCTTTTTTTGGATGAAATCGTCACCACCCAAATGATCGCCGGGCTCGTGGTCACCCTCCTCGGAACCGGCCTCATCATCGGAATGATTGGCAAACGAAAGGCCACTTCCTAAATCGCGTATGATTAAACCATGAAATTCCTCATCTTCCTCCTTCTCCCCTTCACCGCTCTCGCTAACGAGTCCCTCTTCAACGGCAAAGACCTCGAAAACTGGCGCGTCGACTCCAAGAGCAAGCACCCCCATTGGACCGTGAAGGAAGGCCTCATCCAATGTCAATCCGGCCCCAAAAAATCCGGCTCCCTTCTTTGGACCAAGAAGGAATTCAAGGATTTCACCCTCACTCTCGAATACAAGCTTGGCGAAGGCACCATCGACTCCGGGGTCATGATCAAGAAGCCCCACGATCAAATCCAGATCGGCATCTCCGGGTCCCTCAAGCGTGATCTCACCGCCGCTCCCTACATCCCCGGCAAGGGGTATCCCACCGAGAGCAAGGAAGCCATCGCCGCCGTCAAACCCAAGGACTGGAACATTCTCAAAATTGAGGTCAAAGGAAACACCTACAAAACTTGGCTCAATGGCGTCGAAGGCATCACCTACGAATCCAAAACCGCCATCGAAAAAGGCCCCCTCGGCCTCCAGCTCCACGGTGGAAAAGACATGGCCATCTCCTTCCGCAAGATCGAAATCACCGAGCATGAGTAGGTAAGGACCGACACTCTCCAGAGCCTCGGCCATAATTCCCAAGTGACACTCTGAAGAGCGTCATTCCTCTTTGCCGACCCATGATAATCTCGAGCGGATTTCCTCAATGCCGCAAATTCCAAAAACTCATACCCTTTCGATATGGGATAGATGAAAACACTACTTCTGGGTGATATTGGGAAGCACCTCGACATTGAGGACGCTGAAAACGCAATTGGCAATCGGCGGCCGTCTTCGCCAAAAGACCTCGATAAAGCTCAAAGACAAAGAGCTCCAGATCAGCCAACTCAATTCTGAACTGGCTCAACAGAAACTCACGATCTAGGCCCTCACACGCTTTCTCGTTTCGAAATGATGAGCTGGATGACTCATCCAGGAAGTCGATGCTGAAGACGGAGTGATCGACGGCAAGATGGCGCTCGATCAGAACCAACCACGATTGATCTTTCAAAAGACTCAACCGAGTCCATCGATCTCCAAAAAAAATCGCTCCCGGAAAGGTCTCCAGGAGCGATCATGAAAGTCAGTCGATTTCTTTAAACCGTGCAAATATCAATCGCTTCCTTCAGGGAAGTGAGGGGATCTTTCTTTGGGCGAAACTCCTGACCGAGGTAGCCATCGTAGCCCATTTTTGCGAGCGCCTTGCAGATTCCCTTGTAGTTGAGTTCCTGGGAATCATCGATCTCATTGCGCCCGGGAACACCGGCGGTGTGGAAGTGCGAAATCGCATCCTTATGCTTGGTGAAGGTCGCGATGCAGTCACCTTCCATGATTTGCATGTGATAGATGTCATAGAGAAGTTTGAAGCGGTCTGAACCAACCGCATTGACAAGGTCAACACCCCACTGGGTGCGGTCGCAGAGGTAGTCCTTGTGGTCTTTTTTTGAATTTAAAAGCTCCATGGAAATCGTGATGTTGTGCTTCTCCGCAATGGGAGCAATGCGCTTCACGCCCTCAATGCAGTTCTTCAAACCTTCCTCATCCGTAAGACCATTGCGGTTTCCGGAAAAGGCGATGATTTGAGGAACGTTCCCAGCCTTGGCGGCGAGAGGAATGATTTCTTCATAAATCTTCACGAGCGTGTCGTGGTTCTCTTTCTTCTCGAAGGAGGTTCCGATGCCCGCGATCCCCTTGATCGGACGAGGGCGCCCCATCGCGCACTTGAGACCGTGCTTGGCCACCGTAGCCCACTGCTCGGGAAAAAGAATTTCGATCGACTCGATGCCCATTTTCTTCACCTCGACACAAAACTTGTCCAGAGGGATATTACCAAAGCACCAATGGCAGACCGAGTGTTTGAACTTGGCCCCAGACTTCGTGGCCTCTTCCTCGGCGGCTTTGATTTGGGTTCCAAGAGCGGAAAAAATGGCGGCAGTGGCGGCACCACCGGAGAGTGCCGTGAGTGATTCTCTTCGATTCATAACTGGTATTAATACACGACAGGAATGGGTTCTTTGTCGAGAATTGAAAAGATTTCTTGAACCGTCGCTTCAGGGATTTTTTAAATCGGCTATCCAGCCATGCCTTCGGTAAGCGGCGAGAGTGAGTTCGAAAACTCGCTTGAGAGCACCAGCCTACCAAGAAAGCTTCGCACCGTGGGCCGGCGCGGAACTGTTCTCCGAACCGGAGGCCAACTCAAAACCTCTTCCGTTTGTCGACGGGAATGTTCCGTATAAATGGTTTCCTCCGGCTCTCTTAAAAACCAATTCGACAACCAGGATCCGCAAAAAGCGAGGCCCAAGCCTGAGGCAAGGAAACAACTGCCTCGTCTTTAAACCTTCACGCCCCTTTCAATGAGGTCCATTCCCACACGCTCCGGATGGCATCCCAGTCAAAGGTTTCGAGCTTGAACAAGCGGGCAAGGCTTGGTGTCGCTCTTCGCTCATTTCAAGGAGTTCTGATCGAAAACAGCCGCCAATCGCGTCGTTGGAGTTCCCTGACGAGATCAGGCCGGGAAGAGATTGCAGAGAGGTCCATGGGTCAGTTTGCCACAATATTCACAAGCTTGCCGGGAACCACGATGACCTTGCGGACGGTTTTCCCGTCGGTGTGGGTGGTGACATTTTCGTCGGCGAGGGCTTGAGCTTCGGCGTCTTCCTTGGAGATGTCAGCGGGAACCATGATGCGGGCACGGAGCTTTCCGTTAACCTGGACGATGAGCTGGATTTCTGATTCGACGAGAAGGCTTTCGTCGAGTTCGGGCCAGGTTTGTTCGCTGACAAGTTCCGTTCCGCCGAGGGCGGCGTTGATCTCTTCGGCGAGGTGGGGCGCGAAAGGGCTGAGGAGTTTGAGGAAGGTGAGGAAGAGGTCGCGGGGGATTTCTCCGGCGCTGGTGTAGGCATTGGAGCACTCCATCATCGCGCTAATACCGGTGTTAAAGCGAAGGGAGTTGATCGCTTCTTCGACGCGCTTGATGGTCTGGTGCGTTGTTTTGGCGAGATCAGCATTTTCACCTGCAACAATCTTGCCGCTGGAGATCCAGCCTCCATCGGCATCCTCGGAGAAGGCAAGGCGCCAGACTTTGGCGAGGAAGCGGTGGACGCCTTCGACCCCTTTCATCGCCCAGGGTTTGTCCTGGTCGAGGGGGCCCATGAACATTTCGTAGAGGCGAAGGGAGTCAGCGCCGTAGCGCTCGACGACGTCATCTGGGTTGACGACGTTGCCAAGGGACTTGGACATTTTCTCAGCCTTGGAACGGACACGAATGGAAGGGTCGGAGATGAGAACAAAGTTCTCGCCTTTCTTTTCAACTTCCTCAGGACCCACGACCTTTTTGATCAAAGCCTCGCCTGTCCTCTTCATGACAAAGGTGCGTGAGTCTTGCTCCTCGAGGTCTTTATAGCTGACGATTTCGCCTGATTGAGTTTCAAAAATTGCAAACTCCATCTCGCCCATGATGAGGCCGGGAGCGAAGTATTTTTTGAAGGGTTCCTTGGACTTAAGGTGGCCGAGGTCGTTGAGGACTTTGTGCCAGAAACGGGAGTAGAGGAGGTGAAGGACGGCATGCTCTTTGCCGCCGACGTAGAAGTCGACGAAGCCCTCGTCATTCCCCCAGTAGCTTTCAGTATCGGGGCTGATGAAGTGCTCGGTGTTATTGGGATCGCAGTAGCGGAGGTAATACCAGCAGGAGCCAGCCCATTGGGGCATGGTGTTGGTTTCGCGCTGGAGCTTGTCCGAATAATTGATCCAATCGGTGCAGTTGATGAGGGGGCCACGGGGATCGCCGGTGGGCTTGAAGTCCTCCATCTCAGGTTGGAGAAGAGGGAGTTCGGATTCGGGAACGCCGGAGTGCTGGCCGGTTTCCTTATCCCAAAGAAGGGGGAAGGGTTCGCCCCAGTAGCGCTGACGCGAGAAGAGCCAGTCGCGGAGTTTGAATTGGATTTTCTTTTCGCCTTTTCCGTTTTCACCGAGCCAGTGGATGATTTTCTTTTTTGCGTCCTTGGTTTTAAGCCCCTCGAGGAAGCCGGAGTTGATGGCGGTGCCGTGGTCTGGATACGCGGTCGCAAAGTTGGAAACTTGATCCTGATAAAATGCCGACGCTTGCTTCTGAAAGCTCTCTTCTCTTTCGGCTTGGACAACCAACTCCGGAAAAGTCCAGGTGAGCTCTCTGTTAGTTCCGTCTTCGATAACTTCTACTTCAAGGTGACCCCCATTCTCTTTGAGCCATTTATGATCTGGGAAAACGACCGCTTTGATCGGAAGTCCAAACTCGATTGCAAATTCGAAGTCGCGGGAGTCATGCGCAGGGACAGCCATGATGGCTCCGCTGCCGTAGCCCATCATGACGTAGTCGGCGATCCAGACGGGGATTTTTTCTCCGTTGACGGGGTTGATCGCGGAAGCTCCGGTGGCGACGCCGGTCTTTTCCTTGTCGAGGCCGCGTTCCATATCGGACTTGCTGGCGCAGGCAGCGACGTAGGTTTCGACGACCTCTTTTTGATCGGTGGTGGTGATTTCCGGGACGAGCGGGTGCTCGGGAGCAAGGACCATGTAGGTGGCGCCGAAGAGGGTATCGGGACGGGTCGTGAAGACAGTGATGTCATGGCCCTCGACGTCGAAGATGACTTCGGCTCCTTCGGAGCGCCCAATCCAGTTGCGCTGGAGGGCTTTGATGGATTCGGGCCAGTCGAGGGGTTCAAGTTCGTCGATGAGGCGCTGGGCGTATTTGGTGATGCGGAGCATCCACTGGCGGAGGGGACGGCGCACGACGGTTTCGCCTTTATCCTTCCACTCTTGAACTTCCTCATTGGCGAGGACGGTTCCCATCGAGGGGGACCAGTTGACGGGGGCTTCGTGGATGAAGGCGAGGCGGACTTCGTCAATCTGCTGTTGGGTCCAGCCTTTGGCTTCGAGCTCGGAGACGGGCTTGGCTTTTTGGTCTTCGTCGCAGAAGTAAGAATTGTAGAGCTGGAGAAAAATCCACTGGGTCCAGCGGACGTATTTCGGGTCGGTGGTGTTGATCTCGCGATCCCAATCGTAGCCGAAGCCGAGTTCCTGGAGCTGACGGCGAAAATTGTTGGTGTTGGCCTCAGTGGTGATGCGGGGGTGAGTGCCGGTCTTGATGGCGTATTGCTCGGCGGGGAGTCCAAAGGCATCCCAGCCCATCGGGTGGAGGACATTGAAGCCGTTCATGCGCTTGTAGCGGCCGACGATGTCGGTCGCGGTGTAACCCTCTGGATGGCCGACGTGGAGGCCGGCGCCGGAGGGGTAAGGGAACATGTCGAGGATGTAGTATTTTGGCTTGGTCGCATCGAAACCTTCGTCACCGGGACCAGGGGTGCGGTAGGTTTTGTTCTCGGCCCAGTGGGATTGCCATTTGGGCTCGAAGAGGTCGAAGGGGTAAGGCTTACGTTTCTCGGACATGATGTTGGGCGGGAGGGAAGCTGTTATTAAAGGGAAAAACACGCATAAAATGACCCGTCGAGAATGAACGATTGGCTGAGGTGCGTGGGCTGAGGAGCTTGATCCACAGATTACTTAGATCGGCACTGATTTGGCTGAGGAACCGAGGCTGGGGGATTTGAGCATGAAAAGCCGCGAACCTCGATGAGGCGCGCGGCTTGATTGGTTTGGCAATCGAAGGCGCCACGGATCGTGGATTACCAAGAAAATACGGTGAACAGGCAACAGCATGATGAAAACAGAGACCGCCCGATCGGAGGGGAAATGTCTCGGACACTTTAATTCTTGCCGGCTCTGCACCGCCAAGGTCCTAATGAGCAATCTTATGAAGACACCCCTCTCCTGCCTCGCCGCCATACTGTGCCCCTTGACCTTGTCCGCCGATGAGAAGGCCACCCTGATTTTTGAAGATGATTTCGAGCGTACCGAAAGTGACAACTCGAAGGAAGAAATCGGAAAGGGATGGGTCTCAAACAGCAAGAAGAGGGCGAAGGGAAACAAGCAGGTAGATTTGAAGGATGGCGCCATGCACATCACCTTCCACCCGGTGGCAGACCATGCCGTTTCAGTGGTCCACCCTGCAGAGTTTCAGGACGGGAAGGTGACCTTGCGATTCAAGTTACCGACAGCGACAGACAGCCTTGGATTGAATTTCGCCGATCAGCAATTCAAAGAAGTGCATGCAGGACATCTTTGCATGACCAAGATCAGCACCAAGAATGTACAGATGAACGATCTTAAAACCGGGATCATGGCCAATGAGATACGCAAGGCACGGCAGGACAAGGCGATGACGCCGAAGCAGCAGAAAATGCTAAAGACCAAGACGAAACGATTCCCCAACAAACTGGAGGTCGGGAAGTGGCATCATCTGGTGGTGACTATTAAAGGGGAAACCATGACCGTGACGATCAATGAGAAAAAAGTGGGATCGTTTTCGTCCGAGGGAATCGCCCATCCGACCAAGCGAGCCCTGCGGGTTGCGGTTCCAAAGAAGGTCATCATCGATGACTTGAAAATCTACTCGCTCGGAAAAGAATAAGGTCCCCCTCCCTTCTTGTCCCAACCCGTGACAAAACCAATGAAGAAAACAATCACAACACACCCGCCTACACTCAAGTTCTCCGTGCAATACGGATGAAAGGACTCCAATGGATTTCCCGAAATCGTGACCGCGGCCTCGAAGATTTCTTCACCCGCAAACCCGAAATCGGCCTCGCCGCCGAACGTGACCGCGCCGGCATCAAAGCAAACGAGCCAGAACTCTGGGAACGCCTTGAAAAAGGTGAATTGATGGAAACCCAACAGTGGATGAAGAGATACAAAAAGTGACCCCTTGAATAAGGGAATCAAAAAAGCCCCGTAGATTTCTCCACGAGGCTTTCGTCAATACTTTAGCAATTTCTACCGGGTCCTCTGGCGAGCTTTGCTCGTTGATCGACTCGACTTCGTCGTGCGGGATGGTGATGATTTCTGGACAACCGGAGCACTGCGGACAACCGGAGCACTGCGGGCAACCGGAGCACTGCGGGCAGGCTGTGAGCGAACCGGTTGACTCCGCGTGGGAGTGGTCCGGATCGTCTCCAAACGCGTTGGGAGTGTCACCTGACGCGGACTTGGTTGAGGAGTGGCTTGGCGACGAATTGTTGGAGAAGGCGTCGGCTCGCGATAGCTGCTGCTCCGACTGGATGAGCTACTCCCCGAACGAGAGTCATAATGGCCGGTATCACGAATACTGGTCGAACCACGCGATGATCCATGAATCACCGGGCTGTTGCGACTTGAACCTCTGCTGCCAGAACCGTGGCTGCTGTGTCCGACCCGGCTGTTATAATTACCGCCGTGGGTATTGCGGGGAAGATAAGTCGGACAGGAAAGCCGCGACCCCTGCCGGTATCCACTCGGATAATGCGGAGAACTGTAACGTTTTGGAGCGGAGGTGCAGTAACGACGATTATGATGATCGTAGTATCGGCTCGACTGGCGGTCATAGTAATAACGGCGGTAGGGATCATAGCTCCAGCGATCATAGCTGGTGCTGACAAATCCGACCTGAAGAGCCGTAAAACTTTGGGAGTAGCCAGAACTGGAGTGCCCTCCCGAATATCCGCTCGAGTATCCAGAATTACCATACTCGGTACAGGAAGAAAAGAGGGGCCAAGCGAGAAGGCCGGCCGCGAGCATAAGAATCTTTTTCATCACGGTTGTTTAACGTTGGGGGTGGAGTTTAAATTCGATCTGCATCACCTTATTTACGTATGGCGCTGTAAACAAGAGGCTTGAGTAATTTTTTCAAATTCCAGTTATCGGGCATAGTCTGCTCCATCGTGATGACGACGACGAGGTCATCTTTTGGAGAAATCCAGTAATACGTGTTGGCGGCTCCGTCTCAACCATATTCACCGGGAGCTGTATCCTGGTCCCAACTCTCATCATGGGAAAAACGGACGCAGAACCCCGATCCGAGGCCCGTTTCGTGACGCACTTCCTTCCCAAATTCAATCGCCGAAAGTTGCCTCGGTAGCTGGTTCGGCCGCATCAAGTCCACCGTATCTTCGCGGAGATATCGTTTCCCCTGAAAGATAAAGCCCCCGATGCTGCTGCTGCTCTCGCTGAGAAACACCCACTCAAGGTGAACGACAACTAATATTGAGTCAGGCCATCAATCTGTAAGGCGGACCGGATGAATCACCACCTACGATTCGTCAATCCGGTCACCCCCACCGCCTTCGAAACCACCCGGATCAGTAGCACTAGCCGCTAACGATCCGCGATTGACCCCTTCTTCATCGAGGCGAACAAAACATCGGTGATTCCCTCCGTGGCCTTCCACACCCCAAACGCCCCGGCAACAGCGCCCAGAAAACCCAACAGCCAGGGGAGAACCGCTGTCCCGTTCACCCCATCGCCAAACTCGGCGGCGCTCAATTCATCGAGATTGAAAATAAAATAAATCCCAATTGCCAATGCCACTCCCCCAAACCCCATCAGGAGAGATTTAAGCCCCTCTGCCCGGAGAATCTTGATCCGCTCCGAACGGGCCTTGGCGTAAATCGATTTCGCCCGTTCATCTTCCACCCCATTCACTTTCAAACGATGAAAGATGGCCGCACGGTCCTCGTCCCAAAGAACCATCTTGAGCACGATCTCGTATTGCGGTTCGTCTTCCACCATTGGCTGAGTCTAGGCCCGCCTTTCTTGATTCGGCGAGGCGCAATGGAGGAAAAGCAACTCCCCCATCGATTTCGTAGATCCCTCCGGATTCGGTAAGAAATAAAAAATCAGCTGGCGGTTTCAGAGTTCCCGCGAACCACCTCCGCCATCGACTACCAATTCCCAAACCCACCCCTCATGACCATTGGCCAGCGATCCCCGGCGACGCACCGCCCAGTCTCTCTGGTCCGAATAAGTGAGTTCATCGATCTCCTCACTAAGTTCATTTCGAAGCCGGATCTTCTCGCCAGAATTATTGAGGCGTCCTGTCCGACCATCATCTCGGCTGATGGCAAGTGGGCGGTCTCCGGCACCAGCTTCCTCGAGGGACGAAGCACCCTTCGATTTGGTTCGGTGGCATCGATCTGTATTCATCAGCCCCATCAATGACCGAATTGGCATCGTCGTCCCCGCCGGAGGAAGTGCACCGGTCTCGGTAACCACCGAGGGAGGAACCAGCTCTTCGGCAAGCCCCTAGATGAAGACCTCTAAATCGCTCGAAAAAGTTCATCCTCCGCATTAACTCCCAATTCTGCTTCAATGAAGAATGCCCATCTTTTCCCTGGGGAAGCTCCATCGGTTTCTCTTCGCTCTCCTTTTGCCGATTCTTTGGCTTCCGGCCCACGCCAGCCTCACTCTCTACGACCAATCAATCGCTGCGGATGAAGCGGGACCCGGGCCAGTTCCAGTGTCCAAGCTCACCGCAGCCGTTTCCCTCAATGGTTCCAATAGCAGCGCCTTCAACTTCGGAACCGTCTCGGGAGAGTCAACCTGCGAGTTCATTGTCGAAGGCGACCCGGCTGCAGGCGGAAGAGATGGCTTCCTGGCTGTTGGCTCTAATTCCTCCAGCAGTTTGCGTTACGAGCAATGGGACGACAGCGGACAGCTGGGTTTCACCCAAAGTGGTGTCGCCGACTACACTTTCAGCCCTCTGGTCCTCTCCCCAACCGAAGCCACCCACGTCGCCTATGTTTGGGACGGAGATGGAAGAATGGACCTTTACCTCGACGGAACCCTGGTTGGCCAAAATGCCGCCGTTGCCAGCTCCTTCGGCATGCCAACTGGGGCGGGTTTTCTGGGAAACAACGCGGCACGCGGCGAAGGCATGATCGGCACCATCCACCGGGTGACAGTTTACAATGAAGCCCTCTCGAGCGACGACATCGTCCGGCATTCCAACGCTTACAACGAAGTCCTGGAGCCACCGGTCATTGAAAGCTTCTCCGCTTCGCCCGAGGCCTTCCTCTCTCCGGGAAATTCCAACCTTACCTGGACCGTCACGGGGGCTGACTCAGTTTCGATCAATGGCGCGGACGTCACCGGCCTCAACCAGCTCAACGTCTCGCCCACCACGACCACCGTCTACACACTCACCGCAACAAATGGCGATGGTCCGGTCACGCAGGATCTCACGGTCACGGTAAACCCGGCGCCTTTGATCACTTCTTTCACCTCTGACCGAACCACCATCAACATCGGAGAAAGTGTCACAATTTTGTGGGAAACAGACTTTGCCACCTCCTGGTCCATCAGCCCGGCACTCGGAAACGTTACGGGCCAAACGACGAATGGGCGCGGCTCGGTCAGCGTTTCTCCCGGCGATACCACCACTTACACCCTCACCACAGAAAGCGGTTTTGGATCCGAAACAGCTGAAGTAACCGTGAGTGTGGCGATGGTCGCCAACCACCCGGTCATATCGGAGTTTATGGCTGACAACAAATCCGGCCTGATGGACGGCGACGGAGATTTCTCGGACTGGATTGAGATTTTCAACCCCACCGGATCAACCGTTGATCTGGGGTCCTACTACCTGACCGATGATGCCAACGATCTGACGAAGTGGCCATTTGCCCCCCTGACCCTGGCACCGGGCGAACGCGCTATCGTCTTCGCATCAGGAAAAGGGGCCGCCGGACCAGCGGGAGAGATCCACACCAACTTTAAATTGAGCGCCGGTGGAGAATACCTGGCTCTCGTCGCAACCGGAGGGACAACCGTCTTGCAGGAATTTGCACCCACTTATCCTGCGCTCGGAAGCAATGTCTCCTATGGTATTCTCGCGGGAGATTTATCCACCGCAAGAGTGCTCGGTAGCCCTACTCCGGGCCAACTCAATGACGCCTCAATGCCCGCCCCGTCGGAAGTCATGTTTTCTCTCGGTAGCCGGACCTTTACCGGAGTGATCAGCGTCACTCTGACGACCGAATCTCCCGGAGCGGTGATCTACTACACCACTGACGGAAGCACTCCTTCTGGTGGAAACGGCACTCTTTACGCCTCTCCGGTAAACATCAATGCCACCACCCACTTGCGCACCATCGCGATCAGGGAAGGCGTCGCCGG
>Ga0308011_10000192_pt1 | contig 34315 bp, 22 predicted proteins | sample Neamet177_FD_203144 | JGI IMG/M metagenome (GOLD analysis project Ga0308011, IMG submission 203144) | Marine microbial communities from water near the shore, Antarctic Ocean - #177 | ecosystem: Environmental > Aquatic > Marine > Unclassified | place: Southern Ocean | collected 2014-07-25 | reverse complement strand
TGCATAGCTTCAAGTAGTGCTGATTGCACCTTGGCAGGAGCACGGTTTATCTCATCTGCAAGAATAAAGTTAGCGAATATAGGTCCTTTTTTTACTGAGAAAGTTTCGTTTTTAGGACTGTATATTTGTGTTCCGATAATATCGGCAGGTAATAAATCAGGTGTGAATTGCAAACGACTAAATTTTGCGTCAATTGTTTTGGCAAGTGTGCTTATGGCTAATGTTTTTGCCAGCCCAGGAACACCTTCCAATAGGATATGTCCGTTAGAAAGTAGAGCAACCAAAAGGCGTTCGCTCATGTGTTTCTGCCCAACAATTACTTTGTTGAGCTCTAGCATCAGCATATCAATAATGGCGCTTTCCTTGTTTATCTTTTCGTTTAATTCTTTTAAATCAGTTTGTACTATTTCAGTCATCTTATATTTTTTTAGCGAATGCAAATTTAAGTTTTGTAATTTTATGTGCAAATGTGAACGCTACTTTTTTTGGAAAAGTATATAAAACCAATACTCCTTCAAATTTGGTAGGTGTTTTAAAAGTGTGTAGGTATTGTCGATTGAGTTGCTACAGTTATTTTTAATCAGACAAATATAGTTATAATTAATTACTGTCTTTTGGAATATACTTAACGAAAAAATTAATCCAAATTAATCTGGAAAGATGATAATTAAGTGGTGATACAAGTAGTATTGCAGTAACGATAATTAATATCTCATTGAAAATATTAATCTGCGGATAAAAAAAGTTTGTTAAGGTCCAAAACAGTACCATTACGGCAACGCTTAAAGCATAACTAACATACATTGCGCCATACCAGAATCCTATTTCTAACTCATAGGTTAAGGAGCAATTTTCACATGTTTTGCAAGTGTTTTCAGTATTAAAAAACATGTTTCTAAGCGGATTGTTACTAGCCCAAAAGCTACCAGTATGACATTTAGGACATTTGTTAAACAAAATGCTATACAGCTTTGACCCTTTACTTACTAGTCTCATAATTTATCTTTTAATGGCTGCAAAACTAATTCTTTTTCTCTGCCTTTTCAGTTAATATCATATCTATATACTTGTCTAATCCTTTCTCATTTTGCAATTCATTTTTAGCAATATAGGATTCAATTTTAGCAATTTTTTTAGCTGCTAAAGTATATTTGCTCATAATTTGAGTTAGAATGTCGTTAGCTACTTGCTTTCCGTTAAATGGTTGCTTTGACATAATATCATTATCAAATATCTTTTTAAGTGGTTCTTCTCTAACTCTGAAAATTTTAAACCCTTCATCTTCTAATTGCTCTGTTTTTAGTTTATCTAAAGCTCGTTTATCTTTATGCCAATAATTTCATCAAATTCAATTCCTAATGTTAACTGAGGGATATAAATATCAATAGACCAAAGTTTGCCCTTAACTCTTGTTTTAAATCCTTTAGGATTAATATCCTTAAAGAATTGTATAAGTTCAAAAGTAATGGTCAGTTCTTGTTTAGATTGAGGAGTTAATGTGCAAAAGGGACATCCTGTTTCTTTTCTTCTTTTTATAGGTGTATGCCATTCGTGATCGTCTCCTTTATTACATTTCCACCAGATTCTTTTATTTGATCCAGATGAGACATCTGTAGGTGTTAATGCACCATTTTTGATTGGATGCCATTCTTTTGCAAGATTTGGTAGAGTGGTGGCTAAAGAGTTTGAGATTACTATTTTCTTATTGTCACATATAGGACATCCTTTTCCATTTTTTCTATTGTTTATTCTTGACTCCCATTCATGATCGTTTCCTTTATTACATTTCCACCATACTTTTTTTTCAGAGCCTGTTGAAACATCATATGTAGTTAAATTCCCATTCTTAGTTGGATGCCACTCTTTTGCAAGATTTGGAAAAAGAATTGCTAAACTATTTGATTTAACAACTATTTTTCCTGCACAAATAGGACATCCTGTTCCATTTTTTCTATGAAAAATTTTTGCTTCCCACTCATGGTGATCATCTTTAAAGCATTTCCACCATACTTTTTTATTTGCTCCTTCTGAAACCATATATGGGGTTAAATCACCATTCTTGGTTGGATGCCATTCTTTAGCAAGTTGTGAATTTGTTGTGGACAAGCAATTAGAAATAACGATCATCTGATTACAACAGATAGGACATCCGCCTCCTCCTGCTCGTTTTTTTATAGAACCTTCCCACTCATGATCATCTCCTTCAGGACATTTCCACCATACTTCTTTATTTGTGCCGTATGAAAAATCAAAAGGCGTTAAATCAGCATTCTTAGTTGGGTGCCACTGCGGAATTAACTCAGGGTTAACCTCAGCTAATGATTTGCCTTTTTTTGGTTTTCTTGATCCTCTTGACATTAAGATTGAACATGCTGGACATCCTGATCCACTCTTTCTGGAATATATGTTTGATTTCCACTCGTGGTCAGCTACCTTATTACATTTCCACCATACTTTCTTATCAGAACCACTTGATACATCAAAAGGAGTTAAATCTCCATTTTTAGTAGAATGCCACTGTTTAGCTAACTCAGGATTAAGCTCAGCTAATGATTTACCTTTTGGTGGTTTTCTTGCCATAAGGCAAATTTATAAATACTATAAACACTTCAAACATTATTTTACATTAAATCAGAGAAATGTCAATAAGTAAATAGCAAAATATTACCTTTGCCCCATGCGATTTTTCATTGAACTTTCTTACAAAGGCACAAATTATCATGGGTGGCAGGTGCAACCCAATGCCAATACCATACAGGCCGAAATTAACAAAGCATTAAGCACTATTCTTAATGCAAAAATTGAGGTGATGGGTGCAGGGCGTACGGATGCTGGGGTACATGCCAAACAAATGTTTGCCCATTTTGATTATGATGCGGAATTTGATGTCCATACTATTGTTATTAAGCTCAATAGTTTTCTGAAAAATGATATTGCTATCCGTACTATTTTTAGGGTAAGGGATGATGTTTCTACTCGTTTTGATGCCTTAAGCAGAATTTACCACTATAATATCGTTCAGGAAAAGAGTCCCTTTAAAACAACTGCTTATTTTGTGCATAGGCCTTTGGATGTTAAGGCAATGAACTTGGCTTGTCAGCACCTTTTAGGGACGCAGGATTTTACTTCTTTTTCCAAAGCAAATACCCAAACCTTTACCAACAACTGCAATGTTATGTCTGCCAATTGGGAGTGGAAGGATGATGAACTTGTTTTTACCATTAAGGCCGACAGGTTCTTGCGGAATATGGTGCGTGCAATAGTTGGTACTATGTTGGAAGTAGGTATAGGTAAAATTAAACCTGATGATGTGAAAGAAGTTATTGCCAAAAAGGACAGGTGTAAAGCAGGGACTTCTGTTCCGGCACACGCGCTTTTTTTAAGTAAAATAGAATACCCAAAAGACATTCTTGAGTAAATGCCAGCAACCAAAACTAAAAAACAAAAATCCAAGTCAGGTAATATAATCGATTTTGTATTGCTCAAGCGAGTTATTGCTTTTGCGAAACCTTATAAACTTCAATTTACCATTGCGGCTATTTCGGCTATTCTCCTTTCTTTCTTGGGGCCTTTGCGTCCTTTACTTATCAATTATGCTATTGATAATTATATCATAACTCCCAATAAGGAAAAACTGCTCGATATCACTACTTTGCTTATGGCTTTGTTGTTTATTGAGGGCTTCATTCAGTTCTTTTATATTTATCTTTCCACTTGGATAGGGCAGCATGTAATTCAGGATTTGCGTACCAAAGTTTTCAAGCATATTCTTTCCTTAAAGATGAAGTATTTCGACAACACGCCTATTGGTACTTTGGTTACTCGTTCTGTTTCGGATATTGAAACCATTGCTGATATTTTTTCTCAAGGTTTATTGGTAATTATTGCTGAACTCCTTAAATTGGTGGTGGTTATTACTATGATGTTTTATACCGATTGGCGTTTGGCAATTATTGCTATGCTTACCATTCCTATTTTGTTGGTGGCTACCGCTTGGTTTAAGCGTAATATAAAGGCTTCCTTTCAGGATGTTCGCGAGCAAGTTTCTCAGCTCAATACTTTTGTGCAGGAACATATTGTGGGTATGAATATCGTTCAGATTTTTAATAGGGAAGAAGCGGAATACAAAAAGTTCAAAACCATTAATCAATCCCACCGAGATGCGCACTTGCGTTCCATCTTTTACTATGCAGTATTTTTTCCAATTGTTGAGGTGCTTTCTGCCATGTCCATTGGTTTGATTGTTTGGTATGGTGGGCAAGGAATTATTGAAGGAAAGGACATAACGATTGGGGAGTTAATTGCTTTTATTTTATTTATCCATATGATGTTTCGCCCTATCAGGCAACTGGCGGATAGGTTCAATGTTTTGCAAATGGGTATTGTGGGTTCCGAGCGTGTGTTTAAAGTATTGGATACGGATGAGAAAATTACTGATGAAGGAACTGAAACGCTTGAAAACAGGAAGGGATCTATTGCTTTTAATAATGTTGATTTCTCTTATAAGCAGGATGAATGGGTGCTCAAGGGTTTATGTTTTGAAATCCAGGCAGGAAAATTGCTGGCACTTGTTGGTAGGACAGGGGCAGGTAAAACTTCTATTATTTCTGTGCTAAATCGTTTCTATGAAATCCAAAAAGGAAGCATTACTATTGATGGTATAAATATTGAGGATATTAAACTTTCTAGCCTCCGTAAAAACATTGCTCTCGTACAACAGGAAGTATTCTTATTTTCTGATTCTATTTTAAATAATATTACTTTGTTTGACGCTAGTATTACTAGGGAGCAAGTTATTGTAGCTGCTAAGGAAATTGGGGTGCATGATTTTATACAAACACTCCCTAAGTCTTATGATTATGTGGTGGGCGAAAGAGGGGTTACCCTTTCGGCTGGGCAAAGGCAGTTAATCGCCTTTTTGAGGGTGTATGTCCGTAATCCTAAAATTCTTATTTTGGATGAAGCCACTTCCTCTATTGATACTGCCACTGAGGAACTATTGCAAAATGCTTTGGAAAAGCTGTCCGAAAACCGAACGACTATTGTAATTGCACATAGGCTTTCTACTATTGCAAATGCCGATAAAATTCTACACCTGAAAGATGGTGCTGTATTGGAAGATGGTACGCACCAACAACTCCTTGAAAGTGGAGGTGCCTATGCTGATATGTATCATTTACAAGCTGATGCTAATTTGGATGCATAAGATAGTTTCTGTTTACTAGTCTTTCTTTGTAGGAATTTCTTTATTTTTGTGACTTATGAAAAATTTTCTAGTAGCCCTTTTTCTTTTATTAAGTGTTAACTTGTTTTCGCAAACAACTGATTGGGTAAAATCTTTTGGTGGTATCGATTCAGATAAAGGTATTTCTATAGGTACTGATTCATTAGGTTTTATTTACATAAGTGGGTTTTTTAATAATAACGCTAATTTTGGATCTTTTAATCTTGCTTATACTGGTGGGAGTTCAAATAATAATAAAGATATGTTTGTAGCTAAACTTGATTCATTTGGTTCTGTTATATGGGCTATATCTGGAGGTGGAGGACCTTATGATGATAGAGCATTAGGTATGCATGTTACTCCTGGAGGAGATGTGTTTCTTACAGGAACATTTTGGGGTAGTATTACTTTTCCTTATAATCAATCGCCAAGCCAAACTGGCACAGGAAATGGGTACGATACTTCAATGTTAACTAAAATTGATAAGGATGGTAATTGTATTTTTGTAAAAAGTTTTGGTGCAAATTCTGGAGGTCCATGTCCTTGGCCAATGTATGATGGTGATGATCATTCCTATGATGTAAAGGTTGATGATGATGGGTTTATTTATGTTACTGGTTTTTGGAGTGGAGATGATGCTGATTTTGATGGATTTACTTTAAATAATCCTAATTGGGATAGTTTCTGTCAACCATCAGGATATATTGGTAAGTTAGATCCATTAGGTAATTTTATCTGGGTGGATAAATTTGATGGAATAAAGGATCAGAGAGGGTCAAGAGATAATAGATTAGCCTTAGATCAGTTTTCAAATATTTACTTATGTGGAGGATTTGAGAATACAGGTGTTTATGGTCCTTTTTCGATTACTTCCAACGGAGACTGGGATGCCTTTATCTTTAAAATGGATAAAGATGGAGGTTGGCAGTGGGCTAAAAATATTGGTAGTAATAAATCGGATAGAGCAAATTCTATTGCTGTTGATGTTTGTGGAGATGTTTACATTACAGGTGAGTATAGAAACCCTATGGTTTTCCCGGGAGCAAATGCATCTAACGGAACGGATACTTTAAATCATAAAAAAAAGAGAGATGTTTTTGTTGCAAAAATGAATAATCAGGGAGATTGGAAATGGGCAAAACGAGCTAGAAGTTCAGGTACTGACAAGCCGTATCAGATGTCGGTAGATGCAAATAAGCAGGTGTTTGTTTGTGGCACTTCCGGTAGTACTGATATGACTTATTCAAATGGATTAGTAGTAAATGCTCAAATTCCTGGAGATACAACTATGTCTGCTTGGGTTGCTCAAATTGATGGAGCTTCTAATAATGGAGATTGGATTTGGGCTAAGATGGCAGGGAGTTCAACAGATGATGATGATAGGACAAGTGATATCTGTGCAGATGGATTTGGAAATGTATATGCTATTGGATTTTTTGAGGATTTAGCAAATTTTGATGGGACTTTTTTAGATGCTACTGGAAGAAAGAAAGATATTTTTGTTTGGAAAATGAGTATGGTTCCAGGTAGCTTTACTATGAGTAATAGTTACGATACTTTGTATACTGATAGTATGGTGTTTAATCCTGCTGATACAGGTGTTTTTACTACACAAACTTATTATGTGGATGGTTGCGATACACTTTTTACTGATTCTGTTGTGCATCAAAAATTGGGCTTACAAATTAATTACAATATAAATAATGTGGGGTCGGCAACTCTTGCTATTAATGGAACAGTTCAAGCAATGCCTTCTTCTCAGAATTATTGGCTAGGTGAAACGATAAATATAGAAGCCAATCTTCAGCCGAATTGGTTATTCAGCCAATGGAAAACGTATACGAATACTGTGTTGCCTAGTATGAGTAGTATAACGGCTACTTTTGTGGTAAGTACAAGTGATTCTTGTGTGCTGTACACTTACCCGAAACCTGATTTGCAGGCCTTTATTTCAGGGAATGATATTATTTGTGATAACGCTAATTTACAAGCTGAAGTTCAAATTTCTTTCAGTGGTGCTGTGAGTCCTTTTACTTTTATCTATGCGATTAATGGGGTGAATCAATCCTCTATTACCACTACGCTTAATCCCTATCTTATTCGTACAATAGAAACGGGAGTCTATACTTTAACTTCTTTTGCTGATGCTAATGATATTGGTTGGATTTCAGGTTCTGCAATTGTGACTGTTTTGGAATCGCCAACAGCACTTTTTACAACCGCTACCGATACTTTGTCTATTCTGTATCCTTCAGTCCAGTTGAATGATATTTCAGTTGGAAATATTGTTTCTTGGCAATGGAATTTTGGAGATAATTCAGCCAATGATTATAATCAGCACCCTTATTACAGTTATAAAGATTCATTAGGTATTTATCAAATTTCTTTAATAGTTACTGATGCTTTAGGTTGTAGCGATACTACCTTTAAGCAATTATGGATTGCTGATGAGTATTGGATGTATATTCCTAATTCCTTTACGCCAGATCATGATGGTGTGAATGATTTGTTTTGTTTGTCACATAATGGAATTAGAGAGGCAACTTTCTATTTTAATATTTACGATCGTGTTTCTAATTTGGTGTATACTACCGAAAATATTGCTGACTTAGAATGCTTTTTAAATACTAATGGCTGGGATGGGAAACATCAATCCACAGGAAAGGATTTGCCAATGGGGACTTATGTCTATGAAGTCTATTTCCAAGATTTTGAAGGTTGGAAACACCAAGAACATGGAAATATTTTTATTATAAGATAAACATACACACAATTAAAAAATAACTATTATGAAACGATTTAAGTTTACGAACACAAACAATAAATTATTATTTGTGAGTAAAAAATTATTACTTCTTTTATTATTACCAGTATTCGCTAATGCTCAGCAATTAGGATTATCTAATTACACCACTATTAGTAGCGGTTCTACTGAAGGGTATCATAGACCAAGAGTTGTGATGACGGCTAATATAAGTCCTTTTATTATTTGGGAAAAGGCAAGTGCTCCTAGGTCAGTAAAAGCAAAAAAATGGAATGGTACTGCTTTTAGTGCTCTTTATGAAGTTGTAAGTCCTGACTTAAAACTTGGAGGATTTATTGGGCCAGAAATTGCAAGTAAAGGCGATACAGTTTATCTGATATTTGAATCGTTACTTCACAGTAATCATGTTATTTATTTGAAGACTTCCTTTGATGGTGGACTTACTTTTTCTGACACAGTTAGGGTTTCAGATAATTCAGATACTCACAAATTTGCAATGCCAAATATTGGAATTAGAGCTGATGGAAATCCTGTAATTTCTTATATGGAGTGTACAGCTTCTTGGACGGATTGGGAGCAAATGGTGAAATCATCTTCTGACTTTGGAGCTACTTTTAGTACAGCCACTAATGCTAGTGCTTTAGCACCAGGAGAACCGTGCGATTGTTGTCAGTCAACTTTTGTTACAAAAGGAAATAATGAAGTGTATTTTTTATTCAGAAATAATGAAACAAACATCAGAAACACGTATATTGCAAAGTCAATTGACGGAGGAGTAACTTTTACTTCTACTGCTGAGTTGGATGATGCTGATTGGATGTTGAATTCTTGTCCTACTTCTTCACCAGTTGGTGCTGTGAATGGTGATAGTATTATGGTGGTTCGTAGGAGTGGTGCTAATGGGGTGAACGAAATATATTCATCTAATGTAAATGCAGATGATTTGCAGAAAGAATATTTTACTACTTTGGATCCTATTGGTTTTGGTTTGCAAGATAAAGTTGAGATTGCAGGAGATGCAAATGGTTATGCAGTAGTTTGGAAAGATAATAGAAATAACTATACTTCTTGTTTTGTGAAATGGGTATATGCTGGAAATGCTGAGGTTATTGAACTTTCGGATAGCAATACTGTTGGACATAAATCAAATCCTGATATTTGTATAGATTATACTTCAGGAGATTATCATATGGTATATGTTGCATCTACTCAGCATGAAGTGGTGTATGTAAAAGGCTCGATAATTCCTTTAGCAATTCAAGACGTGAAAAACACTAATAAACAACTTATTAAGTCAGTAGATTTACTAGGGAAAACAATAGTTCCTGAAAGCAATAAACCTTTCTTAAATATTTACAATAATGGGACTGTTGAACGCAAAATAATTATTGAATAATTAATTCCTTCTCCAAAAATAAGGGGTAAATAAAATTGCGATTGTAAAGAGTTCCAACCTTCCTAGAATCATCAAGAAAGAAAGCACCCATTTAGCAGCATCAGGTAGGTGAGAAAAACTTGCAGAAGGTCCAATACTCCCAATTCCAGGGCCTACATTGCTAATAGCCGTAGCTGAAGCACCTACTGCATCTTGAAAATTTAATCCAATAAAGGTTAAAGCGATACTACCACTTACAAATACAAAAAGGTAAAAGAAAACAAAGGCCAATAGATTGTAGATAATCTTTGGTGAAACTCCATTTCCATTTAGTTGTACAGGAATAATTGCATTTGGATGTAATCTCCTTTTAAATTCTAAGGCTGTATTTTTAATTAGTAATCCAATTCTTACAATTTTTACTCCTCCAGTAGTACTACCTGCACTACCTCCACTAAACATCATCAAAAAGAAAATAAAAGTTGCAAAAGTTCCCCAAGTTGTGAAATCAGCATTTGAATAGCCTGTTCCAGTTATAATACTTATAATTTGAAATAATGCATGTCGGAAAGTAGTTTCTAAATTATTTTCAGATGCTTGATTTACTAAAGGGAAAATAATTAGCAAGAGAAATGGTATCGCACATAAAAACCATTTAAATTCATCATTTTTAATAAATTTTCTAAATTTTAATTTTGCACCAAAATAAAGCAAAGTAAAATTTATACCTCCAATAAACATAAAAATGATAATTATATATTGAATCAGAGGTGATGTGAAATGTCCGATACTTGCTTGTTTGGTAGAAAAACCTCCAGTACTCACAGTGGTTAGGGCGTGATTGAAAGCGTCAAATAAAGGCATTTCAGCAAGCCATAATAAGCAAGTTTGGAGTAGGGTTAGTGTTACATAAATTAACCATAATCGTTTGGCAGTTTCTTTTATTCTTGGGTGTATTTTATCTTTGGTTGGTCCTGGTGCTTCTGATGTAAACAGTTCCATTCCTCCTACGCCAAGCAAAGGTAGAATTGCAATAGTCAATACAATAATTCCCATACCTCCAATCCATTGTGTCATACTCCTCCAAAACAGGATGCTCTCCGGCATTTGCTCAATATTATTTAGGATGGAAGAACCTGTGGTGGTTAGCCCTGAAATGGTTTCGAAAAAAGCATTGGTAACACCATCAAAAACACCACTCATTAAATAAGGAATCGCACTGCAGATTATCATGGAAAACCAACCAATTACCACAATTAAATACCCTTCTCTTTTCTTTACTTCATCACTTTTCTTTTTTCGGGTTAAGTACTTGGTAAGTAGCCCAATTACTAGTGTGATAATTGTTGATTGGATAAACACAGTCTGCATACCGTCATCATAATAAAAACTAAAAGGAATGGCAAGTGACATTAAGACTCCTGTAATAATGATAAGTGTCCCTACAACATTTAGAACTACCGATTTGTTAATGAGTTGTTTTGCCATTTTTTACTGAAAGAATTTTTCAATTTTATGAATGGTCTCATCATTAGTGAAGATTATTGCTTTGTCGCCTTCTGCTAATTGGAAATCCCCAAAAGGAACAAATCCTTTACCATCTCTTACTATTCCTGCAATGTTTACTATTGGTGGTAAATCCAAATCCTTTAAAGGTTTGTTGGCTATTTTATTTCCTGCTTTTACTGTAAATTCAATCACTTCAGCATCCAGGTTGAGGGTTGCAATTGCATTTACCTCTCCTTTACGAATGTATTTTAAAATGTCATTTGCAGCAATTACTTTTTTGTTGATTAGCGTATCAATCCCAATGTTATGAGAGAGTTTGATGTAATCAACATTTTCAACTCCAGATATTGTTTTTCGAACGCCATGTGATTTTGCCACTAATGATGAAATAATATTGGTTTCAGAATCGCCCGTTACAGCAATAAAAGCATCCATATCTTCAATGTTTTGTTCCTCCAATAATGAGACATCTGTTCCGTCTCCATGTATTACTAATGTCTTTTTGAGTTGCAAAGCTACCTTGTTTGCTTTTTCTTCATTCTGTTCAATAAGAATAACATTGTAATTTCCTTCCAATCGTTCGGCAGTAAGCACGCCAATTTTACTTGCGCCTAGTATCATTACATCTTTTATGTCAAAATCCTCTTGCCCGCATATGAGTGGTATTTCCTCATATCCTTTAGGTGTGGAAATAAAATAAACAATATCGTTTACTTGGAATTCTGTTTCCGCTTGTACCATTATGGTTTCACTATTCCTTAGGATAGAAACCGGTTTAAAGGATAAGTTGTTATGGAAGTGTTTAGAGTCCAAAACGCAACTTCCTACTAATGGGGAGCAGTCGGTTAATTGTATGCTAAATACCGAAAGTTTTCCGCCTTCAAAATCATAATTATCTAAAAATGCTTCATGTTTGATGAGTTGATGTATCTCTTTTGCTGCAATTTCAACTGGCGAGATAACATGGTCTATTCCAATTTCTTGGTAAAGAGTACGCATATTCTTGCCTATTTCTTCAAAATTACTGATTCGACTGATAGTTTTTTTAGCCCCTAATTTCTTCCCGAGAATACAAATGAGTAGGTTGGTTTCTTCTGAGGATGTGGCTGCAATTAATAGGTCGCATGATTTAACACCTGCCTCTATTAAAACGCTTACACTTTTTGCATCTCCTTCAAGGGCAATAATATCATTGTGTTGTTGGGCTTTGTCTAACCTTTTTTTATTGTTATCAATTAAATAGGTGTCCTGAGCCTCTGTTGCTAGCATATGTGCAATGTAAGAACCTACCTCACCAGCACCTGCAATAATTATCTTCATTTAGTAAATAATTTTTAGCAAAACTAAGTGTTTTTTGGATAACATTACAAATTTAATAGAATTTTACTTTAATAAATTTATCCTGTGTTGAAAAAAAGATTGATTTTTTATTTCTATAAAAAGAATACTTCTTACATTTAGACTTCCTTAACATCAGTAAAAATTGAATAAAAATTTTCAGATATTTCGTTCCTCAGCAGGTAGTGGAAAAACCTATACGCTTTCCTTAAGTTATATTGCTTTAGCATTAATGGGAGGGCGTTATGGTTATGCCGATTACTACCGAAAAATATTGGCAATTACCTTTACCAATAAAGCCGCATCCGAAATGAAAGAAAGAGTGCTGGAATACTTAGAATCCTTATCGGAATCGCAAGATAAAGATGGAATTTTGGATTGGCTATTGAAGGAAACAAAGCTTGAAAAGGAAGTTATTTTTAAGCGATCGAAAGTAATACACAATCATATTTTGCATCATTATGCCGATTTAGGGATTTCAACCATTGATAAATTTACTTATAAAATAGTTAGGACTTTTGCGACTGATTTAGGTTTGGCACATAATTTTGATTTGGAAATGGATAATTATAAAATTATCCAGCCAGTTGTTGCTTTGCTTTTGGGTAAAATATCGGATGGTGGAGGTGATTTGTCCAATGCATTGATTGGTTTTGCTTTGCAAAAAGCTGAAGATGGAAAAAGCACAAATATTGAGCGTGATTTGGAAGACTTTGCTCAGCAATTATTCAAGGAGGAAGTGAGTAAATACATAAGTGAAAAGCAACTAACGGTTGGGGCTTGTATGCAAGTAAAAAAGGATTTACAAATCCAAAAAGATGCTTGTGCGCAGGAAATAGATGATTTAGCGGATAGTGTCTGTTTGTACTTTGATGCAAAAGGACTCACTAAGGAACATTTCAAAAGCGGAACATTCTATAATTTTTTCACTAAAAATGTAGGGAATGAAAATGATAAGAAGTGGATTCCATCTGATACATTGCAAAAAAATATAGCAAATGATGATTGGGTTGCTAAAAGTAAATCGGATGAAATAAAGGGATTAGTAGAAGATTGTAAAACGGATTTGCAGCAATTTTTTACTGATTTAATGATATTGCTTCCTGAATATATTTCGGTAAAATCAGTGCTTAAAAATATGTATTCCATAGCCGTGCTCAATGAGTTAATGGCAGAAGTAAAGGCCTATAAAAAGGAACAGAATGTTGAACAAATTGCAGAGTTCAATAAAAAGATACACCAAGTGGTTACCAATCAGCCGTCCTCTTTTATTTATGAGCGTTTGGGCGAGCGATACAATCATTATTTAATTGATGAATTTCAGGATACTTCCCTTTTGCAATGGCAAAATATTTTACCGCTAATTACGGATTCCTTGGATTGCGGAAAAAGCCTTTTGGTAGGGGATGGAAAGCAATCTATTTATAGGTGGAGAGGGGGTGAAGTAGAACAGTTTTTCCAATTGCCAACCATTTATAAAGGAGATAATTTGGTGTTTAAAAAAGATTGGGAAAGTAAATTGAATGATCATTATAAAGTTGATAATTTAGTGAGTAATTTCAGAAGTAGAAAGGAGATAATTACTTTTAATAATCAGTTTTTTGAAACAACAAAAACACTTCTATCTCCTGATTTGCTAGGGATATACGATAATCATGAACAGGAATGTGACAATGCAAAAGAAGGTGGTTATGTGCATATTCAGTTTTTTGATGATAAAGAGGATGAGTCTTATCAGGAACAGATTCTTGAAAAAATTATTTTGGAAATTCAAAAATTAAAAGTAGAAAATAATTTTAATTACAAGGATATAACCATCCTTTGTGCGAGTGGGAAAAAAGTGGCTTTGGTGGCCGAAAGTTTATCGCTTGCTGGAATTCCTGTCATTTCTAATGAAGGACTTTTACTTATTAAATCGGATAAAGTAAATATGGTTTTAGCGAACTTAAGGGTGCTTCAAAATCCTGAAAATAATATTGCAAAATCAGCTGTGTCGGATTATTTATATTCGACTGTTTTGGCTAACAAAAACTTTCATGACTTAAACATAATCCTAACGCAACCCAATGGTTTTGATACTTTATTGAAAAAAGCAAATATATTTATTACTCCTAGTAAATTATTGGAAGAACCACTTTATGAAATGGTGGAACAACTCATTAGGTTACTTAATTTAAAGGAAGATGTTTATTTGCAATTCTTTTTGGATGTCGTGCTTGCCTATTCTGAAAAGAAGGGGAGTAGTCTTTCCGAATTTTTACTTTGGTGGGAGGAGCGAAAAAACAAAGAGGCAATTGTAGTTCCTGAATCGGCTGATGCCGTGCAAGTTATGACAATTCATAAGTCGAAAGGTTTAGCATTTAATGTGGTGATGATTCCTTTTAATTGGGATGGTGGTCGTAAAACAAAAGACATTTGGGTAGATACTTCAACTCAGTTCAATAAACAATTACCGGCAGCATTAATTTCGAGTAGTAAAAATTTAGATTATTCTTATTTTAAGGATGAGTACAGGAAGGAAAAGAATCTTACTTATTTAGATAATTTGAATAAATTATATGTGGCAATGACACGCCCTAAGGTGCGTTTGTATGTTTTTGCAAAGGCAATTCCTGAAAAACCAAATGAGAATTTTGCAACCAATGGAAATATGAATTCTATGTTTTATAAGTACGCCCAGCAGTATCCTTTAATTATTGGTAATGAGGATGCAAAGCATAGCGAAAAACCTAAATTGATTGCCGATTTTAAAGTGGATAATGCTAAAAAGTTAGAATGGCGTGAAGTGATTTCCTTGAAACATTCTGCTGAAGAAATTTGGGATATTGAAACCCAAAATGCTAAAAAAGATTGGGGAAAATTATTGCATTTAGCGTTGGAGGGAATTCATTATACTAACCAAAAACAGGAGGTGATTGACGCTTTATATTCTTCAGGAAAATGTACAAAAGAAGATTATGAAAAGTTGAAAGTTACAGTTGATGAGTTGCTTTCGGATAAAGAAATCCTTCCATATTTTTCAGATAAATGGAAAGTGAAAACTGAAAAAGAAATACTTATGCCTTCAGGAATTACTTATATTCCTGATCGTTTGTTATTCGACACCACTTCAGATAAAGTAATAATAATTGACTACAAAACAGGAAAGGAGGAAGAAAAGCATATTCAGCAAATAACTAATTATTCTGAAGCCCTTTTTCAGATGGGAGAAAAGAATATTGAGAAGATTTTGATTTACACAAATAATGATAAAAAGATTCAGAAAGTATGATGCCATTCTTAGTTAAAATAGCAGACAGATTGCTTGAAAAATTTCCTGAAAGTATGGAGGGAGTTGCGGTAGTGTTGCCTTCAAAAAGGGCGGTAGTATTCTTGAAACATTATCTGTCAAAAAAAATAAATAAACCAATTTTCCTTCCTGAATTTTATGCTATTGAGGAGTTTGCAGAACAACTTTCGGGCTTGCAAGTATTGGATAATATGAGTTTGCAGTTTCGCTTGTATAAAGCCTACTTACAACACCCTCCTAAAAAGGTAGATTCCTTTGATAATTTTCTTAATTGGAGTAATGTATTATTGCACGATTTTAATGAAATAGACAGGAATATTGTTGATGCGAAAGCAATTTATTCCAACCTTAAAAATGTAAAAGAACTGGAAGGTTGGTCTGTGGAGGATTGGAGTTTTGCAAATGCTGATTTAACAGAAATGCAAACGGATTATAGCAGTTTCTTTGAGGGAATGCATCTTTGGTATACTTCATTTAAAGACTCATTGTTGAATGAGAATTTGGCATATCAAGGTTTGGCATATCGAATGGCTGCCGAGCAGATTGCTAAAAGAGATATAAGTTGGAAAAAAGTTTGGTTTGTGGGCTTAAATGCCCTCACAAAGTCGGAACAAGAGATAGTTGATTTTTTGAAAAAAGAAGATATTGCTCGTGTGTTTTGGGATGCAGATAAATTCTATTATGACAACCCAATGCATGAAGCAGGAGGTTTTTTAAGAGAGCAAAGGGCTAAGTGGTCAGAGATTGATTTTAAAGGTGTAGGCGATTATTATGTAGTAGAAAAAGAAAAATTTCAGACAATTGCGTGTCCAAAAAATACGGCTCAGGCAAAGGTAGTGGCTGAGGTTATAAAAGGGTTTAGTAAAGCTGATTTGGAGGATAGTAAATCGGCAATTGTTTTGGCTGATGAAGCCTTGCTTTTCCCTGTACTAAATAACTTACCTTCAGTAGTAAAACAACTGAATGTTACTATGGGTAGTCCACTTAAAAACTCAACTTTATTTTCTTTTGTGGAAGTGCTTTTTACTATGCAAATTCACGCTATTAATTATAAGAAAAATGCGTTTTATTATAAAGATGTAATAGCGGTTGTTGAGCATCCTTACTTTTCGAAAATAGCAAATGCAAAAGCAGTTATTGCATTAAAGAAATTCATCATAAAGGACAATATTATTTTTGTAAGTAAAGCCAATATTCACTCTTTATTATTGGGTGATGATAAGGTGAGAAAATTATTTTATATTTGGCAAACTGTGAATGAATCCTTGCAATGTTTGGATGATTTGGTGCTGTTGTTGCGTAAATCTTTGGTAGGTAAAAAAGGAACGATTGCTTCAGAAGTATTGACTACTTTTAGTAAAAGTTTATTGGTGCTGAAAAAGTTAGCAAATGAGGTTGACTTTGATTTTGAACTTAAAACCTTGCAAACCGTATTGAAACAATTGGTATCCAAAGAAATGATTCCATTTAAGGGTGAACCATTGAAAGGTGTGCAGTTAATGGGGATTTTGGAAAGCAGAACTTTGGATTTTAAGAATGTAATAATGCTGAGTGTGAATGAAGGGAAATTGCCAAAAGGAAAATCGGTTAATTCATTTATTCCTTATGATATGAAATGCTATTTCAAACTACCAACTTATGCTGATAGTGATGCTGTTTTTGCTTACCATTTTTACAGATTATTGCAAAGGGCAAATAATGTAACTTTGGTGTATAGTTCTGAGACAGATGATTTTGGAAGTGGTGAGAAAAGCAGGTTTATTACTCAGTTGTTGTCAGAATATAAGTCGACTCCTATTCAGGAATTAGTGTATAAAGGAGCTGATTTGGAAGTAAAAAATCCTTCAGCAATAGTTGTAAAAAATAGTGGACTTGAAACTGAAATTAAAAATTGGGCAGCTAAGGGTGTTTCTCCTTCCGCATTGAATAAATACAATACTTGTAGTTTGCAGTTTTATTATCATTATTTGGCAAAAATAAGGAAGGATGATGGTGTTGATGAATTTGCTGACGCAAGCACAATGGGTACTGCTGTTCATAATGCTTTGGAATTGCATTATCCTAATGGATTGTTGACTGAAGCCTATATTAAAGAGCATTCTAAAGCAATCCTAAATACTGTGAAAAGTGAGTTTGAATCTGAACTTTCAGTAGAAGCAATGAAGGAAGGTAAAAATTATTTGAGTTTGCAAATAGCACAAAAGCTCACCAAAGATTTTCTGAAATTGGAAATTAAATTATTGCAAGATGCGGCTAGCCAAAATAAGCAAGTTACTATTGTTGGAAAGGAAGAAGAATTAGTCCATAATCTTACTATTGATGGAGTGAATTTTAAATTGCTTGGTAAGGCGGATAGAGTTGATTTTGAAGGAGATGTTTTGCGAATTATCGATTATAAAACAGGAAAAGTTGAAGACACTGAGGTGCTAATTACTGAGTATGATGAGATTATTGAGAATCCTAAAAAAGCAAAAGCATTTCAATTGTTGATGTATGCTTATTTGTATTTGAAAATGAATCCTCAGTACATTGGTTTTGATGTTTTGGCAGGTAATTTCTCGTTTAAAAATTTAAAATCAGGATTGATTAAAGTAAGTAAGAAGATTAGTTTTAAAGAAAAACAGGCTATTAAAGTAGATGCAAATGCTCTTGAAGCGATTGAGGAGCAATTGGAACTTGTGTTTATTCAAATAATGAATGACGATTTTGTGCAAACGGATGTGGTAAGTGCTTGTGAATGGTGCGATTATAAAACAGTGTGTATGCGATAAATTTGTATATTTGTTCTCTATAAAAGTAGAGAAATGAAAAAAGTAATATTAGTTGTAGTATTTGCAGTGTGCATAATGTTGGTGAGTGCGCAAAATAGAAGTTGTGGAACAATGGATCATTTGGATGAAATTCGCCAGAATGATCCTCAGCTTGACCAGAGAATGCAAGTGGAAGAATCTGCAATTCAAAACTGGATTTCAAATAATCCGGAAAGTTCAATGCTTAATGTGCTTACTATTCCTGTAGTTGTGCATGTTATTTACAAGACTTCATCTCAAAATATATCTACCGCACAAGTTCTGTCGCAAATTGATGTCCTAAATGAAGATTTCAGAAAGTTAAATTCTGATGCCTCTTCTGTTCCTTCTGCTTTTTCGGGTGTTGCTGCTGATGTTGAAATTGAATTTTGTTTGGCAGTGCGCGATCCTAATGGAAATACAACAACAGGTATTACTAGGACGAGTACTACTAGTTCGAGTTTTTCAGGGTATACAAGTATGAAATATGCAAGTAGTGGAGGTCATGATGCTTGGAATACTTCAAAATATTTAAATATTTGGGTGTGTAATTTGGGTAGTGGTTTGTTGGGTTTTGCAACATTTCCTGGAGGAAGTTCTAGCACGGATGGTGTAGTGTGTGATTATGCCTATTTTGGTGATGTTGGTACAGCAACTTCTCCTTATCATTTAGGGAGAACTGCAACTCATGAGGTGGGGCATTGGTTAAATTTACGCCATATTTGGGGAGATTCAAATTGTGGAAATGATTATGTTTCAGATACGCCTACTCAGCAGGGGTCAAATTACGGTTGCCCTAGTTTTCCTTCAACTTCAAACTGCACTGGTAACGGAAGTAATGGCGATATGTTTATGAACTATATGGATTACACGAATGACGCTTGTATGTATATGTTTAGTACAGGGCAAAAAACAAGAATGCGGGCTACCTTAAATGGAAGTAGATCTTCATTGCTTTCATCTAATGGTTGTGTGCCTGTAAATGTGCCAATCGTAATTACAGCTAATGTTACTGATGTAAGTTGCAATGGAAATACTAATGGAAGTATTGATGTTTCAGTTAGTGGTGGACTTTCTCCATTTTCTTATAGTTGGAGTAATGGTGCTACATCTCAAGATATTACTAATTTAAGTGTAGGGACTTATACGATAAGTGTAACTGATGTTCAAGGTCAAATACAAACAGCTAGTTATACTATTGCAGAGCCAACTGCTATTTCGATATCATATAATGCTGTAAGCACTTCATTACCTGGAGCAACTGATGGAGCGATTTATACAACTACTACTGGAGGAAATTCTCCATATACTTATTATTGGGTAAGTCCTTATGCAACTACTCAAAATTTACTAAATATTGGAGCAGGTACTTATACTTTTTATGCCATTGATGTTAATAATTGTTTTTCAATTGCAAATATTACTGTTCAGGATGGTGTAATTATTCCTATTTCTGCTAGTGTGGTTATTAGTGATGTGAGTTGTGCCGGAAATAATGATGGCGCAATTGATATAATGGTTAGTGGAGGTGTTCCTCCTTTTGCATATTCTTGGTCTAATGGAATGACTACTGAGGATATTACTGGGCTTTCAGGAGGGAATTATGGGTTGACAATTACTGATGCGCAAAACCAAATTTTTACAGCAACTTATGTCGTAAACGAGCCTTCATCCTTAAGTTTAAGTTATAGTATAATAAACGCAAGTAGTGCTACTGCTACTGATGGTGCAATTGATTTAACTGTTAGTGGAGGACAATCACCTTATGTTTATTTTTGGAATACTTCTCCGTCACAGAGTACAGAAGATATTTCAGGACTAAGTACTGGGGAATATGTTGTTTATGTGGGCTATAATAATTGGACTTGTTTTATTGTTGATACAGTAACAGTTGCTGACGGTTCTATTGTTTATGGATGTACTGATCCGTTTGCAGTTAATTACAATCCTTTAGCAACTATTGATGACGGGAGTTGTTATTCGGGTATACAAGGTTGTACCGACCCAACTGCAATAAACTATAATTCACAAGCTTCTATTGATGATGGTAGTTGTATTTATACTACATGTAATGAAGATGCACCAACAAACTTAAATGTAACTAGTATAATTCATGATCGAGTAACAGTTAATTGGGATAATATGAATTCTGCCGTTTGTGTGGTTGATCAATATAGATTAAAATACAGAGTGTTAGGTACTTCTTTATGGTCTAGTAAAACTATTGGTGCGCCATTAGGAAGTTGTGCTTTTGGTACGAATAAAACAGATAAGTTGTTGTTGAATTTAACATCAGCAACCACTTACGAATATCAGATGAAAGTTTGGTATTGTGGTGGTGGAAATAGTGCTTGGACGGCTATGAATACATTTACAACTTTATCAGCTTGTCCATTAATCATTAATTTTAGTGCTACTCCACAAAATAGTAGTAAAGTAAAGTTTGATTGGATTCTGAATGGTCAGTATGAATTTGTTAGAATTAAATTAAGAGAGGATTATGTAGGGGCATCTTGGTTGAATGCAGGGGGGATGGGAGTTAATTACCCTGCAATAACAAAGGACAAGAATGGATTAACCTCAGGACAAACCTACCGTGCTCAAGCAAGAACTTGGTGTGATCCAAATGGTGGCGCATATCGTTCTGCAAGTTGGACACCTATAATATTTTGGGCACAGCCAACTGCTATTCGTTTGGCTAATCCTGAACTAACTGATCGTACTTTGTTAAAAATTACTGACTTACTAGGAAGAGAAGTAAACCCTGATAAAATAATTGATAAAACTACTTTGTTCTATATTTACAGTGATGGTGTAGTGGAGAAGAGGGTAGTTGTTAAGTAAAAGGAGGAGTGTTTTTCAAATTAGTATGATTGAAGGTATAGACAATGAAAAGCTTATTTTTTAATGAGGTAAGGATGTAAGTTTAATCTCTATAGAGATTAGAAATAAGTTGGAATTTATTTTTGTATTTTTGTAAACTAATATTTAAAAAAAATCCGTTACTTATGAAAAAGTATTTATTCCTTATGGTTTGTTGTTTGTTTAGTTATGCAACAATCTATGCTCAAACTATTGCAAGTATTCAGGCTTCAATTCCTGTTTGTTTTGGTGAAACAACTGGAAGTGTAACCGTAAATATTAATCAGACAAATCCTTTAACAAATATTGAGGTTAAATTATTCTGGCAAAATCCAAATTCCGGATTTTGGGTAAACCTAGGGACATCAAATGGAACAGGTAGTGCTTTCTCTTTTCTGAGTTTAGGAGCTGGAAATTATCGAGTAGATTTAAATAATGCATTAGGTAATTTTATTGAAGATAGCTTTTTTACATTAGTTGACCCACCTCAATTAAATGTTTCTGTAGCTATAGCTAATGTTTCTTGTTTTGGGGGTAATGATGGTGCTGTTACAGCCGCTCCAACTGGAGGGACAGGTCCTTATTTTTATTCTTGGTCAAATGGCCAAACTGTTGCAACAGCAACTAATTTATCTCCAGGTATTACATACACTTACACTGTAACAGATGGTAATGCTTGTCAACTTTCTAACACAGTTTCTGTATTGCAGCCAACTGAATTACAGCCAAATGGATATATGTCACAAGCTGTTATTGGTGCTGGTAATTCTAATGGAGAAATAACAGGCCAAGTAGCTGGAGGAACTCTTCCTTATCAGTATAGTATTGATAATAGTGTTTTTTCATCAAATAATATATTTCCGAGTTTATCTGCAGGTACTTATGTTTTGTCCTATCAGGATGCAAATGGTTGTTCGGCTAGTGAGAGTATTCTTTTACAGGATCCAGCTCCATTAAGTGGGTATGTTTCTATTCTTAATTCTATTAGTTGTAATGGGGATTGTAATGGCTCTATTCAGTTTATTAATAACAATTCAGGTACATCTCCTTTTTCATATAGTATTAATGGGGGAGTAGCTCAACCGAGTAGTATATTTAATAACTTGTGTGGAGATTCAATATATTACATCACAATGATGGATTCTGATAATTCTTCTTTGACAGACTCTGTTTATTTATCTCAACCAGATGCATTAGTTTTTTCTGTTTCAACAAGTAATTATAATGGTTATGGTATTGCATGTAATGGCGGTACAGGTAGTGTTTCTATTTCTAATCCAACTGGGGGTAACGGAGCTCCAATATCATATTCATTTGATGGAGGGAATTCTTTTGGTCAGTTTTGGAATTTAGGTAGTTTATTGGCTAACACATATTCAGTTGCTGTGCAGGATGCTTTAGGATGTATAACTTCAGCAACTTCTGTTTTAAGTGAACCTGACTCTCTAGTTTTAAATTCCTCTATTACTAGTGTTACTTGTAATGGGGATTCTGATGGTAGTATAACTATACTTCCTACTGGAGGAGTCGCTCCGTTTTCATATTTATGGAATGATGGGCAGATTACTCAGCAAGCTACTAATTTAATTTCGGGAGCATATTCTTGTGTTGTTACTGATGCAAATGGGTGTGTTATGGTTACTTCAGTTAGTATCTCTGAACCTTCAATATTGAGTGTGACAGGAATTGTTACTGATAATACAATCCCATTTACTAGTTCAGGAGCAATAAATTTAAGTGTAGTAGGAGGTGTAGCCTCATATAGTTCCTCTTGGTCAGGTGTTAATAACTTTTCTTCTTCAGCTATGAATATTTATTCTCTAGCTTCAGGGACTTATTTTTTAACAGTTCAAGATTCTAATTTATGTGTTTTCCAAGATACTTTTGAAATTACAGAACCACTTCCTGTATTTGGTTGTACTGATTCAAGTGCAATAAATTATAGCGCTAATGCAAATGTTAATAATGAAATCTGTTATTCTTGTAATTTGGATTATAGTTTATATTATAATATGCCATCTTCCTCTTCAGCTTGTGATGGTTGGATTTCTGTATATACTCCTTTAGCTTCCGGTACGGTTAATTATTATTGGAGTAATGGAGATTCATCCTTTTTCATTGACACCTTGTGTAATGGCACTTTTTCGGTTACAGTTATTGATGCTAATTCTTGTGGTGGTGATACTACAATTTTGCTAAGTAATTATGTGGGATGTATGGATTCTTTGTCGTTTAACTTTGACTCTCTTGCATTGTTTGACAATTCTTCCTGTTTGCCTTATGTTTATGGTTGTACTGACCCTTTAATGTTTAGCTTTGATTCTTTAGCAAATATTGATAACGGAACTTGTATCCCTTATCTTTATGGTTGTACAGACTCTTTAATGTTTAATTTTGATTCTTTAGCAAATACTGATGACGGAACTTGTATCGCGTATATCTCTGGATGTACAGACTCTTTAATGTCTAGTTATAATCCACTTGCTACTGTTGATGATAGTTCTTGTTATAATTGTTCTTTTTCAGTACCGATATGGAATGTAGATATTTCTTCAATTTCTTCATGCGGAGCTTATGCGCAAATTATTATTAACTCACTTAATTCTTCTCAATTGAGTTATACTTGGAGTACTATATTAGGAAATAATTTAACTACTCCTTCTCAGTCTTTATCTGTAAATCTTTGTTTAGGTATTTATTCTGTAAGTATTGAAGATGATCTTGGGTGTATTTTTATTGATACTATTATGATTGGTAATGTTGTTTTAGGTTGTACTGATTCAACCAGATTTAATTACAATCCTTTAGCTACTATTGATGATAATTCATGTGTTATTGCTCCTGCTAATGCTTGTGCAGCATTGGCAATTACAGGTTTAGGTGTTAAAGGTATTATACATGATAGAGTTGTTTTGACTTTTGATAATATGAATACTTATGATTCTTTAGGGACTCAGTTATGTAGAGTTGATCAATTACGTATCAAGTATCGTGCTGTTGGTACAAGTTCTTGGAGTCAGAAGAACATTGCTGCTCCAACCGGTTATGATACTATAACAGGTATTTGTAACAGTACTCAAAACACTGAAAAATTAGTATTAGGCTTAAGTGCTTCTACTACTTATGAATGGGAAATGAGAGTATGGTACTGTTCTACAGGATCTACTGCTTGGGTAAATGGCCCAGACTTTACTACTGCTGATAACTGTCCTAATGTAGGTAACTTAGTAGTTACTACTCCAACAACTACTAAAGCTACATTCTCATGGGATGATAGTAACGGAGGGTATAGCTTTGTTAGGTTGAAAGTAAGAGTAGATACAATTTTAAATCCAACAGGTTCTGATTGGTTCAATATTGGAGGTATTGGTGTAAATTACCCAACTTTCACTAAAAACAAGAATGGATTAGCTTCTGGTCAAACTTATCGAGCGCAAGCAAGAACTTGGTGTGACTCTTTAGGAGGCGCTTATCGATCAGCAACATGGACATCAATAGTAAGTTGGACACAACCTACTTCTGTTAGGGTTGAAGGAGGAGAATCTATTACTCACTTAGAACTTTATCCTAATCCATCTAGAGATGTCTTTAATGTGACTTTCACATCTGAAGATGTTCAAGATCTTGAGGTTAGAGTTATCAATGTTGTTGGTGAGGTTGTATACACTGAAAACTTAGAGCAGTTTGTAGGTGAGTATACTAAAGTAATTGATTTAGCTACTTATACTAAAGGAGTTTACTTCTTAGAGATCATAACTAATAATGGTGTGGTTAATAAGAAATTAATTCTTCAATAGGATTTAGTTAATTTTTAATATTAAAAGAAGCCCGAGCAATTGCTCGGGCTTCTTTATTTTATAATTAAGGGTATTCTGTTAGATGTAAGATAAACTGATTAGTACAAAAAAAGCCCAACCTTGCGGTTGAGCCATCACTATTTACGCATATAAAATTAAAAGGTTACAATTTTGTAGCCTTTTTTGATTGCATAAGATTTATAATAGTAAATAAGCTGTCCAAAATAAAATAGTTTATTTTTGTATCAAATAAAGATATATGAAATTTTCAAGTCTATTTAATGTCAAAAAGTATTTAGCAGGAAGATACACTATAAAAGTAATGTCTGAAGGGGTGACTTATCAAATTATAAAAAAATAATGGCAAAAGCGCTCGGTATTGATTATGGTACTAAACGAACAGGTATAGCTATTACTGATGGCATGCAAATGATTGCTACAGGATTAACAACTGTTTTAACCCATACCTTAGATGACTTTATTGCTGACCTAGTTCGAAAAGAAACAATAGCTTGTTTTGTCGTAGGCGACCCGAAAAACCTAGATGGGACCAATACTGATAGCACCGGACATGTAAATGGTTTTGTAAAGCGTTTGCAAAAAAAATACCCTATCATTCCTGTACACCAAATTGATGAACGTTTTACTTCCAAAATTGCTAAGCAAAGTATTTTGGCGAGTGGAATAAAAAAGAAAGGAAGACAAAATAAAGCACTTGTAGATGAAGTAAGTGCAACTATTATCTTGCAGAATTATTTGGATTATAGGTAAGTAATATTCGGAGAGGGATATTTTTTAATTGCAAGAAAATAGGATTTTAGAAGCAATCTATTCTATTTGAAAGTGAAATTTACTTTGTTGTAAGAAAAATACAAAAATCGCCTAATTTCTTTTTAGTTTCATTTTTTTCATTTTTCATTTTTTAAAGAAATTTATATTCTATCGTGCTGTTTTTAAATTGATTACGTGATATTTTGAAGTTATTTTTGTCTAAGGGTTTCACGTAGGAAATTTCACTTAATTTTTCATTAGATTTGTTCTGAATTTATAAATAGGGGAAGCCGAAAACCATTTAGAGTAGGCAAATTAAAACTTTTAAAATATGAAAAAAATTTACAGTTTAATTGTAGTTGCAATTTTAGGAACTACAACAATGTTTGCTCAAGGGTTTGGCACAAGTTTAGATTATGCTATGTGGGATGGAACAATGATTGAAAATGCAGAAAGTACAAGTTCAGTAATTTTAGGGCTTAATTATACACATTCTCTTTCTGAAAAAATGGATGTAGTTGGTTCTGCTGGTTATGGTATGGGTTTTGGTGTAACTGCTTTAAAAACAGATTTGAATTACGGAATTACTAGTAAGATATCAGCTAATGTAGGAATGGGTATTTACATGATTTCTGATGATACTTATGAAACTAATTCATCAGGAGTAGATGGTGCTGATCCTTCATTTAATGAATTTGGAACTAACCTTGGTTTAAGTTATCAAGTTACTTCTGCAATTGCTTTAGGGTTTAATTACAACATGATTAAGGGTGGTGATTATGATTTTAACGGTATGCAATTCGGCTTGTCTTATGCTTTTGGAAGTAAGTCTTCTGATAAAAAAGAAGAAAAAGAAAATAAATAATTTTAAAAAATAAATAATGAAAAGAATTTTACAATTACTTTTGGTAACATTAGTATTTAGTTCTTGTAGTAATATAATAGTTCCTTATTATACTACTGTTGAGAAAATGACTAAAGTTAACCCAGGAATGACAAAAGAAAATGTGGTTGCAACACTTGGTGTAACACCATATGAAATATTTCATGGAATAGAAAATGGCTGTGAAATACATCAATTTAAGTATAAACACAAAGAGGTGAATCATGGAACTTTAAACTCATACTCAAACATTAAAGGTGCGGAAAGGTTTGTTGATCCTTCTAATGTATATATATATTATAGGGATGGAAAAGTTGAATCTTTAGTAACTGATGAAGGAAAGAAGGAAGGTTCAGTGGTACTTTCATTTGCTCAGGAACTACAAGTAGCTTGTGATGGTCCTGAAGAAATTGCTCCAATTTATGGTTGTATGGATAAGAAATCACTTAATTACAATAAGAAAGCAATTGTTCAAAGAAATGAAGGTGTTTCTGAATTAGGAACGGTACTTACTATTGGTGATTGTGAATATTGTATTTGTGATTATAAATCAAATAAGAAATATGATGCTAAGAAGAACTGTGGAGAAAGGTGTGTCCCAGTTGAAAAGCCAAAGAAGAAAAAGAAGAAAGTAGAAGAAGAAGTTATTCTTGTAGGTTCGGACTGTACTTTGTGTGATTTGGCTGATAAAGAAAATGCTCAAATTAATATTGATATAATTCACAAAAGTGGGAGACTTTGGAATAGAAAAATGAGATTCAATGAATATATTTCTAAAGTTTTTAATGGGTTTAAGGTGAAAAGTTCTAATAATAAAAAATCTAAATAAAATGAAGAATATAATAACATTAATCATATTAGCTTTTGCTTTTACAGCAATAGCACAAGAATCAATACCAGAATACACTACAATTGATAAATTGTATAAAGTTAGTCCTGGAATGACAGAGAAAGAAGTAACTTCAATTGTAGGCATCCCTCCTTATGATATTTATCATGATGTGGCAAATAATTGTAAAGTGCTGGTTTGGAATTATAGGCATAAACAGCATGCGATTCCTTCTTCACATGAAGATACAAGAGAATCATTGTCAGGTGGGAAAACAACTTATATTAATACAGAAAAAGTATATATGACTTTTTCAGAGAATGATAAAAAGTTGATGTATTACTTTACTGATCAAGGCAAAGCAAGAAGTGTAAGTTTAATTGCTGCTGGAAGAGAATTACAAGAAATTTGTAATAATCCTGCTGGAATTAAAATTAAAGGTAAAAGCAAAGATAAAATGATTATTCGTTCTTTGAATAAGCATAGGTATGGTACGTTTATTAAATTTGGTTTGGGTGCTAATCCTGAAGGTAAGTCTGATTTGTTAATTGGAGGGCAGTATCGTAACATATTTAAACCCTTTAATAATCAAAAGAGTTTGTCATATGATGCTAAATTACTTTTTAATTTAACTGGTTATGAAGTGGTAGGAGAAGATGAAGGAGCAACTCATAACGATCATTTAGTATTGTCTGTTCCAATGTATGTCTGCTGGAATTGGAAATCTCTTTCAATTGGCGCTGGTTTGCATTTAGGATTTGGAAATGAGGATTCTGGTGATGATGAAGCAAATGATGATTCAGAGATATATATGGGGAAAAAGAAAGGATATGATCATTTCGTAAGTGTTCCAGTATTAAAAATTGGATACAATTTATACGATAAACTAAATATTGAATACAATCAAGATTTATCAAATAAAGGACAAGGTTCTATAGGTGTTGGGTACTATTGGAATTTTTAATGTTTTGGGTTAATGACAATCAAAATTAGCAAAAAAAGCCCACCAAATTGGTGGGCTTTTTTTAACTTAATAAGTTAAATTTTCTTCTTAAGAAAATGCCCTGTAATGGATTTCTTGCATTTTATAATATCTTCAGGAGTTCCTTCAAAAACTATTTCACCTCCTTTGTCTCCTCCCTCAGGGCCAAGGTCAATTATCCAGTCGGCACATTTTATTACATCCAAATTGTGTTCAATACAAACAATAGAATGTCCTTTTTCAATGAGTGCATAAAAGGAGTTAAGTAGCTTGTTTATATCATGAAAATGTAAGCCTGTTGTGGGTTCGTCAAATATAAATAAAGTTTTTTCTGTTGTATTTCCTTTTCCTAAAAAGGAGGCCAATTTTATTCTTTGTGCTTCACCACCACTTAAGGTGTTAGACGATTGCCCTAATTTTACATAATTAAGCCCTACATCTTGCAAAGGTTGCAGCTTTCGAGCAATACTTGTTTCGTTATTGCTTTCAAAAAACTGAATAGCTTCATCAACTGATAAGTTCAAGATGTCTGAAATATTTTTCTCACCAATCTTTATTTCTAGTATTTCCTTCTTAAATCGCTTCCCTTTACAATGTTCACATTCCAAATGAACATCAGCCATGAATTGCATTTCTACTGTAGTTTCGCCTTCTCCTTTACAATGCTCACATCTCCCACCATCTACATTGAAAGAGAAAAATCCTGTTTTGTATTTTCTGGTTTCAGCTAAAGGTTGGCTTGCAAACAGTTTCCTAATATCATCATAAACCTTTATGTAAGTTGCAGGGTTCGATCGGGATGATTTTCCGATAGGATTTTGATCAATAAACTCTAGTTTACTAAGGTTGTTCGTGCTGATTCTTAGCGTTTCGTAATTTTTATTGGCTTTGCTATAGTTGCCAAAATGTGTGTTTAAAGCAGGTTTTAGGATATCTCGCACTAAGGTTGATTTTCCCGAACCACTCATTCCAGATACTAGGGTTAATCCATTTAGTGGAAATTCAACATTAACATTTTTTAGGTTATGTTTATTTATTCCAGTTATGGTAATCTTATCTTTAGTACTCCTTCTGCTTTTAGGTGTCGGGATTTCTAATTCTCCTGATAAGTATTGAGTCGTTAAACTATTTTTCTCTTTATAAATATCCTTTAGCTTCCCTTGGAATATAATTTGACCACCATGGATTCCAGCTTCAGGTCCAATGTCAATAATCTGATCAGCTTGTTCCATTATCTCCTCATCATGCTCTACTACAATAACTGTATTTCCTATGTCTCTCAACTCTTTTAAAATCTTGATAAGTCGTTCAGTATCTTTGGAGTGGAGGCCAATACTTGGTTCGTCTAATATATACATTGCGCCTACTAGAGAGCTTCCAATGGAAGTGGCTAAATTAATTCTTTGTGATTCCCCACCTGATAGAGTGTTGGATTTTCTGTCTAATGTTAGGTAGCTTAAGCCAACCTCATTTAAGTAGTGTAGTCTACTACTAATTTCTTGTGTTAGTCGGTCAGCAATTTTACTATCATTAGTGTCTAGCTTTATATTTTTGAAGAATAATAATGCTTCCTCAACATTCATTTTCACAATGTCTGCTATGCTTTTTTCGGCTACTTTTACATAAAGTGCATCTTTTCGTAACCTTGATCCTCCGCATTCATCACAATCCGTTTTCCCTCTGTAGCGAGCAATAAGTACTCGGTTCTGTATCTTGTATTTGTCGCTTTCTAGTTTCTGAAAAAACTGATGAATTCCTTTGCATTTATTTTTTCCATTCCAAAGGATGTCTTTTTCTTCATCTGTTAATTTATGATAAGGCCTGTGAACTGGAAAGTCAAATTTTGCAGCACGAATAATAAATCTATCTTTCCATTTACTTAACTTTTCACCACTCCAACAGCTTACTACTCCTTGATAAACGGATAGGTTTTCATTGGTGATTACTTTCTTTTTGTCGATTCCTAGTATAGAACCAAAGCCTTCACATCTTTTGCAAGCGCCATAAGGATTGTTAAAGGCAAATAGATGGGTACTTGGCTTTTCAAATTGTATACCATCTAGCTCAAATTTATTGGAGAAATGATATCTCTTATTTTTAATTTGAATACTGCACTCTCCATCTCCTTCAAAAAATGCAGTCTGTACTGAATCAGCAATTCTGCCTTCAATGTCAGTGTCATTAATTATAATTCGGTCAATTACAACTTGAAGGTTGTTAGCCGACACCTTTATTTCGTTCTTTAACAAGTCTTTTATTTTAGCTATTTCTTCTTGATGTATAACGCGTGAGAAACCTTGTTGCCTTAAAACGGAAAGAATATCCGTGTCATTTTCTCCTTTATAGTTAGCTGAAATAATGACTATTTCTTCTTGGTTTTGTTTTGTGATAAAATCAACTACATCACTTACTTGGTGGCGTTTTACTTCCTTCCCTGATAAGGGAGAAATAGTTCTTCCTACTCTAGCAAAAAGAAGTTTTAGGTAGTCGTATATTTCAGTACTTGTTCCTATGGTTGATCTAGGGTTATTGGTAGTTGTTTTCTGTTCAATAGCAATGGCAGGGCATATTCCAAGTATTTCATCAACTTCAGGTTTTTGTAATTTTCCAAGGAATTGACGGGCATATGACGACAAACTTTCAATGTATCTTCTTTGTCCTTCAGCAAACAAAGTGTCAAAGGCTAATGACGATTTTCCACTTCCTGACACTCCAGAAATGACAATGAGCTTGTCTTTTGGTATGCTAATTGAGACGTTTTTGAGGTTGTGCACCCGTGCACCTCTAATCACAATATTTTCAGTAGTATTTGTTTGTTTTATAGTCATCTAATTTTTACAGAATTTGCAAAGCTAAGAAATTAGATTTGGATATTTAAAATTGTTTTACTATATTTGGACCTGAATTTGTACAATTAATTAACAATTTACCCGCCTATAGACAAACATCTACTTTAACCTTTTTATTAACTAAAAACAAAAGTAGTATGTTGTCAAACAATCTTACCGATAAAGTATTAGTGCAAAATTTTTTAAATGGTGATAATAAATCATTTGAAACATTATTAAGTAGACATAAAAATAGAGTATTTGCTTTTATTATGTCCAAAGTTAAAAACCGTGATATTACTGAAGATATATTTCAGGATACCTTTATAAAAGTCATCAATTCCTTGCAAAGAGGGAAGTATAATGAGGAAGGAAAATTCTTACCTTGGATGATGCGTATTTCTCATAATCTAGTGATTGATCATTTTAGAAAGGAATCAAAAATGAGAAAAATAAGGCCTACTGCTGAATTTGATATTTTTGATGTGCTTGATGATGGTAGTAAAAATCAGGAAGAGATGATGATTCAAACTCAAGTGCATTCCGATTTGAAAGTATTAATTGAACAATTGCCTGAAGATCAGAAAGAAGTATTAAAGATGAGGTATTTTGAAGATTTATCTTTTAAGAAAATAGCTGATTTAACCGATTCGAGCATCAATACCTCTTTAGGTAGAATGCGTTATGCTTTAATTAACCTTAGAAAGTTAGCTGAAAAGCAACAGATTGATTTGCAAGTAAAATAAAACTTTATTTACATAATATAAAGTAGACTATTGCGTTCAGAGTATATAATGAAACTTAAAAAAATACTATATGAGCAAAAACTCTACTTTAAAAATGTGGGATCATCTGTTGAAAGAGGAATTTTCTTCCTTTGACAAGTCGGTACACAAACTCCTTTCTGAAAGTCAGATTGGACCAAAAAAAGAAACAATAGATACTATTCTTGCGTATGCAAGTTCAGTGAAAGCAATTAGAGCAAAATCGAATGATAAAATTCTAATTTCGTTAAACTAAGTGGTTTTGGTTAGTAAAAGAGGTCTTTAGGCCTCTTTTATTTTTTACTTTTGTTCCTGTGAATAAACAAGAAAGAACTAAACACTTCATAGCGTATTTTTCTGAAAATATGCCAGAGGCAAAAACAGAATTAGATTATACTAATGTTTTTGAACTTACGGTTGCCGTACTCCTTTCGGCACAATGTACTGACAAGCGCGTAAATATTATTACTAAAAATTTATTTAGAGAGATGCCAACTGCTGAGGTTATGGCTGAGGCTTCAATAGATGCTATTTTTGATTTGATAAAATCCTGCACCTATCCAAGGAATAAGGCTAAGCACTTGTCAGGAATGGCAAATATGCTAATGCAAGATTTTAATGCTGAAATTCCTGCCAATATTGAGGATTTGCAAAAACTACCAGGGGTTGGTCGAAAAACTGCTAATGTAGTAGGGTCAGTTTATTTTGATATTCCTGCTATGCCAGTGGATACTCATGTGTTTCGTGTGGCGGATAGAATTGGTCTTACCACTAATGCTAAAAACCCTTTGCAAGCAGAATTGCAATTGCTGAAACTTTTCCCAACTGAGAAATTGAATATCGCTCATCATTGGATGATATTGCACGGAAGATACCTCTGCAAGGCAAGAAGACCCGAATGCGAAAGATGTGGAATTACAGATATTTGCAAGTATTTTTCAAAAAAGTAATTTTGTTAATAAAACTACCTTCATTTTTTTGATGTTTCTTTAATAATTTCTCTAATTTGTATAAAATATATAGCTATGAGTAAAAATGAACAAAGTGCTAAATTAAAAGCACTAGAGCTTACTTTAGGTAAGTTGGAAAAATCTTACGGAAAAGGAGTCGTAATGAAGTTAGGAGATAAGGTGGTAGAGGACATTGAAGCTATACCAACTGGTTCAATTGGGCTTGATTTAGCTTTAGGAATAGGTGGGTACCCAAGAGGAAGAGTGGTTGAGATATACGGTCCTGAATCTTCAGGAAAAACAACTTTAACGATACACGCAATTGCTGAGGTGCAAAAGCAAGGAGGTATTGCTGCTTTTATTGATGCAGAACATGCATTCGACTCTGCTTATGCTAAAAACTTAGGAGTTGATATTGATAATTTATACATTTCTCAACCAGATAATGGTGAGCAGGCTTTAGAGATTGCTGATCATTTAATCAGTTCGGGAGCAGTGGATTTAGTAGTGATTGATTCGGTTGCTGCACTTACACCTAAATCAGAGATTGAAGGAGAAATGGGAGATTCAAAAATGGGATTACATGCTCGTTTAATGTCGCAAGCACTTAGGAAATTGACGGCAACTATTAGTAAAACTAAATGTACTGTAATCTTTATTAATCAGTTAAGAATGAAGATTGGAGTAATGTTCGGAAATCCTGAAACAACTACTGGTGGTAATGCATTAAAGTTCTATGCTTCAGTGCGTTTGGATATCAGAAGAATTGGTGCGATTAAGAATGGAGAAGATATTATTGGTAACAGAACAAGAGTGAAAGTGGTGAAAAATAAAGTAGCTCCACCTTTCCGTAAAGTAGAGTTTGATATTATGTTTGGGGAAGGAATTTCTCGTTCTGGTGAGGTGTTGGATAAAGCAGTTGATTTGGAAGTGGTGAAGAAAGCAGGTTCATGGTTTAGTTATGGTGATACTAAACTAGGACAAGGGCGTGATGCTGTAAAACAAATGATTGCTGATAATCCTGAGCTTAATGAAGAAATTGAAGCTAAGATTAAAGAAGCTTTAACTCAAGAATAATACTAACTGATGCGTAATATTGCATTTGCTGCTGCCCTTTTATTGTCATCTTGTGGAGTTAAAGAGAGTGGGAAAGAAGAAAAAACAGAAATTGTTTTACTTTCTGAAAGCATTCAGAATGATCCAACGAATACCGCTTTATTACTAGATAGAGCCAATTATAATACGGAGCGTAATAATTTAGAGTCGGCACTGTTTGATTTAAACCAATGTGTGCAATTGGATTCTCTAAACCCTGCTTTTCATCATTCTGTAGCTGTAATTTATTTTGAGCTTTCAAAAAT
>Ga0308011_10000179_pt1 | contig 35397 bp, 25 predicted proteins | sample Neamet177_FD_203144 | JGI IMG/M metagenome (GOLD analysis project Ga0308011, IMG submission 203144) | Marine microbial communities from water near the shore, Antarctic Ocean - #177 | ecosystem: Environmental > Aquatic > Marine > Unclassified | place: Southern Ocean | collected 2014-07-25 | reverse complement strand
TGAGTATTACTTTACCTAGCAACTATACAGTTGGTGCTACTGGTGATTTGCAGAACCCAGAAGAAATTGCTCGTTTAAATAAGTTAGCAGCAATAACTGATACCATTACGAATTTTAATGATGATATGAGTTTTCCTTTTTCTGATTTAAGCACTAAAACATTACGCTATATTCAAAGCAATGTGCACGATTTTGGATGGTTTGCCGATAAGCGTTTTCATGTATTAAAAGGAGAAGTTGAAGTACCGCATACTAAGGAAAAAGTTACCCTTTGGACTATGTTTACCAACAATGAAGCTGACCTTTGGAAAAACTCCATAGAATATATGCATGATGCAGTTTATTATTACTCCCTTTGGAATGGCGATTATCCATACAAACAATGTTCGGCTGTTGATGGCACTATAAGTGCAGGTGGCGGTATGGAATACCCGAATGTAACCGTAATTGGCGAAAGTGGAAATGCAAAAGCCTTAGAAGAAGTTATTATGCATGAAGTTGGGCATAATTGGTTTTACGGTATGCTAGGTAGTAATGAGAGAGATCATCCTTGGATGGATGAAGGCCTTAACTCTCACAATGAAATGCGTTATATGCGCAAGAAATATCCTGATTACAATGCAGTTACGGGTAGCCTTCCAAAATTTATTAAAACGACATTGGATTTAGAAGATTATACAAATAAACAAATCTATGGTGAGATGATGTATTTCATGAATGCTTGGACAGGGAAAGACCAACCTATTGAACTCCATTCTGCTGATTATATTCCTATGAATTATGGAGGAATAGTCTATTCCAAAACAGCTATTGTATTTGACTATTTAATGGCTTATTTAGGAGAAGATGTTTATGACAAATGTATGCGTACCTATTTTAAAAGATGGCAATACAAACACCCTCAACCTAAGGATGTAAGGTTTGTATTTGAAGAAATAACAGGAAAAGATTTAGGGTGGTTTTTTGAGGATGTAATTGGTACTATAAAACAATTGGACTATGCAATTATAGGAGTAAAAAAAGAAACTAAGGATTTACTCATCACCCTAAAAAATAAAGGTAAAATTAACGGACCAATAATCATTAGTGGAATTAAAGACGGAAAAAGCATGACTCCTCTTTGGATTGAAGGATTTGAGGGTAAAAAAACAATTCGTTATTTTAATGGGGATTATGACCATATCCGAATTGACAACAATGGAGATATGCCAGAAACTAATCGAAATAATAATAGCATGAAAACTAAAGGATTATTCAGAACCTGTGAACCTTTAAAACTACAAGTTTTAGGTAGTTTCTATCATCCTGAAAAAACACAAATTTTCTTTCTACCTATGTATAAATGGAACATGTATGATAAGTCCTCATTTGGAATTATGCTGTACAATCGTTTTATACCCAAGAAAGGGTTCTCTTACAAGCTAACCCCTATGTACAGTACTGCTGCCGAAAATCATGTTTCAGGAAGTGCTAATTTAGGCTATGAAAAACACGAGCAATCCGCACTAATTAGTAGGTATAAATTAGGACTTAGAGCCGACCAATATCTATTCACCTCAACTGAACAATACAGGCGGTTAGAACCAAATTTAGAATTGGATTTGAGAAAAGAAAATTTGAGAAGCAAAAAACAAAGTTTTATTTCTGCTTCATTTGTTCATTTGTATAAAGGAACTGAAGTTTTACAATTCGCAAAAGCTAATTATACGTATTCTAATAAAAGAACAATCAGCCCCTATTCTATGCACTTAAAAACAGAATTCGGGAAAGAGTTTACAAAGGCAAACTTTATTTTCAATTACAATCATCATATTAACAAAAAGAAACGCATACAATTAAGAGGATATGCTGGTGTAATACAAACAGATAATTCAGCTTATAACTTACAAATGTCTGCTTGGAACGGCTTAAACGATTATATGTTCGCCAACAAAGCATTAGGGAGAAATGAAACGAATGGAATGTACACCCAACAATTATTTATGGCAGAAGGAGGTTTGAAACATCATACGAATATTACTTCAGGGAAATGGTTAAGCACCTTAAGTGCAGAATACAATTTAACAAACAGATTCAGGTTATATATTGAAGGAGGAAGTAATGGTACTGATGTTGCTTACGGAGCAGGTTTACGCATTCCTTTACTCCAAAATATTGCAACAATTTACCTGCCTATTTATACTGAAAATGGAATGGTAGATTTTGAGAACTACCAAGATATTTTCAGGTTTAACATCAACTTTTATTTTAAATTAAGCTTGTTTTAAAATGAATAAAAAACGACTAGCATTTTCTGTATTATTTACTCTTTACCTTATGTTTATTGATGAAGGATATTATGATTTAACGAGTTTTAAATTCTTAGAAAATTGGATTGTTTTTGTTCCTTATGTAGCTGTAATTTACTTCCTGCTTTCAGGAATAAATATTTCTTATAAAGTTTATACTAAAACAAATACAAAATAGTTATTAGCGAACTTACTGAAACAAGTATCCACAGTAAGAAACCTTGTAGAAAAGGCTTTACACCAACACTTTTTAGGTTTTTAAAGGAAAGATTTGCTCCTATTAAAAATAGGGTAATGACCAATCCTTTTTTAGCCAATAGTTTAATAAAGCTAAAGGTTTCGGCATATTCTGGAAAAGAAGAATTAATCAGCATAGCTGCTAAAAACAGTACAATAAAATAAGGAAAAAAGAATTTTCTATTACTTCCTTTAAATAAATAGACCTCTAAAAAAACCAAAGGAATAATAAAGAGCACTCTTCCTAACTTAACTGTTGTAGCAACCTCCAATGCTTTTTCACCATAATCTGAAGCAGCACCTAGTACAGATCCTGTATCGTGAATAGCTAATGCAGCCCAAATCCCGAATTGTTGCTGAGATAAGTTAAAATACATCCCCACAATTGGAAAAATAAAAAGGGCTAAAGCACTCAACACAAAAACTGTACCTAAGGCAACTGACATTTGTTTTTCATTGGCTTTTATTACTGGAGAAATAGCCACTATTGCACTCCCCCCACAAATAGCAGTTCCTGAAGTAATAAGGTGAGAAATCTTGGTGTCAATATTAAACATTTTTCCAAAGAGTAAACCTAGAAATAAGGTAATGAGTATAAAGCTAAAAATCAACCCAAAAGAATAAAATCCTAATTCCAAAGCGGTAATCGCACTAGTACCAAAACCAATTCCTATAATGGAAAGTTGCAATAAATATTTGGTGATTCTTTCACTTTTTTGCTGATAAGGATTGCCAAATACAATAGCAAATAACAAGCCAAATAGCAATGCAACTAATGATGATATCCAATGAAAAGGGAAACATAAAACAACAATTATCCCAAAAAATAGAATTTTAACTAACGCTTGATTACTCTTATTTCTCAATATTAAAAATATTTAGGCTGCAAATAAAACAACTTTCTACTAAAGAACCTGACAAAACCTTAAACAAAAACTTTTCCAGGATTTAAAATTCCATTTGGGTCAAATAAAGTCTTTATTCCTTTTTGTAAGTCCAATGCTTTTTCAGAAAATACAATATCCATATAGTCCTTCTGCACAAGGCCTATGCCGTGTTCGCCACTTAGGGTTCCTCCTAAACTATATGTCAATTCAAATATTTCACGGATGCCTAAAGTAAGTTTTGTATTCCAATCTTCATCACTCATCTCCCCTTTTATAATGTTAATGTGCAAATTTCCATCTCCTGCATGTCCATAGCAAGCCGACTGAAATCCATAAGTTTTTCCAATCGCTTTCACCCCTTTTAAAAGTTTGGCTAATTCTGCTCTTGGCACTACTGTATCTTCCTCTTTATACACTGAATTGGATTTTACTGATTCAGCTATTTCCCTCCTCAATTTCCAAAGTTGGTTTTTCTGACTTTCACTGTCTGCCAAGAGGATTTCACCACAATCAAACGCTTCCATAACCTCAGCAATACGCTCACAATCTTTATACAATAAATCCATATCATCTCCATCCACCTCAACTAAAAGATGCGCTTGCACTTCTTCCTTAATTTGCAATTTTACATCCGTATATTTCAAAGTCCAATCAATTGCATCTCGCTCAATAAATTCCAAAGCAGAAGGTGTAATCCCTGCACGGAAAACTGCAGAAACTGCTTCACAGGCTTTTTCAGCCGAATTAAAAGGAACCAACATACTTATGTCTTTTGTCGGTAAAGGAATAAGCCTAAAAACAATTTTTGTAATAATTCCAAGTGTTCCTTCACTCCCAATCATTAAGGCTGTCAAATCGTAACCAGTAGCATTTTTAAGCACATTTGCTCCTGTCCAAATAATCTCTCCTGTTGGTAATACTACTTCTAAATTCAACACATAATCCTTAGTTACGCCATATTTTACGGCTTTTGGTCCTCCTGCATTTTCTGCCAAATTACCTCCTAAAAAGCAACTTCCTTTACTTGAAGGATCGGGAGGATAAAAAAGTCCTTTCTCGGCTACTGCATCTCTAAACACTTGGTTGATAACGCCTGGCTGAACGCTTGCTTGTAAGTTGCGCTCATCAATTTTAAGAATAGAATTTAAGCGTTCCAAACTAAGTGCAACTCCACCAAAAACGGGCAAAGAGCCACCACTCAATCCTGTACGAGCACCACAAGGTGTAACAGGAATATTTTTTTCATTGCAATATTTTATGATTTCAGCAATTTCCTCAGTTCTTATTGGTTTTAAAACTACCTCAGGCAGGAAGGATAAATCCTCTGTTTCATCATGACTATATTCTAACAGTTTTTCTTCATCAGAAAATACATTTTCATTGCCAATAATTCCTTTGAAAAAAGAAATGTCATCAATATTTAATTGCTTGTAGTCCATCTGTGCAAATTTAATTAAATTCGCCATTTCCAAATCTAAAAAACCAAACACTAATGAAAAAGATATTAATAATTTGCTTTAGCGTAGTTTTCATAACTCCACTTTTTTCTCAAAAAAGAGATATTACACTAGATGATTTATGGAAAAACTATGCTTTCTACCCTAAAAGCGTTAGAGGTTTTAACTCTATGAATGATGGAGAACATTATTCAACAATTAAAAATACTGAGGATGGACAGGAAATCGTAAAGCACAAATTCAAAAGTGGTAAAAAAGTAAGAACACTTTTTAAAAGTGCTGACTTTGAAATTTCAAGAGTAGGAAAGTATACTTTCAGCAAGGATGAAAAACAACTTTTACTAGCGACTGAAACAAAAAGTATTTATCGTCATTCTAGCAAATCTGTTTTTTACATCTACAATATCTTTACGGATAAACTAAAAAAACTAAGTGATGACAAAGTAATGTATGCCTCCTTTTCACCCAAAGGCGATAAGGTTGCGTATGTTTTTGAAAACAATCTTTATATCAAAAATATCAAAAGTGGAGCATTAACACAAGTTACAACTGACGGAAAAAAGAATGAGATAATAAATGGCGCTTCTGACTGGGTTTATGAGGAAGAATTTGCATTGGTTCGTTCATTTGAATGGGCTCCTGATGGAGCACATATTGCCTATTATAAATTTGATGAATCGCATGTAAAAGAGTTCTCTATGGATTTGTTTAAAGGAGGCCTGTACCCTACCCAAGAAGTATTTAAATATCCTAAAGCTGGGGAAGACAACTCAGTTGTAAAAGTGTATTTCTATAATTTAGAACAAGATAAAAGCACTTATATCTATACTGAAAAAGATTACGAATATATCCCTAGAATAAAATGGACTAACAACCCTAAAGTATTAGCCCTTTATGGAATGAACCGCCATCAAAATGAATTAGACTTTATACTTGCAAATGCTGAAGATGGAAGTAATAAAGTACTCTTTACTGAAAAAGACAAATACTATATTGATGTACATGATAATTTAACATTCCTTCCAGAAGATAATTTTGTTTGGACTTCCGAAAAAGATGGGTTTAACCATATTTACATAAAAGGATTAGATGGTTCAGAAGAGCAAATCACCAAAGGAAATTGGGAAGTAACTTCCTTTCACGGAATAGATTCTGATAAAATGGAAGTTTACTTTACTTCAACTGAGGAGGGTTCTATCAATCGTACGCTTTATGTTCAGCATTTAGACTCTAACCTTAAAACAAAACTAAGTACGGTAAACGGAACAAACCGCTCTTCATTCAGTAAAGGTTTAAAATATTATATGAATTCCGTTTCGACTGCAAACTCTGCTAATATTTATACTTTGCACTCTGCTGATGGAAAACAATTAAAAACTTTGGAGGATAACACTAAGTTTAATGATAAAATGAACGAGTTCAATTTAACGGAAAAAGAATTTTTCACAATAAAAACTGAAGATGCAGAATTGAATGCTTGGATGATAAGACCACCTAATTTTGATAAGAATAAGGAATATCCACTTTTTATGTTTTTATATGGTGGTCCTGGATCACAGCAAGTAACTAATTCTTTTGGAGGACCAAACTATTACTGGTACCAAATGCTTGCCCAAAAAGGATACATTGTGGCTTGTGTGGACAACAGAGGAACAGGAGGGAAAGGAGCAGAATTCAAAAAAATGACTTACAAAGAGTTGGGTAAATTTGAGATAATTGACCAAATAAATGCAGCAAAGCACTTTGGAAGCTTGCCTTATATTGATGCAAATCGTATTGGAATTCAAGGGTGGAGTTATGGAGGATATATGTCCTCATTGGCTATTACAAAAGGAGCTGATGTATTTAGCCTTGCCATTGCAGTGGCCCCGGTTACAAATTGGCGTTATTACGATAATATTTATACGGAACGCTTTATGCAAACTCCACAAGAAAATGCAAGTGGCTATGATGAAAACTCACCAATCAATCATGTAGAAAAACTAAAAGGACATTATTTATTGATACATGGTGGTGCTGATGACAATGTACATGTACAAAATACTATGGAGATGATTTCGGCATTGGTAAATGCAAATAAACAGTTCGACTTATTCATTTATCCTGACAAAAATCATGGGATATATGGCGGCAACACACGCTACCATTTATACAAAAAAATGACTGATTTTATTTTAGAGAATTTATAATCAAAAATTTTACTACTTTCGGCAACCTAAATTTATAACACAAATATGACAAATCAAGACCAACAGTTATTCGGACATCCTAAAGGATTGTTCTATTTATTTTTCGCAGAATTATGGGAGCGTTTCTCTTATTACGGAATGCGTGCCCTACTTATGCTTTACATGGTAAATGAGTTTTTCACATACATTACTGATGAAGCCTACAGAGAAGAAATGTCATTTGGTATTTTTGCTGCTTATGGTTCATTAGTATATGCAACACCAGTATTAGGTGGTATGATTGCCGACAAGTTTATTGGTTTCAAAAAGTCAATTCTGCTAGGAGGAATTTTAATGGCTCTGGGACATTTCAGTATGGCATTCTATTTTAAAAGTGATGTTCTAGGCTTTGAAGTTTCAGCTATTAACCACTTTTTCTTTTATACAGCACTTGCACTTCTAATTGTCGGAAACGGATTTTTCAAACCTAATATTTCTACCATGGTAGGGAGATTATACCCAGATGGTGATGACAGAAGAGATTCTGGATTTACCATTTTTTATATGGGAATAAATGCCGGAGCCTTTTTAGCTCCATTAGTTTGTGGATGGTTAGGTTATGCATATGGTTGGCACTATGGTTTTGGAGCTGCTGGAATTGGAATGATTGCTGGTTTATTAGTCTTTATGAAGGGTATGAATGATGGAGTATTTGGAGATAATGGACAACAACCAGCAGAATATATAGAAAAGAAAATGTACGGAATGCGTACAGATTACTTTTTCTATTTAGTAGCAGCACTTATGGTGCCTATTGCAGCATTCTTAGTCAAGTATAATGCTTTAGAAGTATTAGAGGGGATGCATTTGCATTCTGCATTACTTTCTTTATTAGGTGTAGTTATATTGGGTATTCTGGGTAAAAAAATGATTGAACTTTCAAGAATGGAAGTATTCCGTTTATTAAGTGTTTTAGTTTTAACCTTACTAATCACAGTTTTTTGGTCATTCTTTGAGTTAGCAGGTACTGCAATTACTTTATTTGCTGAAAGAAATGTAAACCTTACATTATTAAATGCTTCTCAAACCAATGCAATAAATCCTGGATATATTATTTTTCTAGCTATCCCATTTTCAATGATGTGGGTATATTTATCAAAAACACAAAGAAACCCAACTACTCCTAACAAATTTGCTTTAGGTATTTTACAGTTAGGGTTAGGGTTTTTAGTATTTGCAATGAGTGCACAATACATGGATGCTGCTGGTCGTACTCCTTTTATGTTCCTTATGATCGGATATTTACTATTAACAACTGGGGAATTATTTATCTCTCCTATTGGGCTTAGTAAAGTTACTGAACTATCACCAAAAAGCATGACTGCCTTTATGATGGGAGTTTATTTCTTATCCTCATCTTATGCACATTATATTTCTGGAGCAATTGCTAAATTAACTACATCAAATGAATCAGGAGTGATTCCAGAACCAGGTTTTATGACTACTATAATTGAAAAAGTTACTGGTTTTTCAGGGGGCTATTCTGACTCAACTGTGGAGGGCGTACAATCTTTAGTAAGTTATACATCAGTATTTACACAAGTTGGTGTGGTGGCAATAGGAATGGCTGTTTTAGCGTTTCTACTTTCTCCAATACTTAAGAAATGGATGCATGGCGTTCACTAATCATTAAAATTAAAAACAAAAAAAAATGAAAAAATTATTAGTCGTATTATTAGTAGCATTATCCATTAACGGATTTGCACAACAAAAAGATACTGAGTGGCATACTGATGTCAACAAAGCTGTTAACCTTTCAGTACAAACAGGAAAACCACTTTTCCTTTTCTTCACAGGAAGTGATTGGTGCGGGTGGTGTATAAGATTACAAAAAGCAGTTTTCTTAAAACCTGAATTTAAAAAATGGGCAAATAAAAATGTAATCCTAGTTGAACTTGATTTCCCAAAAAGAACACCAATTGCTCCAGAATTATTAAAACAAAATAGAGGCTTAGCAAGAGAATTTGGAGTTAGTGGATATCCAACTGTTTGGTTTGCAAATACAAGTTTAGAAAATGGGAAAACAGAAGTTAATAAATTAGGATCTCTAGGGGCGAGTCCTCTAGATGCAAAATCTTGGATAGCTGGAGCTAATAAAATTCTAAAGATTAAATAATGAAAAATCTACTTGTTTTAGTATTCACTTGCAGTTCATTATTTTCTTTTTCTCAAGGAGAAAAAAAAGTTGCAATTGATTGGATTCCATTAGAGAAAGCAGAGAAATTTGCAGAAAAATACGATAAAAATCTTTTTATCTTATTCTACCGACCAGGTTGTGATTATTGCGAAAAGATGAAAAAAGTAACCCTTGCTAACCCTGTAGTTGTTAAACTAATCAATGAGAATTTTTTACCGGTAATGATTAACGGGAAAGATAAAAACACGATCACTTACAATGGAAAAGAATATGTAAACGAACATCCTTTTCCTGAAGATGCACCATGGAGACATGACCTTTATGCTGAATTAGTTGAACCTGTAAGAGGGAATTACTATTGGCCTGATGTTGTGATTATAAATAGTAAACATGAGAAACTAGCTCAGTTTCCTGGTTTTCAGCCCAAAGCACAATTGTTAAGGGGATTAAAACCTTTTACTAAGAACTAAGTTTTAGTAGAAAAGAGAAATAAAAAAGGAGTTGATAATTAAATCAACTCCTTTTCTTTTTAAAATGGGTGACTGATGGGACTCGAACCCACGACCCCCGGCACCACAAACCAGTGCTCTAACCAGCTGAGCTACAATCACCATTTAACGGCTGCAAATATATAATTTTATACCATAAAGCCGAATAAACTATATATATTTGTTCACTCATGAAAACAGAAACAAAAAAAATCAAAATACAGGTAGAAGGAATGTCTTGTGCCAACTGTGCTACAGGAATCAAAAAACACTTAACAAACAAGGGATTAAATGATGTTAATGTTAATTTTTCAACCGGTGAAGCAAGCTGTATTCTTGACAATACACAAACTAAAAAGGAAGTAGAAAACATAATAAAAAAGTTAGGATACACTATACCGACAACAAAACAGAAGGAAAAAGGACTTTCGAAAGTGGAAAGGTACTTTTACTTCACCTTGTTTTTTACTCTTCCGCTTTTCTCACATATGTTCTTCCCAAAGGGAAGTTTTATTCAAAACCCTTTCTTACAATTAGCTTTGTGCCTTCCTGTTTATAGTATAGGAATCTCTTATTTTGGAAAAAGTGCTTGGAGCTCATTAAAAACAGGAATTCCAAATATGGATGTTCTGATTTTTACAGGGAGTTCTGCTGCTTTTTTTTACAGCATATATGGTTGGCTAATTAATTACGGAACACCTGAAGTGCATCATTATTTGTTTTTTGAAACTACAGCAACCATTATTACTTTAGTGCTTTTAGGGAATGTATTGGAACACAAATCAGTAAAGAAAACAACTACTGCAATTGGTGATTTATCGGCCATACAACAAGTAATTGCTAAAAAAGCAATTGACGGTAAAAATGTAGAAGTCAATTATGAAGACATTCAAGTAGATGACATCCTAATTATTAATTCTGGAGATAAAATTCCAACTGATGGAATCATTATTTCAGGTAATGCATACATTGATGAGTCTATGATTACCGGAGAAAGTTTTCCTGTAAATAAAAAAGAAGGTGATGAAGTAATTGGTGGAACCATTATCACTGAAGGTAACCTAAAAATAAAAGCGACTAAAGTTGGAGATGAAACTTTGCTTTCCCAAATAATTGAATTGGTTAAAAATGCACAAAACAATAAACCTAACATTCAAAAAATTGGCGACCAAGTAAGTGCGATTTTTGTTCCAGTAGTGTTAAGCATTTCCTTGGGAACTTTCTTTATTGGACATTTCTATTTTGGAATAGCCATGCAGGACGCTTTCCTAAGGTCAATTGCAGTCCTAGTAATTTCATGTCCTTGCGCTATGGGACTAGCCACTCCTACTGCAGTTATGGTAGGGATTGGTCGTGCTGCAAAGAATGGAATACTCATAAAGGGTGGTGATACCTTAGAAAAACTAGCAAGTATAAAGAATATCGTTTTTGATAAAACCGGAACGCTAACTACAGGAAAATTTATTGTATCTGATTTTACTATAGTAAATGGAGAGGAAAGTGAAATTAAAAATATTATTTACAATATTGAACAGCACAGCTCACACCCTATTGCAAAATCATTATGTAATGCATTTCAAGAAAATAGTAGTCCGCTTGAACTAACAAACATTAGGGAGGAAAAAGGAATTAGTATTAGTGCTGAAATAGGCAATGATAAATATATTATTGGTTCATCAAAAATATATTCCTCAACAGAGAAACATGATTTATTTTTACTAAAAAATAATGAACTCATTGCCACACTCAATATAAGTGACGAATTAAAAACAAATACTCATTTAGTTATTTCTTATTTACACAAAAGCGGATATACTACTACTCTATTAAGTGGGGATAAAAAAGAAAAATGCGATAAATTGTCAACTGATTTAGGAATCAAAACAACTTTTAGCGAACAGTTACCACAAGATAAAATAGCCAAAATTGAAGCTTTAGTTAGCATTAATAAAACAGCAATGGTTGGTGATGGAATAAATGATGCTCCTGCCCTTGCAAAAGCAACTATCGGTATTTCCCTAGGGAACGCAACTCAAATAGCAATACAATCAGCTGATGTAGTGTTATTAAACAATGAAGATTTAAGCCAGCTACCACAAACAATGCAAATTGGCAAGCATACTTTACTCACCATAAAACAAAACCTATTTTGGGCATTTGCTTATAATATTGTAGCCATACCTATTGCTGTAATGGGCCTACTAAATCCTATGTGGGGAGCACTCTTTATGGCATTTTCTGATGTTATTGTTATAGGAAACTCAATAAGATTGCGTTACAAGAAAATTTTTTAGTAAATTAGCGCCCTAATTTTAAATCAAAAATAAATAATATGAAAAAAACAACTACATTTTTAGCTGGACTATTAGTTAGTGCAGGGTTATTTGCACAAGTTAATTCAAGCTACACAAGTAATTTGCTAAAAGCAAAAAATGACAAAGTTACCATGACTGGTGATGAGGCTTTGAGTCATTTATTAGTCAATCCAAACCCGACTACTGCTTCAAACTTAAAAACAGCTACTTCAAACGAAACAGTTATCGGAACAACAACTTACGATTTACAATCTAATGCTGCAGTTCAAAACAGAATAATACACCATGCTGATGGTACTATATCTGCTGCTTGGACTATGAGTGCTCAAATGACTTCTAGTTTTACTGACAGAGGGACAGGATATAATTTCTTTGACGGAAGTTCATGGGGTGCACAACCAACTAACAGATTAGAATCTTCAAGAGGAGGTTGGCCTTCAATGATTGTAATGGGTTCAGGAAAAGAAGCATCTGTTACTCATAATACAGACAATTCTCATGTTAATATGACATACAGAGCTACAACTGGAACTGGAACTTGGACAGAACAAAATATTTCATCATTAGATTCTAATGGAATCAAGCAAGACCTAACTTGGAATAGAACAGCTGTAGGGGGATTGAATAATGAGACTATGCATATGATTGCTATTGCAAATGCATCAGACACTGTCAACCAATTGTATGGAATTACAAATGCTTTAGTATATTACCGTTCACAAGATGAAGGAGTAACTTGGGATATTCAGGATATGCAATTACCTACACTAGATAGTGCTAATTTCAATCGATTTAGTGGAGATTCATATGCAATAACAGCAAAGGGTGAAACCGTAGTTGTTGCTTACTTTAACGACTGGGGAGACTCTTTCATTGTAAAATCAACTGATAATGGTAACACTTGGATAAAAACAATTTTCTTAGACTTCCCTGTTGATAAATATACTATGGATGATGGACTTAACTTAGATAATGATACAATAATGGATAGAGTATATTCTACTGATAATTATGGTGCAGTTATCTTAGATGCAAGTGGAGATGCTCACGTATTTTATGGAATTATGCAATATTCTGATGATGACTTAACAGATGAATCTTCTTCATGGTTCCCGTCAATAAATGGTATTGCTTACTGGAATGAAAGCTTTGGGGCGGACGTAACACCTGCTACTGTGCATGCAGGAGACACTTCTTTATGGTACTCTGATATGATGAATGATAACTGGATTATGACTGCTCCTGATTTAAATGGAGATGGTACAGTTGGAGGAGTTGATTCAACTGGAGGATATGCAAATTACTCTTCTTCAAGAGCTTCAATGCCTAATGCTGGTTTTGATGCTGCTGGGAATATTTGGATGTCTTTCTCAGGATATACAGAAACAGTTGATAATGGATCTCAAGTTTTCCGTCATATTTATGTAACACAATCTAGTGATGGTGGTGTAACTTGGAAAAACCCTGTTGATGTAACTCCTCATACATTATGGAGTGGAGAAATAGAATGCGTATTTGGATCAATGAACCCAATAGTAGATGATAAAATTAGAATTGTTTATCAGAAAGATTTTGAACCAGGATTAGCAGTAAGAGGTGATGAAGATTTGATTGATATGAACGAGATTATCTATTTAGAAATAGATACTGTAGGTTTATTCGGATCTTCTGTATCTGTATCTGACTTAGACAATAACACTACTACAATCTCAGTATACCCTAACCCAGCAAATAATTTTACAACTATAGCTATTACATTAGAGAAAACTGAAAAAGTAATAATTACAGTTGTTGATTTATTAGGAAAAGAAATAACTAAAAAAGAGAAAACTATTTTCTCAGGAACTACTATAGAAACACTTGATGTTTCAAATTATCAAAATGGGATTTATTTTATAAATCTACAAATTGGGAATGAAGTAACTACTAAAAAATTAGTAATTACTAAATAAGCTACACTGATTCGAAAAGTAAAAAAGCCGAGCAAATGCTCGGCTTTTTTATACTCTTATTTTTAATACCTTTATTTAATAACCAATAAAGAATTAACCTTAGGCATTTGGTGCGCTAAGAATCCCTCAGCATACACACAATTGGCTTGCCTACCTAAATCTTTAGCTCGGTAACTAACACTATCCAAAAATCCTTGAGATGAAATAATTGTTTCGCTTTCTTCACTTTCAGGATTAAAGAACTGAGTACTATACGCTTTTACAGCTTCCAATTTTTGTTGCATCTGTGAAGAAATATCCACTACTACATCAGGACTTAAGTGATTGAATTGTATGTAATGATAAATTGCTTTTGGTCTCCATACCTTCTGCCCTGTCTCTATCTTTTCAAGTCCTGCTAAAAAGCAAGCATCAACAGTAATTTGCGAACCTCTCCCATGGTCAGGATGACGATCGGAGACTGCATTAGTAATTACAATATCCGGTTGGTATTCTCTTATTTTTCGGATTAAAGCTAATTTATGACCTTCATCATCCTTAAAAAAACCATCTTTAAAATCCATATTTTCACGAACAGTAACGCCCATTATTTCAGTTGCTAATTTGGTTTCAGCAGTTCTGGTTTCAGCAGTTCCTCTTGTGCCTAACTCACCTCTAGTCAAGTCAATAATTCCTACTTTTCTTCCGGCTTCAATTTCCTTAATTACAGTACCTCCACAACCCAACTCTACATCATCAGGATGCGCTCCAAAAACTAAAATATCTAATTTCATTAGTAGTGTTTTTTATATTTAAACCTTGCTATAATTGATGTAATAATAGTAATAACCACCAAGTAATATACAAAAACAGGAATTGGCATAGGGTCTCCAGCCGCATAAGAATGCAAACCTGAAAGGTAATAATTCACTCCAAAATATGTCATAATAATTGTCCAGATTGCAACCAAAGAAGCAACATTGAAAACATATTTCCCTTTTAAAGGCGGAATAAAACGCATGTGCAACACAAAGGCGTAAAACAATATACTTGCCAAAGCCCAAGTTTCTTTCGGATCCCAACCCCAATATCTACCCCAAGATTCATTTGCCCAAACACCTCCAAGAAAAGTACCAATCGTAAGCATAAACAAACCAACTTCCAAGGTCTTTTCATTAATCAAAGTCAGTTCAGTAAGCGTATCTTTTAAATTCGCTTTATTCGTTTTAGTAGTAAATATAATCAGGCACAAAGCAATAAAACCAAGGATTGCCCCCAAAGCTAAAAATCCATAACTAGCCACAATAATCGCCACATGTATCATCAACCAATAGGATTTCAATACAGGAACTAAATTTGTGATTTCAGGATCAAGCCAGTTCAGATGAGCAACCATTAATAACATTGCAGAAACAATAGCAGTAGCTGCCAAGGTAAGCAATGACCTTCTGCTAAAAATTAAGCCAGCAAGTATAGTTGCCCAAGCAATATAAATCATTGATTCATAACCATTACTCCAAGGAGCATGTCCTGAAATAATCCATCTCATAATTAAGCCAGAAGTATGTGCTAAAAATCCTAAAATAATCAACCATTTGAAAGTAGTAATCAGGACACGAACTAGTTTAGTATTTTTAAATAATTTTACAATTAATAAAATGAGGAAAATCAAACCTACTATACAGTAGTACATGAATAATTTTGAAAATAATCCTAATTTATTATAGGTGATTTCCAACTGAATTTTAGAATCGGACGGCATAACCTCAGCACCATAGCGATTTTGGAATTTACTAATATACCCAACTATACTGTCTGCTGAAGCCCAATTACTATCCTGTAAAGCACTTGTAACTGCTCTGAAATACATTGGTATAATGTTTGCCACAAACAAAGAATCATTAGCAGAGAACTGAGTATGTTCCGTATAGGAAAGCCAAGTATTATTAGAATCATTTGCTAAAGGAAAAAACCTAAAAATCCCACCACTATAAACTGTAAAACAAATATTTATTCTTTCGTCAACCTTAATAATATCCTTATCGTATTCCGATCGTTTAGCCGGTAATTTAGCATAGGATTCTTCTACCAAACCTGCCAAAAGGTAATGTCCATTTTTACCAAAAAAACTATTAAAAGATACTCTAATATACTTGGAACTCATATCATTTCTCCCTAACAATTCTCTTAATTTCGGATGAGAAACTTTTACAATACTATCCTTACTCCAAGCAACAGGATCATTCATCATACCTAGTATTACCTGTGTAGCAGACAAATTATTAAACTTATCCTTACCATAAATTTTTCTTAAAAACTCAGAACATAAAGTGTTGGCAGGTTTTAATCGTCCGCCATTGTCCTGAATCACTAAACTTTCAAAACGAGATGCATGTTCTGGGTTAATAACATCATCAACAGCAAGTGCTGAAGTGGAAAACAAAAAAGGAATAAAAAACACTAAAGCCGATTTCTGTAGTTTCTTTAATTTCTGAGTTAAACTATTAAATCGTGTCTTTTTAGTAAGGAAAACAAGTAGCATTCCCAAGGCCATTAAAGCATAACCAATATAAGTAATAAGCGTTCCCCACCAATCGTGATTTACCGATAAGATTGTTCCTTTTTCGTCCTTGTCGTAAGAAGATTGAAACAAACGAAATCCGCCATGTTGCAATACATTATTCATAAAAATTCTATGCTCAGTTTCTGTATCATTTTCTAAAATACTAATTTCAGCAGCATAAGAAGATGGACTCATAGAACCTGCATATCTATCCAACTGAAAATCACGCAATTTTACATAAAAAGGAACTGTATAATATTTCGCTCCATAAGATAGTTTGAAATTCAAATTATCCATTGCAAACACTTCATTATCTCCTTGATAACCTTTCCCTCCATAAAGGGTAATTATCTTTTTTTCTCCGTTCGTATTTACCTTAACAATTAAAGCATCCTCTTCCCCATCATTCATAACATTAGAAGTGCTTATTGCTTGCATTTTAGCATTTTCTAATACTTCTTTTAATACAAAATTAAGTCCGTTAGCCGTATGCAATGTCCTTCTGTTCATATTAAAATCGGTAAGTTCAGCATACTGATTTACAGCACGAGTATCCATACTCATAGTTTCTACATCATAAGGAGAGTTACAAACAATTACGTCAGCAACTGAACTCAAATTTATTGCACCTTCCAAAGGATTATTGAATGTAAACACTTCCCCTTTAATTACTCTTTGTTCTTTGTCCTTTAAGTATTCTGATTGCATTCCATTGTCGCCAGGAACAACAATATGCAACATAGTAGTTCCTCCTGCAATATTAGCAAATAAAGAATCCTTTACATTCGGTAAAAAACCTATTCCTTCAATTTCAATATTATGATCTTTAAAATTCAATTTCAAAGAAAAATCATTGTTTGTTATTCCTGATAAAAACAATTTTTCAGAATGATTAAGTTGATGAACCTTATCATTTATATGAATCTGTAAGAAGGTATCATCCGAAATAAACTGATTCGTACTCTCTCCCTCACGAATATGCATCATCCCTTCATAAGAAATATAACGCGTAATTCCTGCTCCAATCAAAATGAGAATAAATGACAAATGAAAAGTAAGTGCGGCTATCTTTTCCAATCGGAATAATTTATATTTAATAACATTATTTATTAAATTATAGGTTAGTAAAGCGAGTATCATTTCGAACCACCAAGTATTGAAGATTAATGCCTTGGCGGATGTTCTCCCAAAATCGTTTTCAATAAAAGTTGCGTAACCAATTGAACAGGCAAATAATAAGATAAGCATACTCATTAATTGCATAGAAGAAAGAAACTTTATTATCCTGTTTATCATATCTGAAATTTATGCAGCAAAATTACGAATTATTATTAAGTTTGTGTTTAAATTATTTTAAATGAAAAATATAATTTTAGTAGGCTCAGGCAATGTTGCCACACACTTAGGAATTGCCTTGAAAAATAGCAATTACTCAATAGTACAAGTGTATAGCAGAAGCATTGAAAACGCAAAAAAACTAGCCAACAAACTAAATACTGAGTTCACAAATGATTTAACACAATTAAAATCAGCCGATTTAATAATTGTAAGCGTAAATGATGATGCGATTTCGAATGTATTATCTCAAATAAAAGACACAGCAATAGTTCATACTTCCGGAAGTATTGGATTGAATGTTTTTAAGGGTAACTTCTCAAATTTTGGTGTATTTTATCCACTTCAAACTTTTAACAAAGAGGTTGATTTAGACACTTCAGAAATCCCGTTTTGCATAGAAGGGAGTTCCTTAGTTTTCGAAAAACAATTAATTAAAATTGCAAAGAAATTATCCGTAAATGTAGTAACAATGAATTACGAACAAAGAAAACAACTGCATATTGCAGCTGTTTTTGCTTGTAATTTCAGCAACCAAATGTTTAGTATTGCTGAGGATTTGTTAAAAGAAAAAAATCTTGATTTTGAGATTCTGCTTCCTTTGATAAAACAGACAATTTCAAAACTAGAAAACAATAAACCCAAAACTGTGCAAACTGGTCCTGCAAAGCGAAATGACACTAATGTAATTGAACAGCATATTAACGGCATCAAAAAGCAAGAAATTAAAGACTTGTATCAGAAAATTAGCAGTAACATTATAAAAACACATGAGTAAACTTTTCTCCTTTTTAAAACTAATTCGACTGAAAAATTTAACAATTGTTGCACTCACACAATTGTTAATTAAATTCAGCTTGATTAATCCTTTCATCAATGATTTTATACTCTCTAATAATCAATTTTACCTATTCGTTTTAGCAACCGTATTTATTACTGCATCTGGCTATATCATCAATGATATTTATGATGTGAAAACTGATAAAATAAATAAAGATAATAAACGAATTATTGGCAAAACGATAAAGTCCAGAAATGCAATTTCTTGGTATATATTTTTGAATATACTAGGATTAGGACTAGGAACATATATTGCCTATCTTGTAAAAAAACCGCTTTTTAGTTTAATATTCTTCTATTGTGTTTTTAGTTTATGGACTTATTCCAAGCGTATGAAAAGTTCTTTTTTAATAGGAAATTTGCAGGTTTCATTTTTGACCGCACTTAGCATTTTTAATGTTGCTTTATTCGATATTATCCCTAATGGAATAAATAAAAATAATGGCGAAATAATGATTTTAAAAATCATTTTATTCTACACTGTATTTGCTTTTATTACTACTTTTATTCGTGAAATAATTAAAGACTTAGAAGACATAGAAGGCGACAAAAAAATACAAGCCAAAACACTAGCCATTACTTACGGAATTGAAAAAACGAAATGGGTTTCATTATTATTCACAACACTTACCTTTTTAGGAATTGCTTATTTTCAATACTTTCAATACAGTATTATTAGTACCGAGTTTGAATATGAATTTTCAATGTGGGGAATAAATAAAGTTGCGATTTTTTACACGCTTTTCTTACAACTACTATTCTTGTTTTTAGGGTTAAAGATTTATCTTTCTAAAATAAAAGCTGATTTTTATTTCATTAGTCAACTCTGTAAATTTATTATGATAATTGGGATACTATCCATACCCCTTTTCACCTACTTACACCTAAGTTAAATGTTAAACCAACAACTACAACAATACAACATTATTTTAGGCTCAGCATCTCCTAGGCGAAAAGACCTTTTATCAGATATTGGAATAAAGTTTACAATAAAAACTACTAACAAAGAAGAGGATTTTCCAGAGGAACTGAAAGAGCAAGAAATAGCTGAATTTTTAGCCAAACAAAAATCATATTTTCTATCTAAATATTTAAAAAATAATGATTTACTAATTACAGCCGACACTATTGTTTCCTTTAAAGGTGAGTTGTTAAACAAACCAAAAAACAAAGAAGAGGCATTTAATACATTAAGTAAACTTTCAGGAAACACACACAAAGTAATAACAGGAGTTTGTATTAAAAACTTGGGGAAAGAAATTATATTCTCAGAAACTACAATGGTGACTTTCAACAATTTAACCGATAAAGAAATTAATTATTATATAAACAACCACAATCCATTTGACAAGGCTGGAGCTTACGGAATTCAAGATTGGATAGGTAAAATAGGGATACAAAAAATAGAAGGTTCTTATTCCAATGTAGTAGGCTTACCTACATCAGAATTATACGAACAACTAAAATCATTTTTTTAGGAGGTAAATTCCCTATCTTTGCAACAAAACGAAAATAATGTTAAAATTAAAAATAAGTTCATTTATTAAGGTATTATTTATTGCACTGATTATTCAAGGATGTACGCCAATGCATAAAATCACCTATTTGAATGATAGTCAGCCTGGAGAGTGGGATATTTCTCCTATTCCACCGAAACATCATCTGGAAATTGGGGATATATTAATGGTAAAGGTAATCAGCAGGAATGAGGAATCTAATAACCTATTTAATATTGAGAACAATACCAATAGCTCAAGTCCAACTTTAACTGCCGCCAACCTTTACTTAAATGGCTTTACAATTAGCCAAGAAGGAACAATTGACATTCCTAATGTTGGAGAGATTTTTATACTTAACCAAACCTTAGAAGAAGCTGAAGAAACAATTTCACAAAAAGCTAAGGACTACCTGATTAACCCTTTTGTGGTTGTAAAATTAGCTAACTTTCAGTTTACAATTCTTGGTGAAGTAAATACCTCTGGAAACTTCCCTGTTTACAAAGAAGGACTCACAATTTATGATGCAATTGCAATGGCTGGTGGAGTTAATGATTATGGTAATTTATCTAAAATAAAAATTATCCGTTCAGAAAACAATAAGAAACAAGTGCATAAAATTGATTTAACTTCAAGTGATATTTTAACATCTGACTTCTACTACCTCAGAAATAACGATTTAATTTATGTTCAACCACTTAAATTTAAAGGATTTAAAAAATCACAATCTCAACTTTTACTATCAGCAATAACAACATTTGCAGTACTGTTTAATGTTTACATAAAAATAACGGAATAAAAATATGCAGGAAAAACAAGTGACCCAAGAAGAAACAATCGACATAAAAGCCCTAATTTTAAAATATGCTCAGTATTGGTATTATTTTATGATTTCAATACTTTTTTTTGGATTTATCGCCTTTCTAAACAACAGGTATACAGTGCCAGAATACAGTGTGTCTACCACTCTTTTAGTTAGAGATGATAACAATACTCAACTAGGTGCTGAAAACCTACTGGAAGGACTTGAACTGTTTAGTGGTAAAAAGAACTTAAAGAATGAAATTGTTATCCTTAATTCTTACTCATTAGCTGAAAGAGTTATTCAAGAATTAGAATTAGGTACATCTTATTATCAGCACGGTATTATTCAGACAAATGAATTATTTGGAAATTCTCCTTTTAAAGTTAATATTGATTCCTCACATATTCAATTAACAGGAATTGATTTCCAACTAGTAGTAATAAATGAGAATGAGTTTACTTTGACAGTCTCTGCTGCTGATAAATTTGCCTATAATATACAAAAAGAGAAACTACATAAAACCTCTTTAGCAAATATTGATATTGAAGAAACCTATCAATTTAATTCACTTATTGAAAATAGTTTTTTTTCTTTCTCAATAGAAAAAACTAATTTCTTTAACACAGAAAAAATAACTGAAAACGAAAAAGGATATTCTTTCAGATTACATCAAACAGATAAACTAGCAAACAAGCTTATCAATGAAGTAACTATTAACCCTATTAATAAAGAAACATCAATTCTGAAATTAAATATCAAAGGGAGAACACCTAAAAAGAATATAGAAATCCTAAATAAGCTTACTGACATATACATAAGAAGTGGGTTAGATGAAAAAAACCTAATGGCAATCAATACTATTTATTTTATTGATAAGCAATTAAACATAATTCAAGATTCTTTAAGAAATATTGAAAATAAATTGGAAATATTCAGTTCAAAAAATCCAAACCTAGCAATTGTAGATAAAGATTATGGAACTTATTTTCAAAAACAAAAGTTAGATAATACCCTATCAGAACAGACAGTAAATATTAAATACTATAGTTCCTTACTTTCTTATCTTAAGGATGATAAAAATGCAAATAGTATTGTTTCACCAACCTCAATGGGAATTAGTAATCCTGAATTAAATGGTTTAATTAATCAACTCTTACAACTCTATGCTAAAAAAGGAGAGCTACAACTAACAACTACCAATAAGAACCCTACTTATTTAGCAGTATTATCTCAAATAAATCACACCAAAGAAACAATAATTGAAAATGTAAGAAACTTGATTGCTTCTGCTTCAATTTATGAAAAGGATTTAAAAAAGAGAATCAATACATTTACTTCTAAAATCAATAAATTACCTGAAGCAGAAAAAAATTATCTTATTTTAAAAAGGAAGCACGAGTATAATGAACAAACAGCTATCTATTTACAACAAAAAAGATATGAAGCTTCTTTAGCAAAAGCAGGAACAGAATCGGATCACAAAGTAATTGACCCAGCAAGGCTTGATAGTGAAAGACCAATAAAACCAAGAAAAAGTTTAGCTTATTTTATGGCTATTCTTTTAGGTATGCTTCTCCCTATTACCTTCATATCCTTAAGGGACTTCTTTAGTGACACAATAAAAAGCAAGTCTGATTTATTAAACTGCACAAACATCCCAGTACTAGGACTCATAGGGCATAGCGATAATGCTAGAAGTTTGGTTGTTCCTACTTCATCTAAATCAATTATTGCTGAGTCTTTTCGTTCCTTAAGAACCAACATACAATACTTAGCAGCCGATAAAGACAAGAAAGTGATTACAGTAACCTCATCAGTTGGTGGAGAAGGAAAAACCTTTACCACTATGAACCTTGCTGCAATTTTTGCGTTATCAGGACACAAAACAATATTAATTGGAGGTGATTTAAGGAAACCTAAATTGCATGAAGATTTTAAAGTAGATCCTAATAAGGGGTTGAGTAGTTATTTAATCAACAAATCAACTTTAGAAGATGTAATTGAAACAACTGAAATTGCAAGTTTACATGTAATTAGCTCAGGCCCTACCCCACCAAACCCTGCAGAACTACTGGATAGCCCAAAAATGAAAGAGCTCATTAAAGAGCTAAATAAAACTTACGACTATGTAATTATTGACACTCCTCCAATTGCATTAGTAACTGATGGAGTAATACTTATGCAACATGCTGATATTAACCTATATGTTGTTAGGCACAACTATTCTAATACTAAAGCTCTGAATATTATTAATAGTTTATATAATCAAAAACAGGTTAAGAATGTTCATATTATTATTAATGATTTTAAACATTCTGCATCCGGATATGGATACGGGTATGGATACGGATACGGAACCTCAGGCTATGGTTATTATGAAGAAGAAGAATCCGAATAAATAGAACGAATATAAGAAGCCCAATTTTATTGGGCTTTTTCTTTTTATAATCCTTTTATTTTTAGCAGTTTTGCAAAAAATTTAAAAGCATGAGCAACAAGAAAGGAACACCAGCAAATAAAATACAAGATTTACAATTTTTTGGGGAATTTGGAGGCGTAAATCCATCCATTGCCGATTCATCAACATTTACCTATTTAGCAGGAAAAACTATGGGAGATGTTTTTGAAGGAACACAAGAAGGGTGCTACCTTTATTCTCGTCACACCAACCCTAGCACTTCCTATTTAGGACAAGCAATTGCAGGAATGGAATACACAAAAGGTGCTATTCTTTCAGCATCAGGAATGGGAGCGATTACTACTACCCTTTTACAACTGTGTAGCAGTGGTGATGAAATTGTAAGTAGCCGTACAATCTATGGTGGTACTTATGCTTTTATGAAAAATTATTTACCAAAGTTTAACATCAAAACAACTTTTGTAAATACAACTAAACTGGAAGAAATTGAAGCAGCAATTACTGATAAAACTAAAGTTATTTATTGCGAGACTATCAGCAATCCTTTGTTGGAGGTTTCGGATATAAACGCTATTGCTGAAGTGGCTAAAAAGCACGGCATTAAATTTGTTGTTGACAACACTTTTACGCCAATGATTTTCTCACCTTCTAAAATGGGTGCTGATGTTGTAATTCACTCCCTAACAAAATTTATTAACGGTACTTCCGACACGGTTGGTGGTGTTGTTTGTTCTGATGAAGAATTTATTGCAAGTATGATTGATGTGAATTCAGGAAGCGCAATGTTATTAGGACCAACAATGGATGCTGTACGTGCTGCCAGTATTCTTAAAAATATCCGTACGCTACACTTAAGAATGAAAAAACATTCAGAAAATGCTCAGTTTCTTTCCGAAAAATTCCAAGCAGATGGATTGAGAGTAATTTATCCTGGACTTGAAAATCATCCTCAGCACGAAATGATGAAAAACAGTATGAATGATGGTTTTGGTTTTGGTGGAATGTTTGTTTTAGACGCAAAAACGAAAGAAAAAGCAAATCAACTTATGGAAGAAATGCAGCATAACAACCTTGGTTATTTGGCAGTAAGTTTAGGATTCTACAAAACATTATTCTCGGCTCCTGGTTTATCTACATCATCCGAAATACCTGAAGAAGAAAGAGAAACAATGGGACTTTCTGATGGATTGGTAAGAATATCAATTGGGCTGGATAACGACATTGAAAGAACTTACTACACTATGGTGGATTGTATGAAAAAGGTTGGGGTATTGTAAAACTCGAATTCAGTAGTCAGAATTCAGTAGCACATCACCTCATCATTAAATTAGCACATCAAATTTTCTTCTATCTTTACCATCTTAATTATAAAAACCTAAGATGACCGATAAGAAGATTCCCTATTTCATAGCATTAGCACCCATTCTATTTTTAATAGTATTGCTTTCCGTTAATGTAACAATGTATGATGACGCCATTGGCGGTTCTAATCAGTTAGCCTTATTATTTTCAGGAGCATTAGCGGCTATGATTGGTATTTACTATGGCAGTAAATGGAAGGATATTATGGAAGGAATTGGCAATAGCATCAAGTCCATAGTACCGGCAATAATTATGCTTTTACTGATTGGTTCTTTGGCAGGAACTTGGTTGATTTCAGGAGTAATCCCAACAATGATTTATTACGGATTACAAATTCTGAATCCTACTATTTTCTTATTTGCCACAGCAATAATAACGGCTATTGTTTCGCTTGCAACCGGTAGTTCTTGGAGCACCATAGCAACAATAGGTATCGCACTTTTAGGAATAGGAACAGCAATTGGCCTACCTTTAGGATTGATTGGTGGAGCAATTATTTCTGGGGCATATTTTGGAGACAAAATGTCGCCACTTTCCGACACAACCAATATGGCTGCCGCTTTAAGTGGTGTGGATTTGTTCGACCACATAAAATATATGATGTACACAACTGTCCCTTCTTTCATCATTACTTTAATTTTGTTTTTAGGAATAGGATTTTATTTTACAACCGACATTTCATCAGGACAAATTGAAGAAGCACTAGGTATTATCTCCACAAAATTTACGATTACCCCTTGGCTATTTTTAGTTCCTATTGCGGTTATTGTTATGATTATAAAAAAAGTAGCGGCTATTCCTGCTTTATTTTTCGGAACATTATTGGGTGGCGTATTTGCCATTTTCTTTCAACCGGATATTGTTGTGGAAGTGTCAGGAGCATCCGTTAGGTCAATGAGTTCCTACTATATGGGTGTGCTGAATGCTATGATTGGCGACATCAACTTTACGGCTGTAAATGCAAGTATCAATGATGTGTTTAATGTTGCTGATACCGACAGAAGTGATTTGCTAAAATCAGGAGGAATGTACGGAATGCTAAACACCTTACTGCTTATGTTTTGCGCTATGACTTTTAGTGGGGCGATAGAGTCCACTGGTTTGCTAAAAAGAATGGCAGAACCGATTGTTGAGTACGCACAGAACACGGGTAGCCTAATTGCGACCACCGCTTGTACTTGTCTTTTCTTTAATATTACTACTTCCGATCAGTATATGAGTATTGTAGTGCCAGGGCGAATGTTTGCCGACACTTATAAAGATAAAGGATTAGCTCCTGAAAACCTTTCTAGGACATTAGAGGATAGTGGGACAGTAACTTCTGTACTTATCCCTTGGAATTCCTGTGGAGCAACACAATCGGCTGTATTGGGAGTGGCAACCTTAGCTTATTTACCTTTCTGTTTTTTCAATCTTATCTCACCACTTATGACTATTGCTTATGGTTATTTTGGAATTAAAATCAAAAAAATCAGCTAAATAAATTTATATTTGAAGTATGAGAAAATGTCTATTCCTTTTATTTTTTGTTCCACTTTTTAGTTTTTCGCAAGGAAGCCTAGTCCTTATCGGTGGCGGTGGTGAAAGTAATGGTGGTTGGAGTGATGCTCCTTATACTTGGGCACTTGACCAATCACAAAACAGAAAAGTAGCTGTAATTTATTATAGCAGTTCTACTTCTTGGATTCCTGAATATTTTATGGATTTGGGCGCTAGCGATACTGCTCGCTTTGATATTGACAATCTTAGCTTAGCTAATTCACAAGCAATTTATGATAGCCTAATGAACTATGATGTATTCTTCATAAAGGGAGGAAATCAATGGGATTATTACAATACTTGGAAGGACAGCAAAGTAGAAGATGCTATAACTGATAAGTTCAATCAGGGAGGAGTGATTATGGGAACTTCTGCTGGAATGGCTATTTTATCAGAATACATTTTTACAGCAGAAAATGGGAGTGTATACCCTGATGAAGGTTTAGAAGACTACAACAATCCTAATATTACGATTGAAAATGATTTTCTCAGTATCTTTCCTAATTATATTTTTGACACTCATTTTGTAGAAAGAGGAAGGTTAGGAAGATTACTTGCATTTGTGAAAAATATTCAGCTTGTTAATGTACACGGACTAGAAGTAGATGATAGAACAACAATCTGCATTGATAGCAATAATATTGGCACTGTAATGGGTTCGGCAGGTATCACAATAGTAGAAGGTTTTGTTAACTTAAATAAAAAATATCTTCAATTAATTGATGGGCAGGAGTTTGATTTCAATAATTTTCAAGTCACAAATACTAATGGCGCGTTTCAATTGAATCCTCCTAGTCAAATAGAATACCAAAACTACACAAATATACTACTTGTTTCAGGAAGTGATAGCCTAGAACACATGGATGATTTTTTAACGCTACTGCACAATATACAAGGGCTAATAACAGACACAATTTATATCTACACATCAAATACAAACCAAGCTAGTAATTTAGAAAGCTACCTTAGCGGATTAGGCCTTCCTCATTATAAAACCATTGATATCAATACGGCAAGTACTTTATCTGCTTATCATTTTTCATCTCCAAAAAAAATCTTGTTTTATGCAAATAACTGGGGTACATTAAACGTTTTTTTGAATAACACTACAAACGGAAATATTTTAAAATCTAAACTTACTGACAATGCAACTATCACTGCTTTTGCTGGACAAGATTCCAAATTTGTGGGAACAACTTTTTGCAGCAACATTCACGACAATGTATACGGAAGTTATTATGGAGAATTAGAATTTGAAAAAGGACTTAATCTGATTAAAAGCTCCATATTTATGCCAAATACTTATGACGCATACACGAGTAGTTATTATGAAAACACCCAATCGGCAATAAGCTGGGGGATGATGAAAGACACTCTGAAGTATGGCATATTCCTTTCCTACAAAGGGTATTTGGATATTTGGCAAAATGGAAGTATTAAATACCTTACTACAAAAGGAACTCCTGCAATTTTATTTACAAATAATGGAACAGAAGTAGATACAACAAGCTCTTATGTATACTCCTCTCAAAATTTTCTAAGGCAAATTGCCAGTTTTAAGGAACTTACTATTAATTGGAATCCAAACAATTGGCTTACTTATTGGAATAGTACTATTACAGGGATTGAGGATATAAATGTTCCTAAAGGAAAACTAATCAACATCACAAATATCTTAGGAGAACAAACACAAGAAAAAACCAACACTCCCCTATTTTACAAATACCATAATGGTGTAGTGGAGAAAAAGATAATTATTAATTAAGCAAAAAGTCCTTTTAACTTTTCAATGGCATAATCAATCTCCTCTTTGGTATTGTATTTACTGAATGAAAAACGAACTCCAGGACGATTGCTATCAGGAATAATTGCAGTAAGAACATGCGAGCCTTTACTGCTTCCAGAACTACAAGCACTACCTCCACTACAAGAAATTCCTAAAATATCAAGGTTAAACAATAACATTTCTGCAATTTTTGTAACTGGGAAACTTACGCTCAACACGGTATACAAACTATCGTCTATGTCAGTACATTTTGCATAAAACTCCACTTCTGGCATTTCAGCTTTAAACTTTTCAATCATGTAGGATTTTAATCCTTTTATGTATTTTGTTTCTTCTTCCAAATGCTCGTAAGCCATTTCCATAGCCATAGCCAAAGCAGCAATACCATAAATATTCTCGGTTCCGGCACGCATATTGCGTTCTTGTCCACCTCCTCTTAGCAAAGGTTTTATTTGAATATCTTCCGAAATATAAACAAATCCTATTCCTTTTGGCCCATGAAACTTATGTGCAGAAGCAGCCATAAAGTCAACCTTTAATTCTTGCATATCAAATGGATAATGCGCCATAGTTTGTATGGTATCCGAATGAAAAATAGCATTGTATTCTTTACAAATTTCTCCTATTTGTTTCAAATCCTGAATGGTTCCAATCTCATTATTCGCATGCATAATAGACACAAATGTTCTCTCATTATTTTCCAATAACTCTTTTAAATGAGAAAGAGAAACTGTTCCATTTTTATCCGTATCAATATAGGAAAGTTTAATTTTTCCTTCAGCAGCCAAATCCTCTAAAGGATACAAAACAGCATGGTGGGAAAGTTTTGAAGTAATTGCGTGCGTAATATTATGATCGTCAATTCCACACTTTATCGCCATATTATCAGCCTCTGTTCCTCCTGAAGTAAAGAAAATAGTTTTTGGGGCTGTATTCAATAAACCTGCTATTGTTTTACGAGCATTCTCCACAATAATTTTTGATTTACGCCCCAATTCATGTACTGAGGATGGATTTCCAAAAGTTGTTTTCATCATCTCACTCATCATCTCGATAATTTCTGGAGCCATTGGTGTAGTGGCAGCATTATCTAAATAAACTCTTTTCATTAAATCAATTTCTTAATTTCGTAAATCATATTTTCTGCTAAAGCATTTGCTTTATCTTCTCCTTTACTTTCTGAATATATCCTTATGATAGGTTCAGTATTCGATTTCCTAAGATGCACCCAACCTTCTTTAAAATCAATTTTCAATCCATCAATAATTGTTATTTTTTCACGCTTAAATTTTTCTTTTAAGGCCGTAAAAATAAAATTTAAATCGATTTCAGGCGTTAATTTCATTTTATTTTTTGAAATAAAATAATTAGGGTATGAATCTCTTAACGCTTTTGCTGAAATTTTTCTTTCTGCCAATTGCGTTAAAAATAGTGCAACTCCAATTAAGGCATCTCTACCGTAATGCATTTCAGGGTAAATCACACCTCCATTTCCTTCTCCTCCAATCACAGCATTAGTTGCTTTCATCATATCCACCACATTCACCTCACCTACTGCTGATGCTTGATAACTACCATTATGCGAAACCGTAACATCTCTTAACGCTCTAGTGGATGATAAATTAGAAACCGTATTTCCAGGGGTTTTACTCAATACAAAATCAGCCACTGCAACAAGGGTATATTCCTCTCCAAACATACTTCCATCTTCACAAACCATTGCCAATCTATCCACATCAGGATCAACCACAATTCCAAAATCGGCTTTTTCTTTTACCACTAATGCTGAAATTTCAGTTAAGTTTTCTGGTAATGGCTCAGGATTATGCGGGAATTGTCCGTTTGGTTCGCAAAATAATTTCACACATTCCACTCCCATTTTCTCTAGCAACCTAGGAATCATAAAACCTCCTGTTGAATTTACAGCATCCAACACAACTTTAAATCCTGCCGATTTCACCAAGTCAACATCAACTAGTTTCAAGTTTAAAACAGCATCAATATGTTTATTATTGAAACTATCATCAAAGGTGTATTTTCCTAAATCATCTACTTCCGCAAATGAAAAATTATCACTTTCTGCTAACGCTAAAATATCTTCTCCATCAGTTGCTGACAAAAACTCACCTTCACCATTAAGCAATTTTAAAGCATTCCATTGTTTAGGATTATGGCTTGCAGTAAGAATAATCCCACCGGCTGATTTTTCTATTTGTACAGCAACTTCTACCGTAGGAGTTGTTGAAAGGCCGATATCCAACACATCAAAACCACAGCCCAACAGTGTTCCTGAAACAATACTACTTAGCATTTGCCCAGAGATACGAGCATCACGCCCAATTATTATAGTATTGGAACTACCTCCTTGTTTTCGGATGAAAGTCGCATAAGAAGCCGTAAAACGGACAATATCCAAAGGAGTAAGTGCATCTCCAACCTCACCACCTATCGTTCCTCTGATTCCAGAAATTGATTTAATTAATGTCATAATTTAGAATTGATTTTTCGCTACAAAACTAAAACAATAATCTTATATTTTTATCTTTGTAAAAATTAATAAGCCAAAAAATATGAACTTCTTTTTAACAGATATTCCTGAACGAACAAAAAAGCCAAGAAAAAATGGCTTAACTATGATGATGGATAAAGGGCTGAGCATCAATGATACTAAAAACTTTATTGACATGTGTCTGCCCCATACTGACATCATAAAATTAGGGTTCGGAACTTCTGCTATTTCCCCTCATATTGAAACAAAAATAAAACTTTATCAGGATGCAGGACTAATGGTTTACCTAGGAGGAACCTTATTTGAAGCCTTCATTATCAGAGGGATGTTTGAAGAATACAAACAATTACTTAGGAAATGGAACCTAACTATGTGTGAAGTTTCTGATGGAAGCATTGAAATTCCACATGAAGAAAAATGTAAATATATTACTGAATTAGCTACAGAATTCACAGTGCTTTCGGAAGTAGGATCAAAGGATGAAAAGGTTTTAATTGCTCCTTACAAATGGATTGAACTCATGGAAAAGGAACTTAAAGCTGGCGCTTGGAAAGTAATTGCTGAAGCTAGGGAAAGTGGAAATGTTGGTATTTTCAACAAAGGTGGTGATGTGCGTTCGGATTTAATTGATGAGATTTTAACAAAAATTCCTAGTGAAGATATACTTTGGGAAGCACCAAAAAAACCACAACAAGTTTGGTTTATCAAACTTTTAGGACCTAATGTAAACCTAGGAAATATTGCTTGGGATGAAATAATTCCACTAGAAACTTTACGAATTGGCCTGAGAGGAGATACATTTTTTGACTACTTAAGCAAAAAATAAATGAAACACTATTTTATACTTTTCATTAAGGGAATGGCAATGGGAATTGCAAATGTTATCCCTGGAGTTTCAGGAGGTACAATTGCACTTATTACCGAGATTTATGAAGAGCTAATAAACTCCCTTAAATCACTTGATTTCAAGGCTTTAAAATTGATTATCTCATTTGATATTTCAGGATTTATAAAACACACAAACCTATACTTTTTACTAGCCGTTTTTGGTGGAAGTATAGCAAGTATCTTCAGCATTGCTAGTCTTTTTAAATACCTTTTCAGCAGCTACCCTATTTTAATTTGGGCCTTTTTTTTCGGTCTCATTTTAGCTTCCATCTACTTTGTTGGTAAGCGAATTGAAAAATGGAATTTATCTAGCATTATTGCTTTAGTAATTGGTACAGCAATAGCAGTATCTCTATCCTTTATGACTCCTGCAAGTGAAAACAGCAATCTATTCTTTGTGTTTATTTGTGGAATAATTGGGATTAGCGGTATGATGCTTCCAGGATTATCAGGTTCATTTATATTGATACTGATGGGAAACTATCAACTATTAATGGTAACAGCCGTAACCGAATTGAGAGTAGTCCTTCTTGGGACATTCATCCTAGGATCAATGTTTGGACTTATGAGTTTTTCACACCTACTTTCATGGGTTTTCAAACATTATAAAAACACTGCATTAGCAATACTTACAGGATTTATACTAGGGTCGTTAAGTATTATTTGGCCTTGGAAATCAGTTGCAGAAAGAATTTTTGTAAAAGGAAAAGAAAAAGTAATATCCTACGATTGGTACTTGCCTGCAGAACTTGACACCAAAACTATTAGCGCAATAGGACTAATTATTCTAGGAGTAGTATTAGTTTATGCACTAGAAAGTTTTTCTCCAAAAAAGAAATAAATGCGAACTTTTGGGTTAATCGGTAAAAGTCTTTCACACTCCTTCTCTGGTGGTTTTTTTAATGAGAAGTTTTTTAAAGAAGGAATCACAAATACTGAATACCTCAATTTTGAACTTCAAGATATTTCTGAATTCCCACAGTTAATAAGAAACAATAAGCTCTCTGGGCTCAATGTAACTATCCCTTACAAGGAAAGTATAATCCCATTTTTAGACGAGCTAAGTGAGGACGCAAAAAGCATTGGAGCCGTAAACACTATTCAATTTAAGGACAACAAATTGATTGGACACAATACCGACATTATTGGTTTCAAACAAAGTATTTCTCCAATTTTGAAAGGACAAAAATCAGCTTTAGTATTAGGTGATGGTGGTGGTGCAAAAGCAGTAAAACATGCACTAAAACAACTTAATATTGCGCACAAAACAGTAAGCAGAAATGGTTTATTTAATTATTTAGATATATCAATACAAGATATTGAGTTTAATACACTTATAATAAATACAACACCTTTAGGAATGTCGCCAGAAATTAAAAATTATCCTAAAATTCCTTATGAAGGATTAACTGAAAAACATTTGCTTTTTGACTTGATTTATAACCCTTCAGAAACCTTATTTTTAAAATACGGAAGAGCATATAAATCCCGTACCAAGAACGGATTGGAAATGCTACAAATACAAGCTGAAGTATCTTGGAACATTTGGAATAGTTAAGTCGTTAAATATTAGTAAATTTGCAATCAAATATCAGAAAAGTGAACGAAAACAAAGAACAAGAAATTACAGAGGAATCAATTCCTACCCCTATAATAGAGGCATTAAACCCTATTAACTATACTGACTTAAGCATGGAAGAGGTGATTGATAAAATTGATCTATTAGCAGAAAATGAAAATCCTTACACGGTATCTAAGGAGATTGAAGAACTAAAATCAATATTTTATCTGAAATTGAAAGCGGAACCTAAAACTGAAAAAGAAGAGGTAGCACCCGTAAGTACAACTGATGATAAAGAAGAAAGTGAAGAGGTCCCTAAAGAAGAAAAAACACTTCACCCCCTTGAGATTAAATTCAAACAAATTTACGGAAAATACAAAAAGATAAAGTTTGAATTCAGAAAAAATAGAGAAAAGGAGGAAGCAGAAAACCTAAAAACAAAAAAGACAATTATTGAGGATATTGATAAACTTACTCAGGAAGACGAGTCTATAAAAAAGACTTTTGAGCATTTTAGAATCCTACAAGAACAATGGAAAAACACAGGACATGTGCCTCAAACCGAAAACAATGACCTTTGGCAATCCTATCACCACCATGTGGAATTATTTTATGACTACATTAAGTTAAATAATGACTTAAGGGATTTAGATTTTATAAGAAACCTAGAGGAAAAAATACAAATCTGCAAAAAAGCAGAAGATTTATTGAATGAAAAATCATTCAACAACATGCACGAGAGCCTACAAGAACTACACGAACACTGGAAAAATGTAGGTCCTGTAAAGAGAGAATTGAGAGAAGAACTATGGGAACGCTTTCAAAAAATAAGCAGAACACTAAACAAAAAGCGTAACGATTTCTTCCTTGAAAAAAAAGAAAAAGACCAAGAAAAGTTAGCAAGTAAAAATGCTATCTGCAAGAAAATTGATGACTTAACATCCAAAACAATCTCTTCACATAATGAATGGCAAGCAGTTACTAACCAATGTAATGAACTTGAACTTGAGTGGAAAAATATTGGGAGATTAAACAAAGAAGAAAATTCAATCGCTTGGAAAAGATTAAGGACTTCACTCAATAATTTTTACCATACAAAAAGCAACTTTTACAAACAAAAGAAAGAAGAAGGAAATACTATACTTACTAATAAAGTTAAGATTTGCGAAAAAGCTGAAGCATTACAAAACAGCACTGACTGGCAAGACACAGGAAATAAACTAATCACATTACAAAGCGAATGGAAAAATGCAGGATTCTCTCCTGCCGATCAATCCAATAAAATCTGGAAACGATTTAAAGCTGCATGCGATACTTTCTTTAACGCTAGAAAAGCACACTACAAAACACAAGACAAAGAGAAAGAGGTGTGTTTTAAAGCTAAAGCAGAACTACTAAAAGAAGTACAAGATTTCAAAGCAACATCCGATTCCAAAGCTGACATAAAACAACTAAAAGAGTTTGGTAACAAATGGAAGGTACTTGGGCATGTTCCTAGAAACAAAATGAAAATTAATGATGATTTTTTCTCGTTAATTAACACTAAGTTTGAAGAGTTAGGATTAAGCAAAAAATCTTTAGCAACCGAACAATACAAAAACAAGGTAAGCGCACTCAAAGGAAACGACAAGGCAATGAGTGGAGAAAAGCAATTCCTAAGAGGGAAAATTGACAACTTGAAAAAAGATATTGCTCAATACGAAAACAATATGTCGTTTTTTGGAAGCGGGAAAAGCACTGAACCTTTAAGAAAACAAGTGGAGCTTCAAATTTCCAAAACAAACACTGAGATTGAAACACTAAAACAAAAACTTCAAATCCTTAATAAAGGGTAAATGGAGTTTAAACTTGAATCAGAATTTTCGCCTACTGGAGACCAACCAACAGCCATAAAACAATTAGTTGACGGACTAAATAACGGAGAAGATTTTCAGACTTTACTAGGAGTAACCGGTTCAGGAAAAACATTTACAATTGCTAATGTGATTAGAGATGTTAATCGCCCAACACTTATTTTAAGCCATAATAAAACACTTGCAGCACAACTTTTTAGTGAGTTCAAACAATTTTTTCCTGAGAATGCTGTAGAGTATTTTGTATCCTATTACGACTATTACCAACCAGAAGCATACATTCCAAGTTCGGGAACCTACATTGAAAAAGATTTATCAATAAATGAGGAGATAGAAAAATACCGCCTCAACACTACATCTAGCCTACTTTCAGGAAGAAAAGATGTAATTGTAGTTTCATCCGTTAGTTGCATTTACGGTATTGGAAATCCTGAAGATTTCCATAATGGAATAATTGACCTTTCTGAAGGTGA
>Ga0308011_10000172_pt1 | contig 35875 bp, 31 predicted proteins | sample Neamet177_FD_203144 | JGI IMG/M metagenome (GOLD analysis project Ga0308011, IMG submission 203144) | Marine microbial communities from water near the shore, Antarctic Ocean - #177 | ecosystem: Environmental > Aquatic > Marine > Unclassified | place: Southern Ocean | collected 2014-07-25 | reverse complement strand
CGTGGAAGAAAGGCGTTAAAACTTTATACTATACGCGTACAGAATCTGTGCTGCGTGGCGATATTGCCGCTAAAGCAATGGACGAAGACTGTTTAGCTTGCGATGGATAAGTAGTATATTAAAATAAAAAAACGCCAGTAATTAATTTTACTGGCGTTTTTTTTATTCATTATAATTTTTAAACATAAGCCAATACATTAGCTTATTCCAGTAACTTTTAAGTTTTTTCATTATAGTTATGATTTTTTATTTTTACTACAAAAACTAGACGCAGCACCAACACTACCGAATCCCCATTTTTTTAATGCCATTGCTTTTCTTGTTGGTTCACCTTTATCATCTTTCATAGCCCCCTTCATACCTGCAAATCTGCATGCGAATGAAACTCTTCTTGGGCTAGTGCCTGACAAATGTCTTTTACCTAATGTTTTACCAGTCTCTTTGGTATATTTAGATCTCATCTTACGATTTGATTTTTCGTAAGCTGCATCTTTAATCTTAGCAGGAGAGCCCCCGCATTCTGTTTTACCGCCGCCTAATCCGTTAGGTCCTATTCCTTTAAATCCGTTATACATATTAGTTTATTTTTTTTTACAACTTCCTTTTGCATTCTTCTTAGTTCCAGGTACTCTTTCGTAACCATTCCAACATTTAGCTGGAGATCCTATGCTATATCCGTTATTACCTTTTAATCCTAAGCCTTGTGGTCCTATACCTTTTGTTCTCATAATTTATTTTTTAGTGTTATCCCAGCGGGCTTTATCGTTTCTAATGTCTACATGGGTAAATGTATTATATCTGCCCAAACCCCCGAACTTTACCGCGTTGTTATCTATATCTTCTTCTATAACGTCTGCTAGCTCATTAGGTTTTAGTTCCGATATTATATCCGCGGCTTTACCTAAAATATGTTGGCTTGTAGAATTACTACCGATGCTTTTGTTATGGCTTTCACACCTATATGCACTGTTAATATGTATAGACCCGTATATATCCCTTAATATCTGCAATTGATCTGACAGCTTAAATATGTTTTCCATTACATTGCGGGGCATTTTACAACCACACTTGCATTGGAACTCTTCTAATTTAAAGTTATCAGTTAGTATCATTTTTTCTTTTTTAAAGTTGCCCACTTTGATATCGTGTAGCCTATAGTTATTAATAGTAATATAATTTTTAGCCAATCCTCTATGCCTGTGAAAGTAGTTACCCCTAAAGTACTGCCATTTATTATATATAGTTTTATTTCGGTTATGCTCATGCTTTTGTTTTTTTTACATTACTCCTTTTCTATTACGCGGCTTATAGTTGTTTTCGTATTCTTCTGTCCTAATAGCACGATCTTCTATTCTAGCGGCCCTCTTAAGTAACCTATCAGCTTTGTTATCTCTTCCTTCGTCAACTGCTTTTTTTCCTTTATTAGCCACTTTTTCTGCTCTAGCGAATCTTCTTTTAGATCGATCATTGTCCATCTGTTTAGCAGGGGATGAATTGCGTTCAGGTACTGCGCCTCCACTACCGTCTGCGTTCATAGATATTTCCATACCTTCCGGTGGGGTTAACCCTACTCTTGCCTTTGCTACTCTAGTTGTTATTGGTAAGTTCATAGTTATTTATTTTTATTAGCTTTTTCTTTTCTTTTTTTTTCTATTTTAGCTATTAAAGCATCTGATTTTACTTGAGCAATCGAATCTTTTTTCCTTTTATTTTTAGCTCTTGTATTCCTAGACTTTATTCTTCTTTTTTCTTTCTTAATAAAGTCCTCTAAATCTCTGTCGTCTTTTGACATTTTAGATCTTCTATCTTTCTCCTGCATTTCCTTAAGAAGCTTTTCTTTCTTTCTTTTTTCTTTTCTTTCTTCTTTCTTGCGCTCCTTATTCTCAGTTTTAATTTCGAATTCTAGAAAATCATTTTCTTCATTCTTTGCTCCAACATTCCAGGTTTTCCAGCCTAATGCCAATGCTATTCTTTGCCATGCAGTGTTTCTAGAATCTAATGCTTCTGTAATAGAATTAATTTCATCTGCTGCTCTAGCCATTGGTATATTGGTAAACCCTTCTATAATGTTACCAGCTGTGGACCACCGTGGGCTTAAATTAAATCGACCATCTATAGTAACATCCCACCCTCTTTCACCTATAACTTCTTTGTCAAATCTTTCGCCTTTAGAAAAGTTTACAACCTTTCTAGCCTTAGACCCTACGGCTGGAGATATATTAAGTAGAGCTATAAGCGTTTTGGAGTCGTCTGCTAAAAATCCCCTGTCTTCTTGCTTTTGGTACTCTATTATATAGTTCTTTAAAATAGATACAACAGCTCCAGGTAAACCGAATCCTCCTTTAAGGGTTGTATCCACCATTGAATTTATAACGCTAAAAAGTTTCTTGTTTGTCTTTTCCTCCATTGTCGGGTCACCTTCTTCTTCTTCGTCATCATTAAATCCTGGTATAAGAGCAAACATAGCAGCTTGGAGCGAAGAGAAAATAGCATTTTGTATAGTCCCGTAATATATTATTTTGCTAAAGTTTGTAAAATCACTTTGAGCCTGTGTTTGACCAGGCATTCTTCTTCTGTTATATATGTCTTGAGCAGACTTTTTTATAGATCTATTAAGTTGTATAGGAGTGTTCATAAAGTTTAATACAACTCTACCCAAGGAACTAGACTGATCAGAAGATATTAACGCCGGATCACCTGATTGCTGTGTTTCATCTGAAACTCTAACAAAATCTGCGAAAGCTTTATCTTCGGCTTGCTTCTGCGTGTACTTAGATTCGCCATCTGCCCCTTTTTCATTTAAGTAAGTCTTAATCCGGTTTCTATACATGGTAGCACCTCCGGAAGCTATAGCAAAACTATCTACCATTTGAGTAGGCGTAAATCCTATTTTAAGTAAGTAGTTTAATGCAGCCGTGGCTTTGTCTGTGGCGCCTGTAACAGCACTAGCAAGTTCAGCGGCATTTACATCCGTCTTTAGGCCCGCTCTTCTTTGCTTTAATTTAGGTGAATTAAATATCATTGCAAAATCAGTCCAGAATTGTTTTTGATTAGCAAATGCGGCAGCGGCCTTCATGGGATTATTATCACTCCAGTTTACAAAGTTAACTGTAGACAACGTTTGCAATAGGGCGGATCTTCTGTTAAAGAACATTATGGCTCCAATGGAATTGTTAAGCCAGTTATTCCATCGCTGCTCATTAGACTTCATGCTAGCGGCCCTGTTTACGCCGTTTTTCATTCTGTACAATATGTCTTCAAGAGCGTCCCTGTGGGATTTACCGTAGATTGCTTCTATTTTGTTAAGGTTATTTTCACTAAAAATTAGATCAGCATTGTCTATAAATTCCTTAAGGTATTCTTTTCTACCCGTTTTTTCTGTAAAGTTATTAATATCAGATAATATAGTTTGCACGGCCCAATATTCAGATGGTTTAGACCATTCTTTTTTCTGAGCTACCTGGAGTGCGCCGTTCGCATAAGCCATTAGCTCTGCATCGCCCTGAATGTACCTGACAAGCTCTCTCTCTTGCTTTCTAGTAAGACCTGGTATTTCATGTCCCGCCTTATTCCAAAGGTACACACGTAGCGCCTGATCATGGGTGTAAGCCATGCCCGGAACTTTCTTACCTAACTTTTTTAGTACAGGCTTGTATTGTTTATTTAGTGCCGCAAATCCGTTCTTAAGAGATTGCTTTACTACGTCTATTTCGTTTATTGCTCTCCAATACGGAGTGACTAAAGCATCTTGAAAAAACTTTTGATCTGCATCCCCTTGTCTTCCTTTACCAGCGAATGTGTATTCCGTTAAACCCCTAAAATCCTCAAGAGACGAAGGCATCCAAATTTTCCATTTGCCTTTATTCTTGCCTAATATTTCACCTTCAACCCTAGTTAATCTTTTTCTAGACTTTATGTCAGAGGCTCTTTCAAGCATATCGTTTAAGCCTTTGTTTAGTCCCTTGCTAAATTTAACTCTGGATCTTTGGGTTGGGCCTTTAACATCAAACGTGTTAAGTATATCTCTTACGGCTTTAGGTTGATTTTTAAAATCTACTATAGATAATTCTGTTTGTCCTTTAACGCCTTCGCCCTTAAGAGCTTTACCTACAGCTTTAACATTACCCATGTGATCGTCAGCAAAGTAAAAGTCGTTATATCCTTCCGCTATTTTACCAACCATCCAGTCAGCCTTAGCTTTTGGGGATCCATTACCTAAACCAGTTATATTCTCTATAGGTATGTTTAAGCCTTCCGACTTTAAAAACGCGTGTATTGCAGCCGCTGAATTAGCAGGCCTTGCTGTTAAAACAAATATATCTTTATTAGTATACTTGCCTTCTTTCTTTTGGGCTTCGCTAAACAGCGGCCCTAGCTCCCCCTTCATTACTTTGCTAAATTCACTGAAGTCAAACTCGGTGCCTTGGTCTAATAATGCTTCTGACTGAGCAGCAAATTGAGCAGCATTAAGCTTACCTTTTGTACCATCGGGCATAACGTATAGCACATTACTTTTCGTGCGGGCCAGTGTGTCGTCAAAGTCAAATACGCTAATACCTTTAGCTGGCTTTGAATTTCTAAGGCCTTCTGTTATTGCTTTATTTTCAACATTACCTTTGTTTATTTTTTCAGTATTTACTGCAGATTGAATAAACTTTTTTATTTCTTTTACGTCAGATAAAGAAGTGGTTGATTCTTTAATTTCGCTGTTGATAATAGGAAAAACCCTCATAGAAGCAGTATATATGCCCTGTTTGTTTTTAGATCCCTTTGTCATCCTAGCATATAGGGTTACGTCAGCTTTTAATTCAGGGACACCCAAGCCATTTATGTCTTCGCCCATATAAAACAGCCCCTTGTTGCCAAAATCAACATAATACACGCCTTCATTATTATACATCTCTTGTATAACAGTTTCATTCGATGCTACCTGTAAATTTAATTTTGCCAATTCACCTTTTGCAACCAACCAAGTAAAGACATCTCCTTCGGCGCGTAACTTGCCGTTTTTAATTTCCGCGAAGAATCCTTCCTTTTTTGCATAATCTAAAGCGGCTTTGTGGTATGCTTTTATTTTTTCCTTGTATTTCGAGCTATTTAGTGCATCGTATAATGCTTGGCCACCTTCGGCTTTTAAAACTTCCGGCTTTGTAAATGAAGCGACGTTTTTCTTTTTATTTTGCTCGCTGTATCTAACAGTAAAGCTACTCATTTGGGCATTATCATTAAGCTTTAGCTCTATTTGTATAACCTCTGTGCCTATCTGTAATATTAAATCGCCTCCTATACCTTTCTTATTTCCTATAAGCTTAACTTTTACATTTTTTTGATTTGTAGCAGATAAGACTTTTTTAATGAATTTCTCATAAGATAGCCCCTTGTTTTTAGCTTTGTAATCAGCAAATTTACCTGCTCTCCAAAGATTGTTATCAAAGTAATTTCTCACTAAATTTCTAAGCTCCACATTTTCGATGCTGTCTACATAATCATTGTAAGCATCCATTCCTTTATCTACAAGTATATCTAAAGCTATGTTGTGCCTGTTTATAAATTGGGGACTTTTAAAAGATAAAGAAAATTTAATATTACCTCTGTCTACATCTTTTTCTATTTGCTGTATAAAGTTTTCAGCAAGTATCGCCCCTTGACGTTCTTGATTGCTTTCAAAAGCTTCGCTTATTTCACTAGCGGGATCTGCTAAATCTTCTGAAAATATTTCAAATGAAATTTCCTCCGCCATAGCTTTAGCTAATGCTTCTTTTCTACCTCTTATTGGATTACCTGTTTCGTCTAGTATTTGAGATAAAAACTCTTGATCTGTAACAACTCTATTTACATTTGGCACCCTTCTAACAATTTCTGCTCCAGAAGTTCTACCAGCATTATCTGTGCCTGTGGTTTCTCTGTCTATCTTTTTACCAACCCACCCTGGATACGATACAAATTTACCATCTATTTTCTTTTGTATAGCTTGAGGAAAACCACCATTGCCATCTTTACCCATTAAGAATGTTGTAGTAAGATTTTCTAATATTGATTTTTTGCCTTTTAGTAAAAACTTTCTAAGCTTTAGATCTTTTTTTCCACCCATAGCTTTCTTAAGATCTATGTCAGCTTGCTTGCCCATCTCATATTGTATCTCAGCAATAAGCGGAGTTATAGTACGATTATTGGAAACAGCTGCATCCATACGCGTTTTTAAAGTACGTAATGTAGATTTTAATTTTGCACGGATCGCATCAACAACCTCAGTAGACACCACTCCTGATTGTGTAAGCTTTCTAAACTTAGGTTTTTCTTTTACAGGGGCTTGGCTTTCTTCTGCTGTAATATTCTTAGCGGCTGTTACGTCCTCCGTAAAGGTGTTTTCAGTCACTCTACCAGTCTTTAACGCACCTCTCATTCTATTACTTAGCTGTGCCATTGTATAGCCGAATAAAGAGTCGTTTTTAGTGGGATCAAATTTCTTTATATAGGGTATAAGGCTAGTAATAGTTTCACTAACCATGTTATCCATTTCAAATCCTGGAAGATTTGTAAGATTAACTATATTGTTACCCGATGTTTTGAAAGCTTTTACTTTAGAGCGGATCATTCCTGCTAAAACTTCGTATATAGCTCCATCATTTGGATTAAAACCATCTGGATTATTACCTATAGCGTCTAGCTTCTTTTTAGACTTTGCAGTAACATCCCCTAATTTTTGCTCGTCTTTTTTAGATGCTTGTGGGGCATCAATATCTGAGCCAGCTTTACGTTTAGCCTTAGGCTTTGGCGTTGCTTTTTCTTTAGGTGGATTTTCGATGTTTTCGTATTCCTCCTCAAGCTTTGCTATTTTTCTGTCGTGAGTGTCAAGGTCTATGTAATTGTTATTAAGATCATCCTCTATTTCCGCAATCTCTTGGTCAATAGCTTCCATTCGATCTTCCTCAGCCTCCGTAAACTTACGGCTGGCTTTAAATCCTGGTTTTGAAGCTGCGTTTTCTCCTATACCCGCTATAGTTCTTCCTATAGTTTCGTCCAAAGACATTTTAGAATTACTATCGTAATTTAAAACTGTGTTGTATACACTGTTAGGATTGTCTCTGCCAATTAAAGCGTACTCAATTGCGTTGGTTTTTTCTCTTGATCCAAATACATTGCTAGAAGATTTGTTTATTAGCTCTTGGACTCTGGCTCTATAAGCCATTGCAATGCCGAGGGCTTTTCTAGGTAAGTCTAATTTAGGATTATTATAAGCACTTTGAACATTTGCTTCAAAATTTGCATCGTATAAAAAAGCGCTGCTTGCCCCTAATTTTTTGCCAATTTTAACACCTTCGGTAGCTGCTTTGGTTAATCCCTTGCCTAGCCCCTTGTCGTCTATTACGCTTTTATTAAAATCTTTTATAAAATTAAAAACGTCTTTACCTGAATTAAATGTAACTTTCATTCCGGCTCTCTGTAAACCTTGACGAATAAAATCACCTATTTTAGTAAAAGCATTTTCTTCAAAAGCAATATAGCCCTGGGTTAAACCTTCTGAAAATATAGTTAACAGCTCTTCGGCTTCTACACTGGAAGGATCCGATTTGTAGGCCTCTAATCTGCCTTGTATGTAAGAATTGTTAAAGCTAATACCAGTTGGTATCATTTTGTCAATTTCAGATTTAAGAGCATTACTCATTTGCACTATAGCGCCTGGGTTGTCTGTAATCGTTTTGAGTAACACCCCGTGAAGTAATTCGTGCTGGGCTGTGGTTACCGCTTTATTTGTACCTGCAACATCTTCATTAATTACTATGCTTTGTGTTCCATCCGGGTTCTGCATGATAAACCCATTCTGCTTTACAGCTTCTTCTACATTTATTAACTTTTCTTTATCAGCCTCCTTTTTACCTTCGTTTCTTTTATTTATATCAGCATTTTGCTGCTCAACCGCTTCTTTAACTTTCGAAGTATTTCCTTTATCAAATTTAATACCTAAAGCTTCAGCGATTTTTTTAGACCCGGCTTCTGTTTTTTGCTGTATAACTGCGGACTGCTGTGTAACCTGAGAGTTTTCTATTTTAGCATTTATTGCCTCAATTTCTGCATCGATGCCCTTGGTATAACGTGGATCTGCTTTTGATTTCTTATCTAGCAATTGATTTTTTTCCACTAGTAAATCTATTTGCTCGTCATTCATTACATCAGGAGCTACGTTAATAGCTTTTATAATATCAGAACCATATTCTATAGCAGAATTTATTTCGTTTAGTTGCCTTTGAGCCGCTTCTTTACTTTGCTGGGTTCTAGCCTTCTTTAATTTATTTTCTACAACCTTCTTAGTTTCTTGGAGCGTCTTTATTACATCAGCACCTTGTGTTCGATATTGGTTGTATATTTTATTTTTATAGTTTTTAAACTGAGCAGGTGCCATGACTGCGGAGGTGCTTCCTGCTAGAAGTACAGTACCCGCTATAGTTTCAAATTGAGTATCAAAATCAAAAAACTTTGTTTCATTACTTAGCCCTACTGTTATCTTAGCTATATCATTTAAAAGCAATTCAGCTTCTTCCTCTCCTATTTCCCCTATAAGATTGTCTATGAATTGTTTTGTTACAACCTTTATACCGTCTTTAGTCGTGGCTTTCTTAAGGTTTTCTATAAAAGTTTTCTTTATAGAGGCGCCGACTGTTGTGCTAAAAAATCTACTGTCAGGCATTATACCCTGCACTAATGCAGTGGAAAAAGAGGTCATTGTTGAATAAGCTAGTGATTGGCTATTGCTTAGGCCCATTTGCTTACCTTCTAAGTAATTGTCGTTAACAGTAGCTCTAAAAGCAAAACCGCCCATTTTCACTTTGTTAATGGTATTAGCGCTGGCTCCCATACCGCGCATAATAGAGTATGCGTTTCTAAGACCCTTAACGTCTCCTTTGCGAGCGGCAAGCGCAACACCTATTGTAAAGGGTAACATATTTGCAATGGTCTTGGTTCCGGATCTAAAAGTTATACCGTCTTTTGATAGGCTTCCTCCTTTATCGCTTACGCCAAAATAATTAATATTGTTATAGTTGGTAAAGGTGTCACTAATCATATCTAAACTGGTGTAGTTGTCTTCGAAATAATCAGAATCTATAACATCCCAAGCCACTCTATTAAGCCATATAGAGGTACCAACCGTTGCGTCACCTATTAACTTTTGCCCTCCTTGAATAAAAGTACCTACGGCATCCCCAATATCACCTACATAGCCTCCGTCAATATGGCGATCTCTCCACTTTTCAAAGTCATCAGTCATTTGAAAATTATTAGCGAAAGACTGATCTCCAATATTGTAAGCTAATTCAGCAGAAGTGTCTTGTATTTTTATAGCAGCATTATAAAGTATACCTTGAGCAGCGTTAGCTACTTCAGGCGTTATATTAGCAACTTCATCTGCGGCAAATATTATATCTTCAGCTTTGTTATATTCGGATACGTAGTCATCATAGGATTTATTTAGCACTATACTTTTAGCGCCTGTAATAATCATTTCTTTTTCGGCAAGCTGTGCATTACCGTCAAGGATCTTGCCCTTTAATTTTTTATTACCTGAAACATTGTTTATTATTTCGTCCTCTACCCGTTGATCAAATACTTTTTTTTCTTCTCTTGTTTGATCACCTAAGTCATTTTTGCCAAAGCTACTGTATGTGTCTTTCGCTCGGGCCGTGGTTATTTCGTTTAACAACAAGTTTTGCTCTTGGTATTTTTCTTTGTCATAAGAAGTTTCAAACACATCACCCTGCATAGTATCATAACGCTCAGCGTATACCTCGAACTCTTCTGTGGAAATTTCACCAGCATCGTATTTAGCAATACCGCTGTTAAAGTACGCTTCGGCGTCATTTATTTTTGCCTTGTATTTGTTTCTCTGCGTAGAATCAAGAGTTCTAGTCTTCTCCAGCTCGTTTTGCTTGTTATATTCAAGCTGATCAATTTGTTTTTGTATTTCCGCCCCTTCTGTAGACATAGTAGGGAAATTTTCTTGTTTATTCTTTAAAAATTTAAGCTCATTGTCGTAAATTGATAAAGCGGGCTTGTTTATATCGAAAGTAGGGTCTTCATATAAATCTACAATAAAATCACTAGGACTATACTGCGGATCAGTCAGCTTAGGTTTTTCTTTATTAGCTTTGTATATTTCTTTTTCTTCTTGAAAAGTGTACTGAGATTCTGTTGGGCCGCCAGGTCTATTTATCCAGGCAGATAGCTCGTCTGCAGAAAGATCCGGATTATCCGCAATATACGCACTAGTCTCTTTCTCCCAACCTTCTACTGTGATTGCATTTCCAAAACCGTCTGTTTGTATTTCTACCTCATCTAGTCTGGACACCGAAAAACCATCTTCCGAGGTGGAATCCCCATTTGATGCTTGGTTTGTCTCCGGAGTTACAGACGCATCGGTCTCCGCATCTCCGTTCTGAAAATTTTCAGTTGGGGGTGTTCCTTCAATAAGCACCGCATCTGGGTGTTTTCTTATAAGATACGGTACTAATTTTTCAGAGACTTCCTTTATTACAAAGTTCCCGTCTATATTTATTTTATATTTAGGCATATTATATTTTTATTTAATTACGTGTTTGCATAAAACCAATCACCCCATTTATCATATTCTTCTTCATTTTCTACAGGAAATAAAGAGCCGTCTTTTCTTCTGATATAGTATGTCCCATCTATAATGCCAGCTAATTCTTTTGGCTTGCTTTTACTTGGGCTATTATCCTTGCTTTTCTTTTCATTATAACCATCTTGCCCAGCCTTCTTACGACTTTCAATCAATCTTTCTATAGTTTTTTTTCTTATTTCATCAACCGTCATTGTCCCTTCCTCCCATGCTGCTCCTAATTGTTCTGTAGGGAATTCATCTTCAAAATCATATATAAAAGATCTTAACGAATCTTGATTGGAAAAAGATTTTTCTAATTGTAGCCTATACATTCTTTCGGCATCTTCATTAACTAATTGGCCTGACCTGCGTACTGCTTCGTTGTCTTTCAGTAATTTAACGCCTAACTCGTAATCTTTTAATAAGGGCATCGAGCTTTTATTATAAGCTTTTACTTCTCCGTCGATGTTAAAACCTATGTCGCCTCCGTCCATTATTGTCAAAGAAGCACTTGTTCCGTCATCTGCAATACCGTCACCGTCTTCATCTTTGTATCCGTACAAAGCCTTATTTGTATACATCAATGTGTTTTGTCTTGTATTGCTAACCTCATTGCCGTCTGAATACGCTCCACTCATCATGCCGTCAACAAATTCTACCTTGCTTTTCTTGTAAGTCTTAATCTGGTCTGCTAAATTTACAAAACTGCTATTTACACCGTTCATTATGTCAACTTGCCCCATGTATTCTGGAGAAGTTGTATCCGTCATATTAGCTAAAGTTTTAGCGGCCCCCGCATATTTTTGTCTTTCATTGACTAGGAAAGTCCGCATGGAAGCTGTTTCACTAGGCGAAAACGAAGTAAAATCAATATCTGATTTCATTTTACCCATTAAAGAGCTAACTCTATTTTGATACTCCTGGTTTTTTGCAACAGTTTTAGGCCTAGTAAAGCCCCTAGCAGATTGATTTGCTGCTGAAAAGCCCTGACCTATTGCGCCTCCAATGTCTACGAATTTCTTTGCAGCTTTTCCCGCTCCTAGTATTAATTGATTATTTGCCATAATTTGTTATGCTGTTTTTAATATATCTAAGACGCGCCATTCATCAAGTTTCCTGGACCTTCTAAAACGCCCCCTGAGGCTGCTGAAGCTGCGGCTCCCGCGACGCTTCCAATACCGCTCATTATAGATTGCGTTGCTTTGTCTCTTGCTGCGTTTGCTGCTCCTAGTCTTTGTTGAGACATACCAAGCATTGTATCTGTTTTATCTTTTTCCGCTGCTCTAGAAGCGTATGCTCCCTGTAATTCTTGGTTTTGTAAATTGCCAGCCATTTGTCTCTCAGCCATTTGATTCTGAGATTCCTGTCTGCCTATGTCCGCAGACGATGCCTGAGCTGCATTGCTTTGTGCCCCCGCTAATGACTGAGCTAAAGCCGCAATACCCGATCCTCCAGCTGCGCTGGATAAGTTATCCATAGTATTAGCGAATCCACTGGCTTGTTGTTGTGATTGGAATTCGGCTGCCTGTGTATTTACAGTTAAATCTTCCATGGTATTCTCCATGTTGGCCGCAAGGTTAGACGTGTCCGCCCCCTCCATTCTAGCTTTGTTTGTAGCAAATTCCTGCTGGGCTGCTTTTTGTTCTCTCTTTCTTTTTCCGCTGCCTATCATTCCCCCTACAATACCTGTAAGGCCTGATACGGCGCCTCCTATGGCTCCTACTGGTATCATATATTTCTATTTTATTATTATACTTTTATTATTACGTGTTATTTACTGCTTTCAAATATTTCAGACCCTACTAAGAATAATTCGGCATAGTCTGTTGAATCATTTCTAAACTGGGCTTCGGCATAATAGCCTTTTAGCCCGCTCGTGTTTACCAATGCTGTTTTGCTAAATAGTATAAAACTACTTGTTGTCAATGCTGTACTAATAGTACCCACCAGCGTAGGTTGCACGTCCACTGTTATCTTATTAAGAGATCTAAGTATTCCTTCTATAGTACCTAGTATTATTAAATTTGTACCGTTTGGATCGTTCGTGTAATAAGCAGTGTCCCCAACTTGAACCGAGTCGTTTAATGGAAATGGAAATTGTAAAGTTATTATTGGCATAGTTTTCTATTTTATAGTTCATCGCACTGATTGCAGGTACCGTAAACTCCAGTGCCATTGTTGACAGCTGTATTGATGAATGTTGTAGCGGCCGTAGTAGATGTGCCTGTTATTCTTACGCAATACTCCGTTCCGTTTATAGTGTCTTTAACAACTACCACGTCGTCTATATTATAAGCAAAAGTTATTGGAGCTAAGCCTGTGGAAGGATCATTAATCCATCCTTGGTATATATCTATGTTGAACAACGTGGTCGTTGTGCAATCCACGGCTGAATACGAGCCAGCCCCGATCAAATAATTATCTAAATCTAATTCGCTTATAACACTAGGTGTGCCAGTCTCATCAACGCTTACAACAACCGTTGCCGTCAATGTACTAGGCGAAGCAGAATTGTTTACCAGAAAGCTATGAGATTGCACGCCAAATTCGTACAATGGGCTATTTTGGTTTTGATTAGACCATTCTCCGGGATTAGGTATTCCTCCAAGGTTTATATTTTCGTTTGAGGTTGCTACTACATCGTATGTGTAAAAATTAGTAGAAGGAACTACATTTGGTATGAACGACAAGGATGTTACAGGAAGCGGTGTAATTATATCAGTATTAGTGGTTTTAAACCTAAATCCTAAAGTTGTATTAACATACTGATATATTGTTATCGTGGAAGGCTGCCCCGCCGGGGTGTCGAAAGTAGAGGCTAAATCCCCTGACAAAGTAATTGTATACGTTGTATCTACATTTACGCTAGGGAAACTAGCCGCTATTGCTGTTGTCCCGGTGGAATCTAGCACACCAGATGTAGCCGCAATTGGTATGCCTAATCCGGTAGATGTAGATACTAAATTCCAAGCGGCACCCTCTATGCCAAATACATTAAAACTCGTATTTAATCCTCCGCTAGGTACATTCCCTGCTATAGGAAAAGAATAAGAGGTTATTTTTACTTGGGGATTGTATACTACAACCGCATGTGCTGTTAAGCATATTTTGTCTCCAGTAACATCTGCTAATGGAAAATTATAAGATACCTGGAAAGTCACGCTTATTAAGTTCCCATCACTATCATATCCTTCAGTGCCCGTAATAGTATAATTATTTGGATCACCGATAACAACCGATAAACTAGGTGTTGTTGGAAAATAATGTCCAGATTCAGCGTTTACAAAATAGCTAGCGACTACAACTCCAGTAGATCCATAAACTTGGCATGCGCTATAGGGCACATCAGGGTCTCCTGCAATAGGGGATTTGCAATTACTAACGTCACACTGAGATATCACACCGGCAACACATATTTGTCTTTCTACAGCACTCCCCTTAATACAAAGAGATATAAGCACGTCCGCACTAGGCATTATGTTTGGCGCAATATAAGTTATAACACAATTTACAAAGGCCCCGTTTTGAGTGAAAACAACACTATTAACATAAGTAGGCAAAGGCACTATTGGTGAAAAATCAACTGCGGTTACAGTATACCCTGTGTTGGGTGTTATTATTAAAGAAACAGATGGTTTTGCTATTGTCCAGTCAACGCCTGCCGTTTCGTTAAAGCTTACCACGCTTACTGTAAAGTTATTAAATGCCATAATATTTGTTTAAATTTATAATAAATTTTTACGGAGTTGAACAATTTGGGTCCGCTTGATTTTTCACTGTGAACACTGTCTGAGTAGGAATTACTATAACAGAAGGATTACCTATCCCCTGCACGTTAAACTCCTTAGTATCTACGTTTGTATTACAAGAGCTTAAGTAAAAAGTATCCATACCTTTTATGTAATTAAACTTCTTGCCTTCTTTGTCTATAAATTCTTTTATCTGCCCCTCTTGTAAGTCAGTTACTATAGAATTCACATACCATCCTTTGGATCCTAATACATTGCTAGAAGGGGTTAATCCCTCCGCTTGTACCTGAGCCAAAGTGTATAGTCTTTCGCTACCAGCTAGCTTATATAGGTATTCTCTAGCAGTGGTACCGCTGTAGTTTAATGTCTTATATCCTTTTACTACAGCTGGGTTTTCATTAAGTATAGTGTTAAAAGAGCTCTCGTAATATGGACTGTACGAGGGCGCGCCTGATCCTATGCCATAAAAAGTATTATACACGGTGTTTAACCCATGCTCCCATATCCTGCCGTTTTTGAATGTGTAGTATATATTATTAAGGTAAGCAGCTGCTTCGGGTATATAAGTTTTTCTTGAAGTAAACCCATTAATTCGCTCTTTAAAAGAAACTGTAGTGCTGTAAGTAGGTAACGTATTTATGAACTGGTTACACAAAGGATCTTTGTTCAGTCTATCGAATGTTCCTACCCCCAGGGTTTGTTGCCAGTAAGGTGTTAAAGAGCTCAGCGTTATGTTATAATTCCTTTTTTCAACATCCCAAGATCCTAGTATTTTAGTATTGGCCGGCAGGTTATCTGAAAAGAAAGAGTGCATGCCATAATCAGATATATCCGTAAGGCCATCTCCTGATAATCTTAATACTGCCCCTCGATTAGCGTCTGTGTAATACATTCTAAAACCAAACTCAGCAAATGATTCTGGATTAGTAGCTATGCCAAATTCTCCCTGGAATGTTAACGTCTGCCCCAGCACTGCTGCATTAGAAGTTAAGTTAGTGCTTCCATCAGCGTTGAATAGAGCATCTTTCTTAGCTAATATCTTCATTGACTTGTTTTCGCACAGAGTAATTAAATCAGTGTCTCTGGTGTGCAATTTCTGTATACTTCCGTACTCGGGATTTACATCTTTGGTAATACTTTCCGCTTGTATAAATTGATTAAGATTATTAGTGCTTGAAGTAGAATTAAATATTTGAGAGAATATAAGCCCCGTAGACCTGTGCTCCTCCCCGTAGGGCTCTTCTAGCGTAGCGGAAGCTTTTACCCCGTTCTCTATTAAAGGCTGATTAAAATCGTCTCTAATGCGATCTGACTCAACGCCGTTACCAAAAGAGTAACAATTAAACCAATCTAAATTATGTGTTTGCCCGTGCTGGGCCGCTGTATAAGCCCCCGGGACTTCCCAATATATATCTAATTCTGCAGCCTCTTTTGGTTCGGTTTCAAATATAGCGGGATTGTCTGTAGTAAAACTATTATTATCTTCTATTGTATCTAAAAATTCAATACCTATAAACGAATTACTATAGTCAGAAGTGCTGGCGGACCACAGGGACATTCCCCCGTCTTCTCTAGGTTTCCAATCCAAAGCGGCCACCCCATCTTCTACCCTCTGGAATTTTAATGTCCAGTAGGCAATTTGGTTAGACATGTGCTTTCTTCTGTCTTTATCATTGTCCCCGCACCACCAAGTATTTCTTCTTTGTTCATTTGTTGATTGAGTAATTCTATAGACTGTGTTTGGTATGTCTGTTATTGTACTACCCGGAGCTTTAACAAAACGAAATCTTGCCCCCGCTCCAATGTTTAGTTGCCTAAGCATTGCTGGGTTTCTTTCAGCTATACCTCCCGTCTGCCTCCACTCCCCATAACCAGCGGCATCCGCTAATCTCATAGTACCTGTTTCGTCAACCCCGTTAAAAGGCCCTTCGCAATCTGTTTTTATGTAGTTTATAAACAATCTGCCTTTTGGGCCGTTGCCCTGACCGTCTGCATTACGCCATGTCTCGTTCCAAAAGCCTTTGCTTCCTTGAGTAAATTGAGCTTGGTACAAAAATTCGAATGCTTTTCTAACGTAAACCGGTTCCGCTGCAGCAGCTGCCGCAATTTTTTCAGTTAAAATAGCATCTTTGTTTACCTTTACAAAAAATCTACCTGTAAATTCTGGCTTATTTTCTGATATAATTTCGTATAGATTTAGCAATAGCCCTCCTACTGGCAGCCCTGTGTTAGGGTCTGCGGCAAAGGCCATGTCGTCCCCGAAAACTTCAGAAGTAACAATCCTCACAGGTGGGTTAGGAACATCTGCTAAACCAAATGTTGATATTTTATAATAGTCGCTATTATTTCCCGGAGCAGTTATTCTTAACACTAAGCCTGACTTAGATCTAGTTTCAACTCCAAATGCGTCATCAAAATCTTGCCCGTTTATAAAAAACTCATTAGATCCCACAGTAGGCGTAGCCGAACCTGTAGGTATAAGAGGAGCCGATCCCTTGGACTGCTTTGTATCTTTTAAAAACTGAGGCGCTTCATTCGAAATAGACAATACCTTGTATTTTGCAGCAGCTTCTTTTACGGGGATAGCGTTGTCGTGTTCTTTTTTTAGTATTAAAAATGTTTCTTCATCTACCTTATTTCTTTCAGAGGATGGAAATGATAGCCAAAGGTTCCCGTCTTCAGCTTTGTAAAACCTGTCAAGACACAAATTATAATATGGTTGCGATGTTTCTTTTATGTAATACTTAAAATGCGTAAAAGCTTTATTTGTATCATAATAAGGCAAATAGCTGTTTATTTTAACGGTTAATTTTGTAGAAAAACTAGCTTGTCTTTTGGGTATAATTATTGCTCCAAGGGCACTTGTGAACACAGGAGTTGTTCTACCGTACTCATCCATATAGGCTACCCCCGCTTGATAGGTCCTTATTGATTTTACAGATTCCGCTACATTTAAACCGTTTATATTTACGCCTTCACCTGGTTCTGTAGATATTTCTCTTATGTCTGTACCTACGCTTAGGTTGATGTGCAGTGGTTGGTTTTTGGCGTACGGATTGTTTAAGTTAAAATTTTGAATAAAATTTCCGTATATTAATCTATTAGCAGTTATTTCTTGCGCCCTAGCTTTTCTTGGCACATTATCAAAGGGCCTTAATATTTGGTTTGACTTTACAACAGAGGTTATTATTTCTGATTTTATATTAAAGCTGTTTGCTACCCACTCTGTATCTTCAGGGGTAAATGAATCTACCACATACACGTTAGGGTTGTTTGTGGCTTTATATAGTATGTCTATAGTGTCTACGTCAGGGGGAATATCAGCGGGTCTAAAGCTAGATATTTCAAGTTGCCTCACAGTGTTAACCATTGCTAAATTAAATCCGTTTTTAGGATTATATTCAAACTCGCCTGGCAAAAAAGCTGGGTTAGAAAAAGGAGAAAATGCAGATATTTGATTATTGTTATATTTATATCTATATGCAAATCTGGCAAATCTAAATTCAAAAAATGGATCTTCTTGTTCTAATACTACATCAAACGCCTTAGCGACCTCGTCATTAGTTTCGTCACCTTCCCCGACAGAAAGTATAGTTACGATAGCTCCTGTTTGAGGTGCGTTGGCATCAGGAGGTATTATAGACACCACTTGAGCTCGGATATTAGCATCTTCAGACAAAGGCTCATTGCTTGCAAAAGAAAATGTCAAATAATCACCATCTTGATAAAAAGGAGGATTTTGCTGCTGGGTCCATGTCATTGTTTGCGGCCCGTCCTCGGGCGTTAACCCCACATAGATAGGATTTGCAGGATCTGCACCAATATTTTTAACAAAAGAAAAATTAACTTTTGTATCTATAGTGGCGGGGTTGCCATTGTTATCAACTCTAGTCGTAGAACTAGCTGTTATAAGAGGCGGTTGCAATGGGTATTTTTTTATTACAGTAATGTCTTGTTCAATAAAAGCTCTACTATATATCTGGGAGTGAGTTAGAAAATCATTTGTAGATCCCACCCAGTCTTTTATAGTTATACTCTTAGGTTCGGTTTGATTGTCTGTCCACATTAGTATACCTTCTAGCACATTTACCCCGGTTATTAAGTAGTCTTTACTAAAGTTTAGTATACTATTAACATCTACTATCAATGGAGCAACAACTTTTGTAACGTCATTATAGTATGCAATAGCACTAACTTCATTACTAGATATAAACCAATATATGTTATCTGTATTGGCATCGACAACGGAGCCTATGCAGATCGCATTAGTTAAATTAGATATATAAGCGCTACTCCATGATGTTCTAGCCCCCGTAACGGCATTATATGTCTTGTACGCTAATTCTAGGTTACCTTTTATGTTTTGAAAAGTACCAACCTGAGAGCCATCTGAAGATGCAAGCTCTAAGTTTAGGGCATCTCTGTATTCTCCATTAGGAACAAGTCTTTCGTCAAGGTCCTTGTTCATTTTACCTGATGTAAACGTGTGTATTAGCTCTGCCATTTAATTTTAGTGTTTAATCCATTTTGATTGATTTCTGAATACTTGAGACATTAAGTCCGCTTTTAATTCGGATAATCTTATCTTAGCATTTCTTCTGGCGGCTGATGCCATTTTTTTAAACCTAGCTACTATATATTCTTGTACATTTGATCTTGTAGATAATATAGAATACGCTATATGTTTCACTACCGCATCCATTGCAAACTTATGCACGGTCATGTCCTCTAAAGAGCCTAAGCCATCGCTTATGTACTTTAATGTAACTATCCTACCCCTTATGTCAGAGCTAAATCTGATTACGCCATTCACTTGGTCTATATAAAAAGTACCATTTGATTGTGCATTTTCAGGATCTATACCAAATCTGCCTCCATAAGCGTACAAAGAAAGTAAGTCAGGATTATTTGTTAAATCCCAATTTCCTCCTCCAGGTCCTCCTAAAGGAAAAGAGCTTCCGGAGTTCCATCTTGTCAAAGTTTCTGATTGCGCCTTGAGTATCAATTTTTTATTTGCAAAAGTATATTCTCCGGCTGCATTTTGAGTAACTGCCTCTGGATTGCTGCTTAAATCTGTTCTGTATATTATTCTCTCTATACCTCCTTTATCCGTCCAAGATAGCTTTGTGTAATTTACGTAATCCTGAGGCAATACCATATAAAGCCCGGGAGGGACTTCAATTTCTATAGACTTATTCTGAGGTAGAACATCAAAGCTAAATTCTTGTATAGCTCTTTGTGCCCAGTAAGCAACGTCTGTTCTTCTTACCTTTGTTATAAGTTTATCTTGACCGACATGCGAAATCATAAAGTTATTTATAATGTCAGCTATACTAACAAACTGATAATTACCATAACTTTCATCGCCACTATCCCATACACCGTCAGGCCCTAAGTAATATTCTTCTGGGTTTTGATTTATCAATGCCATATATTATGATTTTTCTTGTTGGTTAGTTTGTGCACTTATCTGACTAGCTACTTGATACATCCCTATATCTTTAACTACTAGCCCCGCAAATGCTAATATTTTTATTACTAATTCCGTTTCTTCAGAAGGATGCAATTCGAAATCAGTAGATTCATTCGCATTGTATAAGGCTTCTCCAAATACCATTTGATATGCCCACGCTGCTTGAGAAGGTTCTTTTATATAGTTGCAGCTTACCCCTATGACTAAAGGAGCATCCCCATATACTTTATAACCCAAAGTGGAGGCTACAAATACGGGTCTTGAATTTGTTGGCTTTGTAAGAAGAGATTGATTAATGTATAAGAATTCATTGTAATTTATTCTCTCTACCTCAACTTGAGTTGTTGTGGTCACCACGGTATTAGGAACCGGGTATAAAGACTTACTAGTTGTAATATTATCAAATACTATAGTCCCTAGCCGGTATAAGTTAGCAGGTGTAGACCAATAAACTCCCCCGTAAGTCATAGCAGCATTTGTTTCAAATATATTTATTTTTTCATTAAGTATGTTAAGCATATCGGAAAATTCGGTATCGTTACCGGGCATTCTTCCAAACTGATTAATATCGTAAAAGTATTGCTCAAATATATCTAGCTGCGCTTGATTAGCGAACAGATTAAATTCTTGGGGTGTTACATACCCCCTTTGCTCTTTATTAAGTATTGCTAATACTCTTTGATAAACAGTATCTACGCTTACAGCCATAATTTATTTTTTATTTTATATAGTTATAGGCCACCTTCCAGCAGCCTATTACTATAAAGGTGACTAATTCAGTCTTTTTTCTATTGCCTTGTATATTTCCATACCTTCATCCGTTCTAAAGAATGCTGATAGCGCAAAGTAAGGATGCTCGTCAAACGGCACTGTCATTACTTTTCTACCGGTATTTCCGTATGTAAAGGTTCTTTGATCTTGTGATAAACTTAATATTCCCATTTCAACAGCTTTTGCCCCGAAACTTCTTAATTGAGTATTTTCATCTGTAGCTAATTGTAAGAATAAATTTGGATTCTTCTTAGCAAAGATAAGTACATCTCTTTTAATTTCAGAGGATGAAAGCTCCGTTACTACCGCTCCCATTTCAACACGTAGGACAGCCTCTGCTTCGTCAACAGATAAACTTTTAGCTAGATTCAATGCTTGTAATTCAAACTCAATCCAGTCAACCTCGTTGCTTGCTTGCTGAGCAGGCTTGTATTCTTCGTATATATTAGCTTTTAAAGCTGGATGATATAAAGATAAAAGCTTTTGTAATGCAACATTCTCTTTTGGCACTCTAAGTACGCCGTCTCTGAATACAATACGCCCCATTACTATCTGGCCTTTTTGTTCTTCTACAAAACAAGATCGTTGATTGGTAGCATACCTTAATTCTCTTTGATAACCCAATTCTTCATCAAAATATAATAAACTTTTTTTCCCGCTATGTGCAGTAGGTAATGTGAAAACCAGGGGCTTTGTTCTTGTTAATTCGTACAATCTGTCCTTAACAACCCACTCGTCTTTTTTTGGTATTTCTATTTTTGGTTGTACTATTGTTTCAACCACTTCCTGAGGCGCAACCTCAACTTTTTTTGCTGTAGCTTTCTTGTTAGCCATAATATAATATAATATAAATGTTAATAATGTATGACAGTAGCCTGTTACTATTAATTATAATAAGCTATTGTCGCTAATAAAAGTAATAACTACCCCCACAGATTCAGCGGGGGTAATCATTACAATAAACTTACTACTATGTATTTTTCAATAATACAAAGTTGTTAGCTGCTTGAGTACACAAAGTTCTTTCCGATAGGAAGTGAACATTCATTGCATCTTCATCACTTGTGTAGTTTCCACCAACTGATCCAGTTACCCAAGATTTCAAACGTCTGTCATCAGCTTCTGAAGCTCTATAACGGATATGTAAGAAAGGTCGTGAGATATTCTGTCCTAATTGTTGGTCATATACAGTAGACGTTCCTGCTGGAACTATTACTCCAGATATATCTGAAATAAGTCCACGAGTAGTAGAATCATTTAAGTATTTCCAGTCTGTCTTATAGAAATCGTAAGATCCTCTACGGAATCCTGAAAATCCTAAGTTAAGCGCCATTTCTTCAGAGTTTTCAAATACACCGTAAGATGTACCTCCAGCTCCGTAAGAATTTTGTTGTGATAACATATTATCAATACTCAAAGAAGTACCGCGATCTAAGAACATCATGTTCTCTTCAATTGCCCCTTGCTTATCAAGCTCTTGTAATATAGTGTCAAACGCTCCAAGTCCTGCCGTAGCAGACGTAGCTCCATCAAAATCAGCATCGTTAAATACTAAACCTCTTGTTTCTAGAGCATCAAATAAACCACTCATACCTGAGATAGTAGCCCCTGCTGCGTCAGTAAATACACTTTGAGCATCCGTAGCTTCAACCATAGACATTTCTAGGTAATCTTCAAAACGAATACGTGATTCATGCTCAGACTTTAAGTACCATAAGTATCCTCCAGTTCCAATCTCAGTAGTAACTTCAACCCATCCAATTTGAGCAACGTCTGATCCGTTAACGGCATACTTGTCTCTTAGAATAATTGGTTTGTTACTAAATTGTGTGAAAGATGCGTCAACTGAATTACCAGCTAAACTAGATCCTTTTCCATATTCAGATCCATATACAAATACGCTAAGTGGTGCACCTGCTACAGCTCCTGCGAGCGCTGCTGGTAATTGACCATTGGCAGTATCATATACTTCAATGTTATATACTTGAAAACCAGCTGCAAGATTCTCAACTAGAGACTTTACGAAAGCCTTAACCGTTACATTACCTTTAGCGATTACTATCGTCATACCAGGTCCTAATAATGGCACTTTGCCATCCGCCCCAGGTGAAGGTATTGAAATTGTTTTAAGTGCCACTGCTCCAGAAATTACAGTATCATAAGCAATATGTAATCTTCCTTGTTCTGACCAAACTACTTGATCCGATGCCATAGGCATCTCAGCTCCGACCATACGTAAGAATCCTGTAATCGTTCTGTTTCCATAACGTTCGATTTCTTTTTCGTATACCTCGGGTAAAAATTGTTGTGTAAAATCCATTTCCGCTAAAGATAGGTAGTTGTCTCCAAACAAACCTTTTATTGGACGTGGTGTTAAGTGCGCTAAATTGGCTAATGTAGCCGGCGCGGTTGCAAATCCTGCCATAATTTTTCTTATTTAATGTGTTTAAATGTTTTAATTTTCAATTTTGAATCACTTCCCCCTGAATCAACAGATCTTACTGCCCATCCATTCGATGTTTTAACATCTTCGTGAACACCTCTAGCGCCCATTTGTACGTTTTTCGAATTAGATATACTCGTTTCCATAGCGTCGGCTTTGCCTTGCTCATAAAAATGACTTGCAATAGAATCTGCATTCATAGCTGTAAACAATCCCTTATGGTACCCCGCTGCATCTGACATTTGGTTATCTTTATCCAAGAACTTCTTGACAAAATTACTAATATCGCTTTGGGTTTCCTTAATAGTAGGAGCGTCTTTAACTTTAAAACGGAATTTCTTGTCGCCAACCTGATAATCAAAACCTTTGAAATCATTGTTAAAAACACCTTCTGTTTCTCTTAAAAACGTTTTTGATTGCTTTTCAGCTAACTGAGTTGCTGCTTCGTTTTCTTTTGTATAGCGATTGAAAAAGTCTACCGCTTTCTTTTGTTCAGGAGCTAGCCTTGAGCCACCTTTAATTTCCTGATAATATTTATCTTTTAATCCAGTAAGATGATTTTTAGCTTTTGCTAATTCTTCTCTTCTGGCTAGTTTTTTTCTTCGTACATCTCTTTCTTCGTCTATATCTTCATCATAAAGAAAGTTATCTTCCATCATAAAGTCTATATCCTCCTCATCTAAATGAGGTTTTGTACTAGCATAGTACTCTCTTAACAACTGAGACTCATCTAAATCTTCGTAATTTTTATTAAGCTTTACGTAATCTTCCAGAGTTCCACTAGTTTCATTCATAAAGTCTACAACCTTTTGAATATTTTCTGGTAATTCCGCACCTGTCTGTTGCTCGTACTCTACTGCCTCTTGAATTTCTTCCGCTAGGTCCTGCGCTTCTTCCACAACTTCATCTGTCACTTCTTCTATAAATGATTCTATAGGTGCTGTCTCTGCCGTGGCTTCTGGCTCTACTTGCGCAATCTCTTGTACAACCGGCGTTTCTTCTGGTACTGGTGCCGGTGTGGGTAGCGGAGCTTCCTCTCCGGATTTAGCTAGCTTTGACATATCTAGCTTAATGGTTCCTTCGTCGTCTACCGACATAGGGCTTGTATCAACAATCGCTTCTTGCGGCGCTTCTGTTTGTTCTGTTTGTTCTGTTTGTTCTGACATGATAAAATATTATATGATTATTATTATTATTACCTAGGATCGAACGCTCCTAAGCCAAATCCTTGACTCATTACGTCATTTCCTGCGGATTCAAAGTTTTTTGCTGGAGAATCGTTTTTTCTTTGCTCGATCATTTCACTTTGCTGAGTACCCTGTATCCTGGTTCTTTGATCTTTACGATCTTCAATTTCTTTTTCTTTAGATTTGGATCCATCTACTTCTATGCCTTTCAATTGCATATTATATTGGAATTCTAATTCCATTAATTCTTTTTTAGCATTAACCTCAATACCTATTCTTTTTTCTTCTATAGAACCTTTTAACTCCTCTAGCTGAGACTTGGTTTGGAACAAAGCCTGATCTTTTTGTATTTCCGCTTGAGCAGCAACTTGCTGAGCCTGAGCATTAGCCTGGGCCTGAGCCTGTATGTTAGCTTGATTTTCAGCCTGCAATCTTTCTTGTCTTTTCTTTTGTTTAACTTTAAGAAGTTGATTCGCTAATTTAAGATTTTTTACTTCGCGAATATCTATAGCGTCAGAAAGATCTATGCTACCTTGCTGTAAAGCAACTTGAATATTGTTCTCTAAAGCCCCCTTCTCTTCTTCGTCAGGCATTAGCTCCAAGTATATTCCGAAGTCATACATGTGTAAGTCAGCCATTTCTTCTAATGTTCCAACATTAAACCTACCTATTTTAGCTATAAAAGATTCTTTAGCTGGGTGATATTCTATTATATCTGATATTCTCAATGATAAGCATTCACAAAGCTCTCTTGTTAAATACAACCCTGAGTCAAGTATATGCCTAGTGGCTGTATTCGAGTTTGCTGCGGCTAGCTTTTGAACACCTACTAATGCTCTAGAATCCGGAGTAGATCCGTCTCTTGCCTCGTTTAGACCAGTTACATCTCTTATCATTTGTAGATAATAGTTGTAAGTTGAAATTAATGTTTGCAATTTTGCGCCACCACTTCCAGTAGGTACTTCTTGTATAGGAACTTTACCAGGATTCATATCCCCATCCTGGGTAAATGATCTACCTATTATAGAACCCGTTTGGAAAAACATATTTAGTGCTTCTTGCGGATTGTAATTTGTTCCATTTCCTAAATCCACTTCGTTAATACCATCGGCATCAAGGTACACCCCGTCAGGAATCATTCTTTGCAGTACCTGTTGCAATTTTAAGTGAGTCAATTGTACCATATCAGCAAATCCCGTGCACTTGCTTACTAGCGATTCTATTCTTCCCTTGTACATTCTAGGCGCAGTAATAGCGTAATTCATCTTAACTTTAGATACATCACTTTTAGGGCGCATCATATTCTTTGCCATTTCCCATTTAAGCATTATATCTGTACCAACAATCATAACACCTTCATAAAGTACCTCAAGAGATCTTGACATTTTTCCAAATTGCTCTTCTAGCATTTCTACCGGAGGATTAAATTGATCGTCTCGCACTATTATTTTAGTTGCACCCGTTGCTGTTTCTTTAACTTTGTAGACCTCATTCATATAAGTCTTATAATTAAAGTATAAAACCTGTATTACGTTTGAATCCCTATTGTTGTTATATTCGTTACTTGCAGTCTGATCAAAAACACCATAATTTTGTGTGCCCTGCTGCTGAATTCTTTCTAATTGGCCCTGAGTTAATTCAGGGAATTGTTTTTTAATTTCATTTATTGGCACAAATTTAACTTCTCCCGCGTAATATATGTCTTGAAAATAAGGGTCCTCTGTATACGAATATACCAAATAAGCTGGATCAACATAATCAATAGTAACACCTTCGGATTCTGAAAAGTTATTTTTAACACAACCTATACCTAATGTTGCTAAATCTAAATAAGTCCTTCTTTTTGTCAGATCATATCTATTTTCGTCTAGCAGCGTGTTAATCGCTGTTTCTTCAGCTATCTCTATGCCTTGCTTATAAGTAAGCTGCATGTGTATATCTAATTCTTCTTGAGAATCTGGTAAAGTTTCTGGTGGATTTTCAAAAAGATTAATACCAAAATTTTCTTGAGCGAAGTTATTTAAGTCCTCTGTTTGCTTGTCTCTTAAAACAGACTCCATATAAGCTGTTCTTTTGCTTACGCCATAAGGATCTTGCGAATAAGTAGTAATATCAAAAGATCTATCAGCTATACCATTAACAACGATATCAACAAACTTTGATAATATTGGAACCGGTTTCCAGTCTAAGTTCAAATAAGATAGATCGCCATTGATGGAAAGCTCGTCTTTATATTTTTGTACTGGTTGTTCGCCTCTTGAGTATAGTCTTAAAGTATGGAAAGTATTTTGATTACTTCTAAAGCGAGTCGCCCCAGAGTTGCTACTGAACCATTCATTTTGAATCGCTCTACCAACTTGCAACCCATAATCCTGAGAAACTTTCTCCTGATCACTTACTACTTGGCTAGGGAAAAAACTATTTGTTACGCTATTCGCCATATTATTTTCTTATTATTTTTGATGCCGTACCCTCGTGAGAATATTTCGCAAATCTTAAATTAACAACTTGCTTTTGTGCTTTGTTGCTCGGTCTATACAAATCTTTATTACAAGCCATTATAGCTAAGCCGGAACTAATCGCAGCATCAAATTTTGTTCTATTGTTTATATCAAACTTCGACCAATCGTTTAACGTTTCATTAAAATACATTGTACCGTATTCCCCCTCATTACTTAAACCAACATGCCTATCTATATACATTTCAATAGCGGCTGCGTGAGCTTGTTTTATGTCTTCACTGGAGTTTGGTATTCCTCCAATTTCTTTTTCTGTTACCGATAACTTATTCCAAAGCTTATCAGGTCTGTTCATCGAGTATCCGCGGTAGCCTCTTCTTTTAAAGTAATATAAAAGCCTCGGTTTGTTGTTTTCGCATAACAAAGGCATACCGTAAAATACGCACGCCATTAATACATCTTCAAAAAACATTTCCGCTGTTTGCGGTCTAGCAACATATTCTAAAAAAAATGTGCTAGGAGGCGCATCTTCCATACTAAACTTAGTTAATCCGTGTAATGCTCCTTTAGAACCTCTTCCATCTGTTGTTCCAGATATATCATAACTGTCACACCCAAAGGCTCCCATGTGCTCATTGCCGGGATACCTTATACCATTACGTGTAGTTTGCCTATTTTGAATATTATAAGCGGGTGTCCATGAAATTAAAAACCTACCTTGAGGGTTTGGATTAAATATTACTTTCGTATCTTTAACGCCGTGCTCCCACTGGAAGCTGCCCCTTGTTAGTACATTGCTGTTGCCTAAGTCTTCGTTGTAATCTATTTGTTCGTATATTTTTGCTAAATTAAATATACTATTTTTTGTTTCATCTCTGAACGCGTGTTCTTCTGTTCTTGGGAATTGCCTGTAAAACTCGTTTAGAGCATCCTGATCGCCTTTTAATCCGTCTACCTCATTATTCCAGTGCTCAATGACTCCGACTTCTATAACGTCTCCATGCGGCCCCAGGGTGCCTTCTGGCGGCTTATTAAATACAGGATGTCCATACTCGTCGATAAAGCCTTCGTAATTCCATTCCATAGGTATAAATAAAGAATACAGCCCAGACTTTGTTTGCCCGTTTGCGTTTCTTTTATTTACGTCAGAACTATTGTATAACTTTTTAAAGTTTTCACCCCCTTTGTCTAAAGCGTTGGAGGTTGATCCCATCATACACTTGCCAATAATTCTACTACCTAGCCTTAAACAAGTTTTTGTAACTCGCCAGTTATTAAGTATATTGTTTGGTCTTTCCCATTTACCGGATTCATCATGAACTAGTAGTCTTAATTTTTCTCCGTCATACGCGTTGTCACCCGTGTTTTTCCAATCGACCGTGGTGTCAAGACCAACGATGTCTTCCGCTGCAACATTTGAGTCAAGCTTTTTCCTTGTAAATTTTGAGGCTGGAACTCTATATGCGAGTTCTGTCTTGGGACGGTCCATTCCGTCTTGTACCGGTTTAAAGAAGAATGGATAGTTAACCGATATTGGTACAACTTTGTCCGTAAACATCTTCTTTGCGTCTCCCCCAGATTTTGACAGTATGCCAAATCTAGCATCTGAAGATATTGTTGCTTGGTTAACAGCTTCGCCGGAAGCCATAAAGGAAAATCCAGATCGCCTGTTTTTGAGGTAGGACATTCCGTAGCATCTTTTATCTGCCTTGCAAGCTTCCCAGAATATGTAGAATAATCTGTTTGACTCTCTAAAGTTAGGTTGCCCAACGTCAATCTTGGACCACTGCAGGTACATAAAGTGAGTACCAGTAATGTAAGTGTCCACGCCCTTATTATTGAACCAATGACCTTCTTCGCGTCTTCTGAAATGCTCATCTATATATGTCCCCCACGTATTTTTAAATTCCTCTGGATAATCTCTCCAATCGAAAATGTTATTAATCCCTTTTAACTCTTTCGGGTATTCATCCGGAGTCCACTTATTGTTTTTCTTACTTATTTTGCCGGGCAATAATGGTAGCGCTATTTTAAACCCCTGTATGTTATATATATCACCGATCTTTCCGGTCTTACTAATAACAACAATGTCATGTTCTTTATTGTAGCCGTACTCCCATTTGCTGCCTTTATTAAGCCTAGATATTGTTGTCTTCCTAATTGGCTCTATAATGCTGTATAAGTTTTGCTCGTACATTACTTGGACATTCTTTCAGCAAATCCTTTAAATTCCGTGGTTTCCACTTCTTTCCTAGGCTTGTTGTCTAATACTCTTTGTTCCTCTTCAATACGGCTAAGTATTTCAAAAGCGTCAAATATGGCTAGCTTTTTTGAAGCCGCAGCATTTTTTAATTTGTCCGCCGTTAAGTCATCTTCGGAGTTAGTTATTATCACCTCTTCCGCTACCTTTATTAATTCCTCAACTGCTTTGTGCCCAGCTAGGATTATATTCCTCTTGGTTTCCTTTGTGTCCATAATTGATTGTAATTGAATTGGTGGGTACTCGGTATAACTTCTGCCCTTCTATAATAAATTCGTATTCTGACGTAGGTATGAATCCTACTATATTATCTACTTCTAATCCACAAGTGCAGTATTTGACTACTCCTATTAGCGGCTTTTCAAAATCCATAGAGAACATTTTAGTCTCTTTAACCGGCGAAACAAAACAAAAACCTTCTAAAGCTCTCCATTCTCCTTCTCTTCTGTATGCGTATATTTGGTCCGGTTGTGCCAAATAAGTTTCTTCTGTTAAATAGCTTTTACTATTTTTTTCTTTACCTCTTACATCTCTGAATCTTCTGAATACATTGTGATGTAATATAACCTCGTCTCCTTCTTGGAGCTCCTTGTATTTTTCAGCTAAGGGTAAACTTAATATAACCCCCACTCTGTTTGAATACTCGTGGTTTTGTAATTCTGTGTTTAATAGTAATTCTTGTCCTTCAATTGTAGTCTGCCCTGTTGTTCTGCCCCCTTGTGGTGTTACAAGGTAGTTAAATACGCTTTGCATTTACCATGAAATGTTATACTCAACAGATATACCCATGTTTTTATTAAAATCTTTCCAAGGCATAAGTATGTCTCCCTTTGAGATATACACAGTATATTTATTATCCTCTTCTATAATGCTGTCTATAGTGTGTCCGCCATAGACTTCTTGACCAACGGCGTAGTGCATCGCGTCATTCTTATAGTCTTTGCCTATACTAATCTTTCTTATCAACCGCATTTTCTGTAAGTTTACCAGTATTAAGATCGATGCTTACATCTCCGTATTTAGAGGCAAGTATTTTTTGAGTGCTTTCTACTTCTTTAGTGAATAATAATATTTCGGTTATAAGTTTAGCTTTGTGTGTTTCAAGCCCACCTATTTGCATTTGCGCCTCGTTTACGCGATTCACAGCTTCTCGTAATTCATTCAATTCAGATTCACTAAGATGATCGCCTTTAATAACCTCAAATTCTGTGTAGTCTTTTTCTTTTTTCATTTAATTAAATTTAATTTTTACTTATATGGAAACATCTTGTTTAATGCTCCTTTTCTTTTATCACAACCGCAATCCCAAGGTAAAGCTTTGACTGCTTTTTTAATTCCGGTTACGGTTGTAATTTTTTCTATTGTATCGCCTAACCCTTTAGGTTTCACTTTTTAAAGTAATTCATTTTCATAGGTGATTTCTTTTTAAAGAAACCTTTGTTTTTCATTTCAGCAGGGCTTTTAAATTGATCAAATAAACCTGTTTTTTTAGGAGCTTTATTACCCAACTCTCTTTGTCGAGTGTCTGTTTTTTCTCCTTGTTGTACATTAACATCGTCCAGCACTATTTCCTTGCTAGCCCCAATACCGCTCTTGCCTTGCTTAGATTGAATTTGTGAATTTCGTACTTCAGAATCTGCAACTTCTTTTATCGATACGGCTGCCGCGTCTTTTCTAGCACGTCTTTGATCTTTTGCGGAAAGAGACGGGTCTTCTCTGCGATCGTTTCTATCTTTTTTTCTTTGATATTTTTTCGCATTACGAGCCGCTACTTTAGCTTTCCTTAAGTTATTGCGAGTACCGTAAGCTGTTGAGGCTTCACCCTTGCGTGCAACTTTTTCAATAATAGCCGTTTTTTTCTTCACCGCTTTGTCCTCTGTCCCAGGGTCTCCTTTTACAACCTTGTCTTTACCAAAGTCAGGGTCCTCGCTTAACTCTGTGCTATAACTTTTACCATTAAAGTCGAATGTTTTTGCCTCGCTTTTTCTAGCGTCACCAAAAGCTGATTTAAAAGCGTCTGACCCTGAGTTACCTTTTATTTTGGTATCCGGTGTACCCTCCTTACCTGGTTCGATAGTAGTTGTTTCTGTCCCAAGTTTTATACCCTGATTTGTCATTTCGTCGTTAACAATCTGTTCAGAGGTCTTTGCTTGCTTAAAAGGTGAAGACTTCATTGTATACCCTTTCATCTTACTCGGGGAAGGCATACTGCGGGTCTTGTTGTTTCCGTCAACTCCGGCCGGTCCTACATTTAGTAGCGGCTCTTTTGTTTTGAACATACCGCTTTTAACACGGGCTGTAATTGGTTTGTTATTCATATTTATATTTTTTTAACTTGTTGTTACGTCTGGCGTAGCTGAGGTGGTTATTATATCGTCCTTTTTTTCACTGGGGTCTACAACTGTTGGGTCGTCGTCTTTTTTATTTTCTTTTCCTAAATCTTCCGCTTTAGGTTCTTTAACTGATTGAGCAAATCCATCAGCAAAAGATGATCCAGCATCTACGAATTTTTTTCCTGTATCTGCCGCCCCGGACACTAATGCCTCATTCATTTTTAAAGGAGAACTTGACCTACGCGTTATAGGTAAGCTATTAGCCAGATCGCCACTGTAGCCATCTTGAAAATATGCTTCACCCCCGTAAAAGTTTTTCTTTATTTTAGCAGGACTAGATATTCTTCCAAATCGTTTTTCAGCCCTAGCTAAACTACCCGGCTCATCACCACCTACACCTCTTCTTGGGCCAGGCGCTGATTTATCTTGAAAGCTATTTTGATTTTTATCTTTAAACCTGCTAGCTGCTCCTCTAAAATTTAATCCCATAATTATGATTGTTTATATGCTTCGTTTTCCCATTCAAAATCCGGGTGCCCTTCGTTCATCGTGGCTCTATCGTATTTCCTAGCAGGCGACTTTGTGTCCCTTTTCCAAGTAACAGAATCATCTGAGTATTGTAACCTTCCGGAAGCCATTTGATCTAAATGAACTTTCTCATGGTCGACGGCATCCTGCACTTTACTTTCAGGGGTGTCTGAGCTAACAAAGATCGTTCCATCTCTATTAGCTTCTGCTTGTACCCCCTCTTCTAAATCATCCTTTATAATAACAGGTGTGCCAAATTCCGACGTCGCGTCGTGCAAACCAAATATTTCAGAATGTGATTTTAGCTTAAAAGCCATACTATCTAGACCCTTTCTTAGAATCGTGTTGAGCATTTTCAGCAAAATGTTTTCTAGCCTTTGCAGTAAGATTTTGATTGCTAGCTTCTTTGATATCGTATTTCATACCATTCTTTTTAGCAGGAGACTTGCCGTACTTTTCCCCTTTAACATTTTTATTTCCTTTTTTTGGGGCAGTTGTATCAAGATCGTATTTTGACTTAGATTTGCTTTTTGGTGGCTTTGCAACATTTTTGCCGTCAGGTCCAAATACAGACCTATCATTCATTGCTTTCTTTTCCGCTGCTGTCATGCTGTTGCCTGATTTTTGCTTAGCTGGAGAAGAAGTCTTTGCGGGACCATACCCTTTGTTCATGTTTTTTGCCGGTGATCCGAATTTGCCCGTTGCCATTAAGGTTGGGGACTTTGGAGTCATTTTAAATGCCATAGTCTTATTTTTATCGTTCGCTATCTTTTATCATGTTATCGATAGCATGGTTAAACACTTTATCTGTATACGTTTTATTTTTATAAAATGTGCTCTTTGTCGACGTAGGTAAATCTTCCTCGCCGAGTAATATTCTATATATTCTTGTTATAAGTTGCTTACACTTAAACGATGTGGTATAAGTGTTATACTTCATCGTAGTTCTATTCCTTTTGCTAAAAATGGTTATCCATTCGTTTTTGCGCAATCTTTCCCATCTTGCTTTATCCCAGGAATACGTATATGCACCATTAATAAAATCATTACGTATAAAATGCTTTTTACAATCTAAGTAAATAAGTAACTCTAAATCTGCGTCTTTTAATCCGTAAGTTTTACAAGCCCATTTTCTAACGAGCCTGTAATACTTAAAGATATTCTTATTTCTTAGATCTTGCGCGCTTAGTCTCATTCAACTAGCACTATATCATTTATAGTAATGACGTGATACATTTTGTCATTCCATTCTATCCCATGCCCTGCGTGCTTGTCATATCTAACAACACTACCTTCTTTTATATAATCAACTTTATCACCAGCGCTTATAACCTCAGCTTTTAAATACCTAATGTCCGTGTTCTGTGTTTCAGTTAATTCTAGGCCAGCAACCGTTTTGGGAGCCTCCTTTATCTTATCTATAACGATGTAGTAGTTAATTGCTTTCAAGAGATCTTACATTTGAGATTATACAATCAGCTGATATAATTGTGGTAGCAACGCTTATCGCATTCTTTAACGCAGACTTGGTTACTAGCACGGGATCTATAATGCCGCTTTCTATCATTCTTTTATAACAACCGCAAGTTACATCTACTCCGATACCTACCCAGTCTTCCTTGGCGTCGCTTGCTTCTGATCTAGCTTTTGGAAATTCGTAATCAGAATACCCCGCATTACCTAGTATTATATTGTATGGCTCTTGTATAGCTTTTAACAATATGCTGTAACCATCGTTTTTAGGCTCTATAAGTTGAGAAGCGTTTAATAAAGCAGTTCCGCCTCCGGGTATAATACCCTCTTGTAAAGCAGCTTTAGTCGCGTGGATTGCGTCTTCAACTCTATCTTTCTTTTCTTTCAGTTCAACAGCTGAATCGGCACCTACATAAATGACACCAACCTTACCTGTTAGCATAGACAAACGCGCTTCAAGCTTCTTCTTGATATAACCGTTTGTTTCTTTCTCTATTTTATTGTTTACTTCTATTATCCTTTCAGATAAATCATCTGTGTTTTCTTTAATTTGCAAGGTAGTGTTCTTGCTATCAGTAACAGATTTTATCACTTCTCCTAAAACGCCTGGATCTATTAAGTCTAAATCATCACCAAGTTCTTCGTTTACAACAGTGGCCCCTGTTAATATAGCTAAGTCTTCAATTGTATCTTGCTTAGTTGGCCCAAACCCCGGGAGATCAACAATGTTTACTTTTATATTACCCTTAACCTTGTTCGCTAACAATGTAGCGTACGGTTGCTGGTCCATAGGAGCAACTATAAGCAATGCTCTTTTTGTTTTAACTACATGCTCTAGTATGCTTTGTATACGTCGTACACTTGGTATATTTGAACTCACTATTAAAACGTATGGATTTTCAAGTACGGCTGTCCCTTTGTCTTTGTCTGTTAATAAATGTTGAGATTTAATACCCGCATTAAATTGAGTCCCTTCCACAAAGTCTACATACGTATCATTTGTTTCGGAGTCTTCCATTAGAACGACACCATTCTTTCCAACTTTTTCGAAAGCTTCTCCAATTTTGTCTCCAAGACTTTTGTCATTATTACAACTGATATAAGCAACCTGTTTAAGCATGTCTCCTTCAACTGGTATGCTGGCATCGTCAAGGTAATCCACAATTTCTTTATAACATTCTTGAATGCCGTCTTTAATACTCCTAATCTTTTCTTCACCCTTGTATTGGTTTAATCCTGTTAATAATGAAGAGGCAAGAACGGTAGCTGTAGTAGTACCGTCACCTGCTTCTCTCACTGTATTATTAGCTGCTTCCTTTATCAAGGTTGCACCTATGTTCTCGACCGGGTCCATTAAGACTACGCTTTCTGCAACGGTTACCCCGTCTTTTGTTATCACCGGTCTGCCCATTGCGTCCTCATATATTACGCATTTTCCTGAAGCTCCTAATGTTGACTTCACTGCGTCGGATAATTTATAAACGCCTGACAATATTTTATTTCGTGCCTTATCGCCGAAATTCAAATCTTTTACGATTTGACTTGGTAGATTAAATTCCATTTTATTTTATTTAATTGTTAATTTATTTTATTTAAAGTTTTTTAGGGGCAATAACAGATGGAGTTACATTGTTTGTTTGCCAAATTACAGTTGCAATGTCACCGTAATTATGATCTACAACGGTTAACCCGTTACCAAATCCCGTAAGAGCATTGTTAATACCTTGCAGCAACTTTTGACATTCTGAAAGAGCATCTAACGATAGTATGCTAATGTTTAGCGCTATCAAACCATTAGGGTGTGCCTCAGCCCTTTTTGTGTCTTGTACGACAGCGTCTGCGTTATTAAAGTATATTGCTACATAGGGAGCTCTTTTATCACCTCCCACTTCTGCATACATAATTTCATCCGCGTTCAACATTATATCATTTCTAAACCCTGGTATTCTAATTCTTTTTGCCATTTATTTATTTGTTTGTTTTAAACTCTTATTATATAGTTACGTGTAATTATAAAAAACTTGGTTTTATTGTTCTATTATTGCTTTGATTTAATCTTGCGATCTAACTAGGCGGTACTTCCGCGCTTTTTGCCCATCCGTAAAAGCTATGCGCTGCGTCATCACCTGGATATACCTCATAAGTTCCAAAATCCAAATCAGAACTTGACATAACGTCAATGGCATAGCCGTCATAGTAAACTGCTGGTGTTAGAATATTACCATCTGCATCGTACGTAGCTGGTACTTCTACCACCTTGCCAATATAAACAACCGCCGCCGTATTTTTAGCAAAGACTATTTCTCCCTCTACTTCTACTATTACCCCTAGATTTAATAGGTAGTCTTTCCCTTGTTGTTCTGTTGGAAAATTCGTTTTATATATTTGCATCATATCTATATAGTTGTTAGTTCTGCAAGTTGTGTATCTGTTAAAGCCTCTTTCCAAACTGCTAGGCATTTAGTTTCTCCGAAGAAATTTTGAGCAGCATCTCCCCTTGTAAAAGTCAATTCATTTAAAGTATTTGCAGAAAAAGTATTACCACTTGTATCTGTTGCAACCTCTACACCATCAATCCACAAGG
>Ga0308011_10000171_pt1 | contig 35888 bp, 29 predicted proteins | sample Neamet177_FD_203144 | JGI IMG/M metagenome (GOLD analysis project Ga0308011, IMG submission 203144) | Marine microbial communities from water near the shore, Antarctic Ocean - #177 | ecosystem: Environmental > Aquatic > Marine > Unclassified | place: Southern Ocean | collected 2014-07-25 | reverse complement strand
AGATAATCTATATCCGAAAGCATACAATGAAAGGCTTCTTAGAGCAAAGGGAACCGCTTACTCTACGATAAACTTCTTTTCTACTGAACCATCATCGTAGATGTGAAAGAGGATCTGGTTTGTCGTGTGGTTTACTTCTCTACCTAAAGCGTCTAATGTATGTGTTAATGACTTTTTTGTAACTATTAATTCTTCAATGTTGCTAGAATAACAATCAGTATCGAAATAGTGTTGTGGATCTATATTATTGTTTGCAACGGTCCAATTTTCAGTTGACCAATAAGCATTATCTACATTTATACAACTTAAATTAGAGTTGCCATAAGTATGAAAGTAAAATACCCCTCCCTCATACCCCCAATTAATATTATTTCCATTCCTTACATCAAGGCTTGTGAGTTGATTAGAATTACAAATCAATTCAGTTAAAGCAGTATTATTACTTACATCAAGGCTTGTCAGTTGATTGCCGTTACACCATAAATTAGTTAGAGCCGTATTATTACTTAGATCAAGGCTTGTCAGTTGATTGCTAGAGCAACCCAGAACAGTTAAAGCAATATTTGCACTTACATCTATACTTGTAAGTTGATTATAAGGACAATGCAAATAATTTAAAGTAGTATTACTACTTACATCTAAACTGGCAAGTTGATTATCTTGACAATACAAAGTAGTTAATGCAGTAGCTCCACTTACATCAAGACTGGTGAGTTGATTACCCTGACAATACAAAGTAGTTAAAGCAATAAAATCTTCTATTCCTGTTAAATCAGAAATATTCATACTAGCACAATAAATAGTGCCATTAAATGCTGTTGCTTCACTTACTTGTATTTCAGCATCCCCATTTGTGTTAATTAGAGGCTCTCCAATTAAATATGCTTTAAAGTTAGCATCAGGTATCAGCGTCTGCCCAACAACACTCACACTAATCAAACAAGCTAAAGCAGTAATAAAAAGTCGCATATCATTGGTTTTAAGACCTGTAAGATACTCATAGCCTCGGCATATCTTCAAGCTTAAGACTCGGTATCTCTAATCCACGTAGATAACCTAACGTAACAGCTAGACTTGCATGCCCCATAGCGGATTGAAGGGTCGTTAAAGAGCCTGTACGCTTATCGATCTAGATCGTTACTGTAATGTTGAATACAGGTCACCTTCTACTTAACAGCATACAATGAAAGGATTCTACTGTTCAATTAAACACTTAGATGTTTCCCTCGTATATCAAAACGGATTTTTCTAAAATAAAACTAGTTTAATTCACCTCGACGTACATGACGATTTTAAGCGGTTTCAGTTTGATTATTCCTGAGGCTTGTTTGTTTCTGGTTCCACCTAAATTGCAGCTGTAAATGAAATGCACAAGGAATTCCCAGAATGAATACGATGAACACTAAGCTTAGAGTTGCCATAATAGGTGGAGGAGCAGCCGGGTTCTTTGCCGCTTTTTCTGTGAAAGAGAACCATAGGGATGCTGAAGTAGTGATACTTGAGAAGACAGGTAAAACCCTAGCAAAGGTTAAGGTTTCTGGGGGTGGTAGGTGTAACGTTACTAATGCGTGTTTCAGTGCTAGTAAGCTGTCGAAGTTTTATCCTAGAGGGGAGAAGCCTATGAAGAAGCTATTCTCGGTTTTCCAGGCTGTGGATACTGTTGAGTGGTTTAAGAAAAGAGGTGTGGAGTTGAAAGCTGAAGGTGATAATAGGATGTTCCCAGTTACGGATAGCTCGAGGACCATAATAGACTGCTTTCACAAAGAAGCCGAGAAGTTGGGTATTAAAGTCTTGTTACAGAAAACGGTAAATAAAATTGTGCCACGGGCTGATGGTTTTAGTTTACACTTGGAAAAAGGTGTTGAGTTTTTTGACAATGTAATTATTGCAACAGGGGGAAGTCCTAAGGAAACTGGATTCGACTGGTTGAAAAACCTTGGGCATAGTATCGTTCCTCCTCAACCTTCACTTTTTACGTTTAATATCCCCCACGATCCTATTAAGAAACTCATGGGGCTGGTGGTTGAACATGCCACGGTTAGAATTCAGGGTACGAAGCTGTCGTATGCTGGGCCCGTACTGATTACGCATTGGGGGATGAGCGGGCCAGCCGTGCTGAAGCTTTCGGCTTGGGGTGCTCGGGTTCTCGCTGAGAAGGAGTATTCGTTTAAAGTCCAAATCAATTGGCTCTCCATTAAAAACGAAAGCGAAGCGAACGAGATATTAGACACAGAGCTGGAGATCATTCGCAGGAAGAAGATTATTAATGGAAATCCTTTTGGGTTACCGAGCAGGATGTGGGGTTTTATGTTAGATAAGGCGGGGATTGATGGAGATACGGTTTGGCATCAGCTATCGAAAAAAAGTCGAAATAAGCTCCTAAATATCCTTCTGAATGATGTGTACGAAGTGAGAGGTAAAACTACCTTTAAGGAAGAATTTGTAACCTGTGGCGGAGTGAATTTGTCAGATATAAATATGCTGACTATGGAAAGCCTGAAGTGTAAGGGTATGTATTTCGCCGGAGAGGTGATCGATGTGGATGGTATTACCGGAGGCTTTAACTTTCAAGCTGCATGGACCACGGGGTTTGTGGCAGGAAAATTGAACTAGAACGGATATGAAATTTAATGGGAAGAAATATTTAACCTTGATAATCACGTGTTTAGTGGCTATTACCATCAACGCTCAGAAAGTATTCTCCGTCGACTCACAGTGGCAAGCCGATGTGAAAGTTTATGTTGTCGACTCGGAGTGGCAAGCAGATTTGTCTGTTTTCAAAGTAAGCTCACAATGGCAAGCTGACGGCAATGAAGGGAAGTGGTACTTTACTGATTCACAATGGCAGGCAGATAAGAAAATTTATTTCGTAGACTCAGAATGGCAGGCTGACCTGAAAATTTACTTCGTCAATTCACAGTGGCAATCAGGATGGGAGGATAAGTCAAAAATCCATTTGATGTATTGACTTTGTAACTGGTGAAGGTTACTATTTATACGCGCTTGCTATTTTTTGGTTTGATTCCATAACTTAAATGTAAATATACATTTACCTTTGCACCATGAAACGAAACTCCAGAAAAGCACTTGAATGTAGGTTAGTGGGTCCTAGTGAAATTGATCCGAATTATTTCAGGTATGAAGTAACGATTCAAGAAGCTGATGGAGAGGTGTATAAAGCCCCAGCTTTCGGAAAGGATATGCAAGACGCGTTAAGCCGCCTTGTTTGGAGTCAAAGAACAGAAGCGGTGTCTCAGCTTGCAGGTAGAAAGCCATGGATGCAATTCATTCCTTTATTAAGTCTTTTTTGTGTGCTGGGAGTATTTGCGATGCAATCAAAAATCGACGACAATCCAGCATGGATATTAGGCGGAATTGCTTCAGTTGGCGCGATTCTAGGGATTGCGATTGTTTGGACTAACCATCTTAATAAGCATTAATAGCACCTTCTGATATCTTTATACAGGTGCAGATTATTTTTGTGTAATGAAACTAAGGGGGCTCATATTTGTTCTGACTTTCAGCACGATTTTTTTCGGGGCTTTTTCAGCCCAAACCCTTTCCGGTGTAGTTATTTCTAATAACGGAAGTCCTATTGAAAACGCCTCCGTTTATTCGCGCAAAATCGAATCTGGTACTACCACAGACGCGCAGGGGAAGTTTGAGTTAGAAATCCACACTACAGAAGAAATCATAATTTATGTTGCTTCAATAGGTTTTAAGACCTTAGAGATATCAGTTTTGGACCTAAGTGAGTTTTTGAAAATCACTCTTGAAGAGGATGTTTACAATCTTTTCGAGGTGGTGGTAGAAGGTGATGGAGATGATTCAGGTCATCTCTGCCTTGTGAAAATTGCTTCTATGGAAGCACAACAGCTAGATAGATCATCATCGCCCTCTAGAATAATAGCGCTAGCAAAGGAGCCTGGAGTAGAGATGATAACCTCTGGTGGCGGTGTGGTTATTCCTGTGATAAGAGGATTATCTGGTATGAGGATAGCTACCTTATATAGAGGAGCCAGAATTGAAAGCCAAGCTTGGGGTGCGGACCACGGGATTTATCTTCCAGAACAAGGTGTTGATAGGGTAGAGATCATAAAGGGTCCTAATGCTATAGCAATAGGTTCGGATGCTATAGGTGGTGTTCTGAATTTTCTACCGGAAAACCCCCTCTCTGAAATAGGAAGAGAATCTTCATTGTCAATTAGAGGTTTTACTTCTAGTAAAGGACTTAATTCCTCTTTCATCACAAAGAAGAGATCGAGACATGCCCATCATACATTTAGTGGTGGAATTAATAATCACGGTAATTATTATCTCCCAGATGGAAGTGAGGTTGAAAATTCAGCCTACAACCAGTTCTTTGCACAAGGCGTTTTCGGTTATATAAAAAACTGGGGATTAATAGACGGGGCCTATTCTTCTTCTTACAATAAAGCGGAAATGATAGGTTCAGAGGGTTGGCAACAATCCGGAGATCATCTTATGACCACTTCTGCAACATTCATTAAACTAGGTTGGAAGTTTAAGCCTTCCATATCTTATCAATTAAATCACAGAAAGGAATTTGAGAGTACGATATCTGAGGAAACAGGAGAGTTAATAGATATAGCAGATTTAGATATGAGTCTAAGGACGCTTAGATATAATTTCATAGCTTCAAAATCCTCTAAGGATAACTACTATATAAGCTTAGGCTCACAAGGTCAAGTTTCAACGAATACGAATTCTGACGACCTAGTTAGTTTATTCATACCCGATGCAAGATGTATGGGTCTAGGGTTTTTCACTAACTCCAGTTGGTCTACTGGAAACCTGAAGCTTCAAGCTGCCATAAGAGGCGATGTCGTGGAGATAGTCGCAACAGAGGCGAAGCAGTTTGGGTATTTATCCCATTCTATAGGTTTTAAATATAAAGTCTCACCTACTGCGAACATTACAGCAAGTAGGTCGGTAGGGACGAGGGCGCCTGGTTTGTCAGAACTATGGTCTGATGGTATTCATCACGGTACTTATAGGTATGAAATCGGAAATTCAAGTTTGACACCTGAGAAAAGCAGGAACTTGGAAATTAGTTACACTACTGAAGGTACTCAGATTCAAGCGGAGTTTAATTTGTTCTTGAATAACATTAAGGATTATATACAACTGAATCCTACCGGTGAGGAAATAGACGGTTACAGCGTATTTGAGTATTTTAATTCTGACGCGACCCTTAGAGGTGGAGAGGTTGGTGCGGTTTATTCGCCTAGTTTTATTCGTGATTTAAAAATCAAGGCTAGCATATCGTATGTTGATGGGTTTGTTGTTGACACTCAAGACGCCCTTATGATGATACCGCCACTATCATTCAATTCTGCACTTATGTATCAGAAGTCTAGTATGGGGTCTTTAGAAGATGTATTTGCTATTCTATCTTTCGATGCTTTATCTGAATACTCAACTGTGCATGTCTCATGTGGTTTCTCAGTTCGATCAAAACTAGATTTCAGTATTTCTGTTCGCAACCTTTTTAATGTTGAGTACATTCCTGAGTTATCACTCCTGAAAAACATCGGTATAGCTGAGCCAGGTAGAAATGTTAGCGTAAAAGCTGCCGTAAGGTTCTAAATAACTTCAAATTTATGGTTTTTGATAGGTTTTTAAAGTCAAATGACAGTAATCTGCCGTTTTTTGAAGTTTTGCCATCTTCGTACAGCAGTGATTTACCCCTCTTTTTCCCCATTTAAGGCTGTTTTTATAAACAGTTGATAACCATGTTTTTGTAGTTGTAACTACCTCTGTAGGGGATTTGAACAATCCGTCGTGGACGGAAAAAGTAGTGTACATGTGACACGGTTTGTAAATTTAGAAACATTGGGGGCAGTATTAATTAAAACCCTATACACATGGATAACGTGTTTAAATTTATGGGAGGCTTCTTTAAAGGGCTTACCCAATTATTAATCAGCTTTGCTGCTCTTGCAGTACTTGCTGAAGTAGTATTCGGAGCAGCGATGTTCCCAGGAATGGAAGTTGTAAGTAACATTACAGCTCTAATTTCTCAACTTGGTAACGGAGGATTCGTAGGCTTAGTAGCTCTACTTATTTTATGGTCAATTCTTGATCGTAAGTAATCGAGTGATTAACTTTTGAAATATTGAAGCGGCCTAGGTTCTGCCTGGGCCGCTCTATATTTTCATTTTAACATTAAAACTTTATCTTATGGAACGCATTGCATCAATTTTATTACTGGGGCTAGTATTTGCTGGAACTGGTTATTTATATATGGAAAATGTCGATCGTATTAACGCCGCTGCGGCTGTTGAAGCTGATCTTGAGGCAGAAGCTGCAGCACTAGCTGTTACGGATTCTATAGAGGCCACAAAAGCTCACTTTGAGATTCCTCACGATAAAGATGAAGCGACTACAGCTATTACTGTCTCTATGGATGGTAGTGGTTCCTCTGACGCAAACGGTGACTCTCTTGCATATACGTGGGCATTAATCGCTGGAGATGCGGTATTGTCTTCTGATAGTACTGCTGGCACGAGTTTTACAGCTACTGCTGGAGAATACACATTAAAACTTACTGTTACTGACAACTACGGCGCTTCATCTTCTGATGAAAAGACTGTATCTGTTGAAGCAGAATCTAACGACGCTCCTGAAGTACAGATCGTAGCTTCGGACGACTAACACATACCGAGAAGATTGAGACATTGAACAGGTTTCTAATCGAAATGAAACGCGTCCTTGCGAGGGGACGCGTTTTTCATGCACTAAATTTGTATCATGGTCATCCCCCCCAGAATATTAAATCCATCTGAGTTCATTGATGCATCTGAAAAAGGTGGGATTATACTTGATGTACGTAGTCCTAGTGAATTTCTAGAAGGGCATATCACGGGAGCTATTTCCTGGCCATTGTTTTCTGATGATGAAAGGGCTCAGATAGGCACACTATATAAACAGAAGTCAAGAGAGATGGCAATAGACCTCGGTCTGGAGCTAATAGGGCCCAGAATGGCTGAAATGGCTAAATATGGTCGAGGGCTCTTCGAGTCTCAGGTTGATAGTGAAGGTAATACAGTGCGGTATTCAATATTAGTTCATTGCTGGAGGGGAGGAATGAGATCTGAATCAGTTGCGTGGCTATTTCGAACAGCTGGAATTCCTGCCGTTGTACTTGAGGGTGGGTATAAAGCTTTTCGAGAGTTCGCACGCACAGAATTCGACAGGCCTATTAACTTCGCTGTATTAGGTGGACTCACAGGCTCTGCAAAAACAGAAACATTGTCCGAGTTAGCTATGATTGAAGGGGAGACAGTCATAGATCTTGAAGGAATGGCAAAACATTACGGTTCCGCTTTCGGGAATCTAGAAGAACACGCTCAGCCCACTACGAAGCAATTTTCAAATGATCTATTCTCAGTACTGAGAACGGCTAACGCGTGGGGAAATAATGGTGATAGATTAAGACCTATTTGGATAGAGAATGAAAGTCGATCCATAGGTTCTGTGGTAATGCCCGAGCCAATTTTCTTCCAGCTTATTCATTCAAGGTGCTTTGAGATGCTTCGCACGGATAAGGACAGAGTTCGTCATCTGGTAGGCATGTATGGAGATATAGATATTAATCTTCTTGCTTTGGCATTCAAAAAAATAGCTCCTAAACTAGGTAGTGACAATGCAACTAAAGCCCTAGAAGCTCTATCCCACAATGATCTTGCTACAGCAGCAAGTATAGCCCTTGTATATTACGATAAGACTTATGCTCATGGCTTAACGAAGCGATCTGAGGTGTTGCGAACCGAAGTCGATTGTCAGAACCTTAGCCCTAAAGAATGTTCCACTCACCTAAGTTCATTCTTAACTAATTTCATAAAATAAAATGTCTGAATCAGTTAAACTTACTCAGTACTCTCATGGAGCAGGATGCGGTTGTAAAATCGCTCCAGGGGTTCTTAATTCTATGCTCTCATGTATGTCTAAAGAGATTACATACCCTAATTTGATAATAGGACACGACACGAAAGACGATGCTGCAGTTGTGGATATAGGTGATGGCACTGGGATTGTGAGTACTACAGACTTTTTCATGCCTATAGTTGATGACCCTCATACATTCGGTATGATAGCTGCTGCTAATGCGATTTCTGATATATACGCTATGGGTGGTTCGCCGTTAATGGCTATTGCAATACTGGGATGGCCCATAGATAAGCTTCCACCCGAAGTTGCAGGTGCCGTGCTTGAAGGAGGGAGGTCAGTTTGTGCTGATGCGGGTATTCCGCTTGCCGGAGGACACAGTATCGATTCTCCGGAGCCGATTTTTGGGTTAGCAGTTACGGGTCGAGTAAAGCTGTCTAATCTTAAGGCAAACGCGACGGCTAAGATGGGTGATAAGTTGTTCTTAACCAAGCCTATAGGAGTAGGTATTCTTGCTACAGCCCAAAAAAAATCCATCGTCACCCCTCAACACATAGATGCTGCCATAACTTCTATGACCGCACTGAATAAGATCGGTTTTGAGCTTTCCCTTATCGATGGTGTTAACGCCATGACTGACGTTACTGGATTCGGGCTCATGGGGCACCTACTCGAGATCTGTGAGGGCTCCAACACCGGCGCAGTTATCGATTTCGAAAAGGTCCCTACCCTTAATCGCACTGCTCTCGAAGATTACCATTCTAAGGGGTGCGTTCCCGGCGGAGCTCACCGAAATTTTGCCAGCTACGGTACTCACATTGACATTCCCGAGGGCTTCACCCGTGATCTTCTGTGCGACCCCCAAACCTCAGGCGGACTTCTCGTCTCGGTTTCTAACGATTCCAGCATATCCGTTGTAGAGTCCCTTTTGCAATCTCATGGATTACCATCCACTATCATAGGTGAATTAACATCCGCCCCATCATCAGGAAGCCCAGTAATTACTCTTCTTTAGCTGTCTTCACACCTTTAGTAGCATCTCGTGCAAGAGGTGCACAGGAAGTCCCATTACAGTGTAGAAGGATCCTTTAATCTCTTTCACGCCTACAAATCCTATTAGGTCTTGAACCCCATAGCCACCAGCTTTGTCATAGGGCTTATACTTGTCTATGTAGTGAGATATCATCTCGCTTGAAAGGTCGTTGAAAGTCACCTCACAGGTGTCGACCTTGCAATTAATTCCGCCCTCGAGAGTCGTTACCGCTATTCCAGATGCAACTGTATGTGTTCTGCCTGACAGTCGTTTCAACATGGCTGCACCTTCTGCTTTATCCCGTGGCTTTTCAAGCACTTCTCCGTCTAGCAGAACTACTGTATCGCCAGTAATTATCACATCATCTGGCCCTAAGATATCCTTGAAAGCAGTGGCCTTTGCTAGTGTTACGTACTCAGCTACTGCTGGGCCGGTTATTGATGATGGGTAGCTTTCATCTACTTCTCTAATTACTACCTCTGGTTCTATCTCCAAGCCACGTACTAACTCTAGTCTTCGAGGGCTTTTAGATGCTAGGATGATGCGTTTTGAAGAGAGTTTGGGGTATAGCATAAGAGAATGTGTAAAAACACTGCAAAATTAGCGCCTAACTCGTCGCAATCTCATCGAAGTGAGTAGCTAACTTTGTCGTGGCTAAATTAACCCATTTCAACATGCCCGCATTACGTCCAAATTCCGAGACCATCCTGATACTCGATTTCGGTTCGCAGTATACTCAGCTCATTGCGAGAAGAATACGTGAGATCAATGTTTACTCTGAGATTATCCCGTGGAATAAATTTACTGAATTACCTGATGGGTGTAAGGGTGTGATCCTGTCGGGAAGTCCTTTTAGTGTGAGGGAGGATGGCGCTCCGAAGCCTGATCTGAGTGCTATTATAGGTAAAGTCCCATTGCTGGGGGTTTGTTATGGAGCGCAGTATTTAGCTGTAAGAAACGGAGGAGACGTTCAAGCGAGTGAAACTCGCGAGTACGGCCGAGCGACTTTAAGTGCAGTCAATACTAATGATGAGTTGCTAGTGGGAATGACTTTAGGAAGTCAAGTGTGGATGAGTCATGGAGATACTATCCTGGGATTAGGTGACGGTTACGAGACAATTTGTAGCACTGGAGATGTAAAGTTCGCTGGATTTAGGGAGGTAGGGAAGCAAGTTTGGGGGATTCAGTTCCACCCGGAGGTCTTTCACAGTACTGAAGGTCCCATTTTGGTTAAGAACTTCATTATGGACATTTGTGGTTGCTCTGGCAAGTGGACTCCGGATAACTTCGCAGATGCCACTATTACTGATCTTAAAGCCCAACTCGGCACCGATGACCGAGTTATCTTAGGCCTTTCAGGTGGAGTTGATTCTACAGTAGCTGCTGAATTATTAAAAAGAGCCATAGGAGATAGGCTTCACTGTATTTTCGTTGACAATGGCCTTCTAAGAAAGGGTGAGTACGAGCAAGTACTCGAAGATTATAACGATATGGGGCTTAACGTTAAAGGCGTTAAGGCCGGAGATACATTTTTAAGCGCACTAGCTGGACTCACTGATCCAGAGCTTAAACGAAAAGCCATAGGAAAAGTATTCGTAGATGTTTTTGACGAAGCTTCAAAAGAAGTAGAAGGTGCGAACTGGCTAGGACAGGGAACCATATACCCGGATGTTATAGAATCGGTGAGCGCTACAGGTGGACCATCTGCCACCATCAAAAGTCATCACAACGTAGGAGGCTTACCCGACTACATGACATTAAAAGTAGTCGAGCCTTTGCGCTCGATTTTTAAAGACGAAGTTCGAAGAGTAGGTAAGGCCCTCAATATCAAGCCCCGTATCCTAGGCCGTCATCCATTCCCAGGTCCGGGACTTGGAATTCGAATCCTAGGCGACGTAACGGCAGAAAAAGTCAAGACCCTCCAAGACGTAGATGCAATCTTCATCAATGGTCTGCGAGAAGCCGGCCTCTACGACGATGTTTGGCAAGCCGGCGTAATGCTCCTTCCAGTACAGTCAGTAGGCGTCATGGGCGACGAACGAACCTACGAGAACGCCGTCGCATTACGCGCCGTAACAAGTACGGACGGTATGACAGCCGACTGGTGCCACCTTCCTTATGAATTTTTGGCACAGATTTCGAATGAGATAATTAACAAGGTTAGGGGTGTTAACCGAGTTGTGTACGATATTAGCTCCAAGCCACCCGCAACAATCGAGTGGGAGTAACCTTTACAATAGGTGTCTGCCGTATATATATAGTCTCGCCGTAAATTACCAGTAATCCGAAAAAACAAATAGCTATATTTAATGCGAATTTTGAGAATACATTTAAAAGCATATAAGTTTGTAGCTATTGCTGTATTGGGGTTTATGAATGTGTCAATCCCCAGCATCGCCCAAACCTTTCTCGCTATACCATCCGACACCCTTCTCGTTGACACCCTCTTTGTGGACGAGTCTGAAGCTACAGTTGAGTATGAATTTAACGTCGTAGCTATATTACCATTCTACTCTCTTTTTATTGAAACAGAAGAGAACCCTCCGACTAAGCGCATTCTGAAAATGAGAGACATTGCTGTAGAGAGTCTCAACGGTATAAGGTGGGCGGCAGAAAGAATACGCACTTCCGGGTATCATGTCACAGTCACGATACTAGAAGAAACTCCAGATTCAATGGGGGTCTTTAATTGGGGAGAGGAAGATTTAATAGGAGCTGATATAGTGATGGGACCTATGCAACAATTGCCATTGTCTAAATGCATTAGGCCCATCCGAAGATCTGGAGCAGAGCATATTTTAATTTCTAGGGTGAATGATAATTTACTCAGGGGTAACGAGCATATGCGATCCATTATCCCATCACCCTCATACTTCATTGATCGCATAGCCGATAGGGTAGTATCGAAACACTCTCAGGATAATATCATTTTCCTAATGGCTGGAGGTGTTGAATCGCAGATGGAAAGTCAGTTCTATGATTTATTTAAACTCGATTCTCTAGGACTTAATTCATATGGTAGTGACTCGTTAGCTTTTGACACTGTGCACGGCAGTAAGATATCCGTAGGTAATCTCCCTAATAAGTTAGATTTCTACAAGAGAAATATTGTTGTTTCTCTTGCGAGTATAAGTTCGCGATCGATGTTATCTAACCTCCAAATGGTAGTCCAGTCTGACGACTCTACTGAAGTATTCGTGTACGCTCATTCAGACATGCAAGAAATTAAATTTATTGATATTCAATTCCTATCACGAACACGAGCAACTGTACCTAGCCAAGGTTCTGTTAACTGGTCTGACTCTGTAACTATAGAGGCGATAGCGATATATAGAGCCCAGTACAACACAGACCCTCCTAAATACGCATTACGAGCTCATGATGCGATGATAGATGCATTCCGAAGAGACCTAATTGAAAGTCAAACCAACACGGAAATACCACAGGATTCTCTTCAGTCTAACACATCAGTGGATTTACCATTTCTTCCGGACGTTGTATCCACTAAATGTAATTGGGTGCAGAAATATGAATTCGGAGGTTTTGTTAACTCTGCTTGGTCTCTGTCGACTTATCATCAGGATAATTGGTTCCCCTCCGAGACTATTTCAGACTTGCCACTTTTCATAATTCCCGAGCTAGATAAAGACGGGAAATATATAAAACCATAAGTCGAGTTTATATCCTGTTATCAATTATTGATACACCAGGATATTTCTGTTCGCTAAATTTAAAGGCACCTTCGGAAATTGTGACTCCAGTTTCGAACCTGCTGATGTTATACTCGGTATCGGTTCCCTCCCTTCCCTTTACTATTAACCTTACGACTTCCATAGCTTCGTCATCTATGAATAATTGTAGGGTATGAAAAGATTTTTCATCATCTCCTGAAGGGTATAGGTTTATCTGGACACAGTCTTTACCGTTGACTAGCATTCGCCCTTTCCATTCTGTGTTGTAGTTGTCCTCCCAAATCGTAAAAATCTTCGATGGATCCATTCCGTCTTCGATGAGGATTTCTGCGTCGTCTACATAGCATTCATTTGATTCGGTGTCGTAAGTCCAAACTGTCACCCCGTCAGATATAACCACGTAATTCCCTAAATCTAAATTGACTTTCGACCCCTCAATGGTAATATCCCCCTCCATTTTCTCATTAAGATCATTCTTCAAATCCACCATTTCCGAAGTGTAACTTGCACTGACCGTCCCGTAGTTTTGTGCTTTCTCACTCAGCTCAGTAAGAAGCGCGTCAGCGTCTTGAGCGAACAATACAGGAAAGCTAATCACGGAAAGAATGGCGCTTAGGCCTATTTTAGTTATCGTTGTCATCATTATTATTTGTGTCTTCTGTAGGTGGAGTATTTATGTCTGCTGGCGGAGTTGTAGGTTTAGGTTCATCTCCTGGGAATGTCCTATGCAAAAGCTGGTCCAAACTCATATCGTCAGGCATCAACACTCTTCTAGCCTTAGAACCTTCAGGTGGGCCTACCACACCAGCTTCCTCGAGTTGGTCAATAAGTCTTCCCGCCCTGTTGTAGCCAAGCTTTAGTTTTCTCTGTAACAATGAAGTCGAACCTTGCTGGTGCATTACTATCATTCTAGCTGCTTCCTCGAATAGAACATCTCTTTCATCGACATTAGTCGCTCCCCTTTCTGAACTGCTCCCCTCGGCTACATAGTTAGGTAGTTCGTACACTTCGCCATAGCCTTGTTGGTTGCCGATATGATCACATATAGCCTCCACCTCTGGTGTGTCCACGAACCCGCATTGTAGTCGGATAAGCTCATTACCCGTGCTCATCAACAGATCTCCCCTTCCTATCAATTGATCTGCTCCTCCAGCATCTAGAATTGTCCTAGAATCAATTTTAGATGTCACTCTAAATGCAACTCTTGCCGGGAAGTTTGCCTTTATAGTACCGGTGATAATATTCACAGACGGACGCTGTGTTGCGATAATAAGGTGTATCCCTATTGCTCTAGCTAACTGAGCTAATCTAGCAATAGGTGTCTCCACTTCTTTTCCTGCCGTCATTATCAAATCAGCGAACTCATCAATGACTAGAACTATATACGGAAGGTAGTGGTGACCACGCTCAGGGAAAACATCCTTTCCTTCGTCTGGTCTGATTTTTCTCTGCTTAAACTTATCGTTGTACTCTTTAATGTTCCTACACTGAGCGTCTTTAAGAAGCTCATAGCGTTGGTCCATCTCCATGCAAAGAGAGTTGAGTGTAGCTACTACCTTGTCTGTGTCAGTTATTATAGGATCTTTAGCGTCTGGGATCTGCGCTAAAAAGTGTTTTGAGATCTGATTGTAGACAGAAAGTTCAACTTTTTTAGGGTCGATTAAAACGAACTTAAGTTGGCTGGGGTGTTTGCGGTAAAGTAAACTCACGAGCATTGCATTCAGGCCTACGGACTTTCCTTGACCTGTTGCTCCAGCCATAAGAAGATGGGGCATTTTAGCAAGATCGAATATGTGTGTCTGATTCGATATGGTTTTCCCTAGTGCTATAGGCAGCTCCATTTCGGTGTCCTGAAAAACCTTGCTCTCGATTAAGGCTTTCATACTTACCACGTCGGGTGTTGAATTAGGCACTTCGATTCCTATGGTTCCCTTCCCCGGTATGGGTGCTATGATTCTAATGCCAAGCGCACTTAAGCTCAGTGCGATATCGTCCTCAAGACTTTTAATTTTAGATATTCTAATTCCAGCTGCAGGAACTATCTCGTACAGAGTTACAGTAGGACCTACTTCAGCAGTAATGTCTTTAACTTCAATCTTGAAGTCCCGTAGCGTGTCTATGATTTTATCCTTGTTAATCTCCAGCTCGTCATCACTCACTTGATTCGCTCCATCGCCGTGGTCTACAAGATATTCTGAGGATGGTAATTCGTAACGACCCAAATCTAATTTGGGGTCATATTCTCCGAATTCTTGACTTAAGCTTTTTTGTTCTTTTTCAGATAATGTCTCCTCCTCTTCATTTTCCTTAATGCTTAAGGTTAGATCCCCATCGCCATCATCAGTTTTGTCTGTCGTTTTATCTGTCGTTTTGTCTGTCGTTTTGTCGTTGCTAGGTCCGTCACTAGACCCAACACTCGGCCCGTCCAGGAATTCGTCTACGATTTCATCAAGTTTACTTTCCTCTTCACTTTCGACACTATTCTTGAAGGTGTTTTGGGCTGTGCCTTCATCATCCAAATCCAACTCAGTCACATTATTTTTGCTTAACAAGCCCTTAGCCCAAGTTATAGTTTTTAAGAAATTTTCACGTGAAAACACTTTCTTATGCCATCCAGGAAGTATGATAAGTGAAGCAATGAAATATGTTAAAACTAGCATCGCTTTAGTGGGGCCTGCGCCTGCAAATTTAACTACCTGAGTAGTAATGTATCTAGTGGTGTTTCCCGTTATAAAGTCATAAATACCTAGTTCTGGGTTGACAAGGTTGAGCCAGGTTATAGGCAGAACGACCATGGCCACAAGAGCCCATCGGAATGATTTGCCTAATGGAAGTATGTTTTTACCAGTAAACCAACGTGTGCCCAGAAGGAATGTAATGAATGGTATAGCCAGTGTTCCGAATCCGAATGAGTACCGCACTAAGTAATATCCAATGTGTGCTCCGAATTTCCCCGCTAGGTTTTTAGCGTCTGTGTCGGATTCGGTGCCCAAAACTAGTAGCATATCCTCTTCGCCATATGAAAATGTATTGAGAATACTCCACGCTAAGTACAGGGAAAGGAAAATGGTGATTATCCCCACTATAGCGCGAGTTGTTTCGTCTTCCCATCTTTCCTTGAAATTGAAAAGCTGTAAGTCCAGACTTAGGTCGTCTTTGTCATCCTTGAAAGTTCTCTTTTTCCTTCCGGTAGAGCCGGTAGAGTTAGCCGTAGAACCTTTACGTACGTTGCGCGCGGGCTTATCAGGCTCCGTGGTCCATTTTTTTAAAATCTTCATTTTCATACTTAGAGTAAAAATAAACGTATGAAACCCTTCTCATCGTACTATTGTAAAGCCTTGTACACTTTTGTGTGTTAAAAATCTACTAGAATTTATAGTGTGATAAAGCATTGGTATTTAAGCAAAACTTTAACTATCTTTGCCCTCCAATTCTCGAGACTATGGCTAAAAGAGGCAACCGTATACAAGTAATCCTGGAGTGCACTGAACACAAAGAGTCAGGCCGTCCAGGTACGTCACGTTATGTGACAACTAAGAACAGGAAGAACACTCCTGATCGTATGGAACTTAAGAAGTTTAACCCTATACTTCGTAAGAACACAGTACATAAAGAAATTAAGTAATGGCTAAGAAAGTAATAGCGTCGCTACAGAAAGGTGGTGGAAAGCAGCACACGAAAGTGATCAAAATGGTACGCAGTGAGAAATCAGGTGCATACACATTCGTTGAACAAATCGTTCACAACGATAAAGTAAAGGACTTTTTTACAAACTAATACAGTTTGCGCAAGTGAGCTTAATAGGTTGCTTAAAAGCCTAACTTCAAAGTATTTAGGCTGGTTCTTTTTAGAGCCAGTCTTTTTTTTGCATAATATCTAGTAGTTTAGAGCATGAGTTTTTTCAAACGACTATTCGGAAAGGATAAACCCAAAACGGAGTCCCAAGTAGAAAAAAAAACTACTCTTGATGCAGGATTAGAAAAATCCAAATCAAGCGTCCTAAGTCGTATTGCTAAAGTTTTTACTGGGAAAAGGAAGATTGACGATAGTCTGTTAGAAGATCTTGAGGAGGCCCTTATGATGTCCGACGTAGGTGTGGACACCACGGATAGCATTATTGAAAGACTTAGAAAGCGAGCTAAGTGGGAAGCATTTGTTGATATGGATGAGCTAGTTACAATGCTACGTGAGGAGATGGCTCATTTACTAGTGGGGGAAGATTTAAAAACAGCTTTAACTGAGCACAAGTCTTTTTCCCTCGATAATATTGATTCTGGTGACGGCCCCGTCGTAATTCTGGTGGTGGGTGTTAATGGAGTGGGGAAGACTACGAGCATAGGGAAGTTAGCACACAAGTTTAAGTCTGAAGGTAAAAAGGTGGTTCTAGGTGCGGCCGATACTTTCAGGGCAGCGGCTGTGGAGCAATTGATAATTTGGGGTGATAGAGTGGGAGTGCCAGTTATCTCACAAGGCATGGGCGCAGACCCTGCCGCTGTGGCGTACGATACATTAGAATCCGCTAAGGCACAGAAAGTCGATGTTGTAATTATTGATACTGCTGGTCGCTTACATAATAAGGTGGGGCTGATGAATGAGCTCACGAAAATTAAAACGGTGATGGATAAAATCATTCCTGGTGCTCCTCACGAGGTTTGGTTAGTGATAGATGGTTCTACAGGCCAAAACGCTCTTCTCCAAGCCACACAATTTTCTTTAGCTACTTCCATTACAGGTCTTGTAGTAACGAAACTTGACGGCACAGCTAAAGGAGGAGCCGTAATTGCTGTTTGCGATCAGGTAAAAGTACCTGTTCAGTTCATCGGAGTGGGAGAAAGGATGGAAGACCTTCAGGATTTCAATCCACTTGACTTTATTGATTCCCTTTTACCTGATTCACTAGAAAAATAAACATTGAGAGCTAGAACTTCAAACCCCCGAAAAGTTAATGTCGTAACCCTAGGTTGCGCAAAAAACTTGTACGATTCTGAGCAGTTAATGGCTCAGCTTAAAGCAAACGACTTCGAAGTAGAGCACGAAGCGAGGAAGGACGATTTCGGAATAGTAGTGATTAACACTTGTGGATTCATCGAATCCGCAAAACAGGAGAGCATAAACACCATCTTAAGATACGCTGAAGCAAAAAAGGAGGGGCAGGTTGAAAAAGTATACGTTACTGGTTGCCTATCACAGCGCTATAAGGAAGAACTCTCTGAAGGTATCCCAGAAGTTGATGCATGGTTCGGTACTAGGGATCTGCCTAGACTTCTAAAAACTCTCAGGGCAGATTACAAAAAGGAACTTGTTGGCGAGCGTCTCCTTACCACACCCGCTCACTACGCTTATCTAAAAATCGCCGAGGGTTGCGATAGACCCTGTGCTTTCTGTGCGATTCCTTTAATGCGTGGTAAGCACGTTTCTACCCCCATTGAAGATCTAGTGAAGTCAGCTAAAGCACTCGCTGCTCAGGGCGTAAGAGAGTTGATTTTAATAGCCCAAGACCTCACCTATTACGGACTCGACATATACAAGGAAAGACGACTTGCAGAGTTAGTGCAAGCTCTAGACGAGGTAGAAGGGATAGATTGGATACGACTACATTATGCTTTCCCATCGGGTTTCCCAATGGATGTACTAGATGTTATGGCGTCTTCAGACAAAGTCTGCAACTATCTAGACATGCCACTTCAACACGCTAGCGATTCAATTTTGAAAGCTATGCGTCGCGGTATTACTCAGGTAAAAACAGAAAAGCTTCTTGCTGACATCCGCCTTGCAGTTCCGGGAATCGCTATTCGCACCACGCTTATATGCGGGTTCCCTGGTGAGACAGATGAAGATCACGCTAACCTATTAGACTGGGTGGGTAGGATGCGCTTCGAGCGCCTAGGTTGCTTTACGTATTCGCACGAAGAAAACACTCACGCCTATAAACTTGAGGACGACGTTCCAGAGGAAGTGAAAAAAGCACGTGTAGATGAGGTGATGGAGCTTCAGGCTGGAATTTCTGAGGAGTTAAATCTCAGGCATATAGGCTCTAAGTTGAAAATCATCATAGATAGATGTGAGGGTGGGTTATGGATAGGAAGAACAGAATTCGATTCTCCCGATGTGGATAACGAAGTGAGAATAGCTGTTAAAGACGACCTTCATCTTAGAATTGGGGATTTCGCTAGAGTACTCATCACAGGTGCTACGTCTTTCGATTTAGATGCTGAGATTATAGACTAAATGTCTTCTGCAGCTACCACATATCCAGTGATGGAAGTCTTTCCCACGCTTCAGGGCGAGGGGCATTATTCAGGTAAACCCGCTTATTTTATCCGACTAGCTGGCTGTGATGTGGGATGTGCGTGGTGTGATGTTAAAGAAAGCTGGCCTGCAGGAGATTTCCCAGCACAAACTGTCGAGCAGTTAGTAAGTGGGGCTGTCGAAAGTGGATTGACATTAATAGTTATTACTGGTGGAGAGCCGTGTATGTACGACCTCACTCCGCTCGTCTCCTCACTTCAAGATAAAGGTCTTCGAGTACACCTCGAAACATCAGGTGCTCACCCTATACGAGGTGGATTTGATTGGGTGACTTTATCTCCTAAAAAATTTAAAGCTTGTTTGCCTGAGAGTTTTTTACGTGCAGACGAGTTGAAAGTTATCGTTGTAAATAAACACGATCTGAAGTGGGCAGTCGAGCAGTCTAATGAAGTTCCCTCGCACACGCTTTTATACATTCAACCCGAGTGGAGCCGTCGCGAAAAGGTCCAATCCATTATGCTGGAATTTTTGAATTCCGATACTGGATCTTTATGGAACTTCAGTGCCCAAACCCACAAGTATCTAGGCATACGCTAACGCATTTCATATTGTGGTGACATTGGCGATACAATTGTTGTTCGCGTCGTAAGTGCTGAATACCAGCTAATTACAGTTTAAAAAGCAAGTATTGCTTTAATGGCCTCAGCGACTTTGTCAGCATTAGGTAGCACCTCATATTCCATCTCAGAATTCAATGGAATTGCAGGCAGTTCCACCGACCCCACCACCACAGGTGCGGCATCTAAATCAGAGAAACATTCACTCGCAATTCTGCCACTCAGAGCTTGAGCGAAACTATTTGCCACAGGTTCTTCTGTGAGAACGATACAGCGATTTGTTTTCGAAACACTCGATGATATTGCATCAAAGTCCACAGGAACTATGGTGCGCAAATCTAGGATTTCAACAGTTCCCGGAAAACGATCAGCGGCTTCAATTGCCCAGTATACTCCACGACCATAAGTTACGATGGTGCATGAAATGTCAGACGTAGATTCTACCACTAAACGTGCTTTTCCTAGAGGAATAATGTAATCCTCGGAAGGTTCTATGCATTTAGCGCCGTCGGTGCCGGGAATTTTCGACCAGTACAGACCTTTATGCTCGAGCATGATAACCGGGTTAGGGTCGTGGTATGCTGCCTTAAGCAGGCCTTTGAGGTCTGCGCCGTTTGAGGGGTAGGCTACCTTGATGCCGCGAATGTTAGCGAGGACTGATTCTACCGAAGAACTGTGGTAGGGACCGCCTGAACCGTATGCGCCGATAGGAACTCGGATTAGGGAGTGGACTGGCCACTGGCCGTTAGACAGAAAGTATGAACGACTAAGTTCCGAGAATAGTTGGTTCAGCCCAGGCCAAATGTAATCGGCAAATTGAACCTCCACAATGGGTTTAAGCCCCACACACGACATACCTAGGGTAGAGCCGATAATGAACGCTTCTTGAATGGGGGTATTGAAGACTCTTTCGTCACCGAACTTATTTCCTAGGGTGGCGGCTTCGCGAAAAACTCCACCGAGGCGTTTGCCTACGTCTTGGCCGTAAAGAAGTGATTCTGGATGAGCGCTCATGATTTCTTGCATGGCGTGAAGTGCGCAGTCGACCATGAGAGTTAATTCTCCTCTTTCAGGGGATCTCTCGCCTTTCTCTTCCAGAATTTCAGTAGGGGCGTAGCGATGGGCTAGCAGATCCTCGAATACTGGTTCCTCCGCATCACGAGCTCGCTCGAAATCTTCAGAGATAGAAGAATTTATTTCAGAATGAATAATCTTTAGTTCCTTTTTAGAAACTAGGTCGTTAGACTGAAGATAGTTCTCGATTTTAGGTAGTGGATCTCTTAGTTGTGATTCTTCGAGGTCGTCTCTGTAGAACTCGCGTCTCACTCCTGAAGTGTGGTGGCCTAGGAGGGGGACGGTAGCGTGTATGAGGAATGGTCGGCGTTCGCTGCGGACTGTTGATATGACTTCTTCCATTAATTCCATGCAAGCCACGAGGTCTGTTCCGTCTACTTGTCTAACTTCAATGGGAGGAAATCCTGCGGCCATAGTCGCTGCATCGCCGAACCTAATTTCTGATGCATGAGCTGAGATGTCCCATTCGTTATCCTGGATAAGCCAAATAATAGGCAGCTTCTTTAAAGCCGACATGTAAAGAGCCTCGCTTACTTCACCTTCAGTTATAGCGGCATCCCCTATTGAGCAAAGCACAACGGGAGCTTCTCCGTCTTTGTAAGTCTCAAGACCCTGTTCCTCTTTGAACTGTATTCCCATAGCTACTCCTGCTGCTGGAATGGCTTGCATTCCGGTTGCTGAACTTTGGTGGGGTATTTTCGGGAGGTCGGGACGATTTAATGAAGGATGGCAGTAGTATGTACGACCTCCTGAGAATGGATCGTCGCGCTTCGCGAAAAGCTGTAACATCAACTCGTATGGCTTCAATCCCATAGAGAGTAGTATGCTGTCATCGCGATAGTAACAACTGAGCCAGTCTTGGGGTTTTAGTAATGATCCTGCGGCTACCTGTATGGCTTCGTGGCCATTAGAGCAGGCGTGGACATATTTTGAAGTCAGTTTGGCATTCGCCTCATAAAGATCAGACATAGAACGCGCGGTACGCATCACGCGGTACGCAGCGATGAGTTTATCTGAAGGGATAGAAGATGAGGAAATTTGCGACATCGGGTGCAAAGGTACATTACCTTCGAAGCATGAGTGAAGACTTGCAAATCGAATTTCAAAAATGGGAGGGGACAGGGAACACTTTTGTGGTTTTTGATGGAGAAAAATATAAGGCGGCAGAGTTGTTCGAGCTCCCAAGCGCAATCGTTCAAGGCATATGTTCGAGGGAAAACACTGACGGGCTTATAGTTTTGGGGAAATCGGAGGAAGAGGGAGTGGATATGGTATGTGATTTCAGGAATCCCGATGGAACGAGATCTTTTTGCGGAAATGGAACCCGAGCTGCTTATGCATACGCTAGGCGAGAGGGTTGGGTAGGGGAAACTGCGGTTTTCAGTGCGTGTGATGGGCTTCATTCCGTGAGGTGGACAGCGGAATACGACGTTCCTAGTGTGGAGTTCAGGTCTATAAAGCACCCAGTAGAGATTCAGGGTGGATGGTTCGTAGATACGGGGTCGCCGCATCATTTAATATTGTTGGGCGATGAGGATGACATCTCACAATTCGATATAGTTTCTAAGGGTGCTGAGATAAGATATTCGGATGAGTATAAGCCCCACGGGACTAACGTTAGCGCGATGTGTCAGGTGTCGGATGCTGTGATTAGTTTACGAACTTATGAGAAAGGGGTAGAGGCAGAAACAAAGGCCTGTGGGACTGGAGCTGTAGCGGCGGCTTTGACGGATTTTAAGATTAGAGGAGGTGAAGCGATGCGTGTAGTGAATATGCCGGGCGGGAGGTTGTATGTGGATTTTAAGGTGGAGGACGAGGGGTTTCCCGTGATTTGGTTGAGTGGCGCGGCGAGCGAGATGAGAAGGGGCATGACTTTACTTTCTAAGTCTTTAATGTGGTGCGTACTAGTTCTGGGTTCATTTTTATTTAGTACTGACTATGCTATAGCCCAAACCCAATGGTACGACCACCTCAGCCCAGAAACTGAAGTGAGCATTTTAACTGCTACTCCCGGCGAGGACACCTACTCCATGTTCGGTCACACTGCGATAAGGATATACGACCCTTCACAAGTCCCAGTCACCGATTGGGTGTTCAACTACGGAACGTTTTCGTTCAGTGAGGGCTTCTACCTAAAGTTCATGAAGGGTCAGCTAGATTATAAGTTAACAGCTGAGATGTTCAGTGATTTCCAACAAGCTTATTCCTACACTGGTAGGGGGTTATATGGGCAGAAATTACTCTTGAGTCCACCCCAAATCGTACAAGTTGCTAAGTATCTCTCATGGAATTTGAAGCCAGAAAATTCTGTCTACTCATATGAGTTTTTCAGAGATAACTGTTCCTCAAGAATCATTACCGTTTTAGAGGAGTCTTTAGGGGAAGAGTTTCAGACTAATTGCGAGTCTGACGGCCGCTCTTTTAGAGACGGTTTAAGACCCTTTATTGAGAACTCACCATGGACGGAGTTAGGTATGGATTTCATTCTAGGACCTTCTGCGGATAAGATTATGGTAGGGTGTGATGAAGCATTTATTCCTAATGATCTCAGTCTTGCTCTAGACTTAATGACAGTTTCTGGAGAGACGTTAACAGCACCCGGAGAGTGGGAGGATATACTGCTGTTGCAATATGAACAGAAGCACTCCATACCCTTACCCCTAATCCTTTTCATAGTATTAGCGGCGGCTATTATTATTGCCAGGCTGAAGGCTGGTGATGAGGCGTTAGTGACTCGAATATTAAGGGGTGTAGTTCTCATTGGTGCAACTATTTTAGGTGTTCTATTGTTATTGATGTGGACCTTTACCGATCATACGGATACGTGGGCGAATTTGAATTTGGTGTGGACTATACCGGCTATTTTCGCTCTGTTTTCTAAAAGATTTGTAATTCCCGAAGCAATTATAATCGGTGCGTTTTTATTACTGTCACCATTCATAGGGCTACAGTTTGTGTCGGTTACGTTGTGGGTCGTCGCACTATGTGTATTTTTGACATTAACCCCTAACCTTAAATGAGAAATTTCATTTTATTTGTTGTCTGCATCGTCGCAGTAAGTCTATCAAGTTGTGTAGATAGAGAGCCGTTAAGTTGGGAAACAGAGATTTTCCTACCCCTAGTAGATGACCATATCGGATGGGCTTCTTATGTTCCAGATTCTCTAATAGAGATAGGCGAGGAGGGAGAAGTAGCGAAACTCGTTTTTAATGGGGTAATAGATGTAGTGTCGGGTGAATTAGTTCCGACGCTTCCAGACACGACGCTTCAGGATATTGTGGCATTCGGCTCAGCACCTATTTCTATACCTGTTCCTATTGAATACCCTTTTATAAATAAACAAGAAGAGATGCTTATTTCCAGTCTTTCTGGAACTGAAGGGTCGTATATGAGAGAGTTAGTTGTTGCTTCTGGTGAAATGATATTTACTGTGGAGAGTTCAATAAGTGGTATTTTAGATATGAGTTACCACCTTACTTCTGTGACCATTGATGGTGATGTTGTGGGTATTGATTTAGTGATACCAGCTGCTACAGACTCGGAAACTGGATTTGCGACTGGGACTGTAAATTTAGAAAACGCACTTTTCGATCTTACTGGTTCGAGTGGGGTAGGGAATAATATTATGTCCACTTCCTTTATTGCTATTGGTTCAACCGAAAACGAAGAAATATTCTACGCTACTAACCTAGATAGCCTCTGGGTTACGGTAGAATTCCATGACTTCACCGTACAAAGTGCTCAAGGATATTTCGGTAATGTAGTAGTTGATTTCGATTCTGAATCGAGCATCATTGATTCTATTCCAGTTCCTAATCCTGTTCTTGATATTGAAGGTGCAGTAGCGAAGCTTACCATCGAGAATACAATAGGAGCTGATCTGAGGTTAACATTTAATACTCTCTCCCTTGATGAGCAGAATCTACAGCACCCTACTTTTTTCGGTGTCCACGATGTAGCAAGAGCACACTGGTCAGACGGTCAGTTAATAGAAAAGACATTTTTAGAGATCGATATGGGCGAAGTTGGTTCTAATTTCTTCGATCTTATTGAAAGCTTCCCTGAGGTTATAAGAGGAATAGGGACCCTGGAGTTAAACCCATTTGGTGACGTCAGTTTAGGTAATGATTATCTCGACGTCGATGCGACCCCTCTTTTACATCTAGACATAGAGATTCCTCTCAGGCTTGGCGCTGAAGGTGTAATACTAGAAGAGCAGTACACTATTGATCCAGCTGATTTCCCTCAATTCGATGGGCGTTTGCTTATAGATCTATATAGCACTTTTCCGGTTTCTTTAAGTGCTGATGTGGAGTACGTTGTCAATGACACACTGGGCACCATAGTTTCTGTTAGTTCTGAAATCGGACTAGGTTCTTCCCTTACAGGTGTTATCGCTCACGCTTTCGCTGAGATACCCATAAGTCAAGCTACAGTAGAGCCTGGGGGCGAGATTTTCGTTACTCTTAATGTCAACACAGATGGTGCTGTTCCTTTTACAGGGTATGAGGATGTGAGAGTCCAAATCAGAATCGAAGGCACTCAATTAATAGAGGAATAATGAAGAACATTATTACATACATCTTTAAGAGCGTCGGACTTGCAGTCCTGATATTAGGTAGTACTTTAACTGCTTCTGCTTTAACGACCTCATCGTCAACGATTGAGGTATTCGTTATAGAGCCGGACTCTCTAGGTTCGGATTCTATACAGCCTAAGTCTAGGAAGGGATATTCTTCGTTAACGGTTTGGGCAAATCAGAGCAGTAACGTAATCACTACAGGTTTTGCTAGATCGTTAGCTCAGGGAGGGTTTATTTCTCACGAGATATTAGACCCCGTACTGAATAGGCACATTGGTAATATGGGTCATCTAGGCGGCTCGGCTGGATTTGAGTACTCTTGGACCGGAAAGGTTGCCGAAGGTAAAGAGTGGTCTTTATGTGGAACTGTGGGGTCCGAAATGCTAGTTGATACCAGATGGACTTCTGATGCTTTTGAGTTGATGTGGTATGGTAACGGTGGTCATACTGGACGGGTTGATATACTGAGCGGAACAGGCATGAGGGCGGCTTTATTCAATAGATTCAGCCTTGGAGCTCATAACAACTTTACTGGTCAACGCTTTGAGATTTCTCTTATTCAGAGACTAGCTGGAGCCGAGTGGAGCATACCATATGGATATTTTTGGGTAAGCGATGATGCCGACTCATTAGATACCTACATCCAAACCGAGGGCAGGATACACGCACTTAATGATTCCACATTCTTACCCGCATACGGCATAGGGGTTTCAGGAAAAGTACCCCTTACTCCAGTAGGGTCAGCACTGAGGGTGGAAGTTGATTTTAGAGATTTAGGGATATTATTTGAGCCAGAAGGTTCTAAAGTTTACTGGTTAGATGAAGGTATTGCTACAACTGGTCTCCCAGTGCTGGGTGATAGTCTTACGTGGGAAAATATTATCGATGGAAATGTGTCAACTGATAGTCTAATCCAAACCGGAAATTCTGTTTCTAGAATGGTGCTGTTACCCACTAAACTATCCTTAAAATTGAATTACGAACTACAAGAAAATCTAATGTTTTCCGCATCTCTTACGACAGGTGGGTGGATGCCGGAGCCATTGATTTCTGTGGGGTTAGGTTGGGTGGTTTCTGACGAGTTGTCTGTGGGGGTGAAGATTAAAGATGGAGGTTGGGGTGGTTCTAGACCGGTGGTTTGGGCTCAATACAAAATAACAGACAAGAGGTTTATTTCTGTGAGTTTAGAAGACCCTAGAGGGTTGTTTATTAATTCCGAATCCTCAGACAGTTTCAAAGCTAGGGGGATTTCCATTCGATTACAAAGAGCACCAGACTGAGATGAATCTAAACTTTGCTAATCAACAAACTGAATCACAAAAAACGGCTTTTCATAGACTCACTAACGGTGAGCTTCTCGTGATTGCTGGGCCATGTGCTATCGAAGGAGAGACTGTGCTGTTCGATATTGCAGAGCGAGTAGTTTCTATCTGTAAAGAGTTGGAGTTGCCTTTAGTTTTTAAAGGTTCTTATCGAAAGGCAAATAGATCTCGTATTGACAGTTTCACAGGTATTGGTGATGAAAAAGCACTCAAGCTTTTATCTGATGTGAAGAAGTGTTACGACGTGCCGGTGACTACAGATATTCATTCTGTGGAAGAAGCGGCTATGGCTGCTGAGTACGCGGACATACTTCAGATACCAGCTTTCCTATGTCGCCAAACTGACCTGCTCGTTGCAGCAGCAAAAACAGGTAAGACGATCAACATCAAGAAAGGCCAATTCCTTTCAGCGGAGTCTATGCTGCATGCAGTAAATAAAGTAAGGGACGCGGGGAATGATGATGTTTGGGTTACAGAAAGGGGTACCACATTCGGGTATGAAGATCTAGTCGTTGATATGAGAGGTATACCAGTGATGCGCACGTTTGCTCCCACCGTAGTAGATCTCACTCATAGCCTCCAACGTCCTAACCAGTCTGAAGGAGTTACAGGCGGTTCCCCAGAATTTATAAATACCATAGGCCGTTCCGCAGTTGCTGCAGGAGCTGATGCGGTATTTATTGAAACCCACACTGACCCCTCCACGGCGTTGTCTGATGGAGCTAATATGTTGCATTTAGATAACTTTAAGGACTTATTAATTTCACTTAAAGGCATTCATAAACTCGTGCGATCATGAGAATACTAATTTCATTTATTTCCTCTCTGTTAATCATAAGTTCTTCTATTTCTCAATCTGCGATACAGCTTAGAATTATAGGAGGTGCACTTGAAGATGTAGGTTCCGTAATTATTCCCGAACCATCTGGTGGAGCATACGCTCTAGGTTCTACTTCTAGTCATGGAGATGGAACTGTACGCGGTTACGTTGTGTATTACGATGCTGACTTTCAATACACTTGGAGTATACTAACTCCCTACGGTTCTATAGTTGAAAATATAGTAGATGGAATCATACATCCAGACTACCCTGATAATAACATCCTAGTTCTTTCCAGACGTCTAGGAGATAACGGCACATATAACGCTGTAGTCCACCACATTGATAATACAGGCGAGATTATCTCAACTACTGACTTATCTCACCCAGAGAACCAAAACCCAAACTCACTCGTTTCATGGCGTGGGTCTGTATATGCCATAGGCGATATGCAGGGAGATGGTTGGCTGGTGGATCTAAACGACCCGCTCTCCATAGCCGACGAATCATTCACTTCATGGGGTCACCCCGTACATACTGAGTCAGTCACTTCGGCTAAGGTTTTTAATGACACGCTTTATGTCGCTGGCTCCACACAGATTGACGGAATTCTTCAGACTACGATTTGGGCGTGGGGACCTGATGGGAATCCGATTTGGGCTAGAATAGCACCTGATGAAGCGGTAGAAGGAAACAATTTCGCTACTGACATAGCAGTAAATGACAACTATGTAACATTACTCTATTCATTCGATAGACCGGGTGAACCTATAGGCCAGGGCCTCATCTACTTAAACCCATTAAACGGCACTCCCGGCAGCATTCTCAACACCTCCGGGTCGTTCTACGCGGATGGCAGGCGACTGATTTACGAGGGCGATAAGCTTTTCAAGCTTTCACACATTAACACCTATAGCGGTGACGGAACAGATATCGGTATCGTTCAATTAGAAGAATACGGTGGCTTTGAAGAGTCCAGTGTGCTAGGCACAGGGTTTAACGACCTAGCTTCTGACATGGAAATCGATAGTGAGGGCAGAATGTGGATCATCGGCACGACCTTCGGCTATCTAAATGGCTCATCGAGTATCTGCGTTTATAGATTCGACTCCACGGAAGTAATAGGTAATGAAATAAACATACCTACTGATTTAAGCATCACTAACGACCCTATGCTCTACTTCTCGGTGGGCATAGCCGACAACCCGTCTACTCTAGTCATATACCCCAACCCTGCCCGTCGTGGAGCTTCAGTACGTCTCACCTCTGAAGCTGATTGGGTATTATATTCCTCTGTAGGCACTTCAGTCCGTTCCGGTTTCGGTGATCTTATCACGTTAGACGCCATAAGTTCCGGCTCTTACATCCTCCGAACTACCCTTAACGGCATCACTCGCAATAACTCTTTACAGATAGTCGACTAACTAACTCGGTGGATTACCACCTCATTTTATTGGCCTCGTAGTACAATGGATAGTGCGTGGGTTTCCGGTACCCAAAATCCAGGTTCGATTCCTGGCGAGGCCACGAAATGAAATGAAACAACCACGACATAGTCGTGTCATACTAGAAGCAAGCTAAAACAAATAGCTTGCTTTTTTGTTTTGATTGCGGATGGTGTGATACTCGCAAAGCGAGATGTTTCAGTTCCCTTTGAGTGCAAGCCATGAACACCGAGCCTCGCTACGCGAGCGCGAAGGTATCCCGGGCAATAACAACAGATAATTATCTTCATAAAATTTACACAAACCATTTGATGGGATTGCGAGCCTAATTTTCTAACTTCACAGGAAATGAGACAAACACTATTCCTCCTCCTGCTTTTCCCGCTTATTACCTTCTCTCAAGAGACCTTATACGAGTCTTTAACTCACGATGGGATTACCCGCTCGTACACGATTCATATTCCACCTGGCTACAATTCTGACACCCCCATCCCACTTGTTTTAAGTCTACATGGATTTACATCTAACAATGCCTTTAATATGCTGTTCACAGGATTTAATGCTATTTCCGACACCGCTAATTTCATTGTTGTTTATCCTCAAGGAACTTTATTGCAGGGAGCTTCACATTGGAACGTAGGAGGTTTTACTACCGGTAGCACTACTGATGATGTAGGTTTCCTCGAAACCTTAATTGATGAGATTTCGAGCAACTACAATATCAATGCAGATAGAGTTTACAGTACTGGATTCTCAAACGGGGGATACATGAGCTATCACCTTGCATGTCAACTTAGCACTAAAATTGCTGCCATTGCTTCTGTGGCGGGATCTATGACACCAACTGTTTCTAACGATTGTATTCCACAGCATCCGACTCCAGTATTGCAAATACATGGTACAACCGATGGCACTGTAGCATACGGCGGAACACCTGGATGGTCTGCATCTGTTCCTGAGATTATGGATTATTGGATAGCCTTTAATAACTGTGATACGGAAGCTGTAGTTACACCTTTTGAAGATATTGATCCAGGTGATGGAACCACAGTAGAGCACTATCTATGGGCTAATGGCGACAATGGAGTTACCACCGAGCTTATCAAAGTGTTAGACGGCGGACACGAATGGCCTGGTGCATTTGGCAACATGGATATCTCTGCTAGCGGAGAGATATGGAAATTTTTCATGCGATTTGATATAAATGGCAGCACGACATCTTCAATTGACGATGTGGTAGCAATGAGTGCTGATCGAACTCTAGTTAAGATTGTAGATATTCTAGGTAGACAAACTACTGAAGTGAAGAATCAATTGATATTTTACATCTACTCTGATGGAGTAACTGAAAAACGATTCGTAACCGAGTAAATTAACCTATTTAAGCCCTTCAAATGAAATTTACACTCCTACTATTAAGCGTGTTTGTTGCTTTTCCTTCTCTTCTAGCCCAAACCCCTTCTTCCCGCGTTCTAGTCATAGGAATAGACGGTACTAGGTCTGACGCTCTTGCTTTGGCCTATACACCTAATCTAAATAATCTCATAGAAAACGGTGTGTATAGCCCTGATGCCCTCAATGCAGATATAACTATTTCAGGTCCTGGATGGTCGAGTATTCTATGTGGAGTTCATTCCGACAAACACCTTGTAACTAGTAATAATTTCTCGAATAACAACTATGATCAATACCCTACATTTTTCAACTATTTAGAGAGTGCTTACTCTGATGTTAATACAGTTTCTGTGTGTCATTGGGATCCTATTAACGATTACATAGTGGGCGTAGATGCCGATATGGTTTTTAATACTTCTTCGGATGCGGAGGTTAAAGATATTGCGGTTAATCAGTTAAGTAACCTTGACCCTCATGCCCTATTCATACACTTTGACGATGTTGACTACGCAGGACATGGCTACGGTTTCGACCCTAATGTCCCTCAATATATTTCTGCTATTGAAACAGTAGACGAGTTAGTGGGCGAAGTTATTGAAGCTCTCCAGGCCAGACCTGATTACGTGCAGGAGGATTGGCTTGTGATCGTTACTCATGATCATGGTGGTGTGGGTTACAGCCATGGAGGTACTTCTATCGAACATAGGAGGGTAAGCTTTATTGCTTCTGGTGTTAATGTGCCTACAGAACTAATTGAAACGACAGTTCTAGAACTAATCCCACCACCTGATAATTGCCTTGGAGGGGATGGGACAGAACTTTACTTTCCCAACGGAAGTAATGTTAGCGTCATGCCTACATCTTATTTGGATGGTATCGTAGAAGAAGATTTTTCAGTGGAAATTAGAATTAGAACTAATTCTACGCCAGATGTTGCGATCGTTGGAAACAAGAACTGGGCTTCTGGCCTTTATCCCGGTTTTGTATTCTCTTTCGAACTTCCTGGTGGACCAGCCTGGAAAGTGAACGTAGGTGACGGAGTGACGAGGGCTGATGCAAATGGTGCTATAGGGATAGATGACGGAGAGTGGCATACTCTAACTGTAACTTTCGATTTGGATGGAATGATGCGACTCTATACAGACGGAGAATTTGATGCCGAGGAGGATATGTCTGCAGTAGGGAATCTTAACACCAACTCTGGACTCATGATAGGTGCTGATATTAATGGAGCTTTTCAGTATAATGGTAGCATAGCAGAAGTTAGAATTTGGGCTAGTCTATTAGATGATGAAACTATCTCTAATTATGCTTGTACTTCAGTAGATATGGATCACCCTAATTATACAAACCTAGCTTCTTATTGGAAGATGATTGATAACTATGACTACCTCCAAAACAGCAGTCCTAATAATCCTTTTCTCGATGCGGTAGTAAATGGTGCTGAGTGGCAAATTCCAGATTCAGCTATCGTATATGACTACTCTGAAACGCCTAGACTGGTTGACGTTCCATACACAGCCTTGATTCATATGTGTGTAGATATAGAAGAGTCTTGGGACTTAGACGGAAAATCTTGGGTTGACGAATGCATTAACGGAATACAGGACCCAGTAGGTGTTGAATTTGGAGTTTTCCCAAATCCAGCCTCAGATATCCTCACATTTTCTTCATCACATCTAATCGAAGACTTAAAGGTTTACAATGTGTTAGGTAAGGTCATTTACAATGCCACTCCTCTGTTACCTGACTTGTCTTTGGATGTCAGTAATTGGAGTAGGGGAGTGTACCTAGTTGAAGCCGTAACTACTGAAGGAGCAAATGTCACAAGAAAGATAGTTGTGGAGTAAACCGAGTTTTACTAGTTTGAACCTATACGCCGTTTCTCACCTTCTGTTATTGCTTGCTTAAACCCGAATACTTGAATCAGTATCGAGATTATGAAGGAGAATACGATTGATTTTTGGGCTATAACTTGAAGCATTAAATCACTCTCAGTATACTCAGCGTTAGGTCCTATTGCTGGCCCACAGAATAAGAGATATATGTAGAAAACCAACACCATACAGAAGGCCACGTACCCTAAAGCGTATCGGTTAGTCATTGATTTAGAGTGGTAAATAGTAAGGGTGTGAAGTATGCTGAGGAAAAACAATGTCGTGAAAGCATATTTCGCGCAAAAGACGTGAGCTTCGAAATGTAAATCATACGGGATGGCTCCGACACCTGCGAAGAGTACACCAGCTATCATTCCGACGGGTTTAGTTAAACGAGCGTAAAACCTAGTCTTTTCGTCCTCCTGAAATTCAATGAATACCTCCTTGAATTGTCTGTAAAACAGAACTAGAGTTGCTCCAATTAAAATTAGGCTGCTATTAAAAAGCAATGCTGAAGTTAGATTACTCCCTCCACCTCTTGCTTTTAACCCACCCAGTCCACTAAGAAAATTATGTGTCAATGAATATGTGTCGGAGGAGAAGCCGATCTTTTCAATAACAGAACCAGGGAACATGTACACCGCAGACAAGAAGAGTAAAAAAAATACTGTGATTGAGATTACAGGTAGTTTAACTAGGAAGAAATATGATTTTTTCATTTTATTCTTAATTCACCCTCTTATATGTTCCGAAAATATAATCAAAAAGCGGAAATACGATGTTGAAATTATACTCTGTCATTAAGCTTAAATCGTGATGAGTTTTATGGTATGCCTTCATCCTCTTGAAATGTGGGACCCTCAATGCCCAATGCCCATCAGGTAAGTGAGATGCGAAATGAACCGTCTCGTAAAGCACGAAGTACAGAGCTCCCATACCTAGAGTTAGGAACAGAATGTTGTGAGGTAGGAATAAGTTCAATATCAAGTACAATACAGGGATTATCACAAAGCTAAATATCAAAATAACAGAAGGTGGAAAGAATATCGAATGGGCATCTTTAGGGTTGTTTACCTGATAGTTATCCTTCGTGTAGAAATGATGATGCACAACTGAATGGGGGTGAAACGTCTCCTTGTCAATCACCTTGTATTTTATGTGTAAAGGAAACCGATGTATCAGATAAATGGTCAAGTTTCCCAATACTAAAGTAGCTGGTATGGAAAGCAATTCCCATGGATTAAGATCGGAAACTTGATAGAATAAGAAAACACATAGGCTAACGAGCACTCCGAAATTAAAATTAGCGTGAACCCTAGGGGTAAGCCAAGATTTTTGCGATTCTCTCATCTCCTTCCTAAACTCTTCTACCTTTTTTTTATCGTACATGTACCTGTTTCCTCCTTCGAGATTGCTTAGCTATCTACTAATAAGTAAATAGTTTTATTGTTTGAACTTTCCCGTTATGCATCATCGTAGCTCTAACTAAGTAAATGCCATTTACAGGCAAGCTAACAATATTTATTGAGCCTTCCATCACGCTTTCTTGTGAAATAAGTTTACCGTTCAAACTATAAACAGCTACCGTGCAATTTTTCAATCCATTAATTACAATCGAGTTGGATAGAGCAGGAGCATAGGCACTTATAATAAGTGTCTCATCTGTAATTATATCATCAATCTCAGATGTGCTTCCTGGGATTACATCATCACAATCAAATTCGTATTCACAACTTCCATCATTGTACAATGCTGAACTGTCATAATTACACGCTTCGTTATCATCACAACCTAATGCTAAGCAACTCTCAAATTCACATTGAGAGAAATCACCGTAATTACATGAATTTGGCTCATAGCAATAGTCACTCTGTGGAGCTCCATCGCATGGTCCAAACACACATGATCCAGGGATATAGTAGTCAGCTCCAGGGTCGTAGTTGCAGGCAAATGGAATGATACACCCACCCACAAGTGGTGGAACACATGTTCCGTTGTCATCGGTTGCATCTTGGTTGTAGTTCGAAGCTGTAGGGTCAGTACACCCAGGAATTTCATTCTCATCACATACTCCATCTCCATCCGCGTCATTCAGACATGTACCATTACAGTCCACCATAATGGTCTCTGGATACTCACACAGACTCTGATCGTTAATGGTAGCATTATCATCATATGTACAAGCTGTAACATCTGTACACCCTACACAAGAAGAGAAATCACATAGCTGTATCAGCATGAAGTCAGCATCACTGTCGTAGTTACACGCTAGCGGATGTATACAACCTCCCACTAAACAAGAGCCATCGTCATCAGTAGCGCCAGGATTGAAGTTAGGACTTCCGGGATCTGTACAACCGCTAACTTCATACTCATCACAAACACCATCACCATCAGAGTCGTTTAAACATATGCCAGCACAATCATAACCACTCACCGCAAATTCACAACTAGAGTCATTAATCGTAGCCTCCTCATCGTAGTTACACGCTATACTGTCGGTACATCCGGAGCAAGAGTCGAAATCACAAGAGCCTGGTACCTGATATGCCGCCTCAGGATCGTAGTTACATGCAAATAAAACGGTACACCCACCACTGACACATGAGCCGTCATCGAAAGCTGCATCTGGATCGTAGTTAGGGTTTGTAGGGTCAGTACATCCATACTCATCTGTGTCGCAGATCCCATTATCATTTATATCGGCTTCACAACTACCACCACATATTCCTATCGCGTCATCAATATTCCCATCACAATCACATTGATTATCTGGTATGCCTTCACCGTTACAGACTCCACATGTGTCATACAGCCCCACACATTCGTCAACATCATCACATATTCCGTCATTATCTATATCAGCAGAACATTCTCCTCCACATATTCCTAGTTCATCAAGCTGGCTACCGTCACAATCACAATCCCCCTGAGGTACATCTGAACATCCACATTCATAAATAGCTCCAGGACCGTTACATACTCCACATGCATCAATAGCGCCGATACAAGCATCTTCCTCATCACAAATCCCATCTTCATCGATGTCGTTAGTACATGAACCATCACAGTTAACAGATGAGTTAGGTGGGTATTCACACATGAATATATTTGAAAGTGTGGCTTCAGCATCGTAGTTACACGCCTCTTCGTCCATACATCCTATGCATGAGCTAAACTCACACATTGTGATTATCATATAGTCAGCGCTTGAGTCGTAGTTACATGCTAGCGGATGAATACATCCACCAACTTGACAACTGCCATCATCTTCTGTCGCTTCTGGTTCGTATCCGGGGTTCGATGGGTCAGTACACCCCAGAACTTCGAATTCGTCACAAACCCCATCGCCATCAGTGTCGTTTAGACAACTGCTATCACAATTGTAACCATATTCAGGACCTTCACATGTGTTGTCATCTAAAGTTGCGTCAGAATCATAGTTACATGCAGTAGGGTTAGTACAACCAGAACAACTAATAAAGTCACATGAACCAGCTTCTAAAAACTCAGCTTCAGGGTCATAGTTACAAGCAATCATAATAGTGCAACCACCTGTTAAACAAGAACCATCATCGAAAGCAGCAGATGGATCAAAGTTAGGATTGGCAGGGTCAGTACATCCATATTCGTCTATATCACAGATGTTGTTTTCATTCACATCTTCTTCGCAATCACCACCACAAACTCCTATCGAGTCGAGCTGATTCCCGTCACAGTCACAATCTCCGGCTGGAATATCATCACATCCACATTCATATACTGCTCCGTCACCGTTACATACTCCACACTCATCAAGAGCGCCTACGCAGTCGTCAACGTCGTCACATATTCCGTCTGAGTCTATGTCAGCCTCACAAGATCCACCACA
>Ga0308011_10000170_pt1 | contig 35999 bp, 57 predicted proteins | sample Neamet177_FD_203144 | JGI IMG/M metagenome (GOLD analysis project Ga0308011, IMG submission 203144) | Marine microbial communities from water near the shore, Antarctic Ocean - #177 | ecosystem: Environmental > Aquatic > Marine > Unclassified | place: Southern Ocean | collected 2014-07-25 | reverse complement strand
GGACACTTAAGTACCATTGCTACAGTAGTTAAAAGAGGGACTATAGCATTTATAGCATATAAAACGGCAGTATTTGTAATGAGTGGAGGGCTTAAAACTTTAACTATTGGTACTAAGTCTTATACTATAGCACAAAAAGCTTTGAATTTAGCTATGAAAATGAACCCTATAGGGTTGCTTGTAGCAGGATTAACTCTACTTATACCTTTATTATTTAGGGGTAATAAAGAAACAGAGGCAATGAATGTTGCTCAAAAAGAACAAGAGGCAAGAATGAAGAGGTTATCTGATATTTCAAAAACTTTTGGTCAACAACAAGTTAAGGAATTGTCAACTGCTAAAGGATTATTTGATGCTATAAAAAATGAGAATCTAACACGAAAAGAAAGGGGTAAATTAATAGATGAAGTAAATAACAAATACGGCACAACACTACAAAACCTTAAAGATGAAAAGAAATTTGCAGTTGAATTGTCAAACGCTTATCAATTAGTAGTAGGTTCTATTAAACAGAAAATACTAGCAGAACAGGCATCAGAAAAACTAAATTTATTTATACAAGATGAAATCACGTTAGAAAAAGAATTGCAAGAAACTTTAGGTAACTCGGCTGATATCAATACTAACTTAAAAATGCTAGAAGAACAGCTTAAAGTTGAAATGCAAAAGGTAAATGAAGAGCGTAGTAAAGCAGTAGGTTTTATAGATGAAAGTACGTCAGCAGGGAAAAAAGAGGCAGCAGAAAAATTAAAACAATCAAGTCTGTATCAGCATTTCAATAATAAAATTAAAGATACTAATGCTTTGTATAATACTTATAATGACGCACTAACTTTGTCAAGGGGTAATCAAAAGAAATCAAATAGTGAAATGAAGACTGCATCAGATAACTTAGATGATATCTTGGGTACTACAGGAGGTTTGGTTGATGTAAATGATGATTTGAGTGGTGGAATATCTACGGCTGCTACAGCATTTCAAGGACTACAAAAAGCAGTTAGTGATGCAGAGAAAATTATACACGATTTGCTTATAACAGAGTCAAAAGGTGGGGACGTAACTGATGATATGGTAGCAGCAAAATTAACATTAACAACAGCACAAGCAACCTTAACTAAACATACAAATGATTATAATGCAGCAGTTGGTGGAAGTGTTGATGGATTAAAAAAAGAGTTGGACGCTTTAGATGAAGTAATAGATAAGAATACTAAAATGAAGGGTATTTTTGAGCAAATAGATGGAGGTCAAGATGAAGTTTCAAAAGCAAACAAAAATATATTAAAGGCTGAAATGGATGGGTTAGTAGCTAAAGGAATGGCAGGTGAAGAGTTGACAAGTGATGAGTTAGATAGGATTGGTGAAATACAAATGAAAATAGATGACCTAGATAATCAGGCTAAAACAAGTACGTGGGCTGATTCATTATTTGGTGAAGGTACGTCAGCTAAAATGAAGAACGTAATGGCAGTTATGGGTGCTGCAATGGGTGTTATGGATATGATGGATAAACAGGCACAAATAGAATTTGACAATTCAATGTTGCGTAGCGAAACTGAACGTGAAACAGCACTATCAGATATGGAGACGTCAGCAGAATTTGAAGCAATGACTGAAGAGCAAAAAGCAGACGCTCTAAAGGATATAAATGAAGACTATGATGCTAGTCAGTTAGAGTTAAAGAGAGTAGAGTTTGAACGCTCTAAAAAATTCCAAAAGAAACAAGCTATTATGGCAGGAGCAATGGCATTAATGAGAATAGCAGCCGATGTACCTAAAGGTGATTTTGGAATTACTACAGGAATATTAATGGCAGCACAACTTGCTATGACAGGTATGCAGGTTGCAGCTATAGATTCACAAGAGTTTGGGGGTAGGCTTGGAGGTTTGATAGCAGAAGGGGGTAAACCGATACCAAAAGGTCATATAGCAAAGAAGTTTGCAAAGGGTGGAATGGTAGTTGGTAAATCTCACGAGCAAGGTGGAGAAAAATTTGCAGTAGGTGGTCGTGTAATGGAATTAGAGGGGGGTGAGGCAGTAATAAATAAACGCTCAACGTCTATGTTCAAATCTCAACTATCATCTATGAATGCAGCAGGTGGTGGAACAAAATTTGCTAATGGTGGAATGGTAATGCAGAACCAAATACGTAAAGACGCTCAATTACAAAACTCATTATCAGGACGTGATATTGCTAATTTAGGAATGTTAATCAATTCGCAACAAGTAAGAGTTACTGAGACTCAAATAACACAAACACAAAGGAATGTGAAAACAGCCGAAAGTAGAGTAAGCTTTTAAAATATGAATATGTTTAATAATTTTTTCGTAAAAAACGATATACAAAAGGAGCGTATGGCAATATGCAATAAGTGTGAACACAAAACAGATAGGTGGTTAGTTATATTTAAAGAAGACTCTTGCGGCTTATGTAAATGCTCAATACCCAAAAAAACTAAATTAAAATCAGCAAAATGTCCGATACAGAAATGGAAGACGTAGCTAGGAGTATAAAAGCTACAGAACAAAATGAAATACTTAGGGTTTTCTTAAGTAATGCAGATTATTTTTCTGCTAACAATAAACACCATACAAAATATATATCTAAATTATTTCGTTATTTCAATAAATATTTCGTAATGTTACAAAAATTTGAAAAGGAAGACGAAAATTGTGAAGAGTGTGTTAATACAATTATAAAATTTTGGAGTACAATCTTATTTGATATATGGCAAAAAGAAATAGTATAACGGCTGTTCAAGATTTTTGCTCTATTTTATCTGAGCAGATAGTATTAAGATATGGCTCTTATCCTACCATAAAAGACCTCGTATATCATCTTAGTGAAAAAGGAATAATACGACCAATAGTAATAAGAAATTATTTAATAGTAGATTCTTTTTATAAACAGCTAAAAATTAATGAAGGGCATATTACTCATACAGTTATGGATATGAGTATTGAGTATGATTTGAGTGAGCGACAAATTCAGACTATAATATATGAGTATCAAAAGAAGTTCCAACCAAAAAATAATTTATTTCGTTAAAACTGCGTAACAAAAACAAAAAGTATTTCTATTTTTGTAAAAAATAATAATATGAGTAAGGAAATTTTTATATATGATATGATAGGCTCAATGGGGGTAACCTCAATGTCTGTCATAGAACAATTAAAAGAAGGTGAAGACGTTAACGTAAGAATCAACTCAGTTGGTGGGGACGTATTTGAAGGAATAGCAATTTATAACGCACTTAAAAAACATACAGGAAAAGTAAATGTTTCAATAGAGGGTATAGCAGCGTCAATGGCTTCAGTTATTATGTTAGCAGGAGACAATATAGATGCTAGTGAGAACTCGTTGATTATGATACACAATCCTAGCGTTGGAATACAGGGTGAGTCTAAAGACTTGACAAGTAAAGCTGAATTGTTAGACAAGATTAAAGAGCAAATGTTAGCAGTATATGCTGAAAAAACAGGTAAGGAAACATCTGATATTTCGGTTATGATGGATAAAGAAACTTGGCTAACAGCAAGTGAAGCTTCAGAAATGGGGTTGGTAGATAATGTAACTGACGCTATAAAAGTAGCAGCACATTTTGACTTAACAGAATATCAAACGCCTGAGTGGGTAACGGCATCTTATAATAAAAAAAACGTAAATGATAAAACTATGGAAAAACTAAAAGAATTGTTAGCTGAACTTAAAAATTCAATATCTATCTTTAAAGAAGTACAGCCAAAGAGTGTAACTATTTCAGATGATGATTCAATAAAGAATCAAATAGTTACTTTCGCTGAAAAATTAAACGAGCAAGAAGTAGAGAATACTTCTATGGTTAATGAAGTTACGGAACTTAAGGGTTTATTAGCTACGTATGAAGAAACAATATCAGCACGTGAAGAAAAAGTAACTGAGTTAGAGAGTGAAATTTCTAAGGCAAACGCAACACCAACTACAGACGAAGTAGCACCAATTTCTGACCCTGTAATAGAAGAAAGTTCAGTAGATAAAACAGGATTTGATAGTGCAGCAGATATGTTCAAAACTGATACAGCTTTTCAATTCAAAAAATAAATAAATTAATAAATAAATAAAAAAAGAAAATGGCAAATTTAATTACAACGTCTCTTTCGTACACTAAAGAAGACGCACAAAAGTATTTCTTACAACCTTTGTTCGTAGGTAACAAAGCAATGGACTACTTTGAGGTTATGACGGGAGTGAAATCCAATCAGAAACTAGACAAATTTAGTAAGTTAGAAAAAATCACTTTAGCAGAGGCTTCAGGTTTTGCAGGTGTAGCAGGTACATCTAACAATTACAATCAAAGAACTATATCTGTAGCACGTATGGAGGCAGAAGTAGAACAAGCAGGAGGTACTTTTTTCAATACGATTAAAGGTGAAATGTTAAGAGCAGGACTTAATAAAGATGATATTTCAGGAACGGTTTTACAACAAATCGTAGCAGATATATTTATGAGAGGAGTGCAAAGAGATTTAGAACGTCAAATCTGGTTTGGAGATGATTCAAATGCAGCATCTACTTATGTAGATTACAATGCGTATGATGGTATTTTCGTAGCATTAGCAGCACTTCCTACAGCGCAAAAATTACAAATTACTTCAGGAGCAATGGCTGCAAACTTATCACAAGCTACATTTGATGCTATGTTAGGAGCAATGCCAAATGAAGGGTTAGAAAACAGAGCAGACCTTGTATTTATGGTTACTCGTTCAGTAGCAGATAATTACAGAGCAACATTAACAGCAACAGGAACTGATTCTAGTTACGCTGCTTTAGTTAATGGAGTAACGAAATTAGCTTATCAAGGAATAGAAATAGTAGAAATGGGATTGTGGGATACGGTTATTACAGCAGATTCAAATGTAGCTACACCTTTAACTGCTCCATCTTTACATAATAATACTAAGAAATTTGATGGACATATTGCTGTGTTAACTGTTAAAAACAATATAGTAGTTGCAACAGATTATGACTCAGTAAGTGGAGCTGATATGTGGTATGATAAAAAAGACAAATTTAACAGATTCAGATTAGAGTATGTAGTTGGTGTTAATTTCAAGAATACTGAATTGACTGTAACTGCTGATAGTAGAGTTTAATCTAATAATCAATTAAAAAATAAAATAAAATGGGAGTATTAACAGCAGGACATATTATCTTATGCGAGGACAGAAATCGTAGAGGAGGTATTAAAAATATTTGGCTAGGTGAGGTAGCAAATGTAATTGCAACAACAACAGCAACGCCTCATAACTATGCAACAATGGATGGTTTTGCAGGTACAACAGGAACAGCACCCGACAATAAGAATGTTTGGAAAATGGAGTTTGATAGAGAAACAGCTTATTTTGCAGCAAACGCATCTCGTGAAAATGGCTCAACTATTGTAGAAACAGAAGTAGGTTTTTCAATTCCTAAAGTAACACCTGCTGTTCAGGCAAGGTTAGAGGAGTTAAAAGAAACTTGTGGACTTTTTGCAATCGTAGAAACTTTTGCAGATAACGGAGCAGCAACTCCTGTAACTTATAAATTTGTAATCGGATATGATGAAGTATTTTCACCTGACGCTTTTCTTGAATTTTCAAGTGCAGAGCAAAACTCAGGAACTTCATTACAAGACCCAAATGAAACAGTAGTTAAGTTGAAAGGTTTTATGGCTGAATACCCAAGAGCATATAACGGGACTATTGCTGTTGAGACTGCTTCAATAAACTCTTACACTCTTACATAGGAATAGTTTTAAGTTTATAAATAAATTAAGGAGGTGTAGGTACAAGCCTTGCCTCCTTTTTTTTTAATTAAAAAACTAAATTAATGGGCTGTAATTGTCAAGATGACACAAAAATTAATAACTTAGCACAAAAAATTAGACAAATGAAAAATAATTTAAAATATAAATTAGCAAGTAAAGTGGGTTCTACTGCTGTTTTGAGATTACGTGGTGAAAAAGTAGTAGCAGGAACTATGTCGCAACAAGTAATGAAGGCATATTATGATGCAGGTCATTCTAGTATTGTCGTTGACACTATAAGTCCTCCTAAAAAGGATAAATAAAAATGTGGACTACCTGCATAACTTATAATATAAAGTTTACTTACATTACAGGATAAAATGGCAAAGAAAAAAAAATTAAGTAGACCAAAAGGGGTGGTGGCATTTGATGTTCTCAATTTAGTCACACAAAGAGACTACTTAGAGGAAAAAAACTTAGATGTATTATCGTATGATTTTATACCATTTGGTGATAAGGCTAAAAATGATTTTCCTCAACACTTAGCCGACCTTAAAAGGAAGTCCTCTACGCATAGGGCTATATTAGCACAAAAGACTATATTTACTACAGGAGCAGGGTTTCTAACTGAAAGTGAAAAAACATTAGAATATTTAAAATCGGTAAATGCAAATGACCAAAGTTTTTTAGATGTTTGGAAAAATTTAGTTGATGATTATTATTCGTTTGGTAATTCTTATTTAGAGATAGTACACTATAAAGGTGGAGTTTCTTTTTATCATATTGACTCAACAAAAGTACGTATATCTAAAGACCAAGAAAATGTTATAATACATAATCAATGGGACAGGTATATGCAGACTAAAGATGAAGCAAGAGTAATTCCGTTTTATCCTAATTTCGTAAATTCAAAAGGAGGTAAAAGGAGTGTAATACATATTAAGGATTATGAGCCTGAGTTTAATTTCTATGGATTGCCTGATTATGTAGCAGCCTTAGAATCTATTTCAGTTGATTATGAAATAGGTAGGTGGAATAATACCAAATTTAAGAATCATTTTCAACCTTCAAGTATAGTTGAAATTAATGGTGATATGTCTGATGAAGACGCAGAAAACTTAGTAGAAGAGGCTAGAACCAAATTTACAGGGGAAGGCAATAATGGTAAAATACTGTTCCTAGTTAAAAATGGTGATAGTTCTCCTGCTACAGTTACAAATATAGATGATAGAAGTGATGGTAATTTTATGGAATTACAAAATGTCACGAACCAAAACATAATTACTGCTCATAGGTGGCAACCATCTTTAAGTGGAATAGTAAGTGCAGGTAAAATGAGTAATACAGGAAGTGAGATAAGAATTGCTTATGAAATGGTAATGAGTACAGTAGTAAAGGGAGTAGCAGAGACTTTGTTGAATCCTGTAAGAAAAATTCTTATAGATAATGGGTTTGATTGTGATGACTTAAAAGTAAAATACGAGCCACCAATTTCGTTTATGTCTGATATTAAAATTGACACAATACTTGAAATTAATGAGTTAAGAGAAATTTTAGGTTATGAGCCAAAGGATACTTACGATAAACTAAGTAACCAAAAAGAAGTAGAGGATACAGAATTAGTAGATGACGAAAAAGTGGTTGAAGAGGAAGTGGAAAAAGTAGAAAAAAATAACAAATAAAAAACAAATAAAATGGCAAGTACAATAACACCAACAAAACTAACGTCTACTTTAACAGAAAGTATTTCGTTAAATGGTCATACTTACGGCAATACTATATCACATACTATTGACACGCAAGGTGAGGTCGTTCAAAGAGTAATGAATGTAGGCACATCGGAAACAACTATTTTTAGTTTAAGTACAGCAGATGGGCTAGGTGCAGTAGTAGGTGATGCATTAGCTTATTTTAGAGTTACGAATTTAGATGATACGAATAGTGTTTGGATAAATTTAGGTATTGACCAATCAGGTGAAACCGATGGTCAGGTAACAATTCTTTTAGATAAAAAAGAGTCTTTTATATTAATGAATAATCAAATAGCTATTGAGGCTGATAATTCAGGAGGTTACGCATTAGAAGATATTTTCTTAATAAAAGCAAAAGCTACTGTAGCAGTTGATATTGAATTTTTAGCAGTTACAGCTTAAAATGCCGATTATTAATATAAATAATTTAGCACGATTAGTTACTGCCAATGAGGTTAGAGGTAACGCTTTTAGTCAAGGTCAATTTGACCAACAGCTAATTACATCGTCTTTGGTTAAAATAGCTGAAATTAGTCATTTGGAAAAGGCTATCAGTAGGGAGTTTTATGAAGAGTTAGTAACACAGCACGATACTTCAGGAACATTAAGTGCAAATAATCAAGACTTAATGGACGATTATTTAGTTCTTTGTTTATCTTGGTTCGTTAAATTTGAAGTTTTAAATGAATCAATGTATAAAATAACAAGTAGTGGTGTTGTTATGAATATAGATGATTTTAGCACAGCAGTCAGTCCTAGACAATTTGACTTAATGAAACAAGACGTATTAAGAAAAGCAAATTTATTTTTGCAAGATATGTTGGATTTTATGAATGATAATCTATCTTTGTTCCCAACGTACAAAAAATACGCAGGTAATTCGTCCACACATAATGACGGTACTACAAATAAAAATAGTGGTATAATCTTTTATTAATACTTATGAGCAATCTACATAGTAAACAAACAGGAAGTCAAGTACACAAGCCAAGAAAATTAAGCGATGCAGAGGCTCAGTCTTTAATGATAGTAGAATCTAGTATACACGAAACAGATGGACTAGATGTGGGGTATATTTATAGAGGAGTTAGTCATAGTACAGAAATAACTACTGAAGCTGATGTATCAGGTAGTTTACATAATTCTTATTTCATTTGTTATGGTAAAAATAATAAAGATGCAATAGCTTTTTACCTTAGTGTAATAGGGCAAACAGCAGCATTTATAAAGCCTGATAATTGTGCAGGTGTTTATAACATGAGTATTGCAAATAATGCTTCAACAACTGAATGTGCTGCTAGAATAAAAGCTTCAATAGATGAGTATTTTTCTAACGACTATATTTCTTCTATTGCTAGTAATGTAGTTACGTTTGTGTATACGGCTAGGAAAAAAATAGATTCAAGTAATATTGTTTGGTCTAGCGTAATAACCACAAGTACCGAGCCAAGTGTTGACCAAATAATGATATCAGACCAAAGTGATTCAGGTAATTTAAAATTTATTGACCTTAATGAAGCAGTAGCAGATGTAGTGGGAGCAATGGTATCAGGTAATACCGAGACAAATATTACAGTTACTTATGATGATGCAGATAATACATTAGACTTTGTAGCGACAGGTGGAAGTGGAACGCCAGAAGGAACGGCAGTAGTTTCAACAGGGGAGTTAGTGACTAAATTTCTTAGAGCAGATGGAGACGGAACTTGTAGTTGGCAAGTACCTACAGTAGACTTAGGGGATAGGGTAGAATCAGTTAGATTGGCAAATGGAAGTGCAGCAGGAACTGTCGCAAATGGAGATGTGACTTTAGAGTTTCTAGGAGGGACAGGAATAACGACTTCTGTTAGTGGAACTAGAATTACAATATCAGAAAGTTTAGAAAAGAAAAGCAAATCAGATATTGATTCACTAACAGGGGTTGCAGGTAATGATTTAGGAACTTTTACAGGAGGTACTATCGGAGATGGATTGAGTATTAAAGATATATTTCAGGCAATAGAAACTAGAATAGAATCTATTGTTGGAGCAGCAACTGCAAATTTAGGAGTTTTTTCAGGAGGTACTATTAATGATAGTAGTGATATTAAACAAGCATTACAAGAGTTAGAAACAAAAGGAGAATTATTAGCAACAGATAGTGTAAAAGGAATAGCAACTTTTGATGAAAATGACTTTACTGTTACAAGTGGAGACGTTAAATTAGCAAAGTCTTATCATACGAACTCATTAAGATATTCGGCAAACAATTTAGTCGGAACAAATAACACATCAGGTACTAATCCTGCTTGGATTTTTACAGAGGAAAATAATAACAAATCAAATCTATTTTATACAGCTTGTGATACTTCTGCTATGAATCATCAGATAGCAGGTAAGGGTTGTATTGAAGTTGCAGTAAATGGTGTTACTACCAAATTAGTTGGAGGAAGTCTTATAGGAAGTGGAGAAAATTCATCTACTTATAAAATCACACTTTGGAAGGCTGATTTAGATAGTGCAACTGGAAATGTTCCAATGACTTTAATGGGCACATTTGCAATAACAGGAAGTCAAAATACAGACACAAATCCCTTCAATGTATCATTAGGTTCAGTAGATGATTGCACATTAGCAGATGGAGACGGTGTAGTTATACTGATGGAGGATGTAGAAGAAATGGGAGATGTAGATGTAAGGGGTACAGTAACCTTAAGGTTTGAAGACACTTTTTAAAATGCAAAATAAAATGATAGAAATAACAGAAAGAATATGCTTACCAACAATTTTATTGAATATTGGAGCAGTCGGAATAGGAATGAGTGAAGTAGAGCAAGGATTAAAAATAGTCAGTTATGCAGTAGCAATAGTTTGGACAATTTTAAAAATTAGAGCAGAGATTAAGTTGTATAATGAGAAACATAATAAGTAAAATAATAAATTTTTTACTTGCTAAACTACAAGGTAAAATGATACTTAGTGCAGACCTATTATTGGTGCGAAAATTATTTACGAATAAAAGTACGATGGGTGAATTGTTTTTAAATAATAAATTTCATTCGTACACGTTAGAATTGCCTGACTTAAATAATAAAAGAAGTATTAGTTGTATACCTGAAGGGACGTATAACTGTAGGTTGAGATTGCCAAGAGAATCAGCAACAAGAGATTATATGCATTTGCTCGTAAAAGACGTTCCTGATAGAGATTATATTCTTATGCATATAGGAAATAGTCCTAAAGATACTCGTGGGTGTATATTGACAGGAAAAACAGTTAAGAAAAATTGGTTAGGACAATCATCTATTGCTCACGCTGAGTTAATGGATTCTATAATAGAGAACAATTTGTCGGAAAACATAAGTTTAACAATTAAAAATAAATAAGTTATGAAAAAATGGTTATTAATGACGATGTTAAAGTCAAAAAAAGTATGGTATACTATAGCAGCTATAGTAATTCCTATGGTAGCAAGTTCACTTGGAGTAGATGAACAAAGTGTTTCAAATATATTTTGGGCATTAGTATCCTTAACAGGAGCGCAAGGTATAGCTGATATCAATACAAAATAATGACAAATTACTCGTTTCGTCCTAGATGGAACGAAAAAGTAATTAAGTACATTACTAGACTAAAGGCACTTCCTGTAGAGGCTCAAATTGAATACCTTAATCCATTAGCAAAAGGCGATAAGCGAGAAATAACATTTGATAATAAAGGTGATACTGCAACACTTGGGGTTGCCAAGTCGTTGAGAATAAAAACTTTAGAAGACTTAATTATCGTTAGTGAAATTGACTTGGAGCAATGGGACATAGAGCGTTACAATGTAAATAAGTGGGAAGTAGGAAGTGCCGTAGATGGTGAAATAATTGTAGAGCCTCTATTTCAGGTTAAGGTTTGGTTAAGAAAAAACAAATCTACAACAAGGAGTAAGATGGTTAAAAAGGAGATTATGCGAGAGTTAAAAGCGTATGCTCCTTCTTATGCGTTTGGTAAACCTCTAGCTTTAGGGTCAGAAAATTTACTAGAAGTAAATATATTTGATTTGCATTTTGGAAAACTTTGTTGGAGTGAAGAAACAGGAGACAATTATGATACAAAAATTGCTTATAAAAGATTCATTGCTGCAATTAACGAAATAATACAAAAGGTAGAGACGTATAAAATAGAGCGAGTAGTTTTCCCTGTTGGTAATGATTTCTATAATACAGACACGTTAAATAATACCACTACGGCAGGTACGTTTCAAGATGAAGACGTACGTTGGCAAAAGACGTTCCGTGCAGGACGTAAAATGTTAATTGAGGGCATAGACTTATTATCCAAAATAGCACCCGTAGATGTCGTTATAGTGCAGGGAAACCACGATTGGCAAAGGAGTTTTTATGTAGGTGATGCTTTAGAGTGTTGGTATAATAATAATAAATTTGTTACTGTCAATAATAACGCTAGTGCTAGAAAATATTATCAGTACGGAAAATGTTTAATTGGGTATACGCACGGGCATAATGAAAAAGCAGCAGACCTGCCTCTTATTATGGCAAGTGAGCAAAAAGAAAAATGGAATGACACTTTTTATCGTGAGTGGCATTTAGGTCATTTACATCATAAAAGAGAAATAAAATATACATCTACACAGGAGTATAAAGGAGCAACTATTCGTTATATGAGAAGTTTATCAGGTTCAGATGCTTGGCATTTTCAGAAGGGTTATATATCTTTACAGGGTTGTGAATGCTTCATTTGGAATAAAAATGAGGGTCTTTACGCACAATTTTTCATAAATATCAGATAAATCTTACTGCCTAACTTATTGAAACTCAAAGTTTAATAAGAAAAAGGCAAAATAATTTCACATTTCTTCAATTAAATTGTAATTGATAAGATATTTTTGTTATCTTTATGGTATCAATAATGATAAAAACAACTAAAAGTAATAAAATGAAAAATTCAGAATTAGAAAACATCTTAACAAATGCACTAAATAAATTAGCAGCACAAGATGAAAAAACGCACCAACAATCAGAACCAAAAAAGGCACAACAATTAGATATGCTACACTTAATGTCAATATATGAATTGAACGACTTGGTGAGACAATGTAAGCAAATGATAGACCTTAAAGGAGGTCTAGCTAAAACCTTTAAAATAGGAGACCAAGTAACTTGTGGACACCCAAAAGTTAGTGGAATTGTCGGGACAATAGAAAAGGTAAATACTAAAAAATGTAAAATAGATTTTAATGGAGAAATTTACAATGTACCAATGTCTATGATAGAAAAAATATAAAAAAATTAATAAAAAAAAACAACTAGAAATTATGGCACAAAAAATTAACATCTCAAAATACAGAAATAACTCGCATTATAGTGTATCTGTAACTGACAAATTCGGAACTGAACACCACTTAGGGTATTACAGCGACTATTCCAAAATGCACGATATTGAAGACGCTGCAAAGTTTATTTGGGAAAACGCAGTAGAGCCAAAAGAAGACCTGATGGGAAAGGCAATAGCCGAGTGCATTAAAATTGATGAAGCTAGGGGTAGGACTCCAAATTTAGACTAAAAAATATAGTATTATTTAAAATAATTTTACTATCTTTGTAAACTATTTATAAACTTAAACTTAAAAAAAATGATTAAAGCGACAAGTGGTGGTATTGCACAAAAAAACATAATACCTGCAGGAACTCATCTTGCACGATGTTACTCAATGGTTCACGTTGGAACGGTTGAATGGACTTATCAGGGTGAAATTAAAAATACAGATAAGGTTCGTTTAACTTTTGAACTTCCTGATGAATTGAGAATATTTAATGCAGATAACGGTGAACAGCCGATGGTTATTTCAAAAGAATATACATTGTCTTTGCACGAAAAATCAAATCTACGTAAAGAATTAGAAACGTGGAGGGGTAAGAAGTTTGATGATTCTGAGACAGAAAATTTTGATGTATCTAAACTTATTGGTCAACCCTGCTACCTATCAATAATACATTCTACAGCTAAGAATAACAATACGTATGCTAATATTGGAGGTATATCAAAACTACCAAAAGGCATTACTGCACCACCACAAATTAATCCATCGTTTGAGTTTAATTTTGATGATTGTTTTGATACTGAATGGTTAAAATCTGCTCCTGTATTCTTGCAGGATATGATAAGACAAACACCTGAATATTTAGGACGTATAAATTCGTTAAACGAACAAAATGACAGGATAATAATAGAAGAGGGGTTAGACCATAAAGGTAATGACCTTCCATTTTAAATAAAAAATATGATACTAGAAAGATTGTTAAAAGTTAATGGACTCAATAAGGGTCAAATTAGCAAATTATTAAACACGTCTCAGCCGACTACTTTATTGTTATTAAAACAGCCTGAGCGATTAAGAATAAGCCAAGTAGTGAGTATAGCTGAAGCCTGTAAGGAAGACCCTCGTAATGTTATTGATTTAATTTTGGGTGAAAAAAAACTTATTGTAGATAAGGCTGATGGAATTGTTATTGCAAATTAAAGACAAACACCAAAAAGTACGTGTATTATCAGTATGCAATGGAGTAGTTGGAGACTTTAAAGATAAGGGGTATGTGAAAATTAAATTGCCTACTTATGTTGTTGATATGATAATTAATAAACAGATAACTTTTGCACAATGGCTAAGTCAAGTAATTTAGATTCATATTTTTTTCATATATTACAGCTATGAATCAAAAAGAAAAACCCAACTATTACGCAATCATACCTGCCAATATTCGTTATGATATCAATATAACTGCTAATGCTAAATTGTTATATGGTGAAATCACCTGTCTATCAAATAAGTTAGGATATTGCTTTGCTACTAACAGATACTTCGCTGAGTTATATAATGTTAGCAAAATTACAATCTCTAAATGGATAAGTCAACTTGTAAAAAATAAACACGTAACCATACAATTAGAATATGAGCAAAACAGCAAACAGATTAAACGTAGAAAAATTATGATAATACCTATAGCCGATAATGTTAACACCCCTATTAGCAATATTGTTAATACTCCTATAAAGAAAAAGGCTAAGGATAATACTACTAGCATTAATACTATAAATAATAATATATATGCAGATTTTGTTATTTGTACTGAACAATTTATTGAATTGTGGGAATCAGAATACATACCATTAAAAAAACGAAAAAGGGCATCTTTAACAGAACGTGCAATTCGTGGTAATTTAAAGACTATTGAGAAACTTAGTAATAATGATGTAGAAACAGGATACGCTATTTTAGAGCAAACGCTAGACAATGGTTGGACTTCTTTTTATGCATTAAAAAATAATGACAATAAGGGCAGGTACATAAAAAATAATATTAATGATTTTAATTTTTAAAAAATGAAAGTAGATTTTAAAAAACATCTTGACGAGCATATATTTGTGAGAAAAAATAAAAGTTATTCTTTTGGCTCAATAGATATACTGAGACCTAAATTTGAAGAAGTATTTTGCCTTGTAGATGAAACTGTTAACGAAATTAATGAATACCAACACCTGCCTGAATATGATGAAGTAATAAAATGGATGTCAAATACGCAAGGAAAAGGGTTGCTTTTAGCAGGGAGTAATGGACGTGGCAAATCCGTTATAATAAATTCACTACTTCCTTTGTTCTTTAAAGCTATGTATGGAAAAAGATTAACACCAATACCTGCACGTGAATTATCTAAAATTGAGAATTTACCGTTCTTCATTGTAATTGATGAAATCGGTCAAGAAGAAATACAGAACAAATACGGCACGAAAATTGACCACGTTGAATTAGCAATATCTAAGGCTGAAGACCAAAATAGGCTATTAATATTGTCCACAAACTTAAACTCTAAACAACTGCTAGAGCGTTACGGCACAAGGATACTAGACAGGATATATAGGTTGTGCAATATAATTCCGTTCAAAGGAAAGTCTTTAAGAAAATGAAGTTCATAATTAAAACAGATGATGATAAATTAAGGTTGTATAATTATTTAAAACAACTTCAGGATAAGGATTATGTAGTTGAAATTAAGGAGCAAAAAAACAATCGTAGTTTGAATCAAAATGCTTATTATTGGAGATGTATTGTTCAGGTTATGGCTGATGATTTGGGCTATTTTTCAGATGAAATGCACGAAATTTTAAAGGCTAAATTTTTAAGTGAATACCAAATTTTAGAACACCAAGATAAAAAAGCAGGAGTATTGTATGTTCAGTCTACTAGCAGACTCAATACAAAAGAGTTTGAAATGTATGTAGAAAAAGTAAGGATATGGGCAAGTACCGAATTGAATATAAACTTAATGTTACCAAATGAGTATTAAAAGAATACGCAGGAGTCAACCTGAATACGAATTACAAAGAGCGATAGTATCTTATATACAGATAAAATATCCAAATGTATTGTTTAATGGTTCGGCAGGTGGAGTCAGAACATCTATGAGTCAGGCAATGAAAATGAAGGCAACAGGTAGCAGTAAGGGTTTTCCTGATTTATTTATTTATGCACCTAGAAGAGTAGATGAAATCCCATATTGTGGTTGTGCTTTAGAGCTGAAGGTGAAGGGTAATTATCCTAGTCCCGAGCAAAAGGAATGGATACTGAAATTACAAAAAAATGGCTACTATGCAGAGGTAGTTACTGATTATGAGATGGTAATAAACAGGATTAATTGGTATCTTGGGTCAGAGAAAAAGTCTATTAAAAGCAAAAAGACTACTAAAATACTAAAAAAAAATAGTATAAAAAAGTAATAATTAAGTTTATTTACACTTTTTTTTAACTTTTTTTAACTGCTTAACTTACTACAAACCAAAGTATTACAGATAATATGTTAAAAAATATCAAATTTCTTCACCTTATTTGTCGGTGAGGTATCATTATGCCTTATATTTACATTAATAATAAACAACTAAACAACAAGAAAAGATGCTAATTTACAAAGACAAATTCGGAACTAAAACCTCAACAGAGATAGAGGCAATAATCACAGAAGTAAACGACTACTTAAACAATGGCTCAAAAACTCCATATCTTAAAAAATGTGAAAGTAAGAGAATGTATAATTTAAGAGCAAGATTTGAAAATCTTTTTACTGAGAAATGTGAAGATGGTTTTAGAATACAGAGTCAAGATGTGGTAGGATATTACTTTGGAGATATATTAGCATAATTATTAATTTTTAAAACAACTAAAAAAAATGGCAACAACATCAGCAAATTGCTCAAAGGCAATTAAAAACGAATTGAAAGCAAAGTATCCTGAGACTAAATTCTCAGTAACGTCAGAAAACTTTGCAGGTGGAAACTCAGTAAATGTAGAGTGGATTGAAGGTCCATCTACAGATGATATTTCTGAAATAACAGGCAAGTATAAATATGGTAACTTTAATGGTATGATTGATATGTACGAAATGAGTAATTGTAATGATGATTTGCCACAAGTTAAATACATATCCTTGACTAGAGACTTAACAGCACAAACACAAGCTAAGGCAGTTGATGAAATTAATCAGAAATTTGGCTTAAATATAAAATATGAAATAAGTGCGAGTTCGTGGAGAAAAGGTTGGGACAACTTTAATATAACAAATGATGAGTTTTTGCCAAATATGAACACCTACACTACGCAATTCGTTTGGAGACAAATTCAAGAAATGGGCTTATGAAAAAGTATAAACAAAACCTAGAAGTAATTGAATCTAAAGAGTCAAAAAGAAAAGGGCTACAAGAAAATTACAAAGTTTATTCTTACGGCACATTAGTAGCAAGAATATCAGGAGACATAATTATAAAGGTAGAGTGGGAGGTAGATGGTAAAACGTCTTCGCCAACCACAACTAAACATATAAACTATGTAGCCAAAGAGTTAGACTTAATAAAAGATTGGGAAATATAAAACAAAAAAAACTGCATTTATATTAAATAATTTTACTATATTTACAGTATTAAACAACTAAAAAACAACTAAAGCTATGGAAAAATTTGTAACAAGGGACAACGATGGAATTGATATTGATGTATTAAATCTAAAAGAGTATTTGCTAAAAAAAGAAGTAGCAAAGAAAATATATGACTTAGATATTGAGGACGAAAATATCGTAGTAGATTGGAGTTTTGATATTGAAATGAGAGAGTGGGGTGTAAAAGGAATATGCTATTACACAACTAGAATAGTTTACTCGTTGACTGTAACTATTTATACTGATGAAATTAATGATGATGCTACAGAGCATACAATAGAAATTGACACAGATAAAGATGAATCGTGGTCAATAGAAGAGGGTGAAAAAGAACTTACTACGGATTGTATTCAGCCGACAAATGTAGAGATAAATTTTGAAGAAAAAACAATGTATATAAATTATAATTAATATGGATAAGAATACAGAAAAACTTTTAAGGTCTTTAGCTATTAAAGAAAGAGTAGCAAAAGAAATCGGTGAAATGAGAGATTGGTCACCTAAATCACAAGCACAAACTTTAGGTATGCTGATACACGAGTTGCAAAGAGAACATCTCATAGAGTTAACGCTAGATTTGTATGAAACCATACAGGTGGTACACGCACAAAAAATAGATGCAATATGTAAAATGGTAGCACAAAAAGGAATAATTAACTATAATAAAACATTATAAAAATGAATAGTCAACAGATAGCAAACAGGGTAGCAAAAATTTGGGCTTATACCAAAAGCAAAGAAGAAATACAAAGCGAATTGTATCAGTTATTAATCTTATTACCTAAAGGAACTTTAAAGGAAATAAACAACGAAACTAAATAAAATGGCAAAAAACGAATGTGGTAAAACTAGACCAATAGATAATCCTTATGAGATATGGGTATCAGGTGATTGGCAATGGAGGGTATTAAAAAAATACCAAAGTCCTGAAAATGAAAAAAAGAATCAATATGCAAGATGGCTATGTGCAGTAAAAAGCCCTTATACTTATGGTATTTTTGAGACAGGAGACACTTACATAAAAGATGTAGTAAATAATGCAACACTTATGCAGGTAGAATCAATAAATATAAAATGATATTTTGGCTAATTTTAATATTAATGATAGGCATTAGTATCGGATTGTATGTAGGCAGTAATCTTGACTACATATATAAAAGAGTCAGCAAAAATTCTAAAACAATAGACGTGGGAGTATATTATTATTTTGATAATGGCTATGTGGTAGATACTGATGAAATGTATAGAGAGTTTGAAACAAAAATGGAAAAATTATATATAAATAAAATAAATGAAAATAGAAAAGCCCTTAATTAGTCAGTCTTTAATAAAAGACTATCTAAACGAATGGAATTGTAAGCTGAGAATGTATAAGGAATTTTGGCTAAAAGAACCAACCCGTAGTTCCTTATCTATGCAGTTAGGATTGTTATTTGAAACCTTATTAATCGGTGAAAGTCGTGGAGGTTCTTTTAATGGAGACCTTATACCTAAACTGAAAAGTGGAGCAATGGGTAAACCCGAACAGGACGTAAGGAATCTAGCAGAGTCGTCAAAAATAACTATGCACAATATGGGTATAAAGTTAGTAGATGTGCAGCCTGAATGGAAAACAGATTCTTGTATCGGACACCCCGACTTAGTAGCAGAATATGAGGGTAAGAAAATACTCATAGATATTAAGTTTACGCAGACAAAAGAAGACGATAATTGTAGGTGGAATCCTTACGCTTGGGGTGGTGATATTTCACAAAAAGATTATACACAAGCTATCCATTATGTTTATATGGCAAAACAAATAATGGGTGAAGACCTGCCTTTTTATTATCTTATTTTCGGTAAGAGTGGTTGGGTTAAATTCCTGCAAATAGAAATAACAGATGAAACACTAAAACAGCATAGCAATATAGTGGTTAATCTTTGGGAAGACTTAGATGAATTTGTAGGTTATCCAACTGATAATCCAAAGTTATGCCACTCCTGTCCACACTTAAACACCTGTGAATCGGCAACAATTTTACCAAAAGTTGAGAAAATTACAATATAATTCAATGTTTAACTTACTACAAACCAAAGTATTACAAAGAAAATGCAAAATAATTTGAAAATAAATGACCTTATTTGTCAGTGAAGCATTATTTTGCCTTATATTTACAATACATTAATCAACTAAACAACTAGAAATTATGGCTACAAGAACTGAAACACTACAAGGACAATCATTAGGAATGAGATTTGCAGCAGGAGGAGGTGCGAGAATGCACTTAAACACGCAAGAATTAGAGTTACTTTTCTCATTAGATGAAGACACTCAACTGCAGAGCGATAATGCTTTTCAAGGCACAGCAGGAGAATGGTTGGATATGTGGAAGGAAAGTACAAAAGCCGACACTACTGATATGAAGAGATGGGGTAGAAAAGGTTTATCCGACTCTTTAGCAATGCAATCAGAAACAAGATTATTTCTTGACAAAGATGGCAAACTTTTTAAAGGCACTAAATTTACTAGATAATAAACCAACTAAAAAAAACAAAATGTCTAATTTAATTAAAATACTTGAAGGTCATTTGCAAGATAAGGTAAAAGAAATTAATGCCCTGAAGCAAGAGGCTGATGACTTAAACTATCCTTATGGCTATTACCATACTATTGCTAGAATGGAAAAAGAGTTACTAGAAATAAGTAGAAAAATAAGTCAATTAAGAATCCTTAAAAAAATAAAATGTATAAAATAATTGAAACACGCAGGGGGTGTACTGAAATAATAGACACTACAGACTCATTGCAAGAGGCAAAAAGGTTAGTAGCAGAATACAGAATGGCTCATAAAAATAATCAAATAAATTATATTAAAAATATATTATGGAAATAATAGGAAGTAAAAGAACGCTTAAGGCAATTTATGATGAAATTGAAAAATTGAAAAAAATTGATACATTAATTACAAACCGAGTAAGAGCAACGTACTCACTAAAACCAACTAAAGATGAAACCAACAACGCAAAAACAAGCAGTATTCCAACACCTGAAAACAGGTAAAACGCTAACGCAAGAAGAGGCTTATACTGAAATAGGCACACAAAGATTAGGTGCTATAATTTTCAACCTACGCAAAGAGGGTAGTCATATAGAATCAATACCTATTAAAAGTACAAACAGATTTGGTCATAATGTAAATCTTTGTAAGTATTATCTTGTAGATAATGACTATGTAAACGCAGGAGTTACATCTCAAAAACAATTTAATAATATAGTTAATAATTTAAAATAATATAGGTTGGGAGCAGGAGCGAGTGCGCACAGAAAGATAACTAAAATTTGCTGTTATTACTGCTCCCTACCTTTTATAAATAATAAAAAAAGTTGAAAATGACTACACTAGAAATGCGATTTTACGATACAATAATAAAAGAATTGCCCAAAATAAGAAAAGCCCTACAGATTATATCGTATGAAACTATGGGTGATTTTGATGAAAATGGAGACGCTAAGGAGTATAATAATGACAAAAAAAAACATTATGAATCTAAAAAATAAAAAAGCAGTATTGATAAAACCTGATGGGAGTTACGAATCAGTAGAGCCAAAAAACAAATCATCTTTTACGTTAGAGCGTATGCAGAGTATGGTAGAGGGTTATATACAGATGTTACCTTGTAATGAAGATGGTTTTATTCTTATTGTAAATGAAGAGGCAGGGTTAGGAAAATTATTCCAAGAAAATATAAGAGGGAGTATGTATTATAAATACGGACGTACAACTATGTTGAAAGGAAACGTACTTATGACCAAGCAAAATTATATCAAATAATTAGGATATTTCTTTAAAAAAAACTATCTTTACAAAATAAAACAACTAAAATGCCAAAAATATTAACAAACAGACACTATGATTTTTACGAATGTGCCTCTGCACTTCAAAAAGGAATCAGAAGAAATGACCTCAAAATAGCAGGTTATTTTGGACTAGAATTATTTATGTCAGGATACAAGCAATATGTATGGAAAAGACTATTGACTGTATCTGCTGAGGATTGTGATGGAATAATAACAACCGAAATTTATTCTTTGTATAAGTCGTGGACTATGATAAACAAAGGAAACAAACCACAGGACAAGGGACGTATATTCGTTAGCAAGGCAATTCTTATACTATGTAAGTGGTATAAAAATAGAGACCCCGATTCTTTACAATGTCTAGTTTATGATAAGAAAAAAGGAATTACAGATGAAGAGGTGCATAAGTACGTCAGTAAATTAGACAACTTAAATACTTGTAGAATGCCGAATTATACGTATGATTGCCACACAAGAAAGGGAAAACAGATGGGTAAAACAAAAGATGATTTTTTTATTTCAGAGCGAGAATGTTTAACACCGATACTACAAATTGGTTTATTTGATGACCTTGTATAATGCTTATTATTATTTACATAATCTTATTTATCGTAGCTGTATTATGGATTTCAATGCCGATAAAAAAGTACAGGAATAAATTAGAAGAGAATATGAAAAACTATGAAAAGTTTAAAAATAAATAGTTTACTTGTTTTATTGATTTTATTATTAACGAATTGTAATGTAACAAATCAGATTAATGACACCGAACGTGAATGGATTGGTGGTAATGGTCAAAAATTTTATGAATGAAAAGAGATGAAAACGAAAGTTGGTCAGACTTTAAGCTAAGAAGACGGGTAGAAAAATTAATTGATAAAAAAAGATTAAAAGGAGTTTTGTATTGGAATAGTAACCAACGTGGAACTTATATTAAAAAAAATATAGATGAAATCGTACAAAAGCATAAAGTGGATACTGAAAAAACATCTAGCGAGTAAAGAGAAGTTATTATGGAATTGGATTCAAGGTAAAAATGAAGAATTTATATGCTTGTATTTAAGCATAGATGATAAACTAAAAATCTACACAGCACAGCAGTTGTTAGACGCAATAGAAGAAAAACAAAAAAAAGAAAAAAATGGCAAAACAGAAGAGTAATTTTAGTAATGAATTAAAGGAATTGTTAAATGACTATAGGAATCAGTACGTAACTACAGAAGAAATGGTGAACCACATAGAGTGCATAGCATTGTGGTATTCTGTAGAGATGCATAAATTTGTTTTTAAAAATACTAGAGATGATGAACCAAAAGTCAAAAATTACTTCAAAGAGCGTGATAATACAGAATAATTAACGTATCTTTGTGTACGCTTTATTCATAGGTGAAACTGCCGTTAAAGCCTTATAGTTGGGGTTTTATAAAATGAGAATAAGAGACTATTAATTTAGTCTCTTTTTTTTGTATAGTTGAAATATTTTTCGTATAATTGCAATAAATTTATGATATGAAATACAAGCAATCAAAAGACTTTGTAGTTTACGATGTCCCTGTGAATGAGTTGAATAAGGCAGAATACAATCCTAGAAAAATAAGTAGTAAAGAATTATACGACCTTAAAACGTCAATGGAAAAGTTTGGGGTAGTAGATGCTTTGATAGTTAACAAACATAAGGGTAGGGAAAATGTTATTGTAGGTGGTCACCAAAGGCTAAGATTGTGGGTAGAGTTAGGACACGAAATCATACCTTGTAAGTTCGTTAATCTAAATTTAGAGTTAGAGAAAGAGTTAAACATAAGGCTTAATAAAAATGGAGGTCAATTTGATGACTCGTTATTAGATACTTTTTTTACGCATACTCAGTTAATTGATTATGGTTTTGATTTGTGGGACTTAAAAGAGTCTATGGATGAGTTGCAAGATAATGTAAAAGAAGAAATGGAGATTGAGAAAATGGAGACGTTTTTGTATGAGCATCACGATTATTTAATTATAAAGTTTGACCATTTTCAAGACTTTTTAAAGGCAGTTAATATTTTTGATATCAGGAGAGTTGATGTTAGTATGAGTGAAAAACACAAAAAAACAGGTATTGGTAGAGTCCTGAAGAGTGAAACTTTTTATAATAAATTAAAAGATTATGTTGCAGAAGGTAGTCATTAGTAGAAGTAGGTGGAAAACCATAACAACGCACAGGCTATTAACAGACTTTATTCTTATTGTTCCTGTTAGTGAAAAAGCCGAATATGAAGACGTAATGTTAGATACTTGTGAAATAAGAACCATACCTGATGAAATAGTTGGTCTTGGTAAAATAAGAAATTATTGTATTGATATGTTCAAGGGTCAGGATATTATGATATTTGATGATGATATTAAAGAGTGGTTAAACTTAACAAGGGAGCGACCATTAAGAATAAGTGAGCCGAATACTATTGAGGGGTTAATAGATAATCTATATAATACAGCCTTAGATATGGACGTAAAGTTTTTTGGATTTAGTCAAAAAGCTGATGTAAGGAAGTATATGCCAAACCAACCATTTTCTTTAACGTCAACGTATATTGGTTGTGCAGTAGGAATCATATCAAATGAGTTAAGGTTTACAGAGCAAAATAAATTTAAGGTAGATGTAGATTATACGCTACAACAGTTATTGCACAATAGAATAATCTTGCTTGACGAACGCTTTAGTGTTTCTCAGATTAGAGACACGAATAAAGGAGGTAATAGTAAATACAGAACAAAAGAGGCTACAATTTTAGAAATGGAGTATCTTGAAGAAAAGTGGGGTAAGTATCTTACGATTGGTCAAACTAAAAATAAAGAACAAACTAGAGTTAAAGTACCACGAAAACAACAGATAACAATATGAATGTAATTGTAACGGGTGGGTTAGGCTTTGTTGGATATGAATTATGTAAGAAATTACATAGTTTAGGTCATAAAGTAAAATGTATTGATAATATGTCTACAAATGATGACGAGTTTTATCATAAAAGACTAGAATCAGAATGGGCAGTAGAAGTTAGTTGCATTAATCAAATAAGTCCTGAATTTTGGAAAGATACAGATGTTATATACCATTTAGCAGCAAAGGCACGAGTACAAGAGTCTTTAAAGGACGCAAATGACTTTTTGTATAACAATATAGTGTCAACTTACAATGTATCATTACAAGCCGTTAAAAACGATTCTAAGCTATTTTTAATAAGTTCTTCATCAGTAGAATCCGATACAGAGTTAAGCCCTTATTCAATGTCCAAATTGATAAGTGAAAAAATTATGTTGTTCAATGGATTCAAAAACAATATAATTAGACTATTTAATGTTTATGGTGAAACAATGCCAAGAAAAATAAACACTACATTAATAGGTAATTTGTTGAATGCTATAGATACTAACACCGAGATTAATCTATATGGTGATGGTGAGAAATTAAGGGACTGCACTCATATTGAAGACGTAATTGATAATCTAGTTAAGTTAATAGATAAGAAATACCACGCTAATTTAGAGTTAGGTATGGGTAAACCTGAGAAAATTATTGATATCATAAAGGCTAGTGGAGTAAAGGCTAACAAAAAGAAGTCATTAAAATACGAAAGTAAAGAGAGTAAGGCAAAGACTCAGAACCATAAGTTAGTGGACTTTAAATTCAAGCATAATGTAATAGACTTTTTAAATAATTATAGAGATGAGCGAAGAAAATAAGCTGACAAAAGAGCAAGAAGAAAAGTTTGAAGAAATAAGACAAATAAGACACCCTAAAAAGAAAAAATTATTAGAGGCTTTAATGAAATCAATGGGTATAGTAACACCTGCCTGTATAAAAACTAACATACATAGGTCAACTCATTACAGGTGGATGCAGGAAGACCCTGAGTATAAGGCACAGGTTTTGGATATAGATAATATTTCGCTAGACGCATCAGAAACTTCTTTATTTATACAGATAGCTAAAGAAAATACAACAGCTACAATTTTTCATTTAAAGACTCGTGGGAAGAGTAGAGGTTATGTAGAGCGATTTGAACATAGTGGAGTAGAAGACAAACCGATTATATTTAAGGAGGTTAAAACATACAAAAAAGATGATAATTAATTTTCTGCTATTGTTAATAGCGTGGATACTATATACTAAAGATGACAAAGAAACAGAATAAGGGTAGGGAGAAAAAAATGTTTTTTGAAATTTGGAATGAACGTGAGCATAGATGTACTAATTGCAAAAGGCACTTAGGTGATGAAGCAATAGCACATTATTTTTCACACGTAAAAGGTAAAGGAGCGTACCCTGAACTTAAGTACGATAAGGATAACATACAATTATTATGTATGGAATGTCATTACGCTTTTGATTTTCAAGGTAAAGAAAAATACAAATTACTAAGTAGATGAAAAAAGATTTAGTTATTATATTTATGTTATATATAGCTTTAATAATAATTCTTATACTAATTTAAAGTAATGATATTAACAGTTAAACAGACTCAGGCTTTAGATATATTAGAAGACGATACCAATAATGTTTTATTGTTTGGTGGAGGAGCAGGAGGAGGTAAGAGTGTATTAGGTTGTTTTTGGATATTAAAACAATGTCTAAAGTATCCGAATACAAGATGGATAATCGGAAGAGCGAAACTAAAAACGCTCAAAGAGACCACCCTCAAAACACTATTTGAGGTGATGGCTATGCAAGGTATAACTATTGACCATTACAAATATAACAGCACAAGTAGTACAATAACATTCTATCAAACCAAAAGTGAAATAATTTTAAAAGACCTGTATTATTATCCGTCAGACCCCGATTATACAGCGTTAGGTGGTATGGAGATTACAGGAGCATTTATTGATGAAGCAGCAGAGGTAAATCAAAAGGCATATCAAATATTAAGTAGTAGGATAAGATTCTCGTTAGACAAACATAATTTAATACCTAAAGTATTAATGACTTGTAACCCTTCAAAGAATTGGTTATATAATGAGTTTTACAAATTAGACAAAGAAGAGAGGCTACCTAAAAACCATAAGTTCCTGAAGTCCTTAGTAACTGATAATCCGTCAATTAGCAAACACTATATAACACAGCTTCAAGCATTAGATAAGATATCTAAGGAAAGGCTATTGTATGGTAATTGGGAGTATGATGATGATGACACTAAGTTATTTGTTTACGATAAAATAATAGATTGTTTTACGAATACATACGTAGAGCAGGGTGATAGATTTCTAACAGTAGATGTCGCTAGATTTGGTAAGGACAAATCAGTTGTGTGTAGTTGGTCAGGCTATAGATGTGAGTCAATACATACGTACACTAAGTTGCCACTAACAGAATTATCTACTAAGGTTCTTGCTTTGGCAAATGACAATAGGGTACAGAGGTCAAATATTATTATTGATGAAGACGGGGTAGGAGGTGGATTATGTGATATCGTTTCGGGTTGCAAAGGATTCGTTAATGGAAGTAGGGCTTTAGCTAAAGAAAACTACTCAAATCTTAAGAGTCAATGCTACTATAAATTTGCAGAGAAAGTTAATCAGGGCAAAGTATTTATAAGGAGTGAAGAAAATAAACAGAGTATTGTGCAGGAGTTAGAGGTAGTACAGATGAAGGATATTGACAAGGATAATAAGCTGAGTATAATTGGTAAAGATAAAATAAAAGAGTATATTGGCAGGTCTCCAGATTATGCCGATGCACTTATGATGAGAATATATGGTGAATTAAATAAAACTAGAATTACGTACTATGGTTGATTAAAAACTGCGTAAGTAATCCGAAGTTATAACTTAAATTTGTAAAGTATGATAATAGTAAAAGTAGATGAGAAAGTAATTAAAATACCTTCAGAGTATAAGGATATTTCTGTATCACGTTTTAATGAATTGTGGAAAGTCCTCTGTAAGTATGATACTGACTCCCTAAAGAATGTAGAAGGGGACGTAGATGTAACTAAAGTCGTAGAGATGGAGCATCAATGTACTTTAGAAATATGTTCTAACCTGCTTGGTATGAGTATAGAAGACACTAGAAGAGTACCATTTGAACGTGCTGTAGAGGTTGTAGAAATTTTCAATAATATGATGAATCGTAAAGCTATAGATGAAGAAACTTCTGAATCTTGGTCGTTATGGGGGTTCACTTTTGAGGGTGAGATATATTATTTTCCTAAAATTAATTTTGAGAGTATGACTTTTGGGGAGTTTGCAGAGTTACAACAAATCAGAGATATTTATGGTAAGGAGGTAGTTAATAGATTTGAATTTATACCGATGCAGATGGCTAGGTCTTGTAGGAAACATAAAGAGGGTAAAGATGATTATGACCTTGAAGAGCGAAGTAAATTGTTTCAAGGAATTGATATGGAAACCGTTATGAAATGGGCTTTTTTTTTGACTCGTCAAGCAAGTTTGTTGAGCAGAAGTACCCAAACCTCAAAGGTGGTCATAGAGACCCTATCGCAAAAAAACTCGCAGGAATCATCTCAGGATATGGTTGGTTAAACTCAATATATGAGATAGCAAAAGATGGTATATTTACTAAAGAACCATATAGTGCAGTAGAATCAATAGAAGAAGCAAAAGTATATGATGTACTAACATATATGAGTTGGAAAACAGCACAGGGTGATTATAAACACGAGTATCAAAAGTTACATAGTAAACAAGAAGAACGTAAACAAAAAATGAAATGATAACAGACTTAGGTATTTTAAGTACACAAATAGAGGCAGCTAGAGTAGCTACTACTACATTTAACACCTATAAGTTTGGATATCTAGGTGAGATTAATGAAATGCACAACACTTCATATCCTTTAATATTATTAATGCCACCATCTACAAGGCAAAGTAATCCTTTTAAAAATGATGAAACTTATAATTGTAAGTTTTATTGTTATGATACTTATGATAATGGACGTAGTGGGGGTGCTTTGACAGGAGCATTATTGCCACCTAACTACTCTTTAGAAAACAAGTTTGACTTACTTCAAAACCATTTTTTAACCTTAATAGAAGTGTTTTGTGCAAATAATGAGCATAACTTTATTATAACAGGTAGTTGGGATATTGAACGTGTAAGCCACGAATTTAATGATAATTTAGTTGGTATAGAAGTAAGTTTACAAATACAAGGGTTTAGACATTGCTTAAAGTTAAGTAATTCTGACCCTACCTATACAGAATAATAATGTTAACAATAAGTCAATTAGAGAGAATAGGAATGATAGTCGCTACTTCATTTGGAGTTACTCTAGTACAACAGGGTAGAAGTAAGAGGGCAGGTGGACTTATAAATTCATTAAAAGCAAAATCAGAAAGTAGTGATTCTGTTAGTATATTAGGTAATCATTATTGGAGGTTTGTAGATAAGGGAGTGAGTGCTTCAGATATTAAAAGTCCATTCGCTCCTGCAAGAATAAATGGATTAATCAAATGGTTGATGCGTAAAGGTATAGGTTCGGGCAACAAACAGATAAGAAGTATAGCATACGCTATAGCATCTACTCACGGGAAAAAAGGAATGCCAACGATGAATGGTAGAAGAGATAAGAGTAGATTAAATTTTATTGACAAGTCTTGGGCAAGAGATAAGGCTAAGATAGGTAAAGAAGTTTCAACTGTATTTGACGAGTCAGTTCAATTAATATTAAACAAATTATGAAAACAGAAAATAAATTAGGGTGTGAATATATAAGTGAAGCAGAAGGCAGGAAGGTGTCAAGTAATTACTTAAGTAGATTATCAGAGTTAAATGAGAAGGCTAAGGCAATGAGTAATCTACCAAATAAAAGAATACACGTAGATGGTACTTATCCTATACAACCTGTAAAGACACTTGACACTAACAATGGTTCGGCTTTACAACAAGAATCTGTTTATGGTAATTTTGCAAGTAGCAACCCTATGTTAGACCCTTTTAAAATTCAAGAAATAGCGAGTCCGATGAATGATACAAGTGTTGCAAGTCCAAGTTATGGCTTTGTATCACAGGCACAAGCAGCATATGACGAGTTCCCTCAGTCTGTATCTAAAATGAAGCTGTATCCAACTACTAGACCGATACTTCATTTTGGAATTGGTGGTGCAGCTAATGTTATATACAAAGTACAAATGACTAGAGATTGGGGTGGCACTTGGCAGGATATTAGTACATTGCTAAGACAACCATCAGTAGGAGGTAGCCCGTATTATGAAATTGATGTTACTACAATAGTCAATTCGCATATTAATCATTTCATACCTATGTCACTAGCTAAGAATTATGCTCTTACAGCAGCCAAGCAAAACTATAATGGTGGTATGTGGTTTGTAAGAAACGGCTCTTTAGAAATAGGTATACTTTGCACAGGTGAGGCTTATGGTACTGATGGGTTGCTAACTTATGACCCAAATGAAGAAAATTGGATACGTATGGCAACGGGTTCTGATTATATAGATGCAATAGTACAAGGACACGAAACAGCTTATAAGCATCAGAAAAGATGGTTAGAAGACTATAATTTTGAATTAGCTACGTATGATTATACTAGGATAGGAAGGTGGTTAAAATTTTTAACAAACAGACCAACTCAGAAGGTAGGAGCAATTAAGGAATGTGCAGGGTTTGATGATTATGTATGTATTTTTCACGATGCTAGATTTGGTAATAATATATGTATGTGGGCGTATATTACAAACGTAAATGGTGCTTCACATTGGATGCCGATTAGTAATGCGTCAAGAATGTATACTAAGAGTGAGAAATATCTAGTATATGATGTTGGTCTAAATTGGATTCAATTTATAATAAATAATGGATATGCATATTGTGGTATATCAAATTCATACACTACATTGCCTTCTATAGCTAATTTCATAACCATACCGATAGCTAAATATACCGTTCATCTAGCTAGAGCAACGTCAAATCCGAATAATTCGTCACAAGACCCTAACAGCATTTCAAGAAGGTTTAGTGAAAAAATAGAATATAAGATTGTTGAAAATAATTGTTGTGGTAAAGGATTTCAGAGATTGTTTTGGAAAAACCAAAAAGGAGGGTTAGATGGTATTACTTTTATGGGAGCAAAAGAGCAGATGACCACTACGTCAAATGAAATTTGGGAAACTGCATTAGGTCATAGGGAGAGTGATGATGAGAGTATGCCTTCAGCGACAGGTAATCCATTTGCAATAATAAACAAGTTTGGTCAACGAAAACACCAAAAGCAAAAAATAAATATTAATCATAGTGAGAGCGAACGTCTTGTTTCTCAATGGTTTAATAAAAAAGAATTAGAGTGGGTTAAAGAAATAGTAACATCGCCTTATGTTTGGAAAGTAAAAGATGAAGACAAGCATTGGACAAATCAGTATAACAGAGACACTAGAGTCCCTGTATTAGTAACGTCAGCAGAAATAGTATGGAAACCGATGGACGAAAATTTAGCTAGAATTGAATTAGTTTATAACGAAATTAAACAGGTAACTCAAAGGTAATGGCATATAACGAAATTAAAATTGATATACTTTACAATCAAATTGTATATACAGGGCAAAAGCCTGATTTATATTCGGTAGTTCAGGTAGAGGGGGTTTTGGATACCTACGATATTAATGAGTTACCTATAGCACTAACTTTTCAAGTTAAAAATATTGATAATATAGGTGAGACAGCAGGTAATTATTCTAAAACAATTAAACTTCCTGCGACACCAAATAACAATAAAGTATTAAATCAACTGCACTCAGATGGAATAGCAAGTATAGAAAACCTAGTAAATGACAATGTAAAGGCAAGAGTTTGGGCAAATGGTAACCTAGTTTTCTCTGGAATGCTATTGGTTAAAGCGATTATCAAAGATGATAAGCCTATGTCTTATGAAGTTTCACTTATTGGTGATAATAATAATTGGCTTTTTGATTTTCAGAATCAAAAGATGTGTGAGTCTACAGGTATGGATATTGCAGAATTTGATAATGACTTAGGCGACCCTTATATTAATTGGGTAGCAGGAGAGCCTATAAAAAGACAATGGGTAGATGGTTTTTGGAATTGGATTAATCAGAACGTACAAACGTCTGATGACTTTGACTTTACAATACCTTTAGTATGTGATGGTCAACCTATGACTCCTTATGCTGCACCTATAGGAAGTGTATTGAATGGTCAGGGAGCATTTAAAGCTACGTTGATGGAGCAATTACCTGCTCCTTTTATCAAATCATTAGTATACAACTTTTTTAAAGAGGCAGGTTATGAAGTAGTTAGTTCATTTATGAATACTACAGAGTTTAAGAAACTTGTAATGCTACTTGATAGGAGTTCATTTAATCATAATGGAGGTGGTGATGGTGGTGGAATGGAGAGGTTTGATGCTGAGTATGAATTTAGATATCAGAACGGGTCAGGTCATAATGCTGAAATACCCGATTCCGATTTTGGTACAGGTACAGATTCATTAGGATTCAAAGATTATGTTTATAATAATTGTTACTTAATGAGTAGCAAGGCAGAGCCTAGAATGTCAGGTCCTTTGCTATCAATACCATTTAATGTAGTAGTCCGAGATGATGCAAAGGCAGCATATACAATGTCAGCTAACGACCCTGATTATCCTGTTCCTAATGTTTGTGCAATAGGAAATTATTTTACTGACGCAGGTGGTGGTGGAGCAAATTACTTGACCTATCTAATGCCACACACAAATTGGGCAGTATTAAATGGAGGAGTTTCGTGGGTTACAGGATTGTTTCCTTATTATGGTTTTGCTACTGACAAACCTGTTAAAACAGGATATATGCCAACTCGTACTAGGTTTCCTACAGTATTAGGATATTGGTATCCTGATGATGAAGATTGGTTTGGAGCAAATCATTATACAGGGACTAATCCTGCTCCTTCAGGTGCGCATAGTAAATTTGGTACAACGCAAGAGTGGAGTAGAAATGGTAATGTATTTGAGTGGAGGTGTAAACAATCAGGGTACTATAATGTAACAGGTAATATAGCTTTAGCAGTTGGAGAAAATTCAAAAGTTAAAATAATTGTAAGACAATGTTATCAAGGAGGTTCACACGGAGTTAATGACTCCTGTCCTTGTTGGAAGGAATATATTTCAGGTGGTTATAATTCAGGTAACGCAGGTACATTTCATTTTCCTTCACCACCTGCAGGTGATACAGTAAGTATATTTAATACTACACTTAGCACTACAGCAAATTCAAGTACAGCACAATCTCAGCTTTGGAATATTTGGAAACAACCTCGTTTTAAGGCTTTACAATATAAAGATGTATCTATAGATATCCCGTTACAATGGTTTGATTATGGTGATGGAGTGGTAGTTGAAGCTTGGGTAGAACCTGTAAATTTGCCAGGAGTACAAATAGATTCAGGAATAGCTTATGTATTGACGCAAGATACTCAAATGTGGGATTGTATCCACCCTGTTTTTGTAGCAGAGAAAGCTTTAGGGAATAAAGATGCTCAAATAACATCTAATGGTACAGTAGGTATGCCTGAACACCCCTCAATAGCAGGGCTACATCAGTCTCGTAGAACTTTTATAAAATTTGAAAAATCTACTGAGATTGCAGAGGGTGATTATTTTAATATAGCTACCGTTTTACCTTGTGATAAAACTAAGTCAGACTTTATTTCAGGGTTAACAGGGCTTTTTAATTTACATTGGTATACAGATGAAAAAGCTAAGACAGTATATGTAGAGCCTTTCTCTACTTTCTATAATAATCCTTTAACAGATGAAGTAGTAAATTGGACTGATAAAGTAGACTATCATAATCCACATAGAGTTGAGTTTTTGATTGACCGAATAAATAGATTTGTTGAGTATAAATATCTTGATGATGGTAAAGATGGACACGTACAAGAAGTATCTGATATACAAGCAAAGGCTTGGCATTCTGTATTACTAGATTTTGGATTTGGCTTTTTGCCTGACACTAAAGTTTTGGGAACTGACTTTTTCGCATCTACTTTTATGTTTAACTTTAGTCAACTTACCGAAACATCTAGTGATGGTCCTTATGTCCCTATGCGACTATCAGACTATACGCAAGACCCCTCAAATTCACTATTGCCTGAAATTACTGAAGGTTACTCGCCTCGTATATGTTCTTATGAAGGGCTACAGCAATCAAATGAAGTATTTTGGATGTCGGCTAGGCACTCATTAAATTCAGGGTCAACAAATCCACCTGCAGGTTCAAATGCATTTGATGGTGAAGCAACAGAATATCCTTGTGCAGTATCGTTTTCAAAAAATGGAGCATTCACTAATTTAGATTATGATGATAATGCAGACTCAGGACAGGCAGGATTGTATAGTAGATTTTGGAAACATTATATTGATATGTTGGCTACAAATCCTAGAATAAAAACAATAAAAGTAAGGCTAGAACCCCACGATATAGCTGAGTTAGATTTGCGAAAACCTGTTTTCATAGAAGAGTCAGGACACGCAAATGGTCAGTATTGGATTATACATAAAATTATTGACTATGCACCACACCACGATTCGCTAACCGATGTTGAGTTGATTCAATTAGCAATACCTACTGAAATGATTAAGAGGTCAGGAGGTGGAAGTTCAGCAAGACGTGGAAGTTCAGCTAGATTATCGTCAGTAGAAGTGGAATCTGAATTAGCTGAATTACAGACTAAAGAGTATTGGCAACAAAAAACAACAAAAAAAGAAAATACTTTAGTTGGAGGTTTAGTTGTAAAAGCAATTTCAAATGAAAGTTATAGCACACGTAGTAAGTCAGCAAATTCTAAATCATCTACCTCAACTTTAGGGGGTGGAGTAAATATACGAAATAGAGACGCAGATTTGGCTAGAGATGTTACAATAAGGAAAAGCCCTTCCGTGACTAACAGAAATAACAATTTAGTATTTCAAAATAATGGGCAAGTAGCGTTAGGTAATAACTTAATTTCTTATAAAAATAATCAAATAGCATTAGGTCAATTTAATAAAAGAGATGATGATGCTATATTAGTTATAGGTGGAGGTACAGATGAAAGCAATAGAAGAAATATTTTAACAGTAAAAAAAGATGGAAGTATAATGATGGGTGAAGGTGGTATGAATATGGTAACTAAAGATGAGTCGGGTAATATAATAGATTTGTATACAGAATCAGATGGTAACACTACAAAAGTAATAAAATAAAATGGCAGATATAACTAAAATAATTGACCTGAAGGTTGTTGGTACTGAGGCTCTTCATAAACTAGAAAACGAAATAGCTAAAACCGAAAAGAGGTTGAAGCAGATGAGTGCAGCAGGTAAGAAGAACGCAGGAATGCAAAAAATTCACCAAAAGAATATCAATAATACGAAAGTGAAATTGAAGCTTTTGAGAGGTGAACGTGCTATGGAGACTAAGGCAATTATTGCTTCAACAAATGCATCTAAAAAACTTGATGGTTCTTACAATAGTTTGGTAACAAGGAATAAAGACCTTATTATTAAAATGAAGAGTGCTAAGGGTGGTATGAACTCTAACACCGAATCAATGAAAAAAATGAAGGCTGAATATGTTAAAAACAATCAGTCTTTAAAAGAATTTGATGGTAGTTTAGGAAACAACCAACGTAACGTAGGAAACTATGGTTCAGCACTTGGTAATATGAAGGCTAAACTTACAGGAGTTGGTATGGCAGTTGGAGCAGCAGTTGTAGCGTTTCAAGCTATAAGTGGAGCAGTTAAGTTCGCTACTAAGGATTTTATGGAGTTTGAATCAGGAATGGCAAACATTATGTCTTTAATGTCAGGTGATGATATACAGAAATTCGGTAAAGAATTACAAGATGGTGCTATAGATGTAATGAATGAATTTGGTTTAGAAGTAGCAGATATGAATAAGGCAATGTTTGATGCCGTGTCAGCAGGAATACCTGCAGCCGATGCTATATCATTTATGCGTGAAACAGCTATGTTAGCTACAGGTGGAGCAACTGACTTAACTACAGCAGTAGATGGGGTTACTTCCGTAATGAATGCTTTTGGAGTTGAATCATCTAAGACTTCAGAAATTACAGCAGCATTTTTCTCGGCACAAAAATTTGGTAAGACAACTGTGGAGGAGTTATCAAATGCAATCGGGGGTGTAGCACCAATAGCAGTACAGGCAGGAGTAGGATACAAAGAACTCTTATCATCTATGGCTGTACTTACAAAACAAGGGATTAAAACAGATGTAGCAGCGACAGCATTAAGAGCAACAATATCAGCATTACAAAAACCTAGTGAACAAGCAAAGAAAAAGTTTGATGAATTAGGTATATCTTATGGTGCAAGTGCTATGCAATCTGAAGGGTTGATGAATATTTTAGGACAAATATCAGCAGCAGGTGAGGACAACGTAGATGTACTAGCAGAACTTATACCGAACATTAAAGCATTAACAGGGGTAGGAGCATTAGGTACTGAGCAATTAGCTGAGTATGATGAAATACTAAAAATAGTTAATAATGATTTTGGAGAAAATTCTTCGTTAGCACAGGCAAATGAATTAGTACAGAAAACTTTACAAAAAAGAGTAGACAAGCTGAATGCTGAATGGAGGGAGCAAAAAATATTGTTAGGAGACCAATTAAAACCTATATTCTCAGCACTTGTAAGGCTTATGTCCTTTATGATAGGACACTTAAG
>Ga0308011_10000165_pt1 | contig 36687 bp, 27 predicted proteins | sample Neamet177_FD_203144 | JGI IMG/M metagenome (GOLD analysis project Ga0308011, IMG submission 203144) | Marine microbial communities from water near the shore, Antarctic Ocean - #177 | ecosystem: Environmental > Aquatic > Marine > Unclassified | place: Southern Ocean | collected 2014-07-25 | reverse complement strand
ATTATTCGACGATTCTATTGAACTTTGTGTATTCTACGAAAGTGCAGATTGTGGAGGTATAGAGTACTGTGAAATCATAGATAACATTTGGGGTGATTTGGGGTGTTATGAGAATAATGAGTTTTACCCCGTTGGTTATCAACTATTCCTCAACGACTGCGACTATATTGTATGCGAGTGGCCAGATGCTTGGTCTGATGTGATTGAAGTTCCAGATTGTGGTGAAGATGATTGTACCATAGAATTTGATGGAGAGGTTTCAGACGGCTATGGTGGATTTGAGGCTTGGGATTATCCCGAAGGTGTTAATTTACATTGGTACGTAAATGGTGAGTTCTATGCTGAAGGGATATATATGATTGAATTAGCTGATCTCTCGCCAAATCAATACATAGAAGTCTGTGTTGGATATATGACAGAAGATTGTGGGGAGGTATTCTCATGTGAGGCCTATTATAATGATGATGGCGGTAATATTGAATGTACAATAGAGCTTGATAGTTGGACTCAAGGTGGATTTGCTGGCTTAGTAGCTTATGATTATCCAGAAGGTGAAAATCTGCTCTGGTATGTTAATGGTGAATTATTTGCTGAAGGCGTGAACTCTATAGAGCTATTCGAATTAGGATCGACTCCGTGGCTAGAGGTTTGTGTTGGATATACAAATGAAGAGTGTGGGGATGTATACGTATGTGACACACTAGATACTAGTGGCGGTATGAACTGCCCAGAGGAGATATATGCAATCCCACCTAAATGGTCTTTCTGTCAATGGGCATTCGGGATTGAAATGGATAACCCTAACAGCTATGTATTTTGGAACTTCGGAGATGGGACAGAGGCAGAAGGAGGATCTTGGATAGTGCACGATTACGAGGAGAGCGGTGTTTACACTGTGTCTGCGTTCTATGTGGCACCATCATGTCCTGATGGTGTGGAGTTATCTATCACCATAGAGGTATGGGATTGTAACGATGAGGCTGATTGTATTAATGAGGACCAAATCGACGAGAACTTCGCCTGCACTGAAGAGTACGCTCCTGTGTGTGGATGTGATGGTAACACATACTCTAACCACTGCTATGCATACTTCTACCATGGAATTACTTCATGGGTGGAGGGTGAGTGTACGGATGCTGTGAACGATTTCGAGACTTCAGCGAACTGGAAAGTTTATCCTGTTCCGACTGCGGATGGAATAACGTTGAAGGACTTACCTGAGGGGGTTTGGACTTGCAAAATGTACGACTCAAGAGGAAGAAACGTGATGACACAAGATGTGTTAAACGGTGAGCGCCTCGGATTAGAGACTTTAGAGGAGGGCTGGTATACCATACAAATTATAGGTATTGCAGGTTCTGCTAAAAGAGTGATTGTGCAGCGGTAAGGCGTAAGTAAATTCTTACATTTGCGAGGCACAAGAATTAAACCTATATGCGCTTTAACCGCCTCAACGCCTGGACCGGATGGTCAGTTTGGCTCATTGCCACAATTGTTTACCTACTGACAGTAGAACCTACTGCTAGTTTCTGGGATTGTGGCGAGTTTATAGCATCTGCATATAAATTAGAAGTAGGGCATCCTCCTGGGGCGCCCTTCTTTATGTTGTTAGCTAGAGCCTTTATGGTGTTTTCTAGTCCTGAGAGTGCTGCCTTTGCTGCAAATGCAATGTCTGCGTTGTGTAGTTCGTTCACGATTCTGTTCCTATTCTGGAGTATTACCCACCTTGCGAGAAGATTCGCTGGAGGGTTCACTATAGAGCCATCTAGGGCTGAAGCAATAGCGATATTAGGGTCTGGAGCAGTGGGTGCATTAGCTTATACTTTCTCGGATTCTTTCTGGTTCAGCGCGACTGAAGGAGAGGTGTATGCTTTGTCGTCGCTTTTCACGGCGGCTGTTTTTTGGGCGATTTTGAAGTGGGAGATCGTAGCCGATGAGCCGAGGTCGTCTAAGTGGCTGATTCTGATAGCGTACTTGATGGGGCTTTCTATAGGCGTTCACCTCTTGAACCTTCTTGCTATCCCTGCTATAGCTCTCGTTTACTTCTTCCGCAAATACACTTTTAGCTGGCTGGGATTAATTCTCACAGGCGCCATATCTATAGCTCTACTAGGCTTGATACAGATAGGCTTGATACAGGGGTTCATTCAGATGGCTGCTGATTTCGAATTGTATTTCGTGAATCATCTAGGGTTTCCATTTAATACGGGTATTATCATTTACCTGCTAGCAACTGTTGCTGTGTTAGCTGGTTTGGTTTACGTATCAAGGCAGAAGGGATGGTGGGCTGTCAATACTCTCGCACTGTCTGTGGCAATGATATTAATCGGGTACTCTTCGTTTACTACGATAGTGGTGCGTTCGAGTGCTAACCCTCCAATGGACGAGAACGACCCGGAGAATTTTTTCCAACTACTTAAGTATCTTAATAGAGAACAGTACGGTGACAGACCATTAGCGACAGGACAGTATTGGGGTTCGACTTTGGACTTTGAAAAACAATACAACGACGGTGGAGAAAGCTGGGTAAAAAGCTTCAGCGTAAAGGAACATAAGGGTACAAGAGAACTTAGAGTTAAATCGTTTAAGAGTGAATCGACAGCGCTAAATTATCTTGAAGATAACGATGCAGACAACTATTTCATAGTTGAAGAATATGTGAATACAGGGGAGAAGAAAGGCACAGTCGCTAACTATGACGAGAGGTATATCATGAAATTCCCAAGGATGTATTCCAAGGAACCGCGTCACATAAAAGTGTACCGCTCGTGGAGTAATTACAAGGGCTATAATGATGCGGTGATGTTCACCAGTCCTCTTTCGGATGTTTCTATGACAAAGCCGGAGTTTTTATTTCATCTCGAAACACAAATCCTTTCCGGCAATCTAACTAAAGTTAATCTGGAGCGAACACTGAAGCGACTCTTCAACGCTTACGGGAAAAGATTCGAGGACTCCTACCTAGTAGCTTCCCAGAATGAGATTCAAGTTAGGGATCCTCAAACTGGAACCATGCGACTAGCTCCTCTTGATAATCCTAGTGCGTTACAGGCTTTAACGGATTGGATAGTTAATGATTTAGAATCTGGATTATCTACCGGAAAACCTTACGTGAAGAGATTGAATCACGAGAAGAAATATTACGAGCAGCAGATACAAAGGGCGACAACAGCTGACCAGCAGCAATCCGCTATTCGTGGTTTGGAAAGCGTAATGGACAAGCTTCAACCTACGCAGGTTGAGAACTTGAGATATTTCACGGACTATCAATTAGGGTGGATGTACTTCAGGTATTTCATGTGGAATTTCGCTGGAAAGCAAAACGACGTGCAAGGTCACGGCGACTTCCTAAACGGAAACTGGCTTTCCGGAATCGATGCCATAGACTCGGAAAGATTAGGCAGCCGAGACGCTCTCACTCAGGAGATGTCAGACAACAAAGGCCTCAATCATTTCTACTACCTTCCGCTTCTGTTAGGTTTACTAGGGTGGATTTTCCAGTTCTATAGAGACCCTAAAGGTGCGGGAACAGTCGCGCTCCTGTTTATTATGACTGGAGTTGCTATCGTTGTTTATTTAAACCAAACAGGCATGCAACCCCGCGAACGTGATTATGCATACGTGGGTTCATTCTATGCATTCGCAATTTGGATAGGCTTAAGTGTATTCGCGATGTTCGATGCGATGCGGAATAGTAAGGCTACCGATGCTTTGATTTGGTTTACCGTTCCAGCCGGATCGGGAATGTTTTTCTATGTTTTAGAAATGATAAGCGGACAGCCGCATTACCTGTCTCTGAGTATTTTATTTATGACCGCGATAGCGCTGGCTATGTTCGGTGTAGCCCAACTATTCAGAACTTCAGATGTAGATGAGAAAACGAGGGCTATCTCTGCAGTTGCGATTTTAATGTTAGTACCTGTTTTGATGGCTTTCCAAGGTTGGGACGATCACAGTAGAGCACATAGAACCACGGGTGTGGATTTCGCGAAAAACTACCTCTCTTCTCTAGCTCCGAATGCGATTCTATTTACGAATGGAGATAACGATACATTCCCTCTTTGGTATGCGCAGGAAGTGGAAGGTTTCAGAACTGATGTAAGAGTGTGCAACTTAAGCCTTCTTAATACAGACTGGTATGTAGACCAAATGCGTCGCAAAGCATACGAGAGCGAACCTCTGCCTATCATGATGAATGAAGAGCAGTATCGCCAGGGAACTCGAGACATCGTACTTCTCGAAGATAAAGGTTCAGAATATTTAGATCTGAAGGAAGCATTTGAAGTTGCTTTAGATGACGACAACACTAGAGCGTACGGCCCTAAGTCATATGCTTATTTCCCGGCAAATAGGTTCAGTATATCGGTTGATTCAGCTAAGATCATTCAGCTAGAAATAGTAAAGCCTGAAGATGCTGCTCAGATAGTTGACAAAGTAACGTGGGCCATCACAGATGGCGAAGGTGAACCACTACTTTACGTTCTAAAGAATCAACTCGCCGTACTTTCCATTCTGGCTAACAATGACTGGGAGAGACCGGTTTACTTTGCTGTGACTACAGGCGGTGATGCATATATGGGGCTGGAGAAGTACTTCAGGCTGGAAGGTCTAGCATATAGACTGGTTCCAATTAAATATCCAAAGAGCTCTAACCCTAATGTTTTAGGAGGAATTGACACTGAGGCCATGTACACTAACGTCATGGAAAAGTGGCAGTGGGGCGGTATGGATGATTTGGAACACGGTATTTATATGGATGAGAATAACCGTAGAATGGTGACTAATGTGCGCCTTCAGATGGCGAATCTCAGCGAGGCTCTTATTGACGAAGGTGATGCTAAAAAGGCTCTTAACATCCTCGACGAGGTACTTAAAGGTACACCGCCAGAGAATGTCCCGTACACCACTGTCATGATGCCCATCGCGGATGCTTACACTCAGCTTTCATCTTCCGACAGCACGCTGTCACCGGTAGCGTATTCACTTTCTGAAGAGCAGCACAGTGATGCACTATCGAAAGCACAGGCGTTAATAGAAGCTCTATTTCTTCAGCAAGAAGAAACTATAAACTTTAGCACTTCATTATCCCCGCAGTATTTCATGGCTATGGAGATCGAGATACAACGAGCTCTTCAAGTGAGTGATATGCTGGTCAGGCGTTATAAATATTACTATCCACAGGATGAATTTATTTTGGGATTAGATAATCGCTTTAATGAGATGAGAGAGACTTTAGAAAATAAGCAACGCAGTATTATAGAACTTGGCGCTTACGAATTCTGATGGATGAAAGAGAGAAAATTTCTTTAGCTATACTTGCTTCTGGAGCAGGCTCAAATGCGCAAGCGCTGGTAGAGCATTTCGCGAATTTAGATGACCTTGACATTGTTTACGTGGGCTCAAACAAATCTTCAGCAGGAGTGCTAGAGGTTGCAAGTAAAGCGGGTATTTCAAGTTCGTGCTTTACTAAATCGGAGTTGCAGGCTGGGACTGTGCTTGAGGATCTAAAATCTAGAGATGTAGATTATATTTTCCTTTGTGGATTTCTTCTGAAAATTCCTGCGGAATTAATTGCTGCTTTTGAGGGGCGCATCTTAAACATACACCCATCATTGTTGCCTAAGTTCGGAGGGAAGGGGATGTATGGCCTGAACGTACACAGTGCGGTGCTAGAATCTGGCGATCAGAGCTCGGGAATGACTATTCATAAGGTAAGTAAAGAGTATGACGAAGGCGATATCGTCTTTCAATGTTCTTCAGATATTTCTATGTGTAAAACAGCAGAAGAAATCGCAAATGTAGTGCTAGCTTTGGAGCATGAATACTATCCTCGCATAGCTGAGGCATTTATTAAAAATAGTTGATATGATATTAAACTATACTGAGATATTACAGAGCACCATGATACTGTTCGCGGTTGTGGATATAGTGGGATCTATTCCTATAATTATGGAGATTAAAAGGAAGTCAGGAGACATTCACCCTGGAAGAGCTACTCTTGTCGCATTAGGTATTATGCTGGCCTTCCTATTTATAGGAGAAGGTATCATAACCTTCCTAGGAGTAGATATTAATAGCTTCGCCGTAGCCGGTTCATTCGTACTCTTTTTTCTAGCACTTGAAATGGTGCTTGGGGTAGAGTTCTTCAAGCACGATACTGCTACTATGAAAACGGCTACGATAGTGCCGGTCGCATTTCCAATAATAGCCGGTGCGGGAAGCATGACTTCCATTATCTCGCTGCGTGCGGAGTTTGACCAAATAAACATCATGATAGCCATCCTATTCAACATGTTGATGGTATTTATAGTTTTAAGGTATTTAGGCAAAATTGAGCGCATGCTAGGTGAAGGGGGGATCGCTATACTTAAAAAAGTATTCGGGATCATCCTTCTTGCAATAGCAGTTAAGCTGTTCACCTCTAACATCCAACACCTATTCGAAGCTCATGGCTAAAGTTGTTGTGTATACAGATGGTGGAGCTAGTGGCAACCCCGGTCCAGGTGGATACGGTGCTGTCATGATTTCCGGTGAGCATAGAAAGGAGTTGAGTGGGGCTTTCAGGCGTACGACTAATAACAGGATGGAGCTACTAGCCGTCATCATGGCTCTCGAGACCTTAAAAAATCCAGGCACGGATGTCACCATCTATTCAGACTCTAAATATGTTGTCGATTCCGTAGTTAAGAAATGGGTTTTCGGGTGGGTTAAAAAGAATTTTAAGGATAAGAAGAATCCCGACCTTTGGAAGAGGTTCTTAAAGATTTACGCGGTACACGATGTGAAATTCGTCTGGGTTAAAGGACACGCAGGAAACGAATTAAACGAGGTAGCAGACCGGTTAGCAGTATCTGCATACCAACAAGGAGTTTTAGAGGTAGACGAAGTCTACGAAGCAACTAATAAAGATTAACTTTGCCGCAATATTTTACTCATGCGCACAGATTTATATACAGGACACGATTATTTCAATATGGACGACCTCCTCACCGAGGAGCACAAGCTTATACGTGATGCTGCGCGCGCTTGGGTTAAGCAGGAGGTGAGCCCCATCATTGAAGAAGCAGCGGAAACACAAGTTTTCCCGCAACACTTGCTACCCGGACTTGGTGCTATAGGAGCTTTTGGGCCTTATATCCCCGAGGAGTATGGAGGTGCTGGTCTAGACCAAATCTCTTACGGACTTATCATGCAAGAACTGGAACGCTGTGATTCGGGTTTACGCTCTACCGCATCAGTCCAAAGTTCACTCGTCATGTATCCCATCTGGAAGTACGGATCTGAGGAGCAAAGAAAGAAATACCTCCCTAAGCTCGCTACCGGTGAGTGGATAGGCTGCTTTGGACTCACAGAACCAGATCACGGATCTAACCCATCAGGCATGACTACTAGCTACGTAGAAGACGGCGACGATGTTATCCTCAACGGATCCAAGATGTGGATCTCCAACGCTCCTTTCGCAGAGATTGCTATTGTTTGGGCTAAGAATGAAGAAGGTCGAATTCACGGTCTAGTAGTAGAACGTGGCATGGAAGGATTCTCTACTCCAACCATGAAGGGTAAGTGGAGCCTTCGCGCTTCTGACACAGGTGAACTTATTTTCGATAACGTCCGCGTTCCCAAGGCAAACATCCTTCCTGGAAAATCTGGACTCGGTGCTCCACTAGGTTGCCTTGACTCAGCACGTTTCGGTATCGCTTGGGGTGCTATCGGTGCAGCTCTTGACTGCTACGACACTGCATTACGCTACTCAACAGAACGCAAACAGTTCGGCAAGCCCATCGGTGCTTTCCAACTTCAACAGAAGAAACTAGCAGAGATGATCACTGAGATCACAAAGGCTCAGCTTCTAACCTTCCGCCTCGGACAACTCCGCAACGAAGGCCGCGCTACCTCTGCCCAAATCTCTATGGCAAAACGCAACAACGTCGACATGGCTATCACCATCGCCCGCGAAGCGCGCCAAATCCTGGGCGCAATGGGAATCATGAACGAATACCCCATCATGCGCCATATGATGAACCTCGAATCAGTTATTACTTACGAAGGCACCCACGACATCCACCTCCTCATTACGGGAATGGACATCACCGGCATCCCTGCGTTCACGTAACCATGACCCCAAAAAAACAGCAAAACAACCGCACTCTTTTTTCGTGCGGTTTTTTTGTGCCTAACAATTCGACATAAGCTTGCTTAATGGAGGCTTGGTGGGCACAAAAGAATCAACCGGCGCAGCCGATTGTTGTTTTGCTGTTGAATGTTCGTGCCGCCCTTTTACAATAACGACGGGACCCACTCCGAGATGTGCATCAATTCCCGTCCATGACCGACCCCGTGGATGTCGTGGGTGCCCTTTCGATGTCAGTAATCCCTCCCGAACACTCACCGAGCCGAACGAGCTTCAGCTCGTGAGCGCGACGGTAACAAACCATTTTTTACGAATGCGCTATCACTACTCTTTTACAAACCTCTGCACCTTATCCCCAACCCTCACGAAGTACAGCCCGTCTGTAAATCCACTTACATCTATCGTCAACCGCTCTCCCAGTTTATCACCCTCAAAGATCATCTCTCCGACGATATTAAATATTTCTAATCGCCCCATTATGCCTGACTCTATGTTCAACACTCCACTACTGGGATTAGGGTAAATGTAAAATGACAGTAACCCTTCTTCGTCAATATCCACAGTCGAACAGCTTACTGCACCGTCATAATAGTTCTGTATTATCTGTGCTGTTTCAATCAAGAGATCAACGTTTTCAATGTGATTAAATGGTACCCCACCACTTTCCCCGCGAGCGTAGATATATGCAAAATCAATCTCGATCTCTTCACCGGTATTTAATGTGAGGTTACCAACGGAACTAAGTCCTCTCATATCGCTAGGGTTGTCGCCGTTTGTTAACATCGACCAGCCATTTTCATTAGTAGGCGAGTCTGTAAACAAATGGTTAGTCGAATTACCACTTTCATCTAATAAAGGAGATCCATCTTTCCAAAAAGACCTCAGATAATTATAATAATGTATAGGCTCAGTGGGTTCTCCGGTGATTTCATTACCACCATTCATATAGAACATGCTAGTTGTAAGGTCATTATTTAAATAAATAATTCCACAGGCAGGAGGAGTTTCATGAAATCCTCCTGTACTTGATATCTCGTCATAACCATCTCCGTTATACGCGTACTGAAGATTCAATTCTATATCTGTGCCGATAAAATCATCAGTAGCGTTTCCTATATCAAAATCGGTCCACGTCCCCACGTATAAGTCGTGATAATTATTCTCACTTCTATTTACAATCCTCATGTTAGTGAAGGTGGTTTCATTCACTTCAGGAAGGGTATTGTCAACGCAATTAAACGCATAAATCATATAATGGATATCAACCATTATGGGGTCTCCACCGGATGAATTTTCCATCCTTCCGTCACTTAATATTGTATAAATGACTTGGTCACCTTTAATCTGGGGCGTGTCACCATTTTCCGGCTCATAAATACCGTTTTCATTCATGTCATTGTAAAGAGCAAGTTGCTGTGGCTCTCCAGTTGAAACATCTCCATTCCCTGGCCAAGTAAGGAAATCGTCAGGCATTATATAATCTAGATCGTTATAATGAGCAATATGGTACGTGATATCTGATCGAGAAATTCTCCAAACTTTATAATACTTAGAATCATATTCTGCGTCATAAATATCTGCGTTAGGCCCGGACCAGAAGTCAGCATATGTATTATCGCACTCCCCATTTTCAGGATTACAAGCTTGTTTAAATGTTTCTGCTGAAACATGCAGGCCACCATCATCGTTTAACCCACCAATCCAAATGGAACTTTGATAAATAACCTCAGCTTCGTCATTATTCACATTGTAACCAGCATTATAGTTACCCGGGTCAACATAGAAAGGCCCTCCTGCATAGATAGGTGCGCTGACACTGTTGATGTCTAGGATTTCAAATTCATAATCCTCCTGTGAGTTTACAAGCCCGACAAAGAACAAAGAAAGAAATGTGGTGGCGATAAAAAACTTCATGGCGTATTGTGTTTACAACGAAAAAGATAGAGAAATCACGAAGACCATCCAACTACTTCATCTCCCTACGCATCCTTCAGGAACGGGAACCTCTCTCGATATCCATCTAGCCTCCCCCTCTCACAAACTATTTCCACCACAGGCCCTTCGCTTTTCATCTCACCTAAAAAACCTACTCCAATACTATCTCCCGAGTAGATATTCCCAGCGGGATCTTCTCCAGAACGGTTTACGCCTACAACGTAGCACTGGTTTTCTATGGCGCGAGCCTGCAAGAGAGTGCGCCAAGCATGTATGCGTGGCACGGGCCAGTTAGCCACGTAAAGAGCGATATCGTACGTAGCCTCAAAGGAATTCCGTGAAAATTCTGGAAACCGTAAATCATAACATATCTGTAATAGAATTTTCCATCCCTTGTATTCCACTACCACCTTGTTCTCTCCGGACACATAATACTTATCTTCATTGCCGAGGGAAAAAAGATACTTCTTATCGTAATGCTCAACTTCTCCTGAAGGCTTCACGAATAACCCTCTATTCCTAGCTGTGCCATCTTCCATCTTAAACGCGACACTGCCGAAAATCGCGACATCTAACTCAGATGCTAGTCCTTTCATCCACCCCAACGTCACTCCACTCTCCCAACTATCAATTTCATCAAGGTTCATCGAGAATCCAGTCGTGAAATTTTCTGGCAGGACTATCAAATCCACTTGTCCAGTTTTCCCCACGTGATCTCCCACCTGCTCCCTTATCAATTTCTCGAACACATTCCTATTCGCCTCTGGATTCTCCCAAACAATAGGAGCTTGTAATCCGACGATGATCATCTAGTGATGGCGAGTTTAGTACTTGCGGAAGTGTTCCCATCTCTATCAACTGCGAAAATCAAGTAAACTCCGTATGGCGCAGGTGTACCATCGGACATCAATCCATCCCAAACCGCTCTTCCGCCCATCGACTCCACTACGCCTACCACTCGTCCCGCAGCGTCAGTGATATGAACGATACTTTCGAAATCTAGCCCGTCTACTGTGATAGGCCCCTGATGAAATTCATCGACTGGGTTAGGGAACACGAATATGCTTTCCATCTCCGGATCCCAATTCGTTGCCTCACCTAAATACGAGATTATGCCCCTTGCTGTAGCCACGAACACTTCCCCATTCCCGTGATTGATAGCGATATCTAAAATGCTGTTAGCCGGTATCGGACTGTTCTCACTAGAAAAATGATTTTCGATAGTCATGCCGTCTTCACTCAATACGTACACGCCTGAGCCGGATGTGCCTACCCACTTTCTGTTTCCGCCATCGATGACCACAGCCGTTACAGTTTCTGTCTCAAGGAGGTATTGATAGTTCCCGTCTTGTTGGATGAGGATTTGTGAAGCCGTCGTTTCATTATCGTCATTAAATAGACTTTCAGTACGATAGAAAATCGCTGGGCCCGACCCAGTACCTATCCATATCTCCCCGTCCAAATCTTCCTCAATAGAATAAATGTAATTCGACGGTAGTGCCCCTTGAGATTCCGAGGTGCTTAAAAACCTCCAATCATCGTCAGACGTGATTCCGGGTGTGCCAGCGGGGTCGTACACGAGAATCCCTCCTCCGCGCGGTAGAATCACCCACACATATCCGTCGCGAGTAACCTTCACTCCGCCGATGTTATCGTTGGAGGTGAACGAGTCCCCGAGGTCCATGGCGATGAATGTGCCGTCAGCTAATCTTACTTGTAATGGTGATGTGGAGTATGCATTTGTAAACCAAAGGTTACCGAACTTATCATAATCGACTCCAGCCACACCTGTTCTAGGTGTACTCCCAAAGTCCCCCTCGACAACAGTACTATTCGCGCTATTGTAAATAGCAACCATCTCTCCATCTAGAACCTCTATTAACCCTTCTTCCCAAGACCCGAACATTATGTGAGATGGGTTCAGTGGATCTATGCTCACACAAAGAAAATCGCGAATACCAGAAATATCATTCTCCCCCTCTAGTGACACAACGTCAATCCAGTGTCCATCCACAAGACCGTGAACTCCCACGGAAGTATAAAGTCCCACCCACGTTTCATCCACTCCGCCTGTAGCTACCCATAGATTAGAGTTCCAACAATCTAGCTTCCGCACATTAGCATTGTCTGGCCCTCCCGGAAAAAATACGCCGTTATTAGTTCCACCCTCTATAGGGTCTGTAACAAATCTCACTAGCCCACCTATAAGCGTGGCAATCCAAATCACTCCGGGATCATTCTTATCGTATTCAAGATCTCTCACCTGTAACCAACCTCCGAGTGCATTAATTTCTGGGATGAGATTGTACTCAGTATCGTACCTCTCCACACTACAGCAAAGGCCGATTAGGAGAACTTCGTTTTCTGGGACGACCGATGTTGTGAGGTTAGTGGCTAGGCTATGGAGTTCGGTGCCCTCTGCCGGCCATCCGGGGAATAGCTCCCAGGGGGAGCCGTCGAGGGACCGCCAAAGCCGGCCCGATGTTTCGTCGCCGAGATGTACAAGGATGTCGTTCCCGAAGTAGATAAGGTCGCTGACGTAGGAGCTAGCCGATTCCGGCAGATCTTCCCATCGAGTCCACGCGTCTGCACTGGATAAAAAGGGGTGGTCTGTGGGAGCTTCGTAAACTCCGGATGCCGTAGCTACTACCCATATGTCATCGTGGAGAACCACTGAGGTAATCTCGAGAAGCTGCTGCTGACCGTTGATGTACCATGTGTCTTGAACTTCAAACCTTTCGAGATCTATCACCACCACACCGAACCCACAAGCAAGGAATGCAAAATTGCCTTCGACGAAGATGGAACGTATGCCCTTGTCGCCGATGATATTACTCGTTACAATGTCGGGAAGGTTGTATGTGCCTCCATCCTGGAACAGGTCCAGATTTCCATTCGCATATCCTATGATTAAAAAGCCCTCGATATCATTTTCCATATCTCCATCATACCATTTGATAGCAGTGGGATTAGATTGAGATAGCCCCTGAACCTTGCTGTATTTGTTTACTTTATGAGAGGCCGGATTGAGGCTGAAAACAGCAAGATCAGTCCTTGCGTACACGAATTCCCCACCAGAAGTAACCTCCAGGACCTTTTCATAAGGGAAATGATCCTTCCAAGTGCCCACTGGCCTGTTACCTTGAGCGAAAACAAGAGAAAAGCCGGAACACTCTATAAGCGCTATAAACGCAAGAGATATTTTTATTAGAATCTGATTCATTTGCCTTGAAAAGGATTGTCAGCGACAATACGCAAGCGAAGTTCGGGATATTGTGCTAGTCAATTGCACGTATTTACAGAAAGATTGCGTACTTTTGCACCGGAATAAAGGAAGAGAGACTATGTAGAGGGGCAGCAGCCCCATTTTTATGCTCTAAACTTTTAGGTACAGATTTGATTTAATTTTTGATTTAACGATTGCTTTGATAGACAAGAGAACCATAAAACAATTAGCTGACGAATTCCTCGAAGGGACTCCGGGCTTTGTGGTGGAAGTTAAAGTCGCGAGTGGTAATGTAATTAAGATTGCACTCGAGAACGACGGAAGAACATCCATTGAAGATTGTATGGCCTTAAGTCGTCATATCGAAGGGTCATTTGATAGAGAGGAGGAAGACTTCGCTCTAGATGTTGGCTCTCCTGGTTTGGACCAACCCCTAAAGGTCCTACGCCAGTATAAAAAAATCATAGGCAAGCAAATCATGATTCTCCCGCTTGATGGGAAGAAGACTGAAGGTGAGCTTATAAGTGTAGAAGAGGAAGACGGAGAGGTGCTGGGTTTGGTCCTAAAGACACGCGAGAAAAAGCGTATCGATGGGCGCAAAGCAAAGCAGTGGGTTGAAGAGGAACACCAGTTTAAGATTGGTGATTTAGAATGGACTAAAGTAATAATTTCTTTTAAATAAGGTACTATGCAATTGAACCTGATAGATTCGTTTCGTGAGTTTAAAGAATTCAAAAACTTCGACAAGGAGACCATGATGGCCATCCTTGAGGACGTTTTCAGAAACATGATTATAAAGAAGTATGGCTCTGACGAGAACTTCGATTTGATTATTAACCCGGAGAAGGGTGACCTTGAGATTTGGCGTAACCGCGAGATCGTTAAGAACGGAAAGGTGGAAGATGAGAACGAACAGATCTCTCTTGACGACGCTCTTAAAATCGAGGATGACTTCGAAGTAGGAGAGGAGGTTTCTGAGGAGATAAAACTCGAATCTTTCGGCCGTCGTTCTGTTTTATCTCTTCGCCAGAACCTTGTCGGTCGTATCATGGATATCGAAAAAGACAAGATCTACCAGAAGTATAAGGAGCGCATCGGTGAGGTTATTAATGCTGAAGTATACCAAATCTGGAAGCGTGAGATTCTCTTAGTAGATGATGACGATAACGAAGTGGTTATGCCTCGCGAGCACCAAATCCCCGGTGATTTCTTCCGTAAGGGAGATACCATTCGCGCCGTTGTTGCAGCTGTAGAGCTTCGCAACAACACCCCGCGAATCATCCTTTCACGTACAGCCCCTGAGTTCCTAGAGCGCCTCTTCGAACAGGAAGTGCCTGAGATTTACGACGGACTCATCACGATAAAGAAAATAGTTCGTTCACCAGGTGAGCGTGCTAAAGTGGCGGTTGAATCATACGACGACAGAGTTGATCCAGTGGGAGCATGTGTAGGTATGAAAGGATCTCGTATCCACAGTATCGTACGTGAACTTCGCAACGAGAACATCGACGTAATTAACTGGACTGAGAACGAAGAGCTACTAATGGCTCGTGCACTTAGCCCCGCTAAGATTACTTCTATCACATTAAAAGGTGAGTCTGGTCGTGCAGAGGTGTACCTCAAGCCGGACCAAGTCAGCCTTGCTATCGGTAAAGGTGGTAACAACATTAAACTAGCTGGTCTTTTAACCGGTTATGAAATCGACGTGTTCCGCGAGGAAGACGAATCAGAGGACGATGTAGAATTGATGGAGTTCAGTGACGAAATCGATGCGTGGATTCTTGAAGAGTTCATTAAAATCGGTTGCGACACAGCTCGTTCAGTACTCGATTTAGACGAAGCAGGTTTAATCACTAGAACTGACCTCGAAGCAGAGACAGTTAAGGAAGTAATGAGAATTCTTAAGAAGGAACTCGAATAATTGAAGAAATTCCTTGAGTAATCAAGGTTTGCTCCTGAGTTATGAGCAATACTTCTTCAAACAGATTCCTTTACCTACCTTCCCCAACGATAAAAAGCCCCATGGCAGACGCAAATAAACCAGTACGACTAAGTAAAGCAGCCCGAGAATTCAACTTAGGGATAGGCACCATTGTAGAATTCCTTGAAACAAAAGGGATCAAAGTAGATGGCAAGCCTAACACTAAGTTAGATCCGGACACTTACGCTCTTGTACGCGGAAACTTCCAGGGCGATAAAGAAGATAAAGAAGCGGCTCAACGCTCTACAGTTTCTGTTGTTGAGCGCGAGAACATTACTCTAGCTAGCGCTAGAAAACGTCCTGTCGCTCAAGTCGAAGAGGAGGAGGTAGAAATCGACCTAAGCGTTTTCAAGAAGTCTGGCCAACAGCCAGAAGTTCAGAGAACCCAGCCGAATAAAGTCGAGCCAACCCCAGCTGCTCCAGTAGCAACTCCGACACCTTCCCCTGAAGCTTCCGCTCCAGTTGAAGCTGCCCCGGCAACTGAGGCTCCGGCCGCAAATACAGTCGTAAACTCGCCCACCCCGGCCGCTAAAGCGCCGTCCCCGGCCGTAAACACGCCAGCCCCTGCCGCTAAAGCGCCAGTGTCCCCGGCCGTAAACACGCCAGCCCCTGCCGCTAAAGCGCCAGTGACCCCAGCCGTAAACGAGCCAGCCCCTGCTGCTCAAACGCCAGTGACTCCTGACGCTAAGCCAGCTTCCGCAACACCATCATCTAACGATGTAATCACAGCGAAGGTTTCAGTTGGTAATGGAGGCCCTAAGGTTCTAGGTAAGGTTGATTTCGCAGCCCAAGAGAAAGAGGCTGCAGTTAAAAGAGCTGCAGCGACAGAGGAAAGAGCGAAGGCAAAGTTAGCGTCCCAAAAAATCGTCGTGAAATCTGCTTTAGTGGATATCCAGCCCATAGCGCCTGTCGCTAAAGCAACAGAGGACAATGTCGTAAGAGCTACAGTTTCAAAACTAGCCGGTCCTAAAGTTGTCGGAAAAATCGTCTTACCAATAGAAAAGAAGAAAAAATCTTCTGACGACAGTAAGCGTAAGAGAGTAAGAGTTAAAAAGGTTGACGTAAGCAAGCAAGCAAATGTTGCTGGCGGAAGAGGAAAGTACGTAAAACCCGTACCCGGGAAAGGCGGAGCTCGAAAAGGGCCTTTCGTTAAAAAGGAAGTTAGCCAGGCAGATATTCAGAAGGAAATTAGAGACACGCTTGCTCGTCTAAGTGGAGGAAAGAAGTCTAAAGGTTCTAAATTACGTCGTGAAAAGCGTAAAAACATTAGAGAACGTTCTGACGAAGACATCGTCCAGCAGCAGTTGGAGGATAACATCTTGAAGATGACAGAATTCGTTACTGTAGCTGAATTAGCTACTATGATGGATAAGTCACCTAACGATGTGATTTCTGCTTGTATGCAATTAGGCATTATGGTTTCTATTAACCAGCGCCTAGACAAAGAAACTATAACGATGATATCGGAGGACTTCGGTTTCGAAGTTGAATTCGTTAGTGCTGATATTGAAGATACTATTGAAGTAGTAGAGGATAAGGAAGAGGATTTAATATCTCGCCCACCTATTGTGACTGTTATGGGTCACGTAGATCACGGTAAAACATCTCTACTAGACTATGTCAGAAAAGAAAATGTTATTGACGGTGAGGCAGGTGGGATTACACAGCACATCGGATCTTATTCAGTTAAGATGGATGACGGTAAGCTCATCACATTCCTCGACACTCCTGGTCACGAAGCCTTTACGGCTATGCGTGCTCGTGGAGCGCAGGTAACAGATTTAGCTATAATCGTGATTGCATCTGACGATGCGGTTATGCCCCAAACAAAAGAGGCAATCCATCACGCTCAAGCCGCAGGTATCCCTATGATATTTGCATTGAATAAGATGGATAGAGAAGGAGCTAATCCAGATAGACTTAAGAAGGAACTCAGTGAGATGAATATCTTAATTGAGGAGTGGGGCGGTAAGTACCAATGCCAAGAGATTTCCGCTAAAATGGGAACTAACATTGACGAACTTTTAGAGAAGGTTCTTCTCGAAGCTGAAATGTTAGAGCTGAAAGCGAACCCTAATAAGCGTGGAGTTGGAACAGTGGTAGAGAGTACGCTTGATAAAGGAAGAGGTTACGTAACTAATCTTCTCGTTCAAGGTGGTACTCTGAAAGTTGGAGACGCAATTCTAGCCGGACAATACTCTGGTAAGATTAAGGCGATGTTCGATGAGACAGGCGAAAGAATAGTTTCAGCCGGTCCATCTACTCCTGTATCTGTTTTGGGTTTCGATGGCGCTCCTAGTGCCGGAGATAACTTTAACGTATTTGAAGACGAAAAAGAAGCTAGAGTTATCGCTACTAAACGCCAACAGCTACAAAGAGAGCAAGGTGTTAGAACTCAGAAGACTGTTACTCTTGAGGAGTTAGGTCGTCGTATCGCGGTGGGTGAATTCAAGGAGCTGAACTTGATCGTTAAAGGTGACGTGGATGGTTCTATTGAAGCATTGAGTGACTCGCTCCAGAAACTCTCTACGGAGAAGGTTCAGGTGAATATTATTCATAAAGCTGTAGGCCAAATCACAGAGTCAGACGTTCTACTTGCGTCGGCTTCTAGCGCTTACATCATCGGTTTCCAGGTACGCCCATCCGCTACAGCTCGTAAGCTTGCTGAAACGGAAGAAATCCAAATCAAACTTTATTCTGTCATCTACAAGGCGATAGAAGAAATGCGTGATGCGATGGAGGGATTACTATCGGCTAAGATTGAAGAGAACATCGTGGGATCAGCTGAAATCAGAGAAACATTCAAGATTTCTAAGATCGGAACTATCGCGGGTTGCTTCGTTACTGAAGGTAAGATCCTTCGTTCGAGCAAGGTTAGAGTTCTGAGAGAAGGTATAGTGGTTTACACTGGTCTACTCGGTTCCTTAAAGCGTTTCAAGGACGATACGAAAGAAGTACTCAAGGGATATGAGTGTGGTCTTAACATCGATAAATTCAACGACATTAAGGTCGGAGACGTGGTCGAGGCATACGAAGATGTTGAGGTAAAGCAGACCCTCGACGATTAGGTCACGAACTAGGTCATCAGTACAGTCCCGGAAGATCTATTTCTGACTCCAGAATTAACGCTTCTCTGTATTTCTTCACGAGCTTCAGATAGTCATTCTGAGCATCCCATTTTGTCCTATAGTTTCCTACGGAAACAGTGTACATAGGTCCATTTGAAGCTAGGTAAACATCTGTTCCATGGTTGTCTTTCCGAAATTGTGCTTGCAACTCGCGAGCTTGACTCAATGGCCCCCAAAATATTTGGATCCTAACTCCGATCAACGGCTTTATACTCAGTCGAGTGATACTATCAATTTCTGAAATAGTAGAGTCCATCCTTAAGGTAAATACCCCTGGCACCACTTCAGCGGGGAGAGATGATAAATCGAGTAATTCACTATTGTATAGACTATCTATAGAAGGTGTATCAACCACAGTAACAGTATCGCACTTCGCACTATCATCTTTAGAAACTCTCCACTTAGAGCCTCTTTGAGCATTTAATTGCAGGCTGAACATTACAGCTATTAATACTGCAGCGGGCTTTATGTATGTCGAAAATTTAATTGTCATGACTTGAAAACAAATCTACTTATTGTTACCCCAAACTTTCCAATTATTATGCCCAGTCTTCGAAACCCTTGTTTGGATACATTCTAAATAAGCTGACTAGCTTGACATTGCTGTGACATAGCATGTGTATAAGGAGAGTTTAATCGTAATTTTGCGGCAGAATTGAGTCTACTCAAGAGACATGAATAAACCGATGACTAAGAGAATCCACAGGTTACCATTTTTAGCAACAGCTTTATTTGCCCTGATAACATTACAGTTTTCAACTATTTCTGCTCAAGATATTTGGGAGGGAGGTAGTATTGAAAATGGTCAATCTTTATTTAACGCTAACTGTGCCTCTTGCCATACTGTAACAAGTGAGGTGTTAGCAGCCCCTGGATTAGCTGGAGTTTCTGAAAGATGGGATACGTCTGACGAAATGTTACTTCAGTGGGTTCAGGATCCACAAGGCGCTGCAGAATCGGGCGATCCTTACATCCGTTCTTTAGTAGAAAGATATGTAGGTACGTACGGTTGGATGACTGGCCAGGCAGTATCAAAAAAAGATCTTAGAGACATCATGGCCTACGTTGCTAATCCACCTGACGTGGAGGCAGTTGTAGATAATAGCGATGCTTGTCCTACGGATGAATTCACAAAAGAAGCAGATTCGGATTACTCGAGCATGCTGTGGTTCCTTATTCTTCTAGTTTTATTCCTAGTCATAGCATTAAGCGCATCTGGAGTAAGGAGAGCATTAACGGATATTATTGCGGAGAAGAAGGGAGAAGAATTATTAGAAGACTCTAGCTACCTACAGAGGTTTAGGCTTTGGGCTTGGAATAATATCGTATTCGTAGCACTCATATGTGTCTTCTGTATCGCTTACGGTGTGTCCGTGGGTTATGGTGCGCTGATGGGTATAGGAGTTTACGAAGGTTACTCACCAGATCAGCCGATAAAATTCATTCACAGCGTTCACGCATGTGAAAACGAAATAGACTGTAACTACTGTCACAGTAGTGCTAACGATTCTAAGCACGCTGGTATACCTTCTACGAATGTTTGCATGAACTGTCACAAGGCAGTTAAGGAAGGAAAGCAAACGGGAACAGAAGAGATTGAGAAGATTTACGAAGCTATAGGATTCGATTCAGAGACAGGAACTTACTTAGATGGTGAGGGTAACAATGGTTATTCAGAGGCTCAGGAAAGCTATAAGTCTGAGCCTATTAAATGGAATAAGGTACACAACCTACCTGACCACGTTTACTTCAGTCATCAACAGCACGTTAATGTGGGTGAGCTACAGTGTCAGAACTGCCACGGTGATGTAGCTTCATTCTCTGTGGGTCGTATTGCTCCAGTAGATGAAATAAATGATCTTGTGGATGCTTTCCCAGGACTCATACAACTCTCCAAGCCTACCCTAACTATGGGATGGTGTGTAGAGTGCCATAACAAAGCTGAAATTGATATGGCAAGCAGCGGATATTACACGGAAATGCACGAAAGACTCATGACCTCTGAAAGAGGAAATGAAGAACTTCGTCGTTATCTTGAAGACGATAAAATCACAGTAAGAGAACTTGGTGGCTGGGAATGCTCCAAGTGTCATTACTAAACCACGATTCTGACGCCACATGGCTAATACGAAACGATACTGGTCCGGTGTGGACGAACTCGACAGCACGGATGCTTTCAAAGAGATACAGGGACAGGAATTTCCTGAAGCCCAATCCGTCGACGCCTTTATTTCTGACGAGCGTCACAGCTCTTCAACTACGGGACGACGGGACTTTTTGAAATTTATGGGATTCTCCATTACTGCGGCTACGCTTGCAGCATGTGAGACACCTGTAATCAAATCCATTCCTTACGTAAATAAGCCAGAGGACGTGACTCCTGGTGTAGCTAACTACTACGCATCTACGTACTACGATGGTTTGGACTACAGCAATATCCTTGTAAAGACGAGAGAAGGCAGACCTATTTTCGTAAAAGGAAATACGGCTACAGGAACGGGTAAAGCTAATTCTCGTGTTATCGGTTCTGTTATGGGCCTTTATGATAGCGCTAGACTTCAAGGTCCTTCTGGTTCTGGAGATACAACATCGTGGGACACCATTGATTCAGTAATGACTTCAGCTGTCGCTCGCGGCACTACAGTTGTATTATCTAACTCTATTGTGAGCCCTTCAACATCTAAAGCTATTGCAGCATTAGGTGCGACACATGTACAATACGATTCGGTTTCTTACAGTGCTTTAAAAGAGGCGCAGAATAACTCTTTCGGAGTTGACGCAGTACCACACTATGACTTCTCTAAAGCAGAGGTGATTGTGAGTATCGCAGCTGACTTCCTAGGGTCTTGGCTTACAACTTCTCAGCACGATACAGATTACAGTGCTCTCAGGGCTCCTGAGCGCGGGACACAATCTCAGCACTTCCAGTTCGAGTCTGCTATGACTTTAACGGGAACTAACGCTGATATCAGAGTTATGATCAACCCTTCTGACGAAGGAAACATTGCAGCTGGAATTCTAGCGGCATTGAAAGGGTCATCAATTTCGAATTTAGACGAGGGTACGACTGCGAAAGTAAAAGCTGCTGCAAAAGCACTTAAAGCAGCTCGCGGAAAATCTGTAGTTATTGCTGGTGCGAACGATTTGGCTATACAGACTATTGTTGCTGCTATAAACCAAACCCTCTCCAACTACGGTTCAACTATCGACCTCGATCGTCCATCTCTCGCACAGCGCGGAGATGATTCAACAGTTGCTCAGTTAATCACGGACATGAACACTGGTAGAGTAAGTACTCTTATCATATACGGATGTAACCCTTCTTACGACTTAGCTGATGCAGCTGGGTTTAACACTGGATTAGCTAAGGTTAAGACTTCTGTTTGTATGAATGGTGTTGCTGACGAGACTGCTAGCAGAACAACTTTCATTACCCCTGACCATCACTATCTAGAGAGCTGGAACGATCTAAGCATCCGCTCTGGACGTGTTGATATTGTTCAGCCAACGATAGAGCCCCTTTATAGCACTAGAGCTGCACAGGAGTCATTCTTGATTTGGTCTGGAGCAGAATTAACAGACTGGTATACATTCCTCAGAACACAATACAATGTAGGTTACACATCTGCGGGTATGTACTCAGATTCTGATTGGAATAGTGCTGTACACGATGGATTCCTTTCTGTAAACAGCGATGCTGTATCAACAGATTACACTAGCACGATACATACAACTATCGCGTTAAGTGAAGTTGCATCTAGAAAAGGTGGAGCTGTCCAGCTTTCTACATATGTAAAGACTGCTATGGGTACAGGCTCGCACGCCGCTAACCCTATGCTTCAAGAAACGCCGGATCCTGTATCTAAGGTGACTTGGGATAACTACATTACTATGTCTAGAGTAGACATGGATGCTATGGGACTTAATATTTACATCGCTCAAGCGAACCCCGCTTCAGTTGTACGTGTTAAATCTGGAGATATTACCATTGAACTTCCTGCATTTATGCAGCCGGGACAGAAACCAGGTACTGTATCAGTTGCCCTAGGTTACGGAAGAGGAGAGGGCGCTATAGGTATCGGTAAAGCCGCATTCCAGACTGGAGAGAATGGAGATCATTTAATGTCAGACGACGGGCAGCCATTACCTATTGGAGCTAATGCATACCCACTCACGAACCAGACTAACTACGATATAACTATCGAAGCGACAGGTGCTGAGTACGCTCTTGCTTGTACACAGATTCACAATACCTATATGGATAGGGACTCTGTGGTTAAGGAGACTACTCTCGATGAGTTCTTAACAGAAAAAGATAAAGCTAAAGGTGAAGCTTCTTGGAACAGAGCACATGCTCTTAATGTTCATCAGGATGTAAACCAGGATGGTGTGATTGACTCACGCGATAAGAAACCAACTGATGCTTTCGATCTGTGGCACAGTCATCCTGTAGAGGAGGTAGGACATCGTTGGGGAATGACCATTGACCTTACAACCTGTACTGGTTGTAGCGCATGTGTTACTGCTTGTCATATTGAAAATAACGTGTCTGTTGTAGGTAAGGATGAAGTTCTTCGCCACAGAGATATGCATTGGATTAGAATCGACCGTTACTACGCTTCAGATTACAGCCTTGAAAAAGGAGCTGAAGAGGGAGTAAATATCATTTCTAGTTACGGCAAGATGGAAGATGCGTCTGAGAACCCTCAGACTGTTCATATGCCTATGATGTGTCAGCATTGCAACCACGCTCCTTGTGAGACAGTTTGTCCAGTTGCTGCTACAACTCACTCCAATGAAGGTTTAAACCAAATGACTTACAACCGTTGTATCGGTACTCGCTACTGTGCGAATAACTGCCCTTACAAAGTTCGTAGGTTCAACTGGTTCAACTATAAAGGTCACGATAAGTTCCAAAACTTTAACCCAGCAGCAGACAGTCTCACAAGACTTGTTCTTAACCCTGACGTTACTGTTAGAGCTCGTGGGGTTATGGAGAAATGCTCAATGTGTGTTCAGCGTATCCAAGAGGGTAAACTAGATGCAAAAAAATCTGGAACACCAGTTCAGGATGGAGCAATAGTAACAGCGTGTGCAGAATCTTGCCCATCTAATGCTATTAACTTCGGTGACCTTAACGATAGCGGATCGAAAGTTCAAGCTATTTCTAAAAACAATCGTTCTTATCACGCTTTAGAGGAGATAGGTATTAAGCCAAACATCTTCTATATGACTAAGGTTCGTAACACAGAGAGCCACTAACTATGCAGAAAGAGTCAGCAATTAGAGAACCGCTCATCCTGGGTCATAAGACCTATAAGGATATAACCGACGACGTCATTGCGCCTATTAATGGCCCAGCACCTCTAGGTTGGAAGATTATGATTACTATATCGTCCATCATCGCTATTTACGGTGTAGGGCAGATTTTATACCTCATTGGTACAGGTATAGGTGTGTGGGGATTGAATAAGACTGTGGGTTGGGCGTGGGATATCACGAACTTTGTTTGGTGGGTAGGTATAGGTCATGCTGGAACTTTGATTTCAGCTGTACTTCTATTATTCCGCCAAAAGTGGCGCATGGCTATTAACAGGTCAGCCGAGGCGATGACGATTTTCGCGGTTATCATGGCTGCAGTTTTCCCTGGTATACACATGGGAAGGATTTGGCTTGCTTATTTTGTTTTCCCACTACCTAACCAGTTCGGTTCACTATGGGTAAACTTCAACAGCCCACTTCTTTGGGATGTATTCGCGATTTCTACATACTTCTCTGTTTCTCTAGTCTTCTGGTACATCGGTTTGATTCCAGATTTCGCGACTATCAGAGATAGAATGATTAAGCCTCTTCCGAAGAAGATCTATAGCATCTTAAGTTTCGGGTGGAGTGGTAGAGCGAAGCAATGGAATAGATTTGAGGAAGTGTCCCTGGTACTAGCCGGTATTGCTACCCCTCTTGTATTCTCTGTACACTCTATCGTTTCGATGGACTTTGCTACAGCGATTATCCCGGGTTGGCACACGACTATCTTCCCTCCATACTTCGTTTCAGGAGCTGTTTTCTCTGGTTTTGCTATGGTCCAAACCCTCATGTTAATCATGAGAAAGGCCTTTAAACTCGAGTCCTATATTCACGTGAAACACGTGGAGTACATGAACATCGTAATTATAGTTACGGGTTCTATCGTAGGAGTGGCTTATTTAACGGAGCTGTTTATCTCATGGTATTCAGGAGTCGAGTATGAAAGCTATGCCTTCATAAATAGATTCTCAGGACCTTACAGTATTGCATACTGGACTATGATGACGTGTAACGTTATCAGCCCACAGCTTTTTTGGTTTAAGAAAATAAGAAGATCACTTCTAGCGACATTCATTATATCTATTGTGGTAAATATCGGAATGTGGTTCGAGAGATATGTAATTATCGTTACATCTCTTCATCGTGATTACTTACCGTCAAGCTGGGGAGAATTCATCCCGACAGCTACGGACATCGGAATTTTCATCGGAACACTTGGAATTTTCACTACCCTCTTCCTGCTCTTTACAAGGTACTTCCCTGTATTAGCTCTGAACGAGTTGAAGACTATTCTAAAGTCTAGTGGTGAATCATACAAGAATAAACAAGACAAATAATACCATCATGAAAAAGGTATTTCACGTCATGTACGACGACGACGAGACGCTATTAGTAGCAGCTCGTGAATTAGTAGCTAAAGGGATTCACATCAACGAAGTGTTTTCCCCATTTCCGGTTCACGGGATTGATCCTGTTATTGGAATTAAGAGGACTCGTTTAGCGATCACTGCTTTTATGTACGCTATGACGGGTACGTCATTAGCGGTATTTGGGATGTGGTACTTCATGATCTCGGATTGGCCGATGAATATCGGTGGTAAGCCTAGCTTCTCGATGATAGAGAACATACCGGCTTTCATTCCCATTACATTTGAGTTCTCTGTTTTATGTGGTGCTCACGGTATGGCTATTACGTATTTCTTACGCAATGGTACTCTACCAGGCATGCCAGCTACTAACCCAGACCCTCGTACTACTGATGATATGTTCGTGATAGAAATCACTACTGACACGAATAGTATGGATGAAAAGGGTCTAGAAGCGGCTATAAAGAAAACTGCTCTTTTCGAGCTTAGCATCAAAGACGTAAAGTAATGAAGATGCAGACACTATATCCTCTAATTGCAATCTCACTTATGTTGATGGTTGCATCTTGCACGAATGACCCTAACAGCCCAGGAATCGAGTATATGCCAGACATGTACAGATCCCCTGCAGTTGAAGCCTACGTAGACTATGGAGAAGATCCATATTACGTAACAGAAGAATATGCGTCTGAGCAGAGAAACAATATGAGCGCTCGTCTACCGGCCGCTGGTTCTATTGCTTATAAAGGTGATGAAAAGGCATTTGCTCTTCCATACCCATATCCTAATACACCAGAGGGATATGAATCAGCTGGAGTAAATCTTCACTCACCACTAGTCACCACTGACGAGAACACTGCTGCTGGAGCGATAATCTTCAGCCAGATGTGTACACAATGTCACGGTGTAGAAGGAAAAGGTGATGGTGCCATTTCAAGAAATGGTCATATCGTTGGTATTCCTGACTATGCTACGAAACTTAAAGACCTACCCGAAGGAAAGATGTACCACACTCTCCAGTACGGAAAAGGTTTAATGGGTTCACACGCTTCTCAGCTTTCTCAAAAGGAACGTTGGTTAGTAATTGAATACATTAAAGTCCTGCAAGGAAACGACAATGAATCTTCTGAAACCGAAAATAACGACTGATCATGGAATTCAAATTTGAAGGACGTGCAAAGCTTGTAACCCAGATCTTAATGGTCGTGGGTCTCGTCGCCCTAATCGGAGGTTATCTAACGGATCATTCGCACGGACACCAGAGATGGTGGGCGAATCTTCTCGTAAATGGTTACTTCTACTTTTCAATATCTCTAGCAGCTCTATTTTTCTATGCACTTCAGTATGCTACTGAAAGCGCGTGGTCTGCAGTCCTGAAGCGCTTATTCGAAGCGATGTGGGGTTTCTTGCCTTATGGAGCAGGTGTTATTGTAATTATTCTACTAGCCGGACAGTTTAATTTTCACCATCTATATCACTGGATGGACTCGTCGCTATACGATGTCACATCTCCTAACTACGATGCGCTTTTAGCTGGTAAACAAAGCTACTTTACACCTGGATTCTTCTGGGGACGTACTATTGTTTACATAGCTACTTTCTTAGGATTCGCATTTATGTTCCGCAAGTGGTCTTTACTTGAGGATACTATGCCTAGCCTAGAGCTTCATTACAAGCAGTTTCGTCGTAGTGCAATATTTTTAGTGTGTTTCGCTGTATTCTCATCTACTCTAGCTTGGGATTGGATTATGTCCATCGACCCACACTGGTTCAGTACTCTCTTCGGATGGTATCTCTTCGCAGGTATGTGGGTGAGCATGATAATTTTCGCTAACGTGATGATGCTTTGGTTGCGCACACAAGGTTACTTCCCAGAAGTAAACGAAAGCCATATGCACGACTTGGGTAAGTGGATGTTCGCGATTTCAATGTTATGGAGTTACCTGTTCTTCAGCCAGTTCATGCTGATTTGGTATTCAAACATCCCAGAGGAAGTGACGTATTACATCGCTAGAATGTTCACCGACTATAAGGTCCCATTTTTAATGATGTTCTTAGTGAACTTCATGATTCCTTTCTACGTGTTAATAGCACGTGACGCAAAGCGTAACCCTAAGTTCTTAGTTCCTGTAGCATTCTTAATTTTCTTCGGTCACTTTGTCGATGTTTATCTACTAGTGATACCTGGAACCATGTTCGACCATAACGAATTCGGTCTTTTCGAAATCGGATTATTCCTCGGTTTCCTAGGGCTCTTTATTAATAGAACATTATCTACACTTGCTAAAGCTCCTCTTATCTCGAAGAATCATCCGATGCTTCAGGAGTCTAAGGATTTAAACTACTGATCTGATTAAGTTAGAAATCTCATGATGAAACTTCTCATACTTTTAGTCATTGTTGTAGGCGTTATCGCCGTCGCTCAACTGGCGAAAGTTTATCGTCTTTCTGCTGACCTTCGAGGTCATCGTGAGGAGGATATTTCTGATGCTGACACACGCATGCAAGGAACACTTTTGATAGTGTTCATGGTTGTTTTTTACGCGACTACGATTTGGCAGATAATCCGTTACGGTAATTACTTACCTCCATCTGCTTCTGCACACGGAGTCGAGGTGGATGCTTTAATGGTGTTCAATCTTTACCTAGTACTATTCATTTTCTTTGTCGTGAACTCGTTCTTATTCGTTTTCGCGAACAAGTACCGCTACGATAAAAACAGAAAAGCTCAATTCATTACTCACGATAATAAGCTTGAGTTGATTTGGACTATTGTCCCTACAATAGTACTTGCTATCATTATCATCTATGGTCTTCGCGCTTGGATCGATATGACAGGGGAGGCTTCAGAAGATGCTATGAGAGTTGAAGTTTATTCAAAGCAATTTGACTGGACGGTTAGATATACTGGAGATGATGGAGAGTTCGGAGTAACTGATTTCAATGTCATCACACCTACTAACCCACTAGGTATTATCACACAAGATGGTGTTGATGATGCATTAGCTAAGATTGAGGAAAAAATAACGAAACTGAGAACTGAATTAGGTTCTGAGAAAGGCCATCTTTTATTAGAGCAGGCAGATATCGAAGCTCAACTTCATCCAGTAGATGACCACGGTCATGGTGACCACGGCGACGCTCACGGCGACGATTCGCACGCTATGTCCGATGATCATAAATCTCACCTTGAGTCTCGACTTCATGTGATTGAGGATTTACTTAAGCCAGGTAATTTTACTATCTTAACAGAGAGCTCATACGCAGCTAAAGAAGATAAAATCTATAGACTTCAGAGACATCGTCAAAGAACTCTAGAGCTTATCCCTTTCAATTTTGAAAAAGATTCTGTAACCATTATTAATGCCTGGGATGCTGGTAAGGATGATAAGATAGTAAAAGGAGAATTTCATCTACCACTAGGTAGAGAGATTGAATTCATCTTTAGGTCTAGAGATGTAATTCATTCTGCTTTCATGCCTCACTTCAGAGCACAAATGAATACAGTGCCTGGTGTACCGACTAGATTTAAATTCACCCCTACCATTACTACAGATAGTATGAGGGTGATTACAGATAATTCCGAGTTTGATTACATTCTTCTTTGCAATAAGGTTTGTGGAGCAGCTCACTTTAACATGAGCATTAAGATCGTAGTTGACACAGAGGAAGAGTACGCTGCATGGATTGCACAGCAAAAAGAATACATAACTGAAGAAGAGAATTGATATGGAAGGACATTCACACCATAAAGAGAGCTTCATCTCGAAGTACATTTTCTCGCACGATCATAAGATGATCTCCAAGCAGTTTTTATTGACTGCGATATTCATGGGTATTTTAGCTGTAATGCTATCTGTCTTCTTCCGCTTACAATTAGGGTGGCCAGGTGAGAGCTTTGCTATACTTGAGACGTTTTTAGGTAAGTGGGCTCCAGGCGGAGTTCTAGACAGAAACGCTTACCTAGCTCTAGTTACTATACACGGTACCATTATGGTATTCTTCGTGTTGACAGGAGGTCTGTCAGGTACTTTCTCGAACTTACTTATTCCACTACAGATTGGAGCTAGAGATATGGCTTCTGGCTTCTTGAACATGCTGAGTTACTGGTTCTTCTTAGCATCTAGCTTGATTATGTTATTCTCTCTCTTCGTAGAGGGAGGAGCAGCATCTGGAGGGTGGACGGTTTATCCTCCCTTAAGTGCACTTCCACAAGCTATGCCTGGCTCTGGAATGGGTATGACGCTTTGGCTTATCTCCATGACTCTATTCGTAGTGTCATCGCTGCTAGGATCCCTGAACTATATCGTTACTATCATCAACCTTCGTACTAAGGGTCTGAACATGATGAGATTGCCACTAACGATTTGGGCTTTCTTAATCACAGCGATTTTAGGGGTGCTTTCTTTCCCAGTTCTAGTATCAGCTGTCGTCCTTCTTATGATGGATAGACTTATGGGTACTGCATTCTATCTTAGTGATATCCACATTGGAGGAGAGGCACTTGATGCTACTGGAGGATCACCTATCCTATACCAACACTTATTCTGGTTCCTCGGTCACCCTGAGGTTTACATCGTACTTCTTCCGGCTTTAGGTATCAGTTCAGAGATTATCTCAACGAACTCACGTAAGCCTATCTTCGGATATAAGGCTATGGTTGGATCATTGCTTTCAATTGGTTTCCTTTCGTTTATTGTCTGGGGTCATCATATGTTCGTTACAGGTATGAACCCATTCGTAGGTTCTGTATTCGTATTCACGACATTGCTTATCGCTATCCCATCTGCTGTAAAAGCATTTAACTATATCACCACTCTGTGGAGAGGTAACATCGTATTTACTCCTGCTATGCTATTCAGTATAGGTCTCGTGAGCACTTTCGTTACGGGTGGATTAACTGGAATTATTCTGGCTGACTCGGCACTAGACGTAACAGTACACGATACTTACTTTGTAGTAGGACACTTCCATATTGTAATGGGTATGTCTGCCATATTCGGGATGTTCGCCGGTGTATATCACTGGTATTCAAAAATGTTCGGAAGGATGATGAATACGAAGCTGGGGTATGCACACTTCTGGCTTACAATGGTTTGTGGTTATGGAGTATTCTTCCCTATGCACTTCGTAGGTCTAGCTGGATCGCCACGTAGATATTACGATGAGTCATCATTCGCTTTCTTAGATAGCGTAGCTGATTTACAGCCTATCATTTCAGTGTTTGCCATAATTGGTTCTATCGCTCAGTTGATATTCCTATTCAACTTCTTCTATAGTATTTTCAGAGGCCAAAAGGCTTCACAAAACCCTTGGAAGTCTAACACACTAGAGTGGACTACACCTGTAGAGCACGTTCACGGTAACTGGCCTGGAGCTCTTCCAGAGGTTCACAGATGGGCTTACGATTACAGCAATCCAGAGCACGAAGAGGACTTCGTTCCTCAGACTACACCTATGAAAAAAGGTGAGATCGCACACTAGAAACTTCTTCTAGTTGAAAAAAAGAATTTATGCCCCTTGGTTTTGTGCCGAGGGGTTTTTCTTTTCTATTAACTTGGCACTATGGATATGGACGATGAATTCGACATGAGGGAGGAAGCTGCTCAGCAAGCTGAAGGGGATATCGATAGAGTCCTTAGGCCCGCTAGGTTCGAGGATTTTACAGGCCAAAAGGCAGCTATGGATAACCTCCAAGTCTTCGTAGCCGCTGCCAGACAACGCGAAGAATCCCTAGATCACGTGTTATTCCATGGACCTCCGGGACTAGGTAAAACCACCCTAGCTAACATCGTAGCTAATGAGATGGGTGTCCAGATTCGAACAACATCAGGACCCGTACTCGATAAGCCCGGCGACCTAGCTGGTCTATTAACTAGCCTTGAAGAAAATGATATACTCTTCATAGACGAGATACACAGACTCAGCTCAGTAGTAGAAGAGTATCTGTACAGCGCAATGGAGGATTATCGAATCGACCTCGTCATAGACACAGGCCCTAACGCCAGAACAGTCCAGATAGACCTCAACCCATTCACTTTAATAGGGGCGACTACCCGTTCCGGTCTTCTCACCTCACCTCTAAGGGCAAGGTTCGGCATCAACCTCAGACTGCAGTATTACGATACGAATACATTAACGGATATAGTAGAACGCTCGGCAGGAATACTAGAAATCCCCCACGACGCAAAAGCGGCTTATGAGATAGCATCTCGGAGCAGAGGAACGCCAAGAATAGCAAATTCCCTTTTAAGAAGGGTAAGAGACTTCGCCCAAATCAAAGGCGACGGGAAGATCACGCCCGAGCTGACGGATTATGCTCTCGACGCACTCCAAGTTGATAAGAAAGGATTAGATGAGATGGATAACAGAATCCTTTCAGCTTTAATAGATAAGTTCGGCGGAGGGCCAGTGGGTATGAGTACGCTTGCAACGGCCATAGGAGAGAACTCAGGCACTTTAGAAGAGGTATATGAGCCTTTCCTCATCCAGGAGGGCCTACTCGTCAGAACCCCCCGTGGAAGACAAGCCACTAAGGCCGCATATACTCATCTCGGCAAAACCCCTCAGGCTTCTTCCGGGAATTTATTTGAGGGATAGATGTCGCGCTCTAATCATGTAGCAGCTCGAAGAGCCACGTGGCTTAAAGAGAAGGCAAAAGAATTAGGATTTGAGAGTGTGGGAATAAGTGTTGCGCGAGAGCTCACGGAAGAAGCCCCACGATTAGAGGAATGGTTGACGACTGGGATGAATGGGGAGATGAAGTATATGGAGGGGCATTTCGATAAGAGGCTAGATCCGAGGCTTCTCGTTCCCGGTACTAAAAGCGTTGTAAGCCTCATTTTCAACTACCACAACCCAGATGTAAATCTGGTCGAAGGCGATTTAAAAATCTCTCAGTACGCTCAAGGGAAAGATTATCACCACGTATTGAAGTGGAAGTTGAAGGAGCTGTTGAAACTAGCCAGGCAAGAATGGGGAGCGGTAGAGGGGAGGGTGTTTGTGGATTCGGCGCCTATACTTGAGAGGGTTTGGGCTGCGCAGTCTGGACTTGGATGGGTGGGAAAGAATAGCCTTTTGATATCGAAGAAAAAGGGCAGCTACTATTTCCTAGCCGAGATGATGCTAGATGTAGAATTAGCTCCGGACGCACCTGTAGCAGATCACTGTGGAAATTGCACGGCCTGTATAGACGCTTGCCCTACAGGAGCGATAGTACAACCCTACGTCGTTGACGGCTCGAAGTGCATCAGTTATTTCACCATAGAACTCAAAGGAGCTATCCCAGAGCCCATGGCTGGAAAACTCGATAACTGGATGTTCGGGTGTGATATATGTCAGGAGGTTTGTCCTTGGAACAGACACTCAGAAAAAAACACAGAACCAGAATTCATGCCTGGCGAAGGGCTCTTAGAAATGAACAAATCAGACTGGTTAGATCTGACAGAGGAGGTTTTTAAAAAGACCTTCAAAGACAGTCCTGTGAAAAGAACCGGCTTCGAAGGCCTTAAAAGAAATATCAAGTTCGTGACCGGATCCTCGGTTGGGGGTTTATAAGTATTCAGTTATTTATAATTCTTTTCCTTTGAAGAAATCTTTATAAATAAAGTCAAAATTACCTTCTGGAATATCTATATCTTCTGGTAAACAGAAAAACCCCTTGGATCCGGAACAATGACGGCTTCAGACAATACTTCATATGAATGGGGATACAATATTTTGATAAGAAGGGCTCGATATTTCATTTCTCAGATGCTTAAATTATCCGTAGCATAAACAGATATATTACTTGCTGCTTCTGTATTTTTAGAAATTGAAACAGCATCCATCTTGAAACAACTCATATCAGTCTCCGTCTCCATAGTCATATTACTAGGAGTTGCTTTAACATGTAATCAATGCACGATTAATACTTTCAGTAAAACAAAGGCAAAAGTCCTCCAAGAAAACCTAGGAGATGCTGAAAAATATTATGAAAACTACTGTGCATCTTGTCATGGTAAGCATGTCAAGGAGTTTGTTAATAGAGACAAGTGGGTTTATGGCAGCACTAGAAATGAGATGTTTGATGTGGTCAGAAATGGTGTGGAAGAGGATGGAATGCCTGCTTATGGCGAAGTTATTTCTGACAAGCAAGTGTATGAATTGGTAGATTATATTTTGGCAGCGATAGAGGATAAGAAGTCGGAGGAATTCAATACGGGCAATAATAACGATGTAGTTTTTATATCGGAAGGAATGCGATTTAAATTGGAATTGGTGGCAAACAATTCAGATTCACCTTGGTCGATAACACAGAGTAATAATGGTAGATTATTCTATACAGATAAATCTGGAAAGCTATTCGCTAAACAAGGTGTTGACATTCAAGAAATCACTGGATTGCCAACAGTAAAATATAAAGGTCAAGGTGGTATGATGGATGTCATATTGCACCCGGATTTTGATAACAATCAACGTGTTTACCTCTCGTATTCCAAACCAAAACCCGACGACGCTAGTTACTCAACAACAGCTATTTTCTCTGGAATATTAGAAAATAATACTATTACAAATGGCAAAGATGTTTTTGTAGCTGAACCTTATGTGAATACAAATCACCACTTTGGCTGTCGAATGATTTTTGACAAGGCCGACTTTTTATTTGTAGCAATAGGAGAGAGAGGTAGACGGGATGATTACCCACAAAAACTGGATAATCATTTAGGTAAAATACATCGTTTGAATGATGATGGAACTGTGCCCACGGACAACCCATTTTACAATACACCTAACGCAAAAAAATCTATTTATTCGTATGGACATAGAAATCCACAAGGACTATGCTATAATCCAGTTACAGATAAAATCTACGATAACGAACACGGACCTAGAGGTGGAGATGAATTGAATCTAGTAGAACCAGGAAAAAATTATGGTTGGCCCATAATTACTTATGGTATTAATTATATAGGAACGAAGATTACGGATTTGACACATCATGAAGGTATGGAGCAGCCTATAAGATATTGGGTTCCATCTATTGCTACCTGTGGAATGGAAATAGTCACTAGTGATAAATATCCAGCTTGGAAAGGGAATATCCTGTCAGGCTCATTGAAGTATAACTATCTGCACAGAGATGTTTTTGATGCCAACGATAAATTGATAAAAGAAGAAAAATTATTTCCGGATATTGGAAGAATAAGAAGTATAGAACAATGTGCGGATGGATATATATATTTCGGAGTGGAAGATCCTGGGAAGATTTATAGGATTTTACCTATGTAGGTATACTTTCCATTAACATGTTTCGACTTCCCGCCTCTCTGCTCCACGAAAGAGGATATCTCTAAATTCGTTAATAAGTGTTTGCTTATTTTATGCCCTAACTCAATTATTTCTCTTGTAGAAAATGTTATTTATCTGAATAAACTTGTAGCTTTCGATTATGATATTTATGAGTATAGACCTTAAACTAGTTCTGCTTTCTGTCCTTTTAAGTTTATTATTGGGTCATACTTATGCGCAAAGTGAAACTACCCCTCTGTGCAAGTCTAGTGTTTATCTTGAAGTAGGAGGTGTAGCTGGTCTCTGGTCACTTAATTATGACTGGGAGCTCAGGGAAATTAATGAAAACTTACAATTACTTGGAAGAGCTGGGTTAGGTATTTATTCCGAATTCAATGGAGCTGGTTTTTCTGATGTAATAATACCTGTTTCTAGTATGTTTCTATGGGGTAAGAGTACACATAGAGTTGAGGTAGGTGGTGGTATAACCTATTATAATTGGACATTTAGAGATGTTTTGATGCAGGATGGTTTTAGTCGTAAAACTGATTTGTTAGGACATCTTATTATAGGATATCGCTTTCAAAAACTGAAGGGCGGGTTAATGTTTCGAGTTACATATACACCGATCATAATTACCGACAGCAATAAACCATTTGAACATTGGGCAGGTGGAAGTATTGGGTATACATTTAAATCACCTGCAAAAACTAATGTGCGCTGATCTAGTGACCTTAGTTGTGAATGCTTGAAAAAATAGTTTAACGGACAAATAGCACAATATGATAAAAACAATATTTAGTTACATCTTATCGATTTTAGTAGTCGGAATGGTTACAAGTGGTTGCAATAAGGAAGACGATAATTCTGATATCGGAGGATGTATGGATGTGAATTCTCCGGATTATAGCTCTTCAGCAACTTACGATAACGAAACATGTCAATTCCTCTATGTAACGGATTATGAGGTTACGAACTATGAAGACATTAATTGGGACTTAATTGTTAATGTTGAAGCAGATCTTTACATCAAAGTAAAGAGACAGAGTTCTTCAAGTTGGGAATTTTCGTCAAACACAATCGACAATGCGGATCCCAATACAGTGCAGATATGGTCTGCACCGACTCAATTTCAGTTGTTGAATGAAACGTATGTCTGGGAGTTGTTTGATGCAGACAACCCTCCCCTTGACACGGATGATTCGATGGCTTCAGGGTCCTTTAATCCTTTGACATCTGCTAACAATGGAGTAGTTGTTTCAGAATCTTCTGATGGCCATACAACTGTAAAAATCCACTATAGCTTGTATTAATAAGTGAATCATAACTGTTATTAAATTATGAAAAAAACATTCTTCTTATCGATAATAATCTTATTTATCCTGTGCAGTGGTTGTACCAAAATTACAGAAATAACCATGATGAAAGGCGAGTGGCAGGTGCTTGAAGTTGAAATTAACGGCGGAGACCTGAATCAGCTGGAGCAATTGTTCCCTCAATTTGACACCACCGGGCGGTATTTAATTTATTTGATGGATGATGGGGTAATGAAGGGGGAATATTACATTGGAGATATTCTAGACTTTGAGGCGTGGGGTGAATGGGAATTACTATCGAACGATTATGTTTTCATGAGGATAGATGAATATATAAACGGGACTTTCCTTATCAGATCCAATGGGGACCACCTTTACACAATGTACAGCGATAGTAACGACATTGCCTTCTACGATATAGGGATAAGTACAATGGTACTAGAGCTGGAGCGACATTAAGGATTATTGATCAATTCCACATCAAGCACCCATTCGCCTTCAATTACGAGGTCTGTAAAGATCAATTGATCGGCTACCAGATTCAAACGCAAATCGAACGATTCGCTTTTAAGGTAATCATCCAGTTCAACGCCTTCTGGTACAAGAGGCAGAACAGAACCTATACTGTTGTCAATGTTGTAATGGTGTGCTAATTTTATTTCTGGAAGTACATCTGTAGAAATGTATACCTCAATATCCTTGAGGAAGTTGAATGTCTGATCTTGTGGTGAGGTGATCCTAAAGATAAAGTTCCTCAGAGTAATATTACGTATCAACCCGATATGTGGATTTGTATTCTCAGAAGTGGACGAGAAGTCTAAAGAAATATCAGCAAAGGGGATTTGAAAAGGCAAGTTCAATCCAATAAGTGAAGAGATTGTAAAATTAATAGGTTCATGTATAACAAACCGGGTTTGCTCATATGGTATGACCTCCGGTATTTCATCCTTCTGACAGGAGCTTAAGGTGACACAAACAACACCTACGAATAAAAAAAACTTACAATTCATACAATACATAATTGAGGAG
>Ga0308011_10000163_pt1 | contig 36870 bp, 54 predicted proteins | sample Neamet177_FD_203144 | JGI IMG/M metagenome (GOLD analysis project Ga0308011, IMG submission 203144) | Marine microbial communities from water near the shore, Antarctic Ocean - #177 | ecosystem: Environmental > Aquatic > Marine > Unclassified | place: Southern Ocean | collected 2014-07-25 | reverse complement strand
CTTAATTTCTTCTTCTTCTTTCTTGGGGAATTAGTGTAATTCGTTGGAATTAAACGACCCATTATGTCTATTGGTATTGTTATCTTCATTCTATTTTGTCTTTTAAAGTCGTGAATAAACAAGACACTTATTGTATTGGGGAGGCGACCAAACCCCCCCTCTACTACTTAGGTCTGAAAAATTAAATGCTCTTGTAGGTCTTACCCTATATTTATTATTAATTATTTCCTAAGTGTTATTTTGTGTAATGCAAAGATACGAAAAATAAATTAAATTTCCAACTGATTTATCGTTTTTATATATGGAGAGTTATCTAAATGCTCTCCCACCTCGTTATATCTGCCGTTCTGTAGGTTGTAATTAAACACAGCTTCTCCTATCTCTCCTATATGTCTGAACTTAACTTTCTGCACATAAACATGACTTAATCCTGTTTCAAAGTTTCTGTATACAGTTATTCCATTGTCCACTTGATTGTAAAAGTTGGCAGACCCTGCAATATCATAAAGTGTAGGAACGTCATACAATCCATTATCTTTCTTCTGCATCTTACGAGGATGAGCAACTAAGAATATATGAATATCATATTTTTGTTTAAAGATAGTAAGTTTAGTTAAGAACTCATTAATATATTGAGTCTCACTTTGAGAGCCGAATGGAGCACTAATCTTATTATAAGGGTCAATAATCAATCCTTTAATGCCATGTCTTTTAATTAATCCTGCTGCCGACTCTAATATAGCATCTATAGTAAACACATCTCCATCAGGTCTAATCCAATTAAAGCTATTAGATATAAAATCCTTTGCATGATTCAATTCCTCTCTTGACATTCTTTCAAATTTATCCATATCTCTAAATGACTTACCTATAAACTTCTCTGCTAAAACTGAGAAATGTAATTGTAAAGGATAATGCTCAGGAGAAAATACTCCAAACTTCCAGTCATTTTGTGCTGCCAACTTAATACACATGTGCTCAAGCCAGTTACTTTTACCATGAGTAGGTACTCCAGTAATTACAGTTAACTGAGAAGTAGTAAAGGAAAATAAATTATCAAATACCCTATGTCCAGTAGTATCTCCTCTCTGTAATCCATTCTTATATAAGTCATCAATATCAATATCAAAACTATCAACTCCTAAAACTCCTTGTAAAGGATAGGCTTTAGCTTTTTCAATAAACACCGACAAGTCAAGTTCAAGAGCCTCATTTGCATCTTTACAATCTTGAAAATCAACACGATAACAAATATCTCTCCCTATCCTTCTTGATAATTCCTCAGCAAGTTTTCTACCTGGCTCATCATTATCAGTTGCTATATATACTTTTTTTAGATTATCAGGGAAATCTTTTAGATATTTTAACTCTAAATTAGAAGCACCATTAGGAACGGAAACACAATTCTTATATCCTGCCTCATAAAATGATAGCTTATCAACCTCCCCTTCCACGATTATAACCTCCTCACAGTCTTTTAAATCATCTAAGCCATATAGAATCCTTTCAGCATCTTTAACAAGCTTAAAGTTCTTCTCAGCGTCTCTGTACTTAACATTGATTAATTCTGAGTCTTTATAGTAATTAAATTGAATTGTGTTTCTTTCAGCTTGAACTTGTGGCATATATGTCATCCCTTCACTAACTTTATTTTCTATTAGTGTTTTCTCTGATATACCTCTGCCTGCAAAGTATTTTATCATGCCATCACTATATTTAGATACAGTTGGTATATGTTTTGGTTTTACAAATATTGTTTTCTCCATGTAGTTGTTTTGTTTTTTTAATCCCCCCTTCCATCCACAGTTGTGGCAATTCCAAACTCCTTCGTCTATATTTACTGACAAACAAGGGTCTGATTTCTTTTTCCTATCATAAGAACATTTTGGGCATTTTGTTTTAACCTGGCCTGCGTTCTTCTTAATTGTGATTCCGTTTTCGTGAAATGTCATAGTATCATCCCTTTTAAGTTGCCATTAGTTATGCCCTCACTTACAATACAAACCTCATCATTCCAACACTCTTGGTTTAACCAGGTAGTAGCATGTTTCCTGAATTTCTTATCAGGAGTTGACTTAGCGTAAATTGGTGCTATCTTAACACATTTATTACAATCAGCTAAAGATAACTTTATAAACTTATCTCTTGCAGGTTTCTTAGATGTTGGTTTGTCGTATAGTAACCAAAAGATTTCAAAAAGCTCATTCTTTTCTTTATTACTTGTATTATTAACTGTATTATTATGTATTAACTTTTGTTGGATAGGGTCTTTAACTTTTGTTAAAGAGGTCTTTAATATTCTTTTGTTACCCTCTGACTCTAAGATGTTTGAAGATACAAACCCTTTATTTACTAAGCTGTTTATCACTAATGATACTCTTGTAGTTGATAAACCAAAGAACTTAGCAAAGTAATTATTATTGGCATAACAACCATTAGCGTTATCTAATGAATCAATCTCAACAAGAAATACTTTCTCTTGTAGAGTTAAGCTTTGAGACTCCCATACATCAGCAGGAATCCAAATCCCTTTAAATTTTCTCTTAGTATTACTCATATTATAAGTCTTTACCTATACGTGCTAACTTCACATAAGTATTTAGTGTTTCAGTTTTAGAATCAAGTTCCTTTTGAATTGCTTTAAGTTCTTTATACATTGAGAAGAACATCCATAATGCCCCAAGAAAAGCCCCCATACTAAATGATACGAATACCATTATTAAATTTTGTGTTAATTCCATTTTGTTTAGTTTTTAATTAGGAGGAGGCCATATTACCCCCTCCCTTGAATATCTTTCTACTTTTAGAACGGCAAGTCAGTCATTAGCTCATCCTTTTTAACAGCCCCTTTCTTAGAATCTGGTTTCCATGGGTCAACCTGAACGTAATGAGTTATCCCTTTATCAGAAGCCTCTTTCCTTTTGTTAATTATAAGGTTAGCCCATCCATTATCTGATACAGCTTTTAACTCGTTGATGAAATCATCAACCTTAACACTCATCTTTAACTGAGTCCCTCCATTATCAAATGTCTTTTCTTTGATAACAATTCCGTTTACATACTTCTTTTCTTCCATAATTTTATTGCTTTTTATTGTTGGAACTATTAAGGCTGTTCCATTAACCTGTTTCTTAGTAATCTGCTTTTAGTAAGGCTCTCTGTTTTCTTTGAAGCCTGTTTATTAATCTCTCAAGAGAAGCTACCTGTCTTTTAATATCCTGCTTTTCTGCTGCTATATAGTTTCCCCAAAATGTTTCTGATATTTTAGTATATGTATCTCTATATCTCTTATACCAATCAAAATTATCTTTATGAACCTTACAGTAGTACACAACTGTTGAGTGGTCTCTATTTATTACTGACCCTGCCTGAACTACTGAAAGACCTAATTCCATATGTAATATATAGCCAACAATACTTCTTACTATAACTCTCGGCCTTGCTCTTAATTTAGATTTTAACTCTTCCTCATTAATCCCAGTAACTACCTCTGCAATATGAAATAGAAGTTCTATTTTGTTGTTAACAATCTCTTCTTTATTATTAATAATATCTACCATTCAATATATTTTTAGCCTTCCTGTAAGTTATTTTTAAATCCCTCTCCTTTACCGTTTCATTTAATACTTTTAGGGCATGTAGTAATCTTTCTTTTGGATTTTCAATATCTTTAAATGTCTCTTCATTATTATCCAAAACATCTGTTAATTTCACCTCCAAACAATCCTTAAAATATAATTCTAATGTTTTTGACTTTAAAGTAAAATCATGTATTCTTTCTCCAAGTAATCCAAGACCATCATACTTATCATCTCTGAAATAAAACACAGGACTGGTTGACCATAGTCTTAAAGGTATTTGTTCAAAGAACTTTATGTAATCATCTACTTTTATGTAAGGGGATTCAGGTGTTGCATCTATAAATTCTTTTATCATAAAATTTAGAATACCTCTTACCTCTCTATTATTTGTGGTTTCGTCTAAGTACCTGCTGAAATTGGTCTCTACAGTCCCTTGGGCAATCGTTTTCTTCAAGGTCTCTGATAATGTCTGCTGCTTCTCCATAAGTTAAATCGTTTAAGTTAATATTTGAGTATTGTGATGCTGTTGCTGAGGTATGTAATAGTTGTTCTATTCTACCCATTTGAAATAAAGAACACTGGTCATTAATATGTTCATCTATCCAATCGTATTCACTATCTTTTGAAGTCATCTGCCTCATCTTCTCCAAAGATTCCTCCCTGCTCATAAAAACCAGCGAGTTTTAAACAACTTCTACTCATGGCTCTCTTCTCTGCCATAGCAACTGGATAGGAGTTTTGATTATTCATAGGAGCAGCCTCTCCATAAGTCTCAATAACCCTGTCCCCCATTTTAGCTGTTGCCTTTATAATAACACATTTAGTGTCGTCTGAGTTATAGATTAAATCAAAATTGATTTCAATATTATTGGCAGCCTGAATTTTGTCTATGCCACTTCTTGTGATTATCGTGTAGAATTTATGTTTGAAAACATCTTCTTTTGTTAAATTATTTTGAATAAATAATCTTCTTAGTGTTTCTTGCTTAGTTTCTTTTTCCATTTTCTTTTGTTTTTAATGTGTTAATGATTTGTTTTAATGATTCTTGTTGATTTGGTTGTGCCAACTGGTAAACCTCTCTTTCGTACCTTTGAACTAAGGTTTCTTTAGATAATTCAAATTGTCTCATGTTTTCTAACAGCTTTTTATTTCCTCCCATAGTGTTTTTTAATAATTAATATATACAAATTAACAAAAAATATATTTAACTACCAAATTTTTAGGCTATTATTTCACTTTATTCCACAAATTACCCAACCTGGGCCTAAAGTTGCTCCTAATATACTATATATATACGTAATATTGTTTTCTAAGACTAATATATACAAAAATATGAATTGGTATAATATAAAAAATTTATCTGAATCCTCTACAGAAGTAGTCATTTATGACGAAATAGGAGCTTGGGGTGTAGATTCCAAATCCTTTATAGAGGAGGTAAAACAAATATCCACAGAGAATATTCTTTTAAGAATAAACTCCCCAGGCGGTTCAGTTATAGATGGTCTATCTATACATGACGCAATTAAGCGTATGCCTCAGAACGTAACCGCCCAAATTGAAGGCTTGGCAGCTTCTATTGCTTCTATTATAGCATTAGGTGCAAATCAAGTAACTATGAGTGAAAACAGTTTGTTTATGATTCATAATGTATGGGGTGGAGAAACAGGAGGGGCAAAAGATATGAGAAAAGCTGCTGACTTGATGGACAAGATGGGAGACAGACTCGTAAATATTTATGTAAGTAAAACTGGTTTAGACGAATCAACTATCCGTAATTGGATGGATGAGGAAACTTGGTTTACGGCAGACGAAGCTTTTGAGGCAGGGTTTATTAATTCAGTTGAAAAACCTATTGCTTTAGCAGCTAAGTATGATGTTCAAAAACTCAACTATAAAAACAAAAATTTAGCAGTTGATATGTTTAATTCTAATAAAAAAAATAAAAAAATGGAAAACCAAATTGAAGAGTTAAAGAATTTTATCTCTGACCTTTTTAACAAAAAAGAAAGCGTTAAGGAAGTAAAAATCCTTGACAACGAAGAAGTGGTTGCTAAGATTAGTGCATTAGAAGAGTCTATTACAGATTCTAACAAAAATGTTGCTGACCTTACTGAAGCTTTGGGAGTAAAAGAATCTAATATTGTTGCTTTGGATGACGAAGTAAAATCTTTAGAGGAAAAAGTAGCTAAACTTAATGGAACTCCAAGTTCTATTGTTCCTGAAAATGACCCTAACCCATCTGAGGATAGTGTAGTTGTTAATTCATGGGATGCTTTAGCTACAAACATATTTAATTCATAAAAACAAAAATAAAAAAATAAAACAATGGCAAATATAATCGCTTCACCAATTACATGGAGTCAACAAGATGCTGCAAAGTATTTCTTAGCTCCATTATTTATATCAAACAATGACTTAACTCATTTTGATGTAATGACAAACATCTCAGGCTCTTCTATTAAGCTTGACAAATACAGTGCATTGAAAGATGTTACTAAAGCTTTAAATGATGAATGCTTTGCAGATGATGCAACTCGTTCAACTAACACTGCTGTAACTTTAAACTTAGTTCGTTTAGAAGTAGAGCACAAGCAATCTGCACACGCATTATTCAATACAATTAAATCTCAATTCATGAGAAATGGTATTGAAAGAAATGATTTATCAGGTACTATGTTAATGGAAATGATTTCTGAAATCTTAATGGGAGGAATCTTAAGAGACTTTTCTACTATCTCATGGTGGGGACAAACTGCTTCAGGTTCAGGAACTCAAGATTTAGCTAATGGTATCTGGGAGGCTGCAAATGGTATTCCTGCTGGACAACAAGTTGCTTACACAGGAACTGCTATAACTGACCTTGCTACTTTAATGACTGCAAGAACTGCTGAATTAGCTGCTTCTGACCAAGTAATGTATGTTTCTCGTTCTTTTGCTGATAAGTATAAAGCTGAATTAGTAGCTACTACAAGTGGATTAGCTTATGCTGACCTACAGTCTGGAATTGCTAACTTACAATACAATGGTATTGAAATGATTGTTAGACCTGATTTTGATGTAAATATCGCTGCTTATGGAGCTTCTTTATCTTCAAATGGGCCTACTGCTACTACTAAAGTAGAATGTGCTTTCCTTATGGCTAAAGGTGCTATCGCTATCGGAACTGATTGGGCTATCCAAGATGTTGACATGTGGTACAACAAAGATTGTAAAGAAAACAGATTCAGAATGAACTATTCATTTGGAGCTGCTTTGAAAGACAATTCTCTTGTAGCAACAATTACTTACTAATTAATAACTTATAAAATAATAAAATTATGGCAATTACAAAAGGACATCAAGTAGAATGTTGCGATAGAAACCGTAGAGGTGGATTGAAGAATATTTGGTTGATAGAACAAGGAAACGTATCGGCAACTGGAGTTACTGCAGGAGTAGTTACAACTTTCACAACAGATGACGCTTACCAGTTTGATTTTGATAGAGGGACTGCAGGATTTACTGCAAACGCTACAAGAGAAAATGGAAGTACAATTATAGCAATAGAGCTTGAATTTTACATCCCTAAGGTAACTCAGGAAGTAAATGAAAACTTAGACCAACTTGCAAGGTCTTGTGGATTATTTGCAATCGTTGAATCTTATGCTGATGATTGTGCTGCTGGAACTGCAAACACTTATAAATTCGTATTAGGTTATGATGAAATATTTGAATTGACTGGTTACATGGAGTTCATGTCAGGAGAGCAAACTACAGGTGTTGGGCTTCAAGATGCAAATGGTACTCTTGTTAAAATTGGAGGAGAACAAGGAGAATATCCTTTAGAAATCTCTGCTGCTATGACTGCAGGGGCAAATTATACTGACGCTTGGTCAGTAGCTTAGTAGTATTCTATATTAAATAATGTTTTTTAGGGGAGTGGTTGACATTCCCCTAAATTTCATTATATTTGCACTTTAATTTAAAAATAAATACTATGTATAAATTAAACAAAGAGTGGTTTAAGGAGAATACTTGTGAGACTATTCATTTTGGCAGACATTCTAAGACCTCTAAATTTTTCCCTAAGATTGCTTTCTCTAATGAAGAGACAATGCTTAGTGTAGAGAAAAATCAGGTGATATTAGAAGAGCTTTATGAACTGGGTAAACCCTATGTTTGTTTAGTAAAAGAAGATTGCAAACCCAATGAGGATTGTGGTGTGTCTAAGAAATCTAATAAAAAAATAAAGAAATCATACAAAAATGAGTCAAAAGAAAACGCAGGCAAGTACAAAAAAGAGCAAGTTTTACCAAAAGCCAGCGAAGAAGAATAAACTTCTTGCTTATGGTTTTTCAAAGGATATAGCTCAAGATGCCCCTGAAGAAACGAAAAAGATAGATAGATTACAAAATGCCTGGATTCCTTTTGGGGATGATAATTTATTCCCTCAGCATTTAAGTGAGCTATCAAGATGTGCGGCAACGCATAGGGCAATTCTTAATACAAAAACAACATTTACCATGGGTGAAGGGTTACACACTCTTGACGAGGCTCTTGGTGAATATCTTACTGATGTAAACGCAAATGGCGATACAGCAGATGATGTTATCAGAAAGGTTGTTTCTGACTACTGGACATTTGGAAATGCTTACTTAGAGATTGTTGTAGGTAAGGGTTATGTTAATTTGTATCATCAAGACGCTACTACAGCAAGAATGGGGAAAAAGAATGATAAAGTTCTTTTCCATCCTGACTGGGCCAATGTTAAACGTACAGAAAGCAAGATAAAAACAGTAGATGTCTACCCTAAATTTAAGAAAACAGAAACAGATGTTCAGCGTTCTGTAATACATTTCTCTGATTACGAGAGTACATACTACTATTATGGGTTGCCAGACTATACTGCAGCTTTAGACCATATAAAAATAGCAAGTCAAATAGGAAAATTCAACTTAACAAGATTTAAGAATGGTTTTATGCCATCTGCTATTATTGAATTAGGAGCTGACATGTCTGAGGAAGAAGCTCAAATATTTATTAACGAGGCAAGAGAGAAACTTACTGGTGAGAATAATAACTCTAAGATATTATTTATAGCTAAGAATGGTGATGAGGCTGCCTCTAATGTTAATATCATTAATGATACGAGTGATGGTTCTTTTATGGAACTACAAACGATTACTAATGACAATATAATATCCTCACATAGATGGAATCCTGCTTTGTCAGGAATACAAGTTGCTGGTTCTCTGGGTAATAACCAACAGATTTTAACTATATATGATATAGTTATGTCAACTGTTATTAAAGAACCTCAGCAAATGATTTTAAGAGAACTTAAAAAAATACTTAAGAAACATTCTAACTTTAATGTTTCTGATTTACATATAGTTAATAAACCTCCAGTTACAATGCTTGGGGCAATTAACCCAACAGACTACATATCAGTTCAAGAAGGTAGAAAGATATTCCACCTACCTGAATTAGATGAGGCGGAATTGGATAGCTTATTAATAGAAAAAAATAAAATACAAAATGGCACTGATAACACCGACACAAGTAATTGATATAGCCTTTACTAATAAGAATACTGACAAGTATTTAGTTAAGCCAGCTTTCGTTGAGATTGCTGAATTAAACTTTGTACAACCATCTATTGGTGCAGACTTATATAATGAGATACTTAATGATAAAGCTACCAATACTCCTTGGAGTAGTAGCCCAGTTATATATGATGTTATTACTTGTTCGGCAGACTCAACCTCTGCACTACAGAACAATTATATTCAAATGCACTCTGCTAATAATTATTCAACAATAGCTGTTTATTTTGAATATTTAGCAGCACCAGTACCTGCAATATTACCTACACCACCTGGATTTGATGGCGTATGTCAGGTTGACTTATCATTAACCCCAACACCTACAGCGATAGAGCTGTGTAATGGTTTAGCCTCAGCAATCAATGGTAGTCCGTTTGGACTTGGTAGTGCTGTGTCTGATGGTGTTAATAAGGTTACTATAACCAGACCTGGAAATGCAAATGCACCGTATAATAAGTTTACTTTAATGAACTCAATGTTATCATATTCAACATTCAGTGATTTCAATGTGACGGCTGGTAGTAATATAATAACCTGTTCTGCTAATAGTTTTATCAAGGTTGGGGATTTTGTCTCTGGAGCTGACATACCTTTAAGGGAAGATGGAACTGACTCTTGTAGGGGGTTTAATACGGTTCTTACAGTAGATGTTCCTGGAGCAGTTACATCTATTACGATTTCAGGGACTCCAACAGTAACAAACGTAGTTTCAAATGTTTTATTTCAAAGACCAAACGGAAAGCTTGTTAATAGTTATATTAGGGATTATCTTGCGTTTTGCGTTAGGTTTGAAATGATACCTGATATGGCTTACAATTCAACCTCTCAAGGTTTGGTGGAAAGTTCTGGAGAATTTTCTTTACCAGTAGATGCCAAGACATTAGGGTTTATGAGAACAGAAACATATAAGAAATCAGAAACATACTTAAGAAAAATGAAAGATTTTTTAAAGGAAAACTCAATATCTTATCCATTGTATTGTGATGATAACGCAGGTGGAGTTAGTAAATTAAACGGAATAATACTATATTAATATGGCAACAAATTTTCATTCAGACTTACCTAACAACCAAATACACAATCCTAAAGATTTTAGTGAAGCTAAGAACTCAAGTGTGCCTGTCAAAACTAATGCAGGTATATTGGAGTGGGTGGCTTCACCTTTTAATATAAGCACAACAATAACATGTGGGTCAGATACTGCAGGGGTTCTTCACAACTCTTTCTTTCATATCTTTTATGATAATACAGTATCTATAGAGGTTCATTTCTCTGTAACAGGTGACGCTACTGCTTTTGTCCCAACTACAGGGTTTACACAATCTTCTGTTTCAATAGCAGCAAATGCAACAGCTATACAGGTTGCAGAGGCTATTAAAGTGGAGTTAGATAGATTAACCGCTGCAGGTACTGCCGCTTTTGTTACCAGTGTTAATGGAACAGGGAAGTGTACTTTTAGTGGAATGAGTAATACTATAGGTACGATTGATAAAGGAACAGGATTTGTATTTGCAAATACAAGAACGCCTTATGGTTCTCAAAATTTAGTATCTATTAATGGTGAAATTCAATGGGAAACATCTTCTCCAGGAGGAGTTACATCTATAGTAGCAGGAACAGGTATAACTATTGCTCCAGCAGGAGGAACAGGTGATGTTACAATTACAAACTCATCCCCTCCATCAAGTAACTTTATGTCTCAAAATATTGAGGGATATGGTAGTATAGCGGTAGGGATTGAATGGGCTTTATCTAACGCACAATATAACTCTGAACATAAGTTTACAACCAACTTAGGGTCTGTAGGGTCGGTTTCTATATCACCTAAGAACATGATGAATACATCAATTTGGACAAATCCAACACCATCAATACCTGCTCGTTGGAATGGATGGGTATCTGGGGTAGGGACTATAACATTATCATTATTGCGTGTTAAAATGCAGTGTCCTATTCCTGCTGAATATCCTACTACAGCGGATTTTTGTAGGATTGCTACTCAAACAATAATTTTAACTGGAAATTCAACTCCATTATGTTTTGATTTATCATCTTTCACAAATTGTGATGGATGGGATGAGCATATAGAAGTAAATGAGACGCTATGTATCACAGCCTCATGCACAGGTAAGTCAGCATCATTTAATATGAATTGTAATATTCTATTAAGTCAAGTATAAAATAAATAAATAACTTTAATATATATAATTATGGCAACAACAGTAGTCAACTCAACATTCACATCAACAGTAACAGATTCTATTTCATTAAACTCAAAGGCTTACGGTAACACTAATACAGTTACTATTAGCTCTTGTAATGAGGCTTATGAAAGGATATTAAGCATACCTGCTTATGCAGTTGAACCTGCACAGGATTTTATCCCAATTTTATCTTGTACTGCTGCTCCAGAAAGTGCTGGGGATGTTACTAATACGGAATTTGAATACGCAAGATTCACTAATCTTGATTCAGAATATCCAATCAAATTAAAATTCACTAATGCTGCAAGTGTTTGTGTTAACCCTTCAACAGCTACACAGGCCTTTGTTATAAGCCTTGAGCCAGGAATGAGTTACGTAGTGCCTTCTGCCTTCTTTATGGCTTCTGCAGCTAATATTACTGGATTACAAGCTAATACAGGTCTTGGTAATATATGGACTGCATATGCTTTAGCTACTACTGGTATTTGTGATTTGGAAATGTTTGTTGTAACTAAATAATGAAGTTAAAGGTTCTTAGGTTTAGTAGCCAAGAAGATTCTACATCAGGGTTGCTGATGGAAGAGAATGATTTAGGGGTTCATTTCCTATGTTATACTCTTGAAGATGAAAGGAGGGCCTTAAAAGTAAAGGGAGAGACGAGAGTCCCTGCTGGAGTGTATAATTTAACATTAAGAACTGAGGGTGGATTTCATAATAAATATGGCAAAAGGTTTCCAGGTATTCATAAAGGAATGTTATGGGTTAGGGATATTCCTAACTTTAAATACGTCCTCATACACTGCGGTAACACAGATGAGCACACTGCTGGTTGTCTGCTTGTTGGAGATAGTCAAGAAAATAATATAATCATTAAAGACGGTTTTATAGGGAAGTCTACAAACGCTTATAAAAGAGTTTATAAAGATATTGCCAAGCATTTATCACGAGGAGAAGAAGTTACTATAGAGTACATTGACTTAGATTAAAGATGGCAACTAATAAAGACATAGTAAAGGAAATGGCATTAATGGAACATAGAATGGATTCAATGGAAGAGAAATTAGATAAGATGGATGCTAAGTTAGATATGCTTACGGAAAGATTGCTTGACCCTGATAGTGGAGTGACGGCAAGAGTAAATAGAAACACTGCTGCCAGGAAAACTTTATCAAGGTCTCTATGGGTTCTTTATGGTATAGTTGCAGGATTTATAATGAAAATGTTTTTCAGTTGATTTGGGTTTTTCTTTATATTGGATTAATGTTATGTATTAGAAAGGCTTTAATAAATAAATAGATATGAATATACTGAGTAAAATATTTTCAACTGGAGCTACAGAGCTTGTTAAGGGGGTAGGAAGCGTTATAGACAACCTACACACCTCTAAGGAGGAAAAGCTTAATGCAGAGCTTAAAATCAAAGAATTACTATCCAACTATGAAGTGAAGATGGAAGAGCAAATAAGCTCAAGATGGGAGGCGGATATGAAGTCAGACTCTTGGCTTAGTAAGAACGTAAGACCACTAACTCTAATGTTTTTAGTTGTTTCAACGGTTTTAATGGTGTTTATTGATGCAGGTGTTATATCATTTATCGTTGATGAGGACTGGAAAGAGCTTTTGAAAATGGTTTTAATTACTACTGTTGGGGCGTATTTTGGAGGTAGGTCTTACGAAAAAGTTAAGAGATAGTTGTATATTTCAAATAAATTGTGTACTTTTACACAAACACAATTTTACTATGAAATCAAAACAATTTAGACCTCGCTTAACTAAAAGTGAGAACGATATGCTTCAATCACACAGAAATGGAAACAATGTGGGAATCATAGGAGATACGCATGAACCTTTTTGCCATCCTGAATATAAAAACTTCTGTTATGAGGTTTTTTCTCGTTTTGGAGTATCAGAGATAGTACATATTGGAGATGAGGTTGATAATGCAGCCCTGTCATACCATGAATCAATGGTTGAAATGCCAAATGCAGAGAGTGAATCTGAACAGGCCCAGAAAGCTATGGAGAAATGGTACGAAACCTTCCCTGACGTTAAAGTTTGTGTGGGAAACCATTCGGCCCTTCCATTTAGGAAGGCTACTACAGCAGGAATACCAAGTAAATTCTTAAAAACCTATGAAGAAATCTGGAACGCACCTGATGGTTGGAAGTGGGATTTATCCTGGGAGATAGATGGGGTTCTTTATGAGCATGGAACAGGTAGTAGTGGTATCTCAGGTGCAAGGAACAGAGCTAACGCCAATAGACAGTCTACAGTAGTAGGTCATAGTCATTCTTTTGGTGGAGTATCTTATATGGCGAGCAGAAACGACATTATATTCGGATTAAATGTTGGATGCGGTATAGATGTAGACCATATGGCCTTTAGTTATGGTAAGAACTTCCCTAAGAAACCTACTTTAGGTTGTGGAGTCGTAATTGATGGGGGTCGTACAGGTATTTTTGTGCCAATGGACTTAGGTAGAAGAAATCTTTACAAATTCTAACACATTCCCAAATTTATATATTCTCATAAGGCAAAAAGTCTTGGAGAAAACGCTTTAAGGGCAAAAAGTCTTGTAGAAATCCTTTTATAGGCGTGTATGCGTATGCGTTCATATACCCTCCCCTCAACCTCTTATTTAGAATGATTATAAACTACCAAACTTTATGCAAATATGTTTGGTAGTCTTGTTTTTTATTTGGAGTATTGTACTAACAATAACTAAAACAAATAATATGAAAAGAGAAATTGCAGTAAACCAAATAGTAACCCTAACCTCTTATATAAGAATCTTCGATGGCAGTGTTGAGTATGACTTTGAGATGATGGCAGAAGAGTTTGAAAACGAATTGTCAAAATTAGATGATAGTGTAGTTATAATGGTTTCAGTAGAGGGTAAATAAGATGATAGTGAAAATACAACAAAGAAGTGTATATCATAAGTTTACTGAAATAGAAATTGAAGTGCCTAAAGATGTTCAAGTGGATGACTGGATATTGAATAATGAGGACTTATGGAGTGCAAAGATGGATGAAAAACACTCAACCTCAAAATATGTTTTCGGAACTGGATTATATGATATAGAAGGGATGGATGATGCAGAGTCAGACTCAGAATGGAGGTATCAATGCCCTGATGGATATGGGGGACACTTATAATAACTAAAAACAAATAAAATGGGAAAGTTAGGACAAAAGAATGAGCATATTGATAATGCTACAAATGATATAATGGATGAGATAAGAGACTATTTTTGGCACGAACATAATATAGATTTAGAGGAATATACCCCTAACTTTATGGGTACGCCTGATGAGGTATTAAGAACGGCTGATGATGAAATTTACTCAATAATACATAATAACTTAAAAAAAATGATATGACAATAGAAGAAAGAGTGCTAAGAAATGTAATGGAGGACATGGAAAAAGAAGTTGAAGTGTTTGAGAAAATATATGAAAGGGATGAAGAATTTAATGAAGAATTTACTAACATATCTTATACTATGTATATAAATAGTATAGCAAGAATAAAGGAAGTCTTATTTAGAATGAGTATAAATAACAAAGAAAGTTAAAGAAACATTTGGTAGTCTCAAAAATAAGCCGTTACTTTATAATATACAATAACTAAAACAAACAAAATGGAAAACGAATTTCAGACAAGATTAGAAAATATAGATGTAAATATCTATGGATTTGAGAAGTGGCAAGGAAGAGATGGGAATAACGATATATCAGCAGTAGCAGTTGTTCATTGGTATTTCTATACTGAAATGAGGAGTTGGGGGATTAAGGATGTAGGTGCTTATGCTACTTTTGTTAATGTTGAATTTGAGGTAAATTGGTGGAATGAAAATGATACTGAAGTGATAGAAGAATTTAGTATTAACACAAATGATAGTAATGAGTGGGAAATTAAGACTGAAATTGACTTAAACTTAGGAGATGGTATTTGCCCATCTGATGTAGAGGTAGATTATGATAATAAAACAATAACAATTAATTTTTAAACTAAATAAAATGGAAAACAAACTAAGAAAACGATTGAAATTAAGTGTAGTGAAATTCTCTTTTAAGAAGAAGAATGGAGAAACAAGATATGCTACTGGTTCAACAAATATAGAAATGATAAATTCTTTATTTGGAATGAAACTGGATGAGTTTAAAGAAGAAGTAAATAGGGATGGTATAACTACTTACTATGATATTGAGAAAAGAAATTGGAGAAGTTTAAGGGATGAAAGTTTAATTGAAATTATAAATAATTAATTATGAATTTAGATGAATATAAGTTAGGTAACCCTACTGATGATAGTGGGAAGAACAATATAGTAAGTAATTGTTGTGGAGAAGAAGTTGAGGATGATTTTTTAACATATTGTTGTGGGGCAAGATTTTGGAATGGAACTGATATTTGTGAAGATTGCAAAGAACATTCTGAAACAAGTGGAGAAGTATTTTGTGTAGAGTGTGGGGATGAGTGTGTAGAGGTTACTGAGACAGAATATAAGGAGTTAAGAAGAGATGATAAGGAAGAGATGGATAGAGATGGCGAAAAGGATGAAAATAATTAATAACTAAAAACAAACAAAATGAAAGTAATAAGCAAAAAGTATGTAGACAATAGTAGGTTTATGGAATTTATAGATGAAATGGCACTAAATATAACTGAAATGAACTATGGGCAAGAAACTTATGAAGAGGTTAAAATTTATGAGGGCAATTATGAGACTCATTTAACGGCTGATGCACAAATATACTATAATGAAGTGTATAGTGAATATGAGATGGTCGCAAATAATATCTTAGGAGTGTATAGTGATAATGATTTGAAAGAATAATATGAGTAAAGATACTAAGGAGCTTATCATAGTGGCACTGGCTTTTTGCCTACTGATGTACTTTTGCTATGGAACAATAAACTAAATAATAATTAAAAAAATAAATAATATGTGGGGAACAATTTTTGTAGTAATATTTTTAGCAGTGTTAGGATTATATTCTGAAATGGGTAGACTTTAATTAATAAAACAAACAAATGAATACAATAGAATACAGAAACGGACAAATAAAGCAAATAAAGGTAGATGGTTATGAGTTAGCACAAAATGAGACTGATTATTATAAGATAAGTGTTAAATTTTGGGACTATGAGAACAATAGCACAAATAGTTTAAGCATAACAAATAAAGAATTTAATCAGATAAAGAAAATTTTATTAAATAAAAGTAAATAAAAATTAGGTAGAATGGATTAATTGTCGTTACTTTATAATATAACAAATCAATCAAACAAAATGAAATACACAAACAAACAACAAATTGAGATGTACTTAGAATGGTTTAACAATTACCTATCAACTACTAAATTTAGAGAAGATTATAACTTAGGTATGGCAGAGTGTGAAAATATCTTGGATAATGGCAGAGACTTGAATGAGGCAATAGCTACTGCAAATAAAATTAACAACTTAACAACTAAACAACAAACAACTATGAAAAATTTAAGAGAAGAAGTAGAAAATGCAATTATTAGAGAACAAATTGGAGACAAAGGAGGGGGAGTGGAAATTGATTTAGGGGTATTTAGTGAAGAATGGGATGGGCAATTAATGAGTGCATATCAAAACTACTTAGGAGGAGGGATGCTCGGCTCAATACAGAACGATTGCACGATAGATAACTGGGATAACACATGTATAGTAGGGGGGTACGATTTGAAGTCAGTAGGGGAAGAATTAAAGAGGTATATGCACGACAAGACCAACCCTGATGATGATGTAGAGGGCAGTAGTTATGATGATAACCAAAAGAGAAGTGCATCAGCATATTAAAGAAGTTTGTTTGTTTAGTTTGTAAATTTGGGGGGGATTTTATCTTCCCCATTTTACTTTTATATTCCTACAAAGTCAAAAAGTCTTGGGGAATTTCCTTTAGGGGCAAAAAGTCTTGGGGAATTTCCTTTAGGGGGGAGTATGGGTTATTCCTCCTTATTTAGACTCAATCTAAATAGTGTAATTGTTGATAACTTTATGTTGTTTGTCTTGTTTATATCAAAAAATTTGTTATTCGTGTGCACGTTCCTATCTATTAAAAATTAGTATAATCTATCTATGCAATAAAAAAAGCATAAAAGCAAATAAAAAAGCAATTACTTTGCTTATTTAGAATCATTATAAATTAGCATATTAATAAAAAAAAGTGCTATTTTGTTTGGTGGTTTAAAAAAGGGCTGTATCTTTGCACTATAATTACAAACAAATAAATAAAACAAACTAATACAAACACTATGAAAACAACAACAACAAACACAAACAACAAACAAACAAACACTTTGAAAACAATAGGTGAAATTTTTAATATTACCGCTTTTATCACTTTTATAAGCTGGATAATTTTTACTATTGTAACTAATTAAGATGATACTATTAATAATAATAGGTTTTATTGTCTTACTAAGTATTACATTGAACATCTAACAAACAACAAACAACAAACAAATAAATAAATAAACAAATGGAAACAACAAACAACAAACTAAAAAACCAAATTGCACACCTAAACAACAATATTACAGAGTATGCAAAACAAATTGAAACATTAAAAGAAACAAACAAACAAATGAAAACACAAACAACAAACAAACAAATAAAAGCTTTTAACTTATCAGAAAGTAAAAATTTATCTTATGATTTGCAAAGCTATATTAATACAAATCTATTTGCCGATTGTATCACGATACAGAAAGAAGATAGAATAATATCTTATACCTGGAACTTCAGCCCACAAACTACAGGCACAAGCTACCAAAAAGAAACTTATAAACGAATAACAATAGAAAAGAAAGTGCAAACAATAAAAGAAACAATTTATAAAATTTAAAGAAAGGTTACAAATAATATTAATAAAACAAACAAACAACATGAAAACAAAAGTAAAACAATTAAGAAGTAGAAACGGCAACCAGGTTGCAAATCAATTTGAAATCACACAAACTAAGAAAGATTATCAAGCCCATATATTTCAAAGCTATGATACAATAATATCTAAAATTATTTATAGCAAAGGTAAAAGGATAATCTATTTAGATAAAGAAGCTTTTAATTACAGCCGTACAACCTCTAAATATTTGTATCAGTTTATGATGATGAATAAAAAAGAAATTGAAAACCTTATCACAAATAAAAAAGCAATCTTTAAAAATTTAAACAAATAAAACAAACTAACAAACAAATAAATAAAAAAATGAAAACAAACACAACAAACAAAACAGAACTTTACAACCTAATGAATAAACTATTTAGCAATTGTAAACAAATTAATGGTAATTACATTGCAGGGATTGAAGAGACAGACAGACAGAAAACAAAGCATATTAGTAGAATAAAGGACTTTTGCTCTTCTAAGTTTGAAACTTACATACTATCTATTGTATTTATTGGTGGCATATCTTCCGAATATCAAACGGCAATTAAAATAGAAATTGAATAAACAAAATAATATATTAAATTAAGGAGTGTAAAAGCTCCTTTTTTTTATGCTCAATTCCTTATTTAGAATGAGTCTAAATAGTGTAGGGGGTGGTGGTGGGGGTGGTATTAGATAGGATTTTTGTATACATTATACAGCACAAGCCCCTCAGCTAAGCCCCTTCAGGAGTCGTGTAAGCCATTAATTCAAAAAAAATAAAGCAGAATAGCTGATTTACGTAAAAGAGCCTTATAATCAGGGTGGTCTGATATTCACAATAGATTTCGGCCATCAGGTTATTATGCACGTTATGTAACATATTACCTTGACTTGTTAATTATTTTTACTTATCTTTGCAAATAAATTTTATGCACAAGAAATAATGGAAGAGAAAGAAGATATGAGAGTTGAAATAAGTGCCACTGGGTTGGGCAATATTCAGACTAAATTTGAAGGTAAGGCTACTAAGTTAGAAGCCCATAAGAGAACCTCTGAGATAGTTAGATTAGTTTTACAAGGAGTTAGGTATACTGATATAATTGAGTATTGTGATAACAACTGGGGCATCAAAAAGAGGCAAGCCTCTATATACTATAAGAGAGCCTTACAGTATTTTAAGGAACAATTTGATGAAGAGAAGCAATATGAAGTTGATAAGCACACTATGATGTTATACGACTTATATACTAAAGGGTATAAGAGTGGAGATTTAAACATCTGTAGGTTGTTACTTCAAGATATAGCTAAGATGAAAGGAATAGCAATAGATAGGGTGGATTTAACAAGTGGGGGTGATTCGTTTGTGTTTAATTATACAAAGCCTGAAGATGAGTAATAAATATAATAAACCCAACCTCAATAGTTTTACAGGTTGTTTTGACAAGCAAAACAATTACACATTTGTTTAAAGTAATTAATCAATCTGAAAAACAAAAGAGTTTTCAAAAATAATAAAAATAAAGTTAGTAATCAAGAACCTTTTAGAATAATTAAAACAATACAACAATGCCAAGAGAAACAAGTTTACAAATAGATTTACGATTTACAGTGTCCGTTCTGGACACGAGAGGTAAAGAATCGGTTAGTGATAGCGGTTCTGTAATTAAAATGGAGATAACCTTTAAAACGCATAACTTCAAGGTTGCCGAATTAAAACTTTCCGAGGTTAGGGCTTTATTAGGAGCTACCACTGAATTTAGAGAGATAGAGGCTAATGCAACTCAACCATATGTAGGTGATGGAGAGATTCCAGTGGTTATTTCGTCTATGCCGCAAGAAAAGTTTATAGCTTGGGCAAAAACATTTGGAAATAGTCAAGCATTAATGATGTTAAACGAAGTAAAATAAATAATATGGAAAAAGAAACAGAAGTCATCAGTAAATACAAGAAATTTTTTAATAGTGAGAGTGGATGGGAATCTAACCTTTTAGCAATCGTTGTTCTTGCTTGGCTAACTCCAATATTACTCACTTACTTTATTATTAAGTTTGGCATACTTCTTCCAATAGGTCGCTTGCTTGGCGGAAAGAATAAATGAAGATAGATTTCACGCCAACAATAAAACAGCATCAGGCCTGGGAATACATCCATGATAAGACCAGCTCTGAAATTCTCTTCGGAGGAAGTGCTGGTGGTGGAAAATCATACTTTGGGGCGGCCTGGCTGCTGTATTCGTGTTTGAGATACCCAGGTACAAGATGGCTTATGGGTCGTGCTGTATTGAAAACACTTAAAGAAACTACACTGAACTCATTTTTTAGTGTTTGCTCCGACTGGGGCGTGAAAAAAGGCGAGACCTATAAGTTCAATGCACAATCAAATGTTATTGAATTTGTGAATGGTAGTCAAATCTTGCTAAAAGACCTTTATCAGTACCCTGCTGACCCAAACTTTGATTCTCTTGGTTCATTAGAAATATCTGGTGCGTTTATTGACGAAGTTAATCAATGTACTGAGAAGGCTAAGAATGTTGTTGCTTCAAGGGTGAGATATAAACTTGCGGAATTTGACCTTCGGCCAAAAATACTTATGTCTTGCAATCCAGCGAAAAACTGGGTATATGATTTTTATAAACAATGGAGAGATGATAACTTGCCAGAGCATCAGAAATTTGTTCAAGCTAAGCTTAAAGACAATCCTCACATTTCGGAATACTATGAAGAGCAGTTGAGAAAGCTTGACCCTGTATCAAGGGAGAGGCTTTTACATGGTAACTGGGAGTATGATGAAGGAAAAGATAAGTTATTTGATTACGAGGCCCTATTAAACTGTTTTAAGAACAAAGTAGAGGAAAGTAAGGAGAAATTCCTCTCTTGTGACGTAGCTTTGATGGGAAGTGATAAAATGGTCATCACTCGGTGGTCTGGTATGACTGTAGAGGAGATAATAACTAAAGATAAGAGTTCAGCTAATAGTATAGAGATATTAATAAAGAAATTGGCAGATACCCATAATATACCCAGAAAAAACATAATAATTGATTCTGATGGTGTAGGACAGTACCTTTCACACTATATGAAGGGTGTAGTGCCGTTTATTAACAATTCACGAGCTATGAAGTCTGAAAACTATAAAAATCTAAAGAGCCAATGCTACTATAAGCTTGCCGAACAAATAAATGCTGGTAACATCCATATTAAATGTAAGAAAATAGATATTAGAAATAAGATAATTGAAGAGCTTGAAGTTGTTAGAAGGAAAAATATTGACTTAGATGGGAAACTTGCTATACTTTCTAAGAAAGAAGTCAAGGCAGCCATAGGTCGTTCTCCAGATTATGCCGATAGTTTAATGATGCGAATGAGATATTTATTTGATGGAGGTAATAAGATATTAGCATGGGGATAAAAGTTCCAAACATTAGCCAAGAAAATGTAAACTTTTTCTTATAATTGTAAAATGTATAGTGAATACGAAATATTTTGTTTGAATAGATGGCACGAAGAGATAGTTTTAGACTATTTATCGGATGTGCAGGCTATAATTGATACGTCTACAGCAGATGATGACACTTACGAGGCTTTTTTAGATGTTTTAACACAAATAATCATAGTTCACAATAAAAATGGAGAAGATTCTTATTTAGACACAATATTCCGTAGTGATTGGCTTTACTCGCTACCAAACATGGTTTATTGGGCTGCACTTGGTTATCTTGCAGTTTTACCTAAAGATGAGGAGGAAATTGATGTAATAGTAACAAGATTAGCAAAACGATTAACGAAAGTCAATAATAGGATAGGAAAGATGGTTTTAATCAATCCTTTTGTTGATGGAGATAAAACAATAATGAATTAATGAAAAGTATTACAATAAACGAAGTAGAAATAGACATCCCAACATCCTGGGTAGACGTAACCTTTGAAAGGTTTAAGGGATTTAATGACATTGTAAATGCACAACCATCAATGGAAGAAGTTGAGGAGATGTTTGCTGATTCAAATGAAGAGGTTAGACAGCTTGAATTAAGCCTATTAAATATAAATCAGAATACAAAGCTCGCTTGTTACTGGACTGGCCTAAGTGAGGACGAAATATCTATGTGTGGTCTTGATGAGATAGAGGAGGTTATATCCACTGTACAATTCTTAAGTGACCCTTACAATCCGATAGCATTAGATAAGTTCACATTTAATAATGCTGTATATTATTTACCAGACCCAGGAATGGCTAATGAGAATTTTGGCACATTTATTGAAGCTGAACAAATAGAGCTTCATAATAAAAAACTGGAGACTGGAGATTTAACAGTGTTAACAAAACAAGTTGCTATTCTATGTAAGCAGAAGGGTGATAAAAGAGGTATAGTGAATGATGCTCTGGTGGATAAGAGAGCTGAAGAATTTAAACAATTAGATATGGCAACCATTTGGGATGTCGGTTTTTTTTTGATACAGCACGAAAACGCATTGATGAAACTTTTCCTAACCTCAACTCTTCAGGAGGAGACTCAAAAGCTAAAATCGCTGCTTCAAGAACTATAGGAGGGTACGGCTGGCTAAACAGTGTTTATGATGTAGCTAAAGCAGGAATATTTACATTACCAACACACTCACCTGTTAATAGTGTATTGTTAACAGAGTTGTATGAAGTTTTAACATATTTGTCTTGGAAAAACGCATGCGTTGACTATGAAAAGACTTATAACGATTTAAATAAAAAATAGAATATGGCAGCAAAGGAAATAAAAACATGTGCACATTGCGAGGGTAATCTTAGCACTTGTTCTTGTGCTTGGAAGGGAACTACAGATAAAAAACTTGTTCACATGCACTGCTACACTGAATACGAGGCAAAACTGAAAAACCAACCAATAACGTGTGGTTTTTGCGAAAAGGTTTTTACTACTGACCCATACTTTAAAACACAGGACGGAAAGTTTGCTCACTTTGCCTGTCAACATAAATACGAACAAAAATTAATTAATAAAAAATAAAAATGGCTATTCCTTTAACATACAATTTATTTCAACTTATGAGGGACTTTAAAACCTGTGCAAATGCTGCTGGGTTTTGTTCTGTAAAATTTGGGCCTCCAGAAAGAATAAATTTTGACCATAACATTTGTTATGATTTACTAAACATAGACTACCCATCATCTTACGTGGTGGAGGGAGTGAAAGAAGTTTATAGCTTCAGCTTAGTAATAGCAAGACCTATACAGTCAGGTAGCACGCAAGGTGTACAGATTTTTGATGATGACACTGCGTCTATAATGGCAGAACTTGAATTAAAGCTATGGAATATGTTATCTTGCCTTGCACTTGGAATTAGTGGAGGTGGTGGGTGTAAAGCTCATGTACCTAAGCATAAAGTAACGATAAGTAGAGAGTTTGGAGTTTTTAACGATAAATTAGTAGCTTTACGTGTTGAGTTTGATGCTATAGCTAATATTGCACAAACTGTAGATGCCTGTAGTGGAGGCCCAGCAGAGCCTGCATCAGGTTGTGAATCACCTTGTTCTGATTACTTTGGAGCTTGTGGGTGTACTGACCCTGCAGCTATCAATTATGACCCTGCAGCAGGTGTTGATGATGGAACTTGTTGTTATACTGGAATAGATGACCCTTGTTCTGATGGAGCTCCTGCTTTCCCTCCTGTTTTCCCTGGCTCTGAAACTTCAAATCCAGAATAATGTTAGAGGAGATAGCAAGATTATTATTACAATCTCAAGGTAACCCTGTTAGGCTTATGCAAAATAAGCTTAACAAGGCTATCAGAAAGGGTAATAAAAAACCACAAACTAATACAGGGGCTACAGCAGCAAGTATAAAGGCTGAAGCACCAAAAATAGTAGGAGCACGACTTAAGTGGGATTTTCAATCAAGCAACTCAGCTATAAGATTAAATAATGGTGGTTCTTTAAAAGGAAAGGGTAGTTCTGACGTTCCTTACAGTGGTAAAGGAGGAGGAGGTAAAAGTGATTATATAGGAGCTTTAATGTTGTGGGCACAAAACAAATACCAAGTCAGCCCAAAAGAAGCTAAGATGATAGCCTTTAGAGTTGCAGCAGCAGCAAAGAACAACGGAAAGACAGTTAAAGCTGACGGATGGTTAGATGATGCTAAAAAAGCTATTGAAACTCAAATTGATAAAGACTTAACAGCAATAATAGCTTCCGTAATCAATACGAAAATAAATAAAATAATGAAATTCAAGTAAAATGGCAATAAATTGGAATGTATCACAACAACCTCATGGTAAATTTGTCTCAAGTCAAAGACCTATAGTTATTGAAGTAAGAGTAACTGGAACTACTATACCTGCTTTTTTTAGGGGTATTTTATGGTTGGAATCCACTAATGGAAGTGGTAATTATGTAGACACAGGTATTCGTATGAATGGATATTCTGATTCTGCTAATGGAGTTTACTCTTTTAATGTAGCTGAATATTGTAGGCAATACTTTACGGAAGAGGGGGCATTTTACAAGCAGGACTGGTGTACTTCTTTTGATAAAATGTTAGGAAGAGGGTTTAAATTAGAGATGTTCCCTGTTCAATATGCTATAGGAGGGGGTTTATCACCAGATTCCAGTAATAATAAATTCACAAATTCCTTTATAGCTGTTCCTTTGAATACTACTACTCAAGAATCCAATTCTACAGCTAATGATTACATAAGAGTTGATAAATATGTGTGTAATGGGACTAACAATAGTCAAACCCCTTGGACTTCAAGTGCTTTTAATCGCTTCACAACTAATATGCCTCCATACAATGTTATGGATGTTAGTCAAGGATTTTATTATTTTCTCCCTGTAATTCATAGGGGAGCAACTAATAGGATTGGAGACATGCACGTTACAAATTCTGCTGGGGTAACCGAACATATTCCATGCTTAGATTCTTCATACACCAGGCATATAGGACTTCACATACATCCTATTATACTTGATTTTTGGTTATCTCTTTTCGCTGGAGCTGTAGTTAATCACCTAACAGATGCTACTGGTAATTTAACAGGAAGCCAGATGGGAATACAAATAAAATATAATAACGCAACTACAGGTGCATATATAAGGAGTGGGCCTATTCAGCATTATAAATTAATAGATAGCACTAAGCATTGTGCTGATTCTAATGGAACAAACTTTATATTTAGAAATATGCTTGGGAATTTTGATTTCTTTAGAGCTACAGGGACAGAGAGCAAGGAATTACTAATGTCTGGAACTGAATTTGATAGGCACACAAACTTTCAAAGGAGTTCTACAAAAGATTTTGGTATTATGAGAGGGCAACATAATACAACAAACTTATGGGGAAAAAGACAGGAGATGATAACTGTTTTTTCACAACCATTAAGTAGGGAACAGGTTAAGTGGATAGAAGAAATGATAATGTCTCCTCAAGTTTGGATAACAACTAAAATAGAGGATTTTGTTACAGATTTAGCAAGAAACACTTATCAAAATATAGGTCTTACCGCTATTAATATAATTAAAGGTTCTTATAAATTATATAGTACAGATAAAAACAGGTCTTTTATAGAGTTTAAATATAAGTTTTCAGAAAGTACACTAACACAAAAAATGTAATATGGCTCAATCATCTCAAGCAAAAGAAGTAATTTTAGAGGTAGGTGAAAAAGATGCAGGTCTTTCAACTATAACTTCATACGTTCAAAATGGAACTACATCATCTGATATTTTCGGAGAAGGTTGTAAGGGTTATTGTGATTGGGCTAATTCGTATGGCCCACTAAATGCCAATGAAGATTTTGGTAATTTTATGGGATGGTATGACATGGAAATTAATAACTTTGCTATATACGGAAACACCCCAAATAATCCTACGTGGAACGGAGTGTCTAACGCTTCAACAGGAAGTACAACAGCACTAAGCTATTCTTTCCCATCTCAAACTGGAGGGTATCTATCAGCTCAGATTATTAAATTATCTTTCAATAAGTCTGATGGCTCAAATCCAGACTTTGAAGGACAACAAACATCTGTTTGGCACTCTGTACCTTTTACTTATGTGAATAACATGAAGAGAGATGGTCGTAGTGATACAGAGCAGGGTAGGATGCTTTATCTTTATCCTACTGCAGCAAGTGGTCTTGACGCTTCTATATCTCTTGAAATCTTAGAGGGTGATGGTCATCATTTGTTTCTTAGAGGCCCAGGGTGTGATAATTTAGCTAATTATTTATCATCAACATTTCCTTCAGTAGACCCTCCAGATTTTTTCACAGCAGCATTTTGGCAAAACTTCAGGGGGTATATCACTCCTTATGTACATACAGCAGCCTGGAAATACGATATAGGAAGTATCACTTATGATTCTAATAGAAGAAATATTCACGCATCTTATGCTTCAGCTCTGGGTAGCCCTGTAAATTTTGCATCTGTAGTTAATAATAATGTTAATTTTGGGCTTAGAAGTTCGCATGAGTTGTTTCAATGTAATGACTATGAGTCTAAAGGATATAAGATGAAAATAACCATAGACGCTATGTCTGGGTGTGAAGTGGAGGTATTAACATATATAGATTTTATTTCAACAGGTAGTTATGTTAACACCACAGGAGTTCAACAGAGTGATATACAATATGCTTTAGATTATAAAGGGGTTGATACATCACAAAAACCTTGGGTATGGCAAACGATAAAAACTCCAGGGACTTATGAAATATGCGTTCCTTTTATACCAGACATGGTTATTTATGAAGAACAGCAAGACCCAGTTATGGGAGGACTTCCTGGAGGGTGGTCTACAAATACTCGTATTCAATATGGTGGTAATGCTTATTCTCAAAAACATTTCTACAACGCACAATATCAATTCTTAAGAGTTAAAGAGACAGGGACTCATTCAACACTAACTATGTCAAATTTTGAGATTAGAGAAGGTGGTGTGGAATGGGATGAGAATACAACTCCTACGTATCAAGAGAATACTATGCAAGTTCAGACATATACTTATGATTATTTAGATACAATGAATAAGGACTCACTGCCTTTAGGATTAACTTTAAATAGTGGGGATTTAAGAGACCCAAGTAAAAGGTCAACTGGTTATTCTAAAACATTTGAACTACCAGCGAGTGCAAGAAATCAGAGAATTTTACATTCTATGACTGCTGATGGAAGCCATAGAAACCCTGAAGATTTAGGGTGGAAGAAAGCGAGAATATCAGTTAATGGAGTTGTTTGTTTTAATGGGTTTGCAAGGATAGAGCAGAGTGTTACAGGAGCTGGAGGAAAGTACAAATGCCATATACTACAAGACCCATCATATTGGCCTGAATTACTTAAGGATAAAAAACTTTGTGAACTGGGGATGACTTCACATGAAAAGGATTATGCTACAGTGGTCGCAAGTTGGTCAAAGAATGTTGACCAAATAAATTATGTTTACCCTATCATTAACTATGGAGAGTGGTTAAAAGATACAGACCCAAATATATCAGCACATTCACTTAAAGATTTACACCCAGCTATATATGTAAAGAGTGCTGTTGAGAAAATGTTTGAGGATATTGGATATACGATTGAGAGTGATTTCTTTCAGTCTCAAGAATTTAAAAAATTAATTATACCTTATACGTCTGGAGAGGATTATGATTTTGCTGGGAGCACAACACTTGGGGCAAATAGTGACTATTCAGCACACGCATCTAAGGCTGGAGAAGTAACTCTACCAACAATGCCTGCTACTGGTTCAAACTCAAATACTACAAGACATTTCTACCCTGTAATACCAACTCAAAATGGAGCTGCTCACTATTCACCAGGGAGTAGTAGTAGTGTGCAAAATGGATATGTTGTACCTTTTTCAGGTAGATATAATATATATTACAAGGCAACGGTTAAAGTATCTCAGAATGGTACTTCTGCAGATTCTGGTATGTGGGCTTCTCGTATTGTTGTTAATGGACAGACTATGGGTTATAGTCAATATGGTGGTTGGGCTGATTGGGCAACTGATAGTGGTCAATATGTATTTAATCCAAATATAGGGCCTCCTACTACTCAGGATGGGGTAACAGCAACACAGCCTGTCGGATTACCAAATTGTGTTTGGAGACACACCTCAAATGGAGAGGCTTGGACAACAGAGGATTCTAATATGGAAATGAATCTAAGTGCTGGAGATGTAGTTCAAATTAGATTTTTTGGAATAAACTTTAAGGCATTTAGAGAGTGTAGAGCTTATATTAAGAATCAAGACTTTATGGTTTTTCCTGTAGTGGGACAAGCATTTGTACCTCCATTTACTGCGAGTGCTAATATGGCTCTTGGATGTGGAACAAAGCAATTAGAGTTTTTAAAGGGTATAACAGAAATGTTTAACCTGTATTGGGATGCAGACAACGAGCAGAAAAAAGTATTTGTTGAACCGTATGATGATTTTTATGGTTCAGGCAGGCTTGTTGATTGGAGTAAAAAATTAGATAGAACAAGTTGGAGTGATAAGTTTTTAATTGATGAACTTGCAAAATCAATATACTTTAGATATAAGAATGATAGTGGTGATAAAATTGTTCAAGCATATAATCAGTCAATGTCAAATGCTCTTGGTTATTCTAAAGAATTATGGGATTTCCGAATAACACATGAAGAGCTTTATAGAAAGTCAGAAAAAGAGTTAGGTACATCTGTAGTATCACCAACAATGAGAATGTACACTTCTGGTAATGGTTGCGACAACACATTCCCTCATACACCCTTTAATAACCCACCTACAGTACCTTGCATGTGGTCAGGTAATCCGAATTGGGGTTGGTTTAACACTCTTGATAGACCTCCTAATGATACAAGCTTTGCTTTAAGAATATTAAATTATCATGGGTTAAGTCCAAATACAGGGACTTGGAAGTTAACAGATGGTAATGGAATCGCACAAAGTCATAATAGCTATCCTTATGCTTACACATTTAATTACGAGCATGCTTGCTCCGCTTCTTATGATGATAATTTAGCTTGGCATAATACCAGTGTAAACGGATGTATGCAAAGAGGTTTGTTTGATAGATATTATGGTAATTTCTTTGAAAAGGTTAGTGGAGGAGCTGCATTAAGAAGTTGTATGATGGATTTAAGTGCTACTGATATTGCTAATTTTGACTTTAGAAATATTATAAAAATAGTAATGGATGGTGGAATTTCAACTTACTGGACTGTTAATAAGGTTGCTGATTATAAACCAGGGCTGGATGAATTAACGAAGGTTGAATTAATTGAATGGAAATATGAAATTCCTGATAACGACAAAAAAGGGAAAAGAGCTAAATTAAAACTACCTCCAACTAATTATGGAAGTGTAGATGTTTTAAATCCTGACGGAGGTTCTGCTATTGTTAAAGAGAAAGATAGAACTATTATTTTATCAACAAATGGAGAGTATAGTATTATAGATAATAAAAATATACCAAAACCCAACTTATTACCTACAAGTAATAATGTTACTATTAAGAGTGAGTTAATGGAAGCTCCTGCTGCATCACAAGAGGCGTTAGTTATAAGTAAACATAATGGTATTACAAATCAATCTTCTGCATATAGAGGGAGGGATATTAATGTTATTAATGGAGATGCTATCGCTTTAGGTAAGGGGTTACACTCTCATTCTGGACAAATTATTTTAGGATGCCACAATGAGGTAAATCCAAATGACATCTTCCAGGTAGGAAGTGGTTACAGTACAAAGGGAGGTAAAGTTACACAGAACGCAATTTCAGTAGATTCAGACGGAGACTTCTCTGTTTTCGGTGGAGAGGTAGTTGCTGAGTTTTCAGTGCAAGATTTAACAATGACTGGAGATGTTTATTATACAGACACAGACGGAATTAAGAAAAAGGTTTATTTAAGAACAAAACCAAATTTAAACACAACTAAAATAAATAACGACTAATATGGCTAATACTGGAACGCTTTTCACATTTAAAGCAAATCTAAAAGATTTAATTGCACTAAATAATAAGCTTGATGCTGCTAAGTTAAAGATGCAACAATTAAAGGCTGCTAACAAGAGTTATGCTGGAGCAAAGAAAGAAGTTCAGCAACTTGGAACTGCTTTTAATAAAAACGCAGCAGCTATGTCTAAAGCTACTAATGCCGCCAATAAGATGAATAAAGCTGGTGGTGGATTAGTTAGTACATTTAAGTCAGCAGCAGTGGCTATAGCAGCAGCATTTGCTGTAAGAGCTGTTGTAGGGGCTGTGAGAGGTATTATAGAATCCTTTAGTGCATTTGAAAAGCAGATGTCAGCGGTAAAAGCAATATCTGGAGCTTCAGCAGAAGAATTTAAGGTTCTACAGGAGGCTGCTTTAAGGCTTGGTTCTACAACTGTATTTACAGCAACACAAGTGGGTCAATTACAAGAAGAGTTTGCTCGTTTAGGGTTTTCAACCGAAGAGATTGATTTAGCTACAGCATCAACACTTGATTTAGCTGCAGCTACTGGAGAATCATTATCTAATTCAGCTCAGGTTGCAGGTACTACACTTAGGGCTTTTAATTTAGATGCTTCTTTAACTAAAAACGTAACAGATGTAATGGCAGCTTCATTTACATCTACAGCATTAAACCTTGATAGATTTACGGAGTCAATGAAATTTGTAGCTCCAGTAGCAAGAGCAGTAGGGTTTACTCTTGAAGAAACAACTGCCTTATTAGGTCAGTTAGCGAACAATGGTTTAAGTGGTTCTATTGCTGGTAATGCCTTAAAAAATATAATGCTTAAGTTAGGGGATGCAAATTCTAAGTTAGCGAAAAAGCTTGGAGGCCCAGTAGTAGGAACAGAACAACTTGCAGTAGCTATGAGAAAACTATCTGCAGAGGGTTTCTCAGCAACAGAGGCTGTAGATTTATTAGATAAAAGGTCAGCACCTGCTTTTCTTGCTTTAATAAAGAATATTGACGGAATACAGGGAAGTGTTGAGATTCTTAATAATGCAGAAGGAGCTGTAACTAAGATGGCAGCAATTAGATTAGATAACCTTTCTGGTGATATGACTCTATTAAAGTCCGCAACAGAAGGATTAAGTATTGCTCTTGGAGATAAGTTTGACACTTCAATGAGGGGAACTATATTTTCATTAACAAACTTTGTACAAGGAATTGTAGAGAGTGAGGGAGCTTTAAATGCAATTAGAACAGTTGTACAGTTGGTTGGTGTTGCTTTAGTTGGTTTAACAACAAGGTTTGCTATGTTAGGATTAAACTCATTAAGGGTTGGTCTTGTAGGAATGTTTAGGTCTATGAGTATGTTAATTCCATCTATCAGAGCAGCAGCAGTAGCACAAGGACAGCTTAATGTTGCTGTGTCATCAAACCCTTATGTTGCTGTAGCTACAGTGGTAGCCACACTTGCAGCAGCTTACTTTATGCTTGGGGAGGAAATGAGTGCGGCAGAGCAGAAACAAGAAAGGTTGAATCAGGCTATGAATGAAGATATAGATAATGTGTTAGACTACACTAAGAATAGTAAGAAGAGAGCTGAATCTATGAGAATATTTAAAGATGAATTTGATGAGGTTCTTGGGCTTATGGATATAGAGCTTGCTAATGAAAAACAATTAAAGGAAATTAGAAGTCTAAATACTAAGCAGGCTGATAGAAAAGTTGATTTAATTGCAATTAAAGAAGAAATAAAACAAGTACAACTACTTCAAGCGGAACGTGATGAGGCTGATAAAGCTTATATGAAAATCAGAGAAGGACAATTAGCCGCAACAGGGGATAATGAAATAACAAGCAGAAGGAAAAGAAGGTCTGTTATGATGGAATTTCAGTCTAAGCAAACAGCTATAAGTGATAGGCAGATTAAATTAGATGGACTTAAACTTCAATATACTGATATTACTACTGCTCTTAATGAAGAATTAGCAGCAACTGACACTTATCAAGAGCTGAAGCTTCAGGGGGATAAAACATATAGAGAGAAGAAGAGAAAGCATTATGATGACTTATTAGCCGCATATAGAGAGATGGGGACTGAAATGAAAAAGAAAACCATCAAAGACAATGATGCACTTTTAGCTGAATTAACTTGGGTTTCAGAATATAGAGCACTTTTAGATAAGGAATTAGGATTAACAGGAGAGCTGCTTATTGACGCACAAACGAATACAGAAAATTATGCTGCATCAGCTCTGGAGTTAGGGTTTAATGTTAAGACATCAGGTAGGGATATTAGAAAGACTAATATTGAACTTACTGTGTTAGAGAAATTAATGTCAAATCTTGATGCTCCTATAACAAGCACTGCAGGTAAAATTAAGACAATGGGAAAAGCATTTACCTTTGCTTTAAATAAAACTAAGGATTTCTCAAAACAAATGTCTAAACTTGTAGATGACTTAATGCAAGATTCATTTGGGGTAGCTATGGCTCAAGCAACTGCAAGCAGGGATGAAGCTGTAAAATCAGCACAGGAAAATTTAGCATTAATAGTAACTAACATAGCTAACATAGAGCATTTTCAAGCTAAGGCTAAACAAAAAGAGCTTCAATCACTTATAAAAAGTAATAAGCAAAAATATGATGTTATAAAGAATTTATCTGTAGAGGATTTTAGGCTTATAACTGGGGGCGTAGCATCACTTGACAAAGCGTTAGCAGAAAAAGTTATTAGTCACGCTACATACGAAGCTGAAATAATTAAATTAAAAACCCTAACAAGTACAGTTGCTCAAGGGATGATAGATGAAGAGAAAGCTAAAAAAGAAACAAATGATGCCTTGCTTTTACAATTAGAGAGGAGTTTTCAAGAGAAGATGCGTCAAATTAAATTTAATGCTGGTATGCAAGCTGCAGCAGACGCTAAATCAGCACAAGACCTGTCAATTAAAGATGAGTATGGTAGGGGTACTGGTTTAATTAGGATAGTTAAAGAGAATGGTAAGATAAAAGTTAAAACACTATTCGGTATGCTAAAAGAAGAGAAGGCTGCAAGAGATGTAGCTGGAGCAGCACAAATTGCATTAATTGAAGGTAACTTTAAATCTGAGAAAACAATACTTGACAAACAAAGGGCTGATGGGATTATTAGTGAGGCAGAATACCAAAGACAACTACTGGTTATAAAGAATAAAGCCGCAATAGACTCTGGGAATGTTACCCAAACAAATCTGGACGCTGATGTTGCTGCTCAGACAGCGGCTATACAAACCATAGCAAATGCTTATAGCACAGCTTTTGATGCTTTCTCTACATACATGAATAACAGATGGGAGTTAGAAAAGAATATAATCAATGAAAGAAGAGACCTTGAGTCAGAGGATTTAGCTACAGAGTTAGAGGCGAAGCTTGAAGCATTAGAAGGTAATGAAGAGGCTCAGGAGGATGTTAGAGACCATTACGCTTTAATTCAAGAAGCTAACGACTTAAAAAGAGAAGAAGAGCTTAGAGCTATCGCTAAGAAGGCTTTTATTATGGATAAGGCAAATAAACTTGCTCAAGCAGCTATTAATGGGGCATTAGCTTTAACTATGATTTCTGCACAGACAGGTGTTTTTGCAGCAGCAGCTATGCCTATAATGGCAACTCTTATTGCGGCACAAATAGCGGCTATTGCCTCTACAAAATTTACTGGAGCTAAAGGTGGTGTTATACCAGAATTTGCTAACGGTGGAATGGTTAATGGGCCGAGTCACGCTAACGGAGGTGTTAAATTTGGTGTAGGAGGTTCTGTTGCTGAATTAGAAGGAGGAGAGGCTGTTATTAATAAAAGAAGTACAGCTATGTTTAGAGGAGAGCTTTCAGCTATGAACGCTGCAGGAGGAGGTGTTAAATTTGCTGCAGGTGGTGTTACTTCAGGAACTTCAAATAGAATACAATCATCCAGTAATAACCAAAGCTCTCAATTTGATATTTTAGCAGCTAACATTGTTGGTGGTATAAATAACAAAACGGTTACTGTTTCTGAAGTTGATATTACAGGCTCACAAGAGAGTGTTAGTATTTCTGAACTAACAGCTACTATATTCTAAATATTTTTACTATATTTGCAAAATGAAAGCAATAATAAATATATTTTGGAATCTAATAATAGGTAAGGGGCTTAAAAAAGCCTCAGAAAAAACCTTTAAGAAAAGAATGAAGATTTGTCAATCCAATAAATGTGGGGTATATAAAAAGCCACTAAACATAAAGGCTCTTGAAAATTGTGGAGATTGTGGTTGTTTTCTTAACTTAAAAGCAAGAGTGGATGAGTTTTATATTGATTGCCCAAAAGGTTTGTGGTAAAGTTTACTAACCCTAAAGGGTGGGATTTCATTAGTTCTTCTGATAAAAATAAAATAATATTAGCATTAGATGAAATTAAAAACCCACAATCAGATAGGACTTCTATTTTAGATTTTCTATTTGATATGTATAACCTCCACTTTGGAGGAAGTTATCGTAGAGGAGCACAAACATGCCCAACTTGCGTGAGAACAGTTATTAATACTTTTAATAAGAAATTAAATAATGGCAAATAGAAAGGAAGTTATTTTTGAATTTAGAGACAATGTTTCTGAGCAACTAATAAAAAGGTTTGGAGACGACCATACTCTTAAAGATACTATATTACACTTATCAAGCATAGGGCTTATACCTCCAAAGGTTTTAAGGAACTACATGATGATTAAAGACTTTGATAAGTTTATTGTTATCAACAGAGGCCATGTAGGACATACGTTTATTGATATATCAATTAAATATGATATTTCAGAGAAACAAGCTAAAAACATAGTTTATAAACAGAGAGATAGATTTAACTCTTCTGCTAACATACGCCAAGGTTACTCCCTGTCATAAAAGCCATACCACCTTCTTCAGCCCAAATCTTTTTAGCATATATAGTGTGAACGTGTGAATCTTCTTTAAACAAGCAATCCATAACTCCTTTAACAAGATTATCAATATCTGGCCTTTGCTGATGTACCTTCCCTATATGTTCCTTCTTCTTTTTCTTACTCCAAGATTTAGGCATAGGTATTTCAAACTCAAGATATAACTCATCATTAATCTCAACACCACTCTCCTTTATTTTAGCCAATAAATCATCTTTATAGGCCCAGTATCTAACTACACATGGTCTTTTCCTCCATGTATCAGCTCTTGTCATCCGAGGCTTCGGAACTGGAATTATCTTTATTCTTTTCATTTTCTTTATTTTTTTCCATCATAGTATTAATCCCCTGCATAATCCCTCTCGCAGTTACGTCTTTATCTACATACTTCTTACATCCTGGACACTTAAGATGCTTTTTAGTCCTATACCAATTTCTTTGGCAGCAAGATGTTTTCATTAAGTCATCATCTTTTATAAAATGCTTATCAAATTCATCTTGACTCACACTACTTGTATCGTACCCTTTATTCTCCGACATCTCTTATTTTTTCTAATTCAAATTCTAAATGTGCAATAGCCTTAGTAATACAATCTACAGGAGTATCGTGCTTGTGATATGCTCTCAGGATGTATGTAGTGGCGGTTGCGAGGTGATAGGGGAGTTCAAAGTTATCACAAACCTTACGAGCTTCATATCCGTTTCTACCTCTATAATAATGTGGCACTCTCATATCCACTGCCGCTTCTGGTTCTGTAATTAATAAAGAGTCAGATGTATTAGATGGAGTCCATCCATTTCTCCCTTTCTCTTTGTAGTGTTTATTGTATTTATCCATGGTTTGTTATTTTTATTTCGTTATCTAAATCTAATTTATGTTTAAGGTAATTGATTTGTTCCATATCCCTCTTCATACTCTTATATATAGCCTGCTGACTTCTTATTCTCTGACCAAGACTCAATACATACTCCTCAAGCTCTTCTAAGTTGTCTGTAATGTAATAACCCTTACTGTTGGAACAAAGCCCTACAAGTAGTTGTTCTACTCTTATATGGTGGATTATCTTACGAAGTCTTGGCCCATTTATTTTATACCCAACCTTAGTTAAAGCCTCACACATTGTTTTATTGGTTATGGAATTTTCCTTACCATGTTTTGTGCTTAACCCTTTTATAACTATAGGCAGAATATCATATTGCTCATATTCAGTTAACTCGTATGTTATATCTTCAAAAAGCGTTATCATTAGTTAATCATTCTATCTTCATCAATAGTTACAATACCCTCTATTGGTTTTGTTACTATCTCTAAGTTATCAGTTCCATCATAAATTACTCCTACAACTCTATCTATACCTAAAGACTCTATCTCTATAATTTTATCATTTAGTTTCTTAGTCTTTATATACACACCGCCCTCAGCAGTTCCACTAACCTTTAAGTCTATAAAGGCTCTAATGTCTGTTTCTTCTCCTTGTTTCTTCATTTGTTTAATTTATTTAGTAATTGATTTGATGTGAAAATCCTGTCCTCTCCTGAGTAATTCTCATAGATGCAAGTAAAGTTATCATTTTGCCAAGTCCATAAAGACTTAACATTCTTTTTAATGTGGTCTTTTAATATCCATTTAATTGTTTTGTATGTTCTTTTTTCTTCCATAGTTTAATATCCAAATTCTTTGCAGCGTTCATCTTGCTCTGTTAATTATATTTCTTTTAGTTCTTCTTTTATCATAATTC
>Ga0308011_10000162_pt1 | contig 37158 bp, 47 predicted proteins | sample Neamet177_FD_203144 | JGI IMG/M metagenome (GOLD analysis project Ga0308011, IMG submission 203144) | Marine microbial communities from water near the shore, Antarctic Ocean - #177 | ecosystem: Environmental > Aquatic > Marine > Unclassified | place: Southern Ocean | collected 2014-07-25 | reverse complement strand
CAGATAGATCTCCTAAATTCCCAATTCCTAATAATTATCAATTCTTACTTCGTTATGCACATCTTAGTGGTAATAGTGCTGCTTTATCTCAAGTGAAATTAACACTTGATAAAATTGCATACGGCGGAATCTACGATCATTTAGGTGGGGGGATTACCCGTTATTCTACCGATAAGTTATGGAAAGTTCCCCACTTTGAGAAAATGCTCTACGATAACGGTCAAGTAATTAGTCTGTATTCCGAGGCGTATCAGAAATTTAAAGACGAAGATTATAAAAACTTAGTTTACGGTACTCTCGGATTTGTAGAACGTGAATTAATGTCTAAAGAAGGCGCTTTTTACTCTGCTTTAGATGCTGATAGCGATGGAGAAGAAGGGAAGTTTTATGTTTGGAAAAAAGAAGAATTACAGAGGCTTTTAGGTGAGGGGTATGACTTGTTTTCTGATTACTATAATGTGAATAGTAAAGGCTACTGGGAACATGATAATTATATTTTACTTCGCGATCAGGACGATAAAACCTTAGCTAAAAAACACGCACTTTCTGTGGGAGACTTAAAAGCTAAAATGGCCGATTCAGAATCTATTCTTATGAAAGAAAGAGATACTCGAATTCGTCCAGGATTAGACGATAAAACTTTAACCTCCTGGAATGGTTTAATGTTGAAAGGGTATGTTGATGCTTACCTGACTTTTGGCGAACAACATTTTTTAGACATCGCTTTAGAAAATGCAAATTTTATAGTAAACAAACAATTGCGAAAGGATGGAGGATTAAATCATTCTTATAAAGAGGGACGTTCTACTATTAATGGGTATTTAGAAGATTATGCTTTTGTAATCGATGCTTTCTTAAAGCTGTATGAAGCTACTTTCGATGCGCAATGGCTTCAACATGCAAATGCCTTAACCGCTTACAGTATAGAGCATTTTTACGATTCTAATTCTGGGATGTTCTTCTTTACCTCCGACGAAGATCCTGCATTAATCGCACGCAAAATGGAAGTAAACGATAATGTTATTCCTGCTTCTAATTCTGCAATGGCAAATAATTTATTTGTCCTCAGTCATCACTATGGTAACTCTGAGTATCAAGAGATGTCTGTTAAAATGCTGAACAATGTAATTGATCAAGCAGATTCCTATCCTGCAGGATATTCCCATTGGCTAAACCTTCTGCTAAACCAAGTGTATCCTTTTTATGAAGTAGCAGTAGTAGGAAAAAAAGCAACAGATAAATCATTGGAACTTCACCAAACTTACATCCCTAATAAGATGTTATGCGGTTCGGTAAAAGAGAGTAAATTACCACTCCTCGAAAATCGGTATTCCAAAGGCCAAACGCGTATCTTTGTATGCGAAAATAAAGTATGTCAAATGCCTACCGAAGATACGGACAAGGCCTTCCAATTGATGAAATAAAATATGATTGTAGTTACAGGTGCAGCAGGGTTTATTGGTTCTTGTATGGTTTCGAAATTAAACCAGGAGAACTTTAAAGATATTATTGTAGTAGATGATTTTTCTAGTGCAGCAAAAAATAAAAATCTCGAAGGGAAAATTTACACTTCGAAAGTCCATCGAGATGATTTTTTTGATTGGCTGAAAGAAAATGAAAAAGAAGTGCAGTTTATATTCCACATTGGAGCGCGTACCGACACCAGTGAGTTTGATGTTGATTTGTTCAATAAACTCAATCTTAATTACACCAAAAATATGTGGAATGCTTGTGTAGATTATGGCATTCCTTTATTATATGCCTCTTCTGCAGCAACCTATGGTTTAGGAGAACATGGATACGAAGATTCTCACGAGATTGTTGATCAGTTAGTTCCTTTAAATCCTTACGGAGACTCGAAAAATGATTTCGATAAATGGGCTTTAGCTCAAGATCGTCAACCTTATTTTTGGGCTGGAATGAAATTTTTTAACGTTTATGGCCCGAACGAATTTCATAAAAGTAGAATGGCCTCTGTAGTTTACCATACCTTTAATCAGGTAGGTAAAACTGGCGCAATGAAATTATTCCGTTCCCACAATCCAGATTTTAAAGATGGAATGCAGTTGCGAGATTTCGTTTATGTAAAAGATGTAGTAGAGGTGCTATATTTCTTCTTACAGCACCGTAAAGATTCTGGATTGTACAATTTGGGAACTGGAAAAGCTCGTGCATTCTTAGATTTGGCAAAAGCTACTTTTAATGGAATGGGTGTTAAAGATGCTATTAGCTTTGTGGATACTCCAGTTGATATACGCGATAAATATCAGTATTTTACTCAAGCAAATATGCATAAGTTAAAATCTATTGGATACACAAACCCATTTCATAGCCTAGAAGATGGAGTAGCCGATTATGTAGAAAATTACCTACTAAAGAATCGTTATTATTAATGGTGCTTCTGCAATCCTTAGCACCTTTGAGTTCCATCTATTCATGCTTTTGAAATATATTAATTAACAAAAAACACGTATATTTGTCCTGCTTTTAGTGGGTTTTGGGTGTATTAAAATACTCATTCATTAGTATTAAACAATAAAATTAGCATTGATGATTATTTCAAAAGAAAACATAGATTCTCTAAACGCAGTCGTAAAAATTGAACTTACCGCTGTTGATTATCAAAGTCAGGTAGATGCTAAATTAGCAAATCACAGAAAAACGACCGATATGCCAGGTTTCCGTAAAGGAAAAGTGCCTATGGGAGTTATAAATAAGCGCTATGCGATTCCTGTAAAAGTGGAAGAAATTAATCGATTACTTTCTGATTCTCTTACAAAATACATAATCAAAGAAAAACTTTCTATTTTAGGTAACCCTTTACCAAAAGATGGCTTTCATATAAACTGGGAAAAACAAGACGATTTTACTTTTGAGTACGAAATAGGTTTAGCGCCTACATTTGAAGTTGACCTTTCTAAGAGAAATAAGGTTGATTACTATATTATTAAGGCCGACGATCCTATGATCGATCACTATGCCTACGATATTGCTAAGCGTTATGGGAAAATGTCTAGTCCAGAGAAGGTTGAAGAAAAGGATTTAGTTTACGGTACTTTCTTAGAGTTAGATGAGCAGGGAAACGAAATCGAAACAGGTTTAAGTAACCAAGCTTCTATTTCTTTAGATACTTTGAATACTGATAAATTGAAAAGTGAATTTATTGGTTCTTCAAAAGGAGTGATTGTTGAGATAGACCCTAAAAATTCGTTTGTTACAGATACAGATGTTGCTTCTTTATTGGGGATTGAAAAAGAGTCTTTCGAGTCTCTTACCTCTAAATTCTCTTTCACTATAAGTAATATTAGTCGTATGCAGCCTGCAGCTTTAAATGCAGAATTATTCGATAAGATGTATGGTGTAGGAGTCGTGAAAACGGAAAAAGAATTTAGAGCTAAAATTGCGACCGAAGCAGAAGCTATGTTTGTGGCAGAATCTGATCGTAAATTCCAAAACGACGCTATAGAATACCTGTTAGAAAAAACAGTGTTTGAGCTTCCAGAAGAATTCCTTAAACGTTGGATGGTGACTGTTTCAGAAACACCTATTACTTTAGATGAAGTAGAACAACAATTTGTGGGTTATAAAACATCTCTTAGATGGCAAATTATAGAAAGCAAAATTGCTAAAGACTATAAACTTAATGTTACCAGAGAGGAAGCTCTTGCAGAGACTAAAAAGTTGATCTCAGCTCAAATGGCTCAATACGGACAATCTTCTCCAGATGATGCTATGCTTGAGCAATATGCAAATCAAGTATTGGCAAATAAAGAAGAAGAAAAAAATATTGACGATCGCGCTTTTGCTTCCAAAATGACTACTTTCTTTAAGGATACGTTAGCCTTGAACTCAAAAGATATTTCTTATGGAGACTTCAAGAAGTTAGCACAAGTATAATTACCGATTTTTCAGCACTAAATGCGTAGTTCTATACGATGCATTTTTACTTAGTTACAATAATTTAAATATTACCCACGATGTATTCAAACGATGAGTTTCGCAAATTCGCTATCAAAGACCAAGGAATAAGCAGTACGACTGTAGATTCTTTCACGTCTATGTTGAATAACTATATTTCTCCCACCATTATAGAAGAACGCCAAATGAACGTTGCTTCTATGGATGTATTTTCTAGACTTATGATGGATAGAATTATATTCTTAGGAGTTCCTATAAACGACTATGTAGCCAATATTATTCAGGCTCAATTGTTGTTTTTAGAATCTGTAGATGCCAAAAAAGATATTCAAATTTATTTAAATACTCCTGGTGGTGGTGTTTATGCAGGCTTGGGTATTTACGATACTATGCAATATATAGCACCAGATGTTGCTACAATTTGTACGGGTATGGCTGCAAGTATGGGCGCAGTATTGCTTTGTGCTGGTGCCGAAGGTAAACGTACAGCTTTAAGACACTCTCGCGTAATGATACACCAACCTCTAGGTGGTGCACAAGGACAAGCCTCAGATATCGAGATTACTGCTCGTGAGATTCAGAAATTGAAAAATGAATTGTATACTATTATCTCCGAGCATTCCGGAAAACCTTTTGATGAGGTATGGAACGATAGCGATAGAGATTTCTGGATGACTTCTGCTGAAGCTAAAGAATACGGTATGATCGACGAAGTTTTGATTAGAACGAAATAGTGATCATATATTCACACAAAAAAAGCCTCTCGAAATTCGAGAGGCTTTTTTTGTGCTTATTTTTAAAACTAGTTTAATCCACATCTTCAATAGATCGTTGGATTAGTTATTTATTGAAACATCTCCTTTACTTTGTCAAAGAACGATTTATTGTTCTTGTCTGGATCTGGTTGGAAGTTCTCATGATCTCTAGCAGATTCAAAGAATTTATTTTGTTCTTTAGTTAGCTCCTGAGGAGTCCATACATTTATGTGTACCAACAAATCTCCAGCACCATATCTATCTACACTAGGTAATCCTTTGCCACGAAGACGTAAAATTTTACCTGATTGTATTCCCGCTTCGAGTTTTATTTTCACTTTCGACGAAATGGTTTGTATAGCCGGATTTGCTCCTAAAACAGCATCTGTATAGCTAATATACAAGTCGTAGTGTAAGTTCTTCCCATCGCGTGTTAAGCATTCGTGAGGAATCTCTTCTATCACTACAATTAAGTCTCCAGCAACACCACCACGAGGGGCAATATTTCCTTTCCCAGAAACAGATAACTGCATGCCATCTTCTACACCAGCAGGTATTTGAATACTTACTTCTTCTGGCTTTTTAACAACTCCTTGACCACTACAAGTACCACAAGCACTTGTAGCTGTTTCTCCTTGTCCACCACAGCCGTTACAGGTAGCCGAAGTTTGCATTCTACCTAATGGAGTGTTTACTATCTGTACGGTTTGTCCAGATCCATTACACTGACTACAGGTGTTAAGGTTTCCGTTCTCTGCTCCAGTAGCGTTACAGTCTTCACAACCAACATTTTTGTTGATTTTAATTTTTTTCTCTACGCCATTCGCAATCTCTTCCAAAGTAAGTTTTACGCGTACTCTAAGGTTTGAACCTTTAGCTCTACGTCGTCCACCTCTAGAACCACCAAATCCGCCTCCTCCACCAAAGGAAGAACCAAAAATATCACCAAACTGACTGAATATGTCATCCATATTCATTCCGCCTCCGCCAAATCCTCCGCCACCAGATCCGCCACCTTCAAGTCCCGCATGACCATATTGATCGTAGCGAGCTTTTTTGTTAGAGTCGGTTAATACCTCGTATGCTTCAGCAGCTTCTTTAAACTTGTCTTCAGCAGCTTTATTATCTGGATTCTTATCTGGGTGAAACTTAAGCGCTAACTTTCTGTATGCCTTTTTAAGTTCCTTTTCTGTTGCACTATTGGCAACACCTAGAACATCGTAATAATCTCTTTTAGCCATGGCTTGTGATTATTTACCAACTACTACTTTCGCGTAGCGGATTACTTTATCGTTTAATAAGTACCCTTTTTCTGTCTCGTCAATTACTTTACCAATCATCTTTTTTGAAGGAGCTGGTATTTGTGTAATTGCTTCGTGGAAATCAGTATTAAAAGCTGTACCTACAGATGAATTCATCGGTTTAAGACCTTTTTGGTCTAAAATACCTGTTAGCTTAGAGTGGATTAAATCCATTCCTTTTGCCATTTCTTCTGTTTCTTTAGTTGTCTCTCTATGCTTTGAAGCTCTATCGAAATCATCTAAAATAGGTAGCATAGATTCGAAAAATTCTAAACCTGCATTTCTATATAAATCAATACGCTCCTTAGCAGTTCTCTTTTTGAAGTTTTCGAATTCAGCAAACATTCTTAAGTGTTTGTCTTTTAGTTCGATTACTTCTTTTTCAAGTTGCTCTTCACGACTTAATTCAATAACAGGTTCTTGTTCTTGAACTTGCTCTTCTGTATTTTCTTGTGTATCGGTAGTAGCTTGTACTTCGTCTTGCTCTTTATTCTCTGGCATCTTTATCTTTATTAGATTTTGCTAACTCCCACAAAGCAAATTGTTTGCCATTCTGTTTGTTCTGACATTATGTCTTGAAACAAATTTCTAGCAACTAAACTTGGCTGATTTGTATGCGATTAAGTCAGTTTTTCTTTAAAATATGAATACAATAAACTGATTTAGGTAGGGTGTAAGTTTAATGTGAAAAATATGCAGGATAGTGAAATGAAGTTTTGAAAGGTAAATAGTATCTAGAGTCTTAGTTTGTCTAATCCTATCCAGTAATTTTGAAATTAGAGAAACTTAAAGGTGATTATTAGGCTTAATAATCTCAAATCGGAACCCAAAACTGTTTTATCAATCAGATTTACCACCAAGATAAGATTCTAAAGCCCCAGCTGTAATCTTTAAATCATTCTTACTCAGCCAACCTTTTAATTGTCGCATATAAAGCTGGACCTTCAAGGTTTTTTGCAATTATAATTCCTTTCTCGTCTATAAGGAAATTGCTAGGTATACTATTAATATGATAGGTTTTGGCAATCTCTGCATTCCAACCTTTAAGTTCGCTTCCATGTCCTTTCCATACCAAACCATCTTTTTCGATTGCTTCTGTCCAATCTGATTTTGCATTTCCTTGCTTTTGATTCCCTCTTCTGTCAGTAAGACCATCTAATGAAATACTAATAACCTCAAATCCATCAGCTGTTTTAAATGCAGCTTGGTGTAGTTTATTATATACCGAAACAATATTAGGATTGTCTTTTCTACAAGGGCCACACCACGAAGCCCAGAAATCTAATAAAATAAGTTTTCCTCGGTAATCACTTAATGAGAATTCTCTACCCTCTGGCGATTGAATAGTAAAATTAGGAGCCTTATCTCCTATATTCAATCCTTCTGCTTGTGTGCCTAATAATCTAGAGTCTTTGGCGATAAAACTAAAGCATAATACTAGGGACGCTATAAATAGGGTAGTGGTTACTTTTTTCATATTATTTTTTGAAGATTAATATTGAAATATTGAAAATAGAATTAAGAAGTATACTATTCCTAATCAGTTTTCTCTTTTCATTAGTTAACACGAGTTATATCTGCACCGATAGCTTTAAGACGTGCTTCTATGTCTTCGTAACCTCGGTCTATTTGTTCTATGTTGTGTATGGTGCTTTCTCCATCTGCAGAGAGTGCAGCAATAAGCAATGAAATCCCTGCTCTAATATCTGGAGAGGTCATTACTGTAGGTTTTAAAGCACTCTGTCTGTTGAGACCTATAACGGTTGCTCTATGAGGATCACATAAAATAATTTGAGCACCCATATCTATCAGTTTATCTGTAAAGAATAAACGACTTTCGAACATTTTTTGATGTATGAGTACTGAACCTCTAGCTTGTGTAGCCACTACTAAAATGATACTTAATAGATCTGGAGTAAATCCTGGCCAAGGTGCGTCAGAAATGTTCATTATAGAACCATCTATAAAACTCTCAATTTCATAAGAATCTTGTGAAGGGACAAAAATATCGTCATTCCTTCTCTCAATCTTAATCCCTAGCTTTTTAAAGGTTCCTGGAATAACACCCAACTCATCGTAAGCAACGTCTTTAATAGTAAGCTCAGATTGTGTCATAGCAGCTAAGCCAATCCAAGATCCAATTTCTATCATGTCTGGTAAAACTCGGTGTTCGCAGCCTCCAAGTTTTTCTACTCCTTCAATAACAAGTAGGTTAGAGCCTATACCCGTGATGTTCCCACCCATTCGGTTAATCATCTTGCAGAGTTGTTGTAGATATGGTTCGCAGGCAGCATTATATATTGTTGTTGTTCCTTTTGCTAAACAAGCAGCCATTACAATGTTTGCTGTTCCTGTAACTGATGCTTCTTCTAGGAGCATGTAAGCGCCCTTTAATTCTTTTGCTTTTATTTCGAAGAATCCATTTTTATCATCGTAGTTAAAAGTAGCTCCCAATTTTTCGAAACCTATAAAGTGGGTATCCAATCTTCTTCTTCCAATTTTATCTCCTCCAGGACGCGGAATGGCAGCTTGTCCAAAACGAGCCAATAAAGGCCCAACAATCATAATAGAACCTCTTAGTCGCCCTCCTTTATCTCTAAAGTCGTCGCTGTATAAATGCTCTAAGTTTATTGTGTCTGCTTGAAAGCTATAAGAACCTTTATCTAGTTTTTGAACCTTAACTCCTAGGTCGCTTAGTATTTCAATCAATTTATTAACATCCACGATGTCTGGGATGTTGTTGATGGTGATTTTCTCGGAAGTTAATAGCACTGCGCTCAATATCTGGAGTGCTTCATTTTTAGCACCTTGAGGTGTTATTTGTCCTGCCAGTTTCTTACCACCTTTAATTTTAAATGAAGCCATATCAGTTTATTTTCTTTTTCCGTGTTGAGTACGACCGCGGTTGTTTTGTTGTTTCTTCTGCGGTTTCTCTTGTGGTTTAATTTCCGCAAAATCGGAAAGTTTAAATGAAGCCTTCATCTCTAATTTCGAATCTGACAACTGAGCTAAATGTTTTAATATCATCTCGTCTTCGACAGTAGATTTATTCCACATTAAATACGATTTCTTCATGTGATTGGCTAAACAGAAAACCATAATGTCTTTATGGTCGCTCTCCTCCATTTCTACCACACGTTCTATAATTTGTGGTAGTATCTTACCGTAGTAACGCAACTTTATATTGTTCTCCGAATAAGGAACTTTAAGAGGTTTCTCTTCAAAAGATTCTTTTGAAGGTTTCCCATAGGGGGAATCTACGTCTAAACCAAAATCTGACATGATAAAAAGATGGTCCCATAATTTGTGTTTAAAATCGGGTACATCTCTAAGATGGGGATTTAAATTCCCCATAACCTCTATAATAGCTTTTGCTTGATGATTTCTTTTTTCACGGTCTTCGATTTCGATAATCGAGTGAACCATTTTCTGAACATTTCTTCCGTACTCTGGAATAATTAAATGTGGCAGGCTTGTATTGTATTCCATTTAAAAATTATTTGAGTATGTTGAGTTTTGCGAATTTTGCGAGCAGTGTTTTTTCTCCACCATCCGTAAAGTTAATGCTAATTTTTTTATTGGCACCATCGCCTTCTAGTTTGCAAATAACACCCAAGCCAAATCTATCGTGTTCTACTTTCATTCCAGTAGAATAGTCTTGTTCTGTATAGTTTCGAGCCTGTGTAGTTGGGTCTAGTTTTTTTAAATTTCTAGGGATAAACATCGGCTTACTTTGTGGTCTTCTCACTTCCTTTTTTTCTGTTGATTTATTAAATCTTGATGGAACATTTGTCTTGTAATTTGTGCCACTACTAATAGCTCCAGATTCTCTACGTGCCGGTTTTACATTAATGAAATCTAAATCCAAAAATTGATCATCAATTTCTTCAATAAACCTGCTTGGCTCGCAGTCAATTAAATTACCCCAGCGATAACGACTCAAGGCAAAACTTAAAGTAGCTCTTTTTTCTGCCCTTGTTAGGGCTACATAAAATAAGCGTCTCTCTTCTTCTAAATCAGCTCTAGAGCCCATTGACATTTGCGAAGGAAAGAGGTTCTCTTCCAGGCCTACAATATATACATATTTATACTCCAAACCTTTAGATTGATGAATGGTCATAAGAGAAACATGATCTCCATTGTCCTCATCTTCTTTATCGTTGTCTGTAAGCAAGGCAATGTCTTCTAAATAATAACTCAAGCTGGTATTTCTTTCAGCTTCAGGTTTCTGATTTTCTTGGTCTACAAAATCCTTTATCCCGTTAAGGAGTTCCTGTAGGTTTTCATAGCGACTAATTCCTTCCGGAGTTTTGTCTGTTTGCATTTCTCTAAATAAACCAGATTGCTTAGTTATATACGAAGCTACTTCATAAGCATCTTGTTCTTTCGCCATTGCTTGGAATCCTTTAATAAGGATCGCGAAATTATCTACCTTCGTTGTACTACCAGCATTTAAACCTGTTTCTTCAGCTTTGATGTTCTCTATAACTGCCCAGAATGATTTTTGTTGTTCTTTAGCTCTTAAAGTAATTCTATCTATGGAGCTATTTCCAATTCCTCTTTTAGGATAGTTTATAATTCGTCTAATCGCTTCTTCGTCCTGAGCATTCGATGCCATTCTGAAATAAGCCATTAGATCTTTTATTTCTTTTCGCTGGTAAAAGGATAGTCCACCATAAATACGATACGGAATTCCTCGTTTCCTTAAAGCTTCCTCCATACTACGCGACTGTGCGTTGGTACGGTATAAAATGGCGAAATCTTCATTCAGTGCCTGTTCTCTATTCTTTGTCTCTTGGATATTAGAACCTACCATTGCAGCTTCATCATTATCCGTCATCGCTCGGTTTACTTTTATCTTTTCTCCCAAGTCGTTCGCAGTCCAAACTTTTTTGTCGAGCTGTTCGGTGTTTTTACTAATGATGCTATTTGCTGCTTTTACTATGTTCTGAGTAGAACGGTAGTTTTGTTCTAGTTTGATGATTTTAGAATCTGCATAATCCTTTTTGAAGTTTAGGATATTGCGAATGTTGGCTCCACGGAATGCGTAAATACTCTGCGCATCATCTCCTACCACACATAAGTTTTCGAATCTAGAAGCCAGTGCTTTTACAATGAGGTATTGTGAGTGGTTTGTATCTTGGTACTCATCTACTAAGATGTATTTAAATCGTTCTTGGTATTTATGGAGTACTTCAGGAAAACGAAATATTAGCTCGTTGGTTTTTAATAGCAAGTCATCAAAATCCATTGCGCCAGACTTGAAGCATTCTTTTACATAAGTTTCGTATAAAACACCCATTTGTGGTCTATGTGCCGAGTCGTCTTGTGTTTTAAGTTCTGTATTGTTGTTGTACGCTTTAACCGTAACTAAATTGTTTTTAAATGAAGAAATCCGTGAGGCAACAACATTTACCTTGTAAATATCGGTGTCTAAACTCATTCCTTTAATAATACGTCTTAATAGTGCTTTCGAATCATCGGAGTCGTAAATAGTAAAGTTGGAAGGGTAGCCTATTTTGTCCGCTTCAAAACGTAGTATTTTAGCGAATACCGAGTGGAAGGTACCCATCCATATATTTTTAGCAGCTGTTCCAATGATTTTCTGGATCCGTTCTTTCATTTCCTTTGCCGCTTTATTGGTAAAGGTTAAAGAGAGGATGTTAAATGGATCGACCCCTTTATGTAAGAGGTGTGCTATACGGTAGGTTAAAACTCTAGTCTTACCAGAACCCGCTCCAGCAATAACCATTACAGGTCCTTCTGTTTTTTCTACAGCTTTTCGCTGAGATGGATTTAAATGGGCTAAGTAGTCACTCATTTTGTGTACGCTATATATAAGGTGTAAAACAATTCTTTGTAGAAGCTTCAAAGTTAATTTTTATTCTAGGCTTTTTAGGTATGTGTTGAAAAAATATAAATGAAGCCTAAGTTGCTCATTCTGTTTGTAAAGCATTTAGTTTTTTATTGATTATTACTTCAGCTACATTAAAAAGTAGGCTTTACTTTCTGTGCTTGCATGTCTTGTCCTTCCGAAATAGCTAAAACAAAGAGTATCAATAAATAAAAGGTTTAGCTGTTTGTCGGTTTGGGGAAAAGTTATACATTTGCAATCCCTAAAAATTAGGGAACTTGTATATAAATCAATTATAAACTAAAACGCATTATGCCTACTATTCAGCAGTTGGTACGAAAAGGTCGTGAAAAATTTACTAAAAAAAGTAAATCGGCCGCACTAGATGCTTGTCCTCAAAGAAGAGGTGTTTGTACCCGTGTATACACTACAACTCCAAAGAAACCTAACTCTGCAATGCGTAAAGTAGCCAGAGTAAGATTGACTAACGGAAATGAAGTGAATGCATATATCCCGGGTGAAGGACACAACTTGCAAGAGCACTCGATTGTTTTGGTACGTGGTGGAAGAGTAAAAGATCTTCCAGGTGTACGTTACCATATCGTTCGTGGAGCTTTGGACACAGCTGGTGTTGATGGACGGACTCAAAGACGTTCTAAGTACGGAGCTAAAAAACCTAAAAAGTAATCAGAGAAATCTGAAGAAAAAAGCAAAATGAGAAAAGCAAAAGCTAAAAAAAGAGTCTTATTACCAGACCCAAGGTTTAACGACACGCTTATTACGCGTTTCGTGAATAACTTGATGTTAGACGGTAAGAAGAGTACTGCGTTTAGAATCTTTTATGATGCAATTGACATCATTGAGGAGAAAAGCGGAGACGAAGAGAATGCAGTTGAGATTTTCAAGAAAGCCTTAGTAAATGTAACACCACATGTAGAAGTACGTAGTAGAAGAGTCGGTGGAGCAACTTTCCAAATCCCAATGCAAATTCGTCCAGACAGGAAGTTGTCTTTAGGCATGAAGTGGTTAATTGGAGTTACGCGTAAGCGTAATGAAAAGACCATGGCGCTTAGATTGGCTAATGAAGTAATAGCGGCGTCTCGTGAAGAGGGTGCTACTGTGAAGAAGAGAACCGATGTTCACCGCATGGCGGAAGCGAACAAAGCATTCTCTCACTTTAGATTTTAATCATTAACATAAAAGAAGATGGCTAAAAGAAATCTAAAACATACGCGAAATATCGGTATCATGGCGCATATCGATGCTGGTAAGACAACAACTACCGAGCGTATTTTGTACTATACTGGTGTTTCTCACAAAATTGGTGAGGTTCACGATGGTGCAGCGACTATGGACTGGATGGAGCAAGAGCAAGAACGTGGTATTACTATTACTTCTGCTGCTACAACTTGTTTCTGGGAGTACCGCGAAAATGAGTACCAGATGAATATCATCGATACTCCAGGTCACGTAGATTTTACCGTTGAGGTAGAACGTTCATTACGTGTGTTGGATGGTGCTGTAGCTTTATTTTGTGCAGTAGGTGGGGTTGAACCTCAATCTGAAACTGTATGGCGTCAAGCTGATAAATACAATGTACCTCGTATTGGATTCGTTAACAAAATGGACCGTGCCGGTGCAGACTTCTTTAACGTGGTTGCCCAAGTTAAAGAACGTTTAGGTGCTCACCCAGTGCCTCTTCAAGTACCTATTGGTGCCGAAGAGACTTTCCGTGGTGTAGTTGACCTTATTTCTAACAAAGCAATTACTTGGGAGAATGATGACCAAGGAATGACTTACAACGAAATTGAAATCCCTGAGGATTTAGTTGATGTTGTTGCTGAGTGGAGAGAAAAATTAGTTGAAGCAGTAGCTGAATACGACGATAACTTGATGGAGAAATTCTTCGAGGATCCAGATTCAATTACTGAAGCTGAATTGGAAGCTGCTATTAAAGCTGCCGTTCACGATATGAAAATTACACCTATGTTCTGTGGTTCTGCCTTTAAGAACAAAGGAGTACAAGCGGTATTAGATGCTGTAATGGAATTCTTGCCATCTCCGATGGATGTAGAATCTATTGTTGGTATTAATCCAAATACTGAAGAAGAAGAACATCGTAAGCCAAACGTAGATGAGCCTTTTGCTGCATTAGCGTTTAAAATTGCGACTGACCCATTCGTAGGTCGTCTTTGTTTCTTTAGAGTTTATTCTGGTAATTTAGATGCAGGTTCTTATATATGGAACTCAAGAACAGGTAAGAAAGAACGTATCTCTCGTATCTTCCAAATGCACTCGAATAAGCAAAATGCAATTCCAAATATTGGAGCTGGAGATATTGGTGCAGGTGTTGGATTTAAAGATATCCGTACCGGAGATACTCTTCACTCAGAAAAAGAGCCTATCGTTCTAGAATCGATGTCTTTTCCTGAGCCAGTAATTGGTATCGCTGTTGAGCCTAAAACAAAGGCTGATATGGACAAGATGGGACTTGCTTTAAGTAAGTTGTCTGAAGAAGATCCAACATTCCGTGTAGTTACTAACCAAGAGACAGGTCAAACTGTAATCTCTGGTATGGGTGAGCTTCACTTGGATATTCTTGTTGACCGTATGAGACGTGAGTTTAATGTTGAATGTAATCAAGGAGAACCTCAAGTACAATACAAAGAGGCTATTCGTGCTACAATTGATCACAGACAAACTTATAAGAAACAATCTGGTGGTAAAGGTAAATTTGCCGATATCCAATTTACTATTGGCCCTGTAGATGTTGTAGAAGGCGAAGAAGTAAAAGAAGGATTGGTCTTTGCTAATAAGATTAAAGGTGGTTCAGTTCCTAGAGAATTTGTTCCTTCTATTCAAAAAGGTTTCGAACTAGCTATGGTTAACGGTCCTTTGGCTGGTTATCCAATGGATAGTTTACAAGTAACTTTGTTTGATGGATCTTTCCACGCTGTCGATTCAGATGCATTGTCATTCGAAGTAGCAGCGAAACAGGGATACAAAGCAGCTTGTAAGAACGCAACGCCTACTTTACTTGAACCGATTATGAAGCTTGAGGTGGTAACACCAGAAGCAAATATGGGAGATGTAGTAGCTGATTTGAACCGTAGAAGGGGACAAGTAGTTGGTATGGATTCACGTAATGGTGCGCAAGTAATTAAAGCGAATGTGCCACTTTCTGAAATGTTTGGATACGTAACAACATTACGTACAGTAACATCTGGTAGAGCAACTTCAACTATGGAGTTCTCACACTACGATGACTGTCCAAAAAGCATCTCAGAAGCTGTGATCACTAAAGTTAACGGTAACTCTTAATTCAGATACAATGAGTCAAAAGATTAGAATCAAACTAAAGTCTTACGACCACAACTTAGTAGACAAGTCTGCTGAGAAGATCGTGAAAACTGTTAAGACTACAGGTGCTGTTGTTAATGGACCAATTCCATTACCAACTCACAAAAGAATATACACTGTTCTTCGTTCACCTCACGTGAACAAGAAAGCGCGTGAGCAGTTCGAATTGAGCTCTTACAAGCGTTTATTGGATATCTACAGCTCTTCATCAAAAACAGTTGATGCTTTGATGAGATTAGAGTTACCAAGTGGTGTTGAAGTAGAGATAAAAGTTTAATTAGTCATCCATTAAATAAACAAACATGCCAGGTTTAATTGGAAAAAAAGTAGGAATGACTAGCATCTTCAACGAGCAAGGGAAAAACATCCCTTGTACCGTTTTAGAAGTTGGTCCTTGTGTTGTGACACAGGTTAGAACCCTCGAGACAGATGGTTACGAGGCTATTCAGCTGGGTTATGGTGAAAAGAAAGCAAAGAATGCCGGTAAAGCACTTACAGGTCATTTTGCGAAAGCGAACACTACTCCAAAAGTAAAAGTTCAAGAATTCGAAGGTTTCGAAACTGAACTTAGCTTAGGAGATATAGTAGACGTGGAACTTTTCACCGAAGGTGAATATGTTGATGTAACTGGCGTTTCAAAGGGTAAAGGTTTTCAAGGGGTTGTAAAACGACATAATTTCCGTGGTGTAGGTGATGCTACTCACGGTCAGCATAATCGTTTACGTGCTCCGGGTTCTATTGGTGCGGCTTCGTATCCAGCTCGTGTATTCAAAGGAATGCGCATGGCAGGACGTATGGGTACCGATCAGGTAACTGTAGCCAATCTAGAAGTATTGAAAGTACTTAAGGATAAAAACCTATTAGTTGTTAAAGGTTCTGTTCCAGGACCAAAAAACTCACTCTTAACCATCGAGAAATAATGGAAGCAGTAGTTTTAGACATTAAAGGTAAAGATACCGGAAGAAAGGTAGCTTTAACCGATGCGATCTACGCGATCGAACCAAATGATCACGCTGTTTATTTAGATGTGAAGCAATACTTGGCAAATCAACGTCAAGGAACGCATAAATCTAAAGAAAGAGCTGAGATTACAGGTAGTACTAGAAAGATTAAAAAGCAAAAAGGTACTGGTACCGCACGTGCTGGGAGTATTAAGTCTCCTATTATGCGTGGTGGTGGACGTGCTTTTGGACCTCGTCCAAGAAATTATTCTTTCAAGTTAAACAAGAAGTTAAAGACTTTAGCTCGTAAATCTGCCTTTACTATTAAGGCAAAAGAAGACGCTATTGTTGTTTTGGAAAATGTTAATTTTGATTCTCCAAAAACTTCTGCTTACACGGAAATGATCTCCAATTTAGGTCTTAACACGAGAAAAACGTTGTTAGTGCTTGGGGATTCAAATAAAAATGTATATTTGTCCTCGCGAAATTTGCAATACGCTCATGTAATAACTGCTTCAGAATTAAGTACTTACAAAATACTTAACTCAGGAACAGTTTTATTAACTGAGGATGCTGTAGAGAAGATTGAGAACATTTTAAGCTAAACAGACTATGAACATTCTTATTAAACCGGTAATTACCGAGAAGATGACAAAAGAAAGCGAAACGAATAATCGTTTTGGTTTTATTGTTGATAGAAGAGCTAACAAGCTTGAAATCAAGGGCGCTGTAGAGAAAATGTACGGCGTGTCTGTAGAGAAGGTGAGAACAATGATCTACCCTGGTAAAGCGAAATCTCGTAACACGAAAGGTGGCGTTATTAGCGGTAGAACAAATTCTTACAAAAAAGCTATAGTAGATGTAGCTGAAGGTGAGAGTATTGATTTTTATAGCAATATTTAAATAAGTTATGGCAGTTAGAAAATTAAGACCAACAACGCCAGGTCAAAGACACAAAGTAGCGAATACCTTTGATGGTATTACTAGAGCTACTCCTGAAAAGTCTTTGCTTGCACCGATGAAACGTTCTGGAGGTAGAAATAACTCTGGACGTATGACAATGCGCTATATCGGTGGTGGTCACAAAAGGCGATACCGTATCATTGACTTCAAAAGAGAGAAGTTTGGTATGGAAGCTAAAGTGACTACAATAGAATACGATCCAAACCGTTCGGCTCGTATTGCACTGGTAGTTTACGCAGATGGTGAAAAACGGTATATCATTGCTCCGAATGGTCTAAATGTTGATGACAAAATTGTGTCTGGTAAAGATGCAAGTACTGAAATTGGAAATGCACTTTTCTTAAGTGACCTTCCTTTAGGTACAATTGTTCACAACATAGAACTTCGTCCGGGACAAGGTGCTGTAATGGCTCGTAGCGCAGGTGCATATGCACAATTAGTCGCAAGAGAAGGTAAGTATGCAATTCTTAGACTTCCTTCGGGAGAGACTAGAATGGTATTAATTACTTGTTTAGCAACAGTAGGTGTTGTTACTAACAGTGAGAGAGGCCTCGAAAGATCAGGTAAAGCAGGTCGTTCTAGATGGCTTGGACGTCGTCCAAGAACTAGAGGAGTTGCTATGAACCCGGTTGATCACCCAATGGGTGGTGGTGAAGGTAAATCTTCTGGTGGACACCCACGTTCTAGAAATGGTATCCCAGCGAAGGGTTATAAAACTCGTTCGAAGAAAAAGGCTACCAATAAGTACATTGTTGAACGAAGAAATAAATAAACAGATATGGCGCGTTCACTAAAAAAAGGACCATTTGTTCACTACAAGTTAGAAAAGAAAGTTCTAGCTAATGTTGAGTCTAGCAAAAAATCGGTAATCAAAACTTGGTCTAGAGCCTCGATGATTACGCCTGATTTTGTTGGTCAAACAATTGCAGTACACAATGGTCGTCAGTTTATACCTGTTTTTGTTACCGAGAACATGGTAGGTCACAAGCTAGGAGAATTTTCTCTTACTCGTACTTACAGAGGTCACGGTGGTAAGAAAGATAAAGGTAAAAGATAACAATATTAGCCTTAATCATGGGAAAAAGAAAACATAATTCGGCTGTAGCGATGAAAGAAGCGCGTGCAGACGTTGCTTTTGCCAAGCTAAACAATTGCCCGACTTCGCCAAGAAAGATGCGTCTTGTGGCTGATTTGGTACGTGGAGTTGAGGTAAACAAAGCTCTTCAAATTTTGAAGTTTAACACTAAGGAAGCCTCTTCTCGTCTAGAGAAACTTCTTCTTTCAGCAGTTGCCAACTGGCAAGCAAAGAACGAAGAAGTTCGTATGGAAGAAAGTGGTTTGTTCGTAAAGGAAATTCAAGTCGACTCTGCTCGAGTATTGAAACGTTTACGTCCAGCTCCTCAAGGTAGAGCTCACAGAATTAGAAAACGTTCAAATCACGTTACACTCGTGGTGGGAAGTAAATCAGAAAAAGAATAAGCTGATATGGGACAAAAGACTAATCCAATAGGTAACCGTTTGGGAATCATCCGAGGATGGGATTCAGCATGGTATGGTGGAAAAGACTTCGGTGATAAACTAGTAGAGGATCATAAAATACGTAAGTATATTGATGCTCGTTTAGCTAAAGCCAGCGTGTCTAAAGTTATTATCGAGCGTACCTTAAAGCTCGTTACTATCACTATCTGTACTGCAAGACCTGGTATTATTATCGGGAAAGGTGGTTCTGAAGTAGACCGTTTAAAAGAAGAGTTAAAGAAGTTAACTCAAAAAGATGTTCAAGTGAATATCTTTGAAATCAAAAGACCAGAAACTGATGCTAAATTAGTAGGTCAATCTATCGCACGTCAGATCGAGGGTCGTATCTCTTACCGTAGAGCGGTAAAGATGGCTATTGCTTCTGCAATGCGAATGGGTGCCGAAGGTATTAAGATTCAAGTTTCAGGTCGTTTGAATGGTGCTGAAATGGCTCGTTCTGAAATGTCTAAAGATGGTAGAACACCATTGCATACATTTAGAGCGGACATTGACTATGCTCTTGTAGAGTCGCATACAACTTACGGCGTTTTAGGCGTAAAAGTATGGATCTGTAAAGGTGAGTTATACGGTAAACGTGACTTAACTCCTATCGAGACTTTATCGAAAGGAACTAAGAAGCCAAGTCGTGGTGGTGCTAGAGGTGGTTCACAACGAAAAAAAAGAAAGTAGTAATTAGTTCTACTAAAAAGTAAAAAGATGTTACAACCAAAAAGAACGAAGTTCCGTAAAATGCAAAAGGGCCGCATGAAGGGTAATGCCGGACGTGGTAACCAAATTGCTTTTGGATCTTTCGCTATCAAAGCTTTGGAAGAATGTTGGATCACATCTCGTCAGATTGAAGCTGCACGTATCGCCGCAACGCGATTCATGAAGCGTGAAGGACAAATGTGGATTCGTATTTTCCCAGACAAACCTATTACTAAGAAACCTGCGGAAGTACGTATGGGTAAAGGTAAAGGTGCACCCGAATATTGGGCAGCAGTTGTTAAACCAGGTCGTATTTTGTTCGAATTAGACGGAGTGTCTATGGAGCTAGCAAAAGAAGCCCTACGTTTATCAGCTCAAAAAATGCCTATAACAACTAAGTTCGTAGTCCGTAGAGACTACTTAGAAGCTTAATCGATAAATTTTTAGCGATGAAACAAGCTGTAATTATTGAAATGTCAACTGAGGAGTTGGTAGGAGCAATCACCGAGGTAAGAGCTACATTGGCTAAATTAAATTTAGCCCATGCAGTATCTCCTTTAGAGAATCCTGTCCAAATTCGTGAAACAAAGAAAACAGTTGCGCGTATTCTAACGGAAGTTAGAAGAAGAGAACTAGAAGCATAAACAAAGATGGAAACTAGAAATCTTAGAAAAGAGCGTGTCGGTGTTGTCAAAAGCAACAAAATGGATAAGTCTATTACCGTAACGATCGAGCGTAAGGAAAGACACGCTATGTACGGAAAATTCGTAAAGAAATCTTCTACATTGGTTGCTCATGATGAGACAAATGACTGCAATATCGGTGATACCGTACGCATCATGGAAACTCGTCCAATGAGTAAATCAAAGAACTGGAGATTAGTAGAAATCCTAGAAAGAGCGAAGTAAAATGGTACAACAGGAAAGTCGATTAAAAGTAGCCGACAATACGGGAGCCAAAGAAGTACTTTGTATTCGTGTATTAGGTGGTACTCGCAGAAGATATGCTTCGTTAGGAGACAAGATCGTCGTTACTATTAAATCTGCTATTCCAGCAGGTTCAGTAAAGAAAGGTCAAGTTTCTACAGCCGTAGTAGTTCGTACAAGAAAAGAAGTACGTCGTCCAGATGGATCTTATATCCGTTTTGATGATAACGCTTGTGTTTTGTTGGATACTGCAGGTCAAATGAAGGGTACACGTGTTTTTGGGCCAGTGGCTCGTGAATTACGTGACAAGCAGTTCATGAAAATAGTTTCACTAGCACCAGAGGTGCTATAAAACGATTTATGATGTCGAAATTACACATTAAAAAAGGAGACACAGTAAAGGTTCTTTCTGGTGCCGATAACGGTAAAACTGGAAAGATTACTTCTGTAGTTCTCGAAAAAGGAAGAGCCTTCGTTGAAGGTATTAACATGGTATCGAAACATACTAAGCCTAGCGCAGCAAATCCACAAGGTGGAATTGTAAAACGCGAAGCTTCTGTTCATATCTCTAACCTTATGGTAGTTGATTCGAAAGGTCAAGCTAGCCGTGTAGGAAGAAAGTTGAACGAAGATGGTAAGTTGGTTCGCTACTCTAAAAAAACAGGGGAGGTTCTATAATGGCTTATACTCCAAGACTACAAGAGAAATATCGCAACGAGGTTGTTGCGGCTCTCACGGAGCGCATGGGTTACACTAACACTATGCAAGTACCAAAGCTAGAGAAAATTTGTCTTAACCAAGGTATTGGTGAAGCAACTACTGACAAGAAGTTAGTAGATGTTGCCTCTGAAGAAATGTCACGTATTACGGGACAGAAAGCAGTTGCTACCTTATCTAAGAAAGATATCTCTAACTTTAAATTAAGAAAAGCGATGCCTGTAGGTGTTCGTGTTACATTACGTGGTGAACGTATGTATGAATTCTTAGATCGTTTAGTTTCTACTGCTTTACCTGCAGTTCGTGACTTCCATGGTATCAATCCAAAAGGATTTGATGGCCGAGGGAATTACAACTTAGGTATTAAAGAGCAAATCATATTCCCAGAGATCTTTATTGATCAAGTGAATAAGATTACCGGTATGGATATTACGTTTGTAACATCTGCAAGTACCGATAAAGAAGCTTTTGAGTTATTAAAGGAATTTGGTTTACCATTTAAAAAATAAGTACGATGGCAAAAGAATCAATGAAAGCCAGAGAGCTTAAGAGACAAAAACTGGTAGAAAAATACGCTGAAAAGCGTGCAGCTTTAAAAGCAGCAGGTGATTATGTAGGTTTGCAAAAACTTCCAAAAGATGCCTCTCCCGTTCGTTTACACAATCGTTGTAAATTAACAGGTAGACCTAAAGGATATATGCGTCAGTTCGGTATTTCACGTGTTACTTTCCGTGAAATGGCAAACTTCGGATTAATTCCAGGTGTGAAAAAAGCAAGTTGGTAAACTGATAAAAGTTACAAATTATGTATACAGATCCAATAGCAGATTACTTAACGCGTCTTCGTAATGCCATCATGGCAGGTCACAGAGTCGTAGAAGTTCCTGCATCAAATCTAAAAAAGGAAATGACTAAGATCTTAAAAGATCAAGGTTATATCTTGAACTTCAAGTTCGAAAATAACAATGCACAAGGTAGCATCAAGATTGCGTTAAAATACAACGCAATTACAAAAATGCCAGCCATAACTTCTTTACAAAGAGCTTCTAAACCAGGTTTACGTAAATACTCTTCTTCGGCTTCATTGCCAAGAGTATTAAACGGATTAGGTGTAGCTATTGTATCTACCTCTAGAGGTGTGATGACAGATAAAGAAGCACGTACATTAAATGTAGGTGGTGAAGTGTTGTGTTACGTTTATTAATCAACGGAAAACATTAAAAAATGTCAAGAATAGGTAAACAACCGGTCGTAATTCTAGAAGGAACTACCGTTACTGTATCTTCATCTAATGAAGTTGTAGTTAAGGGTAAGCTTGGAGAATTATCTCTGCAGGTTACAGAACCAATCGCCATAAGAGTCGAAGAATCTGTTGTTACTGTTGAAAGACCTAACGATCAAAAAGAAGTTAGAGCAAAGCACGGTTTATACCGTTCTTTGATTCATAACATGATCGAAGGAGTTTCAAAAGGGTACACAAAAGAACTTGAACTTGTAGGTGTAGGTTATCGTGCATCAAACAGAGGACAAATACTTGAACTTAGTCTAGGTTATTCTCACAACATTTTGTTAGAGATTTGCCCAGAAGTAAAAGTAGAAACAGTTTCAGATAAGGGTAAAAACCCAATAGTGAAATTGGCTTCTCACGATAAGCAACTTATCGGTATGGTAGCAGCAAAAATACGTTCTATGAGAAAACCTGAGCCGTACAAAGGAAAAGGAATTAAGTTCGTAGGTGAAGAAATCAGAAGAAAAGCAGGTAAAACTGCAGGCTAAAAATAAAAGCTATGGCACTGTCAAAAGAATATAGAAGAAAGCGTATCAAAATGCGTGTTCGTAAGAGCATCAGTGGTACTGCCTCGACTCCTAGACTTTCAGTTTTTAGAAGTAACAAATCGATTTACGCACAGTTAATCGATGATTTAGCAGGAACTACATTGTTCTCTGCTGCATCTACTGATAAAACAGTAAAAGTTGAAGGGACGAAAAGTGAACAATCCAACACAGTTGGTAAAGCCCTTGCTGAAAAAGCTATTGCTGCAGGAATCACTAAATGTGTTTTCGATAGAAATGGTTATTTATACCACGGAAGAATTAAATCTTTAGCAGAAGGTGCTAGAGAAGGTGGACTTAAATTCTAAGAAATTATGGCAAGTAAGTACTATAACATGGAAAAAGTTAAGCCTGCTGGCTTAGATCTTAAAGAGCGCTTGGTAGGTATCCAACGCGTTACTAAAGTAACCAAAGGTGGTAGAACATTTAGTTTCTCTGCAATTATGGTTGTTGGTAACGAAGCGGGTATTGTAGGACACGGAATGGGTAAAGCTCATGAAGTTGTTTCTGCTATTACTAAAGCAACAGAAGATGCAAAGAAAAACCTTTACCGTATTCCTGTCGTGAATGCAACTATTCCTCACGAACAAAACGGTAAATTTGGTGGATCTCGTATCTTCATGCGTCCTGCATCTCACGGTACAGGAGTAATTGCAGGTGGTGCAATGCGTGCAGTAATTGAATCTGTAGGTATTCACGATATCTTAGCAAAATCTAAAGGTTCATCGAACCCTCACAACGTAGTAAAAGCAACAATGGATGCTTTATTACAAATGAGAGACGCTCGTTCAGTAGCATCTCAAAGAGGGATTTCTATGAGCAAAGTCTTTAACGGAAAATAAGTAAGAGATGGCTAAAATTAGAATCAAGCAAGTTCGTAGTAAGATCGACAGACCAGAGCGTCAAAAAAGAACTTTGGAAGCATTAGGTCTCACAAAGATCAATCAAGTAGTAGAGCACGAAGGTACCCACCAAATTTTGGGTATGGTGAATGCTGTTAAGCACTTGATCCAAGTAGAAGAAGTTAAGTAAGAACTATTAAAGGAATCGTAAGATGAATTTAAGTAATTTGAAACCAGCCATTGGCTCGGTTAAAAATAAAAAGCGTATCGCACGTGGTCAGGGTTCTGGTCGCGGTGGCACTGCTACTAGAGGGCATAACGGACAAAAGTCACGTTCTGGTTACTCAAGAAAGATAGGTTTTGAAGGTGGTCAAATGCCTTTACAACGTCGTGTACCTAAATTTGGATTCAAGAATATCAACCGTGTTGAACACAAGGGGATTAATCTTGATACTATCCAAGCTTTAGTGGATACGAAAAAAATCAAAGATGAAGTAAATCTTGATGTTTTAATGTCTAATGGATTGGTCCGCAAAAATATCCTAGTGAAAATTATGGGTAGAGGAGCGTTAACTGCTAAATTAAACTTTACAGCTCATAAATTTACAGCTACAGCATTAGCAGCTATCGAAGCTGCTGGTGGAACAGCTACAACCCTTTAATAAGCCCCCATACTTATGAAGAATTTGATCGATACATTAAAGAATATTTGGAAGATTGAAGAACTAAGAAATAGAATCCTAACTACGTTAGGGTTCTTACTTATTTACCGTTTAGGTTCATTCGTAGCTCTTCCAGGTATAGACCCACAACAATTAGGCGCTTTGCAAAACCAAACGTCTGATGGTTTATTGGGATTGTTGAATATGTTTACTGGTGGTGCATTCTCTCAAGCCTCTATTATGGCTTTAGGAATCATGCCTTACATTTCGGCTTCTATTGTTATTCAGTTAGCTACTATGGCTGTTCCTTATTTGCAGAAATTGCAAAAAGACGGCGAAAGTGGAAGAACAAAAATCAGTCAGATTACTCGTTATCTAACTGTTTTGATCACTTGCTTCCAAGCACCGGGTTATATCGCAAATCTAAAAGCGACTCTACCAGCAGAAGCATTCTTGTTATCAAGTAGCTCATTTTGGTTCTCGAGTATTATAATTCTAGTAACCGGTACAATGTTCGCAATGTGGTTAGGTGAAAAAATTACTGATAGCGGTATTGGTAACGGAATCTCATTATTAATTATGGTTGGTATTATTGCCAGTCTTCCCCAAGCATTCTTGTTTGAGGTAGGTAGAGCAAAACCATTAATCATATTAGTTGAGTTAGTAATCATGCTAATTGTTATTCTAGCTTCTGTATTATTGGTTCAAGGTGTACGTCGTATTCCGATCCAATATGCTAAGCGTGGAGCAACTGCTCAAATTGCTGCAGCTCGACAGTATTTACCTTTAAAAGTGAATGCTTCTGGTGTAATGCCAATTATTTTTGCTCAAGCTATCATGTTTATTCCTATAACCTTCGCAGGTTTGTCGGATTCTGAGGGCGTACAAAATTTTGTTGCTACTTTCTCTGATTTCTCAGGATTTTGGTATAATTTTGTATTCGCAATTTTAATCATCGTATTCACCTATTTGTATACAGCTATTACAGTTAATACAAACCAGATGGCAGATGACTTGAAACGCAACGGTGGATTTGTACCAGGTGTTAAACCAGGTAAAGATACTGCTGGTTTCTTAGATTCAGTGATGTCTAGAATTGTATTGCCAGGGTCAGTGTTTTTAGCTTTATTAGCTATTTTACCTGCTTTTGCAATGAATGCTGGTGTAAACCAATCATTCGCTCAGTTCTTTGGAGGTACTTCTTTATTAATTATGGTTGGTGTTGTTTTAGACACTTTACAGCAAATTGAAGGGTATCTTTTAAATCGTCATTACGATGGTTTAATGCAGTCGGGTAGAATGACTGGTAGATCAGGAATGTAATTCCATATCTAGCATGATTTATTACAAGACAGAAGAGGAAATTGAGTTTATAAGAGAAAGTTCTTTACTTGTTGCAAAAACACACGCTGAAGTTGCAAAGCTTATACAACCTGGAGTTTCTACTCTAGAGTTAGATAAAGTTGCAGAGGAGTTCATCAGAGATAATGGTGGTATTCCAGGCTTTAAAGGGTATAGTGGTTTTCCAAACACTTTATGTGTTTCACCGAACGAGCAAGTCGTTCATGGAATCCCTAATAACCAGCCTTTAGAATCGGGAACGATTTTATCCTTAGACTGTGGTGTTAAGAAAAATGGTTTCTTTGGTGATTCTGCTTTTACTTATGAAGTAGGAGAGGTTGCTAAAGATGTGCAAGATTTATTAAGAGTTACTCGTGAGTCACTCTATAAAGGAATCGAAGCTGCTGTAGCTGGTAATCGCATTGGCGATATTGGTTATGCCGTTCAATTACACGCCGAAAGAAATGGATATACAGTAGTTAGAGAATTAGTTGGACATGGAGTAGGTGAAAACCTTCACGAAAGTCCTGAAGTTCCTAACTATGGTAAAAGAGGTAGAGGCGTAAAATTACAAGAGGGATTGGTAATCGCTATAGAGCCTATGGTAAACATGGGCGTTAAAGAGATTGTACAATTAGAAGATGGTTGGACTATTAATACAGCCGACATGAAACCCTCAGCACACTTCGAACATACGATAGTAGTTCGAAAAGGTAAAGCAGAGATATTGTCGTCATTCGACTTTATCGACGAAGTATTAAAAAACAAAAATTAGTGTATGGCTAAACAGGCAGCTATAGAGCAAGATGGAGTGATTATCGAATCACTTTCAAATGCAATGTTCCGAGTTGAACTTGAAAATGGACACATTTTAACAGCTCACATATCCGGAAAGATGCGTATGCACTATATCAAATTGTTACCTGGTGATAAAGTTAAATTAGCTATGTCACCTTACGATTTGACGAAAGGAAGAATTACTTACAGATACTAAATAAAGTCAAAGATGAAAGTAAGAGCATCAATCAAAAAAAGAAGTGCTGACTGCCAAATTGTGCGCAGAAAAGGACGTCTTTATGTAATTAACAAAAAGAACCCTAAGTTCAAACAAAGACAAGGCTAGTCCTTGATCTAAAAAACATTCTATGGCAAGAATTGCAGGGGTAGATTTACCTACAAACAAAAGAGGAGTTATCGGTTTAACCTACATTTTCGGTGTAGGTAGAACACGATCAGAGGAAATCCTTAGTAAAGCCGGTGTTGATCTCAGCACTAAGGTTAAGGATTGGAATGACGACGATTTGAATCAAATTCGTACGATCATGTCAGACTACACTATCGAAGGAGAGTTGCGTTCTGAAGTTCAATTGAATATCAAGCGATTGATGGATATTGGATGTAACAGAGGACAACGTCATCGTGCGGGATTACCGTTGAGAGGTCAAAGGACCAAAAACAACTCACGTACTAGAAAGGGTAGAAGAAAAACTGTTGCTAACAAAAAGAAAGCAACTAAATAGTAGGTAGCTATGGCTAAGACAAACAAAAAGAGAAACGTAAAGGTAGAGGCTGTTGGACAGGCTCATATCCATTCGTCTTTCAACAACATCATCATCTCTCTTACCAATAATGCGGGCCAAGTAATTTCATGGTCTTCTGCTGGTAAGCAAGGGTTTAAGGGTTCTAAAAAGAACACTCCTTATGCTGCTCAAACAGCTGCTGAAGATTGCGCGAAAATTGCACATGAAGCAGGTTTGAGAAAAGTAAAAGTTTATGTGAAGGGACCAGGTAATGGTCGTGAATCTGCTATCCGTACGTTGCATAACAACGGAATTCAGGTATCTGAAATAGTAGATGTTACTCCACAACCGCACAACGGTTGTAGACCTCCAAAACGTAGAAGAGTTTAATCCTTAACATCTAAGAAATGGCAAGATATACAGGTCCAAAAACCAAAATTGCACGTAGATTCGGTGAAGCAATCTTCGGTGCTGACAAATCGTTAGAGAAAAAGAACTACGGTCCAGGTCAACACGGAAATTCTCGTAGAAGATCTAAGCAATCGGAGTATTCAGTACAATTACTGGAGAAACAAAAAGCAAAATATACGTACGGAATTCTTGAAAAGCAGTTCCGTAACCTATACAAAAAAGCATCTTCTAAACCAGGTGTAACAGGTGAAATCCTTTTACAATTGTGTGAATGTAGATTAGACAACACTGTTTACAGAATGGGGATTTCTCCTACTCGTAGTGGTGCTCGTCAATTAGTATCTCACCGTCACATTACTGTTAATGGTGGTATCGTAAACATAGCTTCATATTCTATGCGTCCAGGTGATGTAATAGAAGTTCGTGAGAAATCTAAAGCTCTTGAAGCTATTACTGATTCAGTAAAATCTAGCTCAAGTGTTTACGAATGGGTAGAATTTAACCCAGATACATTAAAAGGTACTTTCGTTGCAGTTCCTGAGCGTTCGCAAATCCCTGAGAATATCAAGGAGCAGTTGATCGTAGAATTGTACTCTAAGTAATAATTAAAGCATTTAAAGATTCATCACATGGCAATATTAAATTTCCAGAAGCCCGATAGAGTATTCATGGTAAACTCAGACGACAATCAAGGTCAGTTTGAGTTCCGTCCCTTAGAACCTGGTTATGGTTTAACGGTAGGTAACGCTCTACGTAGAGTTTTACTTTCTTCTCTTGAAGGATTTGCCATTTCTTCGGTACGTATTGATAGTGTAGACCATGAGTTTTCTACTATCGATGGTGTTGTTGAAGATGTTACAGAAATCATCTTAAACTTAAAACAAGTACGTTTTAAGAAGCAAGTTGAAGATGCGGATAATGAGACTGTAAATATTTCAGTATCAGGTCAAGATCAATTGAAAGCTGGAGATATCGGAAAGTTTATTTCTGGTTTCCAAATTTTAAATCCTGATTTAGTCATCTGTAACATGGATTCTAAAGTGAAGATTGATATGGTTCTTACCATTATCAAAGGACGCGGATTTGTTACTGCTGAAGAGCACAATATAGAAGAAGCACCTCTAGGTACGATCGCAACAGATTCTATCTTTACACCTATAAAGAATGTAAAGTTTAATGTTGAGAACTTCCGTGTAGAGCAAAAGACAGACTACGAAAAATTAGTCTTCGATGTGATCACTGATGGTTCAATCGATCCAAAAGATGCTTTAACTGAAGCTGCCAAAATCTTAATTCATCACTTCATGTTATTCTCTGACGAACGTATTACGTTAGAGGATGAAGAAACATCTTCTGAGAATCAGTACGATGAAGAGTCTCTAAAAATGAGACAATTACTTCAATCGAAATTGACAGAAATGGATCTTTCAGTAAGAGCATTAAATTGCTTGAAAGCTGCAGAAGTAGATACATTAGGTGATTTGGTTACATTTAACAAAAGTGATTTAATGAAGTTTAGAAACTTCGGTAAAAAATCACTTACTGAATTAGACGAATTAGTTGCTGTGAAGGGTCTTAACTTCGGTATGGACACTGCTAAGTACAAACTAGACAAGGAATAGGGTCATGAGACACGGAAAAAAATTCAATCACTTAGGAAGAAAAGCTGCCCACCGTAAAGCGATGTTGGCAAATATGGCTTGTTCATTGATTGATCACAAAAGAATAAACACGACTGTAGCGAAAGCAAAAGCATTGAAAAAATATGTGGAGCCATTAATTACAAAAGCTAAAACCGATACTACACACTCTCGTAGAGTAGTATTTAGTTATGTGAAGCAAAAGGAAACAATCAAAGAATTGTTCGGTGCTGTAGCAGCTAAAATAGCAGATCGTCCTGGTGGATACACACGTATCATTAAAACAGGAAATCGTTTAGGTGATAACGCTGAGATGTGTATGATCGAGTTGGTTGATTTCAACGAGGTTTATACAAACGGTAAAGAGGCTACTAAAACTAAAACTCGTAGACGTAAGAAAACTACTGCTACAGTAGAAGAAACGCCTGCAGTTGAAGAAACTTCAGCTACTGAGGAACAATCGTCTGACGATGCAACTAAAGAAGCATAGGGACAATTGTTAACTATTCTCTAAATACACATTAAAGGATAGGGCTTCGGCTTTATCCTTTTTTTTTGATTTTTCATGAAATACCAAACAAAACAAAAAGCCGTATTACTTCTAGAAGATGGAACTATCTTTTATGGCCATGCTGCAGGACTTAAAGGAACTGCTACTGGTGAAGTATGCTTTAATACGGGAATGACTGGATATCAAGAGATCTTTACAGATCCTTCGTACACCGGCCAAATGATGCTTACTACTAATGCCCACATAGGTAATTATGGTATTCATAAAGATGAAGTTGAATCTGATGGAATTAAAATTACCGGTTTAATCTGTAAAGATTTTAACGATAATAACTCTCGCCCAGACTCTACCATGTCTTTACAGACCTACTTCGAACAAGAAGGTTTAGTTGCTATTTGTGATGTGGATACTCGTGCTTTGGTACGTTATGTACGCGACAAAGGTGCAATGAATGCAATAATCTCTTCTGATAACTTAGATATTGACTCTTTAAAAAGTCAACTAGATAAGGTTCCTAGTATGGACGGTTTAGAATTGTCTTCTACTGTTTCTACAAAAGAGGCTTATACCTTTGGTGATGAAAATGCTACTTATAAAGTAGCTGTTTTAGACTTGGGAGTAAAGAAGAACATTTTGCGTTGTTTAGCAGATAGAGGCTGTTTCTTAAAAGTGTTTCCTATGCATACTTCTATCGAAGATATGCTTGCATGGAATCCAGACGGTTTCTTCTTATCTAACGGACCTGGAGATCCTAGTGCTATGCCAAAGGTAATTGCTGAAGTAGCAAATATTCTTGAAGCAGGTCTTCCTATTTTCGGTATCTGTTTAGGGCACCAAATGATCGGTTTGTCTTCGGGCTTAAGTACCTATAAAATGCACAATGGACATAGAGGTATAAACCACCCCGTTTTAAATATTGAAACTGGTAAAGGTGAAGTTACTTCTCAAAACCATGGTTTTGCTATTAGTATGGAAAGCTTAGAAGGACATACTAATATCGTTCTGACTCATAAAAACTTAAACGATAATACAGTGGAAGGTATACGATTGAAAGATCGTTCGTGCTTCTCAGTACAATACCACCCAGAGTCTTCTCCGGGACCACACGATTCTCGTTACTTATTCGATCAGTTTATAATTAACATCAAAGCATATAAAAACTAGTTTTAGAATGACTTTAATTTCTGACATCCACGCACGTCAAATTCTTGATTCAAGAGGTAACCCTACTGTAGAAGTAGATATCGTTACCGAATCGGGTGCTTTTGGACGTGCTGCAGTTCCTTCTGGAGCTTCAACTGGTAAATATGAAGCTGTAGAGCTTAGAGATGGAGACATGTCTATCTATATGGGTAAAAGTGTCCATAAAGCAATAGACAATGTTAATGGTGCTCTTTACGATTCTTTGGTAGGTATGCCTATTGAAGATCAAGCTGGAATAGATCAGTTGATGATTGATTTAGACGGAACACCAAATAAAGAGATCTTAGGAGCTAATTCTATGTTGGCTATTTCTTTAGCTGCGGCAAAAGCTGCTGCTGCCTCTACTGGTCAAATGCTTTATAATTATATCGGAGGTGTTAACGCACGTACGCTACCAATTCCAATGATGAACATCTTAAACGGTGGTTCTCATGCAGACAATGCAATCGATTTTCAAGAGTTTATGGTAATGCCTGTAGGCGCCGAAACATTCTCGGAATCTTTACGAATGGGTACTGAAATTTTCCACCATTTAAAATCAGTTTTAAAATCGAAAGGTTTAGCTACTAACGTAGGCGATGAAGGTGGATTTGCGCCTAATTTACGTTCGAATGTAGAAGCTATGGAGATGGTATTAATGGCAATTGAAAATGCTGGTTACCGTCCTGGTGAAGATGTATATGTCTCTATGGATGCTGCTGCTTCAGAATTTTACAATGCTGAAGAAGGAGTGTATCACTTCCACCAATCTACTGGAGAGAAATTAACTTCTGCAGAGATGGTTGATTACTGGGCTGACTGGTGTAAAAAATACCCTATCCTTTCTATTGAGGACGGATTAGACGAAGATGACTGGGCAGGATGGAAGTCTTTAACCGAGCGTTTAGGAGATAAAATACAATTGGTAGGAGATGATTTATTTGTTACAAATGTAGATCGTCTTTCCAGAGGAATAAACGAAGGTATAGCCAATTCTTTATTGGTTAAAGTAAATCAAATAGGTACCTTAACAGAAACTATTAACGCCGTACAAATGGCGCAAATAAATTCTTATACTACTGTAATGAGCCATCGCTCTGGTGAAACAGAAGACAATACAATTGCTGATTTAGCTGTAGCATTAAACACTGGACAGATCAAAACTGGATCTGCTTCTCGTTCTGATCGTATGGCAAAATACAACCAACTTCTTCGTATTGAAGAAGCTTTAGGCGATACTGCAATTTTCCCTGGTAAGGATTTTAAATTCTTGAAGTAGAAATATCATTGCTTCAGCTTTGATTTTGAAAAGGGAACGAACGGAAAAATTAACGATTAACAAAAGGAATAAATGTCAGATTTTGCAGAGATAATATACGATGGGAAAAGCTACCAATTACCAGTTGTAGAAGGAAGTGAAGGAGAGAAAGCTATTGATATTAGTAAGTTAAGAGGTGCTTCGGGACTTATAACTATAGATAAAGGTTTTAAAAATACTGGTTCTACAGAAAGTGCGATTACTTTCTTAGACGGTGAAAAAGGTATTTTACGTCATAGAGGATATACTATTGAAGAGTTAGCCGAAAAATCATCTTTTATTGAGGTTTCTTACTTAGTAATTTATGGTGAGCTTCCTACACAAGAGGAGTTAGCTTCTTTTAAAAACGATATTACTCAGCACACTTTGGTACACGAAGATGTGAAGTCTATCCTTGATGGATTCCCTTCAAAAGCTCACCCAATGGGCGTTCTTTCTTCTTTAGTATCTTCATTAACGGCTTTTTATCCTAAGTCTTTAGATCCTAACCGTTCTGCAGAAGAAGTAAATGGTACTATTATCCGTTTACTTGCTAAGTTGCCAACTTTGGCTGCTTGGGCATTTAAAAACAGAGTACGTCAGCCTTTGGTTTACCCAAACAATAACTTAGACTACTGTTCTAACTTCTTGCGTATGATGTTCGGTTTACCTACCGAAGAGTATAACATCAACCCAGTTGTGGCAAATGCTTTAGATAAATTATTAATTCTTCATGCAGATCACGAGCAAAATTGTTCGGCTTCTACGGTACGTATCGTAGGTTCTTCTCATGCAAGTTTATACGCTTCTGTTTCTGCAGGTATAGCCGCTCTTTGGGGTCCCCTTCACGGTGGTGCTAACCAAGCAGTTATTGAGATGTTAGAAAACATTAAAGCCGATGGTGGTGATGTTTCTAAATATGTTGCTAAGGCAAAAGATAAGTCAGATCCTTTCCGTTTAATGGGCTTTGGACACAGAGTTTATAAAAACTTTGATCCTCGTGCTCGTATCATTAAAAAAGCAGCTGATGATGTATTAGAAGCTTTGGGAATTGATGATCCAGTTTTAGAAATTGCTCAAGAATTAGAAGCAGTTGCCTTAAAAGACCAATACTTTATCGACAGAGGATTGTATCCAAATGTTGATTTCTATTCAGGTATTATTTACCGTGCTTTAGGTATACCTACCGATATGTTTACCGTAATGTTTGCATTAGGTCGTTTACCAGGTTGGATTGCTCAATGGAAAGAAATGCGTGAAAATGGTGACCCAATCGGTCGTCCACGTCAGGTATATACTGGTCACAACGAAAGACCGTATGTTCCAATGAACGAACGTTAAGATTCTATAGAATTATAAAAAGCCAGAGCAATTGCTCTGGCTTTTTTTGTTTTAAATGATTTAGTATATTAGTTGAACAAATTCTAGTAAATTCTTCCAGTTGTAGTACTAAACAATTTAACTTCAAATTAATTCAAAAATGGCAAATTATAAAAAATCCTTAGTTTTAGTAAAAGAATACTTAGATCAAGACGAAAACATTCAAGCATCTGTTTATGGAGTATATGAAACTAAAATATTAGGAGCTGATACTGTGAAAAATGGCGTTTTTGTTGCTACAGAAAAAAGATTAGTGTTTTTTTCAAAAAAATTATTTGGTTATGATCTTGAAACATTTTCTTTTAAAAATATATCGTCACTTGAAATCTCCAAAGGATTAATGGGTCATTCTATCACTGTTTTTGCTTCTGGGAATAAAGCTAAAATGAAATGGATTAATAAAGGCGATGTGGCTCAGTTTAATGAATACGTAAACTCAAATTTAGATAATAAAAATCAAGTATTATCAAACATCCAAACTAACTCTGATGATATACCAACTCAAATATTAAAATTATCAGGTCTCAAAGACCAAGGGATATTAACTGAAGACGAATTTATAATAAAGAAAAAAGAGTTGCTTAATAAAATGTAAACATCTTATTATATCATCAAATCTAGTAAATTACTAGATTCAATTTAACTCCTTTACCATAGAATAAATATCTTTGAATAAACAGTAGAACTATGGGGTATAAAAGTTTAGAAGCTTGTATTGAGGGTCTTGAAAAGAATGGGCAATTAATTCGTATTCAAGACGAAGTGGATCCTTATTTAGAAATGGCTTCCATACAATTAAGAGCTTATAAGAATGGCGCTAAGGCTCTACTTTTTGAAAAGGTCAAAGGTTCTGAATTTAGAGCTTTGTCTAATTTATTTGGCGACATAGACCGTTCGCGTTTTTTGTTTCGCGATACTATGGAAATGGTACAGAATATTGCGCTACTTAAAAAAGATCCTTTATTGGCTCTAAAAAGTCCTTTAAAATACATTTCTACTCCAAAGCATTTGTACAATGCACTACCAAAAAAAGTAAACAAAAGAAGTGCCAAATTTTTAGAAACTACCATCGAAAAGCTCCCACAAATTACTTGTTGGAAAAACGATGGAGGCCCTTTTATTACTTTACCTATTGTTTATACCGAAGATGTAGAAACACCTGGCTGGACAAAATCTAATATGGGTATGTATCGTATTCAATTAGGAGGAAACGATTATATTCAAAATGAAGAAATAGGTTTACACTATCAAATTCATAGAGGAATAGGCGTGCATCAATCAAAAGCCAATGCCAAAGGTGAACCTTTAAAGGTGAGTATTTTTGTGGGAGGTCCACCAGCTCTTTCTTTTTCTGCTGTGATGCCTTTACCCGAAGGAATGCCCGAGTTTGCTTTTGCAGGTATGTTAGGTGGTAAGCGAATGCGCTATTTTAAAGAAGACGGTTATACTGTTTCTGCCGATGCCGATTTTGTAATCACAGGTGAGGTATATCCACACGATGTTAAACCTGAAGGTCCCTTTGGCGATCACTTGGGTTATTACAGTTTGAAACACGACTTTCCAGTAATGAAAGTCCATAAAGTTTACCATAAAGAAAATGCCATTTGGCCATTTACTGTAGTAGGAAGACCTCCGCAAGAGGATACTAGTTTTGGGGCTATGATACACGAATTAGCAGGCGATACTATTCAAATGGAATTACCAGGTGTAAAAGCTGTTCATGCCGTTGATGCGGCTGGAGTTCATCCACTTCTTTTTGCGATTGGTTCTGAACGTTATACGCCTTATGTAAAAACGCGTCAGCCTGCAGAAATCTTAACACAAGCAAATCATATTTTAGGTTTCGGACAAATGTCGTTAGCTAAATTCTTATTTATTGCCGCTACGGAGGATGATAAAGACTTAAATATTGATGATGAAGAAGGATTTGTACAGCATATACTAGAGCGTGTAAACTGGGAAAGAGATTTACATTTCTATACCAAAACAAGTATCGATACCCTCGACTATTCGGGAGAAGGATTAAATACAGGTTCCAAAGTAGTTATAGCAGCTGCAGGTGATAAATGTAGAACTTTAGCTACGACTTTTGAATCTATGAGCCCACTTCCCTTTGGGATTACAAATGTTAAAGTGGTAGCTCCAGGGATTTTAGGGATTTCTTGTGCTGCTTTCGAAAGCTATGAAAAGTCGAGAATTGAAATGGATGTTTGGTCTAAAGGATTAAAAGATGTTATAGGCGAACAGTCAAATTCTTTCCCTTTACTCATACTCTGCGACGATGCTGACTTTGTTGCCGAAACGTACAATAACTTCTTGTGGTCTACTTTTACTAGAGCCAATCCATCCCACGATATCTACGGAATAGATTCCTTCACTAAACACAAGCATTGGGGCTGTAAAGGATCTTTAATGATTGATGCACGTATCAAACCTCATCATGCTCCTCCATTAATCTTAGACGAAGAAGTGGAGAGAAAGGTAGATGTGTTATTTTCGAAGCATCCAGAATTGTCGAAGCTGTAATTTATTAGTGCTATTTAGTTTCTCGAAGTAGGTATATGAATCGTTTTAGTCTTCTGAAAATAAGGCTGCTAATTTATTTGATGCTAACTAAAGCTAGTTGGTCATCTACTCAATTACATTAAATTTATTTGATAAGTAATGTAAAGTGTCCGAGTCGACGATGAAAGTGTATTTCAGCTTATAGGTTCCAGCAGTACCGATTATTAATGAGTCATATTTAGTCTCTAAACTTTCGATTTCACCATAATATCCTGAAGGACCTAGGAATGTACAGAAAATCACGTGCTGTTCTTGTGACCACCCGTCATCAGTTTGCGTTAATAGATGATTATAAGTTAAATCAACATTATCACATATAAAGTGTCTTGCTCCCTCAGTGCGATTATTTTTAATACTAACATTTATTTGCTCAGCATTTTGATATTGAGTTTGGTCTGTAAGTATAAATATGTTTTCGTCAAAATTATTGATCACCGTTTCTTCACAATTTGAAAATACTAAAGCTAGCATTGTACTTATGCTGATTAATTTTATATTTTTCATAATACAGTGTATTGATTAATAGAAGTACCTAATTTACGATTTCTTATTGATATGTACTTAATTATAGTATTAGTCATAATTAACTATTCATCGATCATTAAAAGAAGCTCTCGGCTTTTAAAAAAGCTTATTTTCGCAGTCCATGATAGAACAAACCTTTTTAGAAAAAGCTAAAGCTTATTTAGAACTGTGTTACCGCGAATTGAATAAAGAAGATTTGCTGGAAGTACGATTGCTTGCGGTTCAAAATTCAATAAACGAAACGGGAACTTACGAACTCTTAGATTTTGAGTTGGAATATGGGACCAAGGTAGCTTGGAGAAATTCTAATAAATGTATAGGTCGTTTGTTTTGGCGTTCTATGGAAGTTTTAGACAAACGCTCCTTAGAAACTGCAGACCAAGTGTTCGCAGCTTTATTTGAGCATATAAACTTTGCAACCAACGGTGGGAATATTCGTTCTACCATCACTGTTTTTAATCCCAGCAATAAAATTAGATTGGACCACCG